>JAEEGK010001086.1_pt1 | contig 67952 bp, 69 predicted proteins | sample 8958771 | NCBI WGS metagenome assembly JAEEGK01 (sample SAMN16246547, study PRJNA631951) | gut metagenome | biome: gut microbiome; feature: rumen; material: SC-attached | host: Bos | place: Iran: Karaj | collected 2018-10
AAAGAGTTCGTCCAGTATACATGTCTTTACATATCTTTCACATGCATCCCTGTCATAGGCCTCTTCAGTTATATAATATGTTCCTCTATTTTGATCAGGATCCCATTCATTCAGATATGCTATATCCATCTCATCGACAACAGGTATGTTTTCTATAGTATCTGTCAGCTTTGCTTCATTAACGCTCATGCCGTCCTTATAGAGATCAAATTCCAGTGTGGTGCCTATGATGCGTTCCTTTATATCGGCTCTCAGTTCATACGCGTCTGTAAGCTTTTCACTGATAAGCTTATTGGCATAATCAAGGGCTGTCTGTTTTACAAAGGCTGCTTTTTCTCTTACAGTCTCTATTGACTCATAGCCTTTATCATCAAATGTCATCTTAAACGGTATGTGATTGTCTCTTAACATATCTCCAAACTCAGGATAGAATGCAACGATAGCAGGATCAGCTGCCTTTATCACTTTATCTCCTGTCATATGAAAGATTACGTTTTCACCGTCAGCCTCGATCTTTTTTATCCTGTTATACGGTATCTTTTTTATCTTCCAGAATGCGGCTTTTATTATGGGCTTAATGATCAGTCTGTCCTTTTCAAATATGACCATCTGATACCTCCGTGGATTTATATATATATGGTGATCTTAGCTTATGTACGTTTGAGGGAAACTGCTTATCGGGTTAAAGAAAGGTTTATGTACTTTACCTGGACTTAAACCAAATGGAGCATACGGGACTCGAACCCGTGACCTCCACACTGCCAGTGTGGCGCGCTCCCAGCTGCGCTAATGCCCCTGATTGCTATGTATATTATAATCTAAATATACTTTAATTCATAGATTTGTGGACAAAAAAGCGGGGTCTTCCATTGGCAGATATGGAAGACCCCTGTATAGAGATTAGTTGAATGTTTCTCTCATAAGATCGATTATTTCATTTCGATATTCCATGGACCAGATCTTTTTTGCTTCCTCATAGGCTTTCAGTGATTCAGGATCGGGTTCTTTTTTTTGCTCAGGTTCAGATCCTTCTTCCGCTACAACCTCACCCCAGGTTGAAACACACTGCATCTGTACGATAACGATCATGTTTCCGGTCAGGTATTCATATTCCTCTATATCCGCATCACAGACACCTGCAAGCCAGCCTTTACGATAATCATCGCCTTCTTCTTCGATCTCTCTGAACCAGTTCTCGGTATTCCTGAAGGCCTTTTTTGCATCATGACTTGATTCAAAGATATAAAAATCCATGAACTCGAAATGCTTGTCGACAGTGGATTTTGAAGGCATGACATTAATCGAGTCAGACCCTCTCATATTAAACTCTCTGGTCCTTTCACTAAAACCGCATGTTTCAACGATCTCCTCAGGAGTATATGTTCTTTCCTGCACTCCGCACCCCATCAGCATAACAGTGCATAATACTATGATCAGATTTAATTTAGTCATCATTATTCTTTCCCTCGTCATGTGTAAGTTTGTTTCGTTCTGTTAAAGATACGAAAGACCGGAGACTTTTTTATGGTATAAATACATTATAAATGCGATCATATATATGTGTATAGATAAAAGTCGGGGACTGTCCGTGGCAGGAGGACAGTCCCCATGTATAGAGATTAAGGGATATACCCTTAAGTTCCTGATTATTTATTCTGTATTCTTTTCTCCATGAAGGCAGTTTTCAAGTGAAGGATTATGCCTATCACCGCCATGGCAAATACTATTGTTGTTATCAGTCCCAGTAAAAATATGATAAATAATGCTATTCCCATATCCTACCTCCTATTTGATTGTTCTATATTGTTGACCCCCTTATGTTTCTTTCTGATTATATGGTAAAACAAATGACTGATACCTTAAATGATAAAAAGAGCAAAATAAGAACTCTTATTTTGCTCATTCATTCTCTCATTATTTTGTTCTTTTAATTGCGAGATAAAAGGCTATGCCCTCATCACGATTAATTCCAATTTATTGATTGTAGTTATATTCAACTATTATTGTCTTGTTTATTCGTCCTAGCAACCAGTAAAACAGCCAATATAATAATTGCGACCCTTGTGACAATGCCCAAATACCGGTTACCGCCTGATGTAATTTGCGATAAAACATTTATCAGAGAATGAGTCATTGCGCATATCCAAAGATTCTTTGTTTTTACGTACAACGCAGAAAAAATAAAACTGTTTATAAGAAGTCCCAGCAAAAATGGGATTGCATCAGCCTTAGTTTCGTCCAAATAAAAGAATAAGAAATGCCATGCCGCCCATGCAACAAAAGTAATGATAGTTGCAAAGATATAATGAATCCTTTCCTGCAGTAGTGGCTGAAACAGATATCTCCATCCAATCTCTTCCAATCCGCCAAATGCTATATGTTTAATGAACATAATAAACGGAAGATACCATGCACTTACAGTTATTATTCCGCCAAATGCAACGGGAAGAAAATCTAATACTATAAATGCAAGCAACCAAAGGTAACTTACAGGATTTTGCCTAACTCTAAAGAAATCGCACGCCACATTTTTCAGACTCGAATTACGATATTTGATTGATATTACAGTTCCCCATAATGCTGATGAAATACCGCCAATTGCTATTGCTATCCACCCTATGGGGGTAGAGTATCCTACCGTAAATCCTAGTGCTCTTAATATAAAAACAGCTATGCATACAGTTAAAATTTGTCCCAATGCTCCGACTAAATACATTGTCAAAGCTTTTGTTCTGCTCATTCGTTACCCCTTCAAAGAACCCTACAAGGCTCCGACTTGTCATACTCATTTATCTTGAAAGATAAGTATCAATTCTATAACGTTAACCACTGATCCATTCCAGCCCCGGCATCCTCATTCGGTCGTATCTTAAATCCAAACTTCTCATAAAACGATTCCTTGCCCTTAGCTGAATTCAGATTCAGTTTGACTTTGTATCCCGGTTTTATATCATCTTTGATTCGTTTAATAACCGCTTCAACAAGAGCTCTGCCTATCCCCTGACCTTGATAATTCGGATCAACTATAACGTCCGATAAAAATGCTACATATCCACCATCCCATAATAGTCTGACCACACCAATGGCTTTATCAGCATCGTTCCTAACGCAGATTACCATATATGCATTTTCAACGCAGTTTCTGGCTTCCTCAAGAGGGAATTCCATCCATCCAACTTTTCTGCGTAATTCCATATATTCTTCAGGTGTAATGAAATCCACATAACGAATCATTTTTTCGCCTCCCGATAGTGCGATATTTTTTATGTTATTTCTTTTTCTTCGGTGCCGGCAGTTCATCAAACATAGACTCAAACAAGCTCTTCAGAAACTCCTTGTTATCGATGTCATCTACCAATAACATTTCCTTGGCCCCCTCATATGGAAGTTCCATGTCTGCGCCCGGCATCATATTTTTAGCCGACTTTGTTGGCTTAACAAGAAATCGATCATCATAAATTCCTCCGACAATCTTACCGCGATAGTAGATGATGTATTCTCCCATCATCGCTTTATATGTAATTTCATCCAGCTTTGAAAGTTGTTCTAAAACAAAATCAAGATATTCTTTGCTTGATGCCATAATCATCACCGCATTTAGCACGTTTAATTCAAAGATAATTCTTTGGGGTATTAAAGCCACTCAGCCACTTTCTGCTTCGAGTTCTTAGCCTGAGAACCAACAATTGCAAGGCCCTTCATATCCACATCAGCGCCTTTGCACATCTTCTTAACATCAGACGGCATGCTTGCAAGTCCGGATCCTTCGTGTGTGCTTACAACCCTAACATGCTTTCCCGTGAAGTCCAGCCCTTCAAGAGCCGTCTCAATCTCCGGGGCATAAGTTCCCCAGTAGATGGGGCTCATAACAAAAATGGTATCGTAAGCAGAAATATCCGTCAGTTTCTCCCTGATGGGAGCATTACCGACACGCTTCTTTGCCTCCTCGATACAGGTTTTGTAATCTGCAGCATACGGAACCGCTGGCTCAACCTTGAACATTTCAGCTCCGGTCAGTTCCTGTACAAACTCTGCAACATGCTCTGTGTTCCCCTTATCTATGTAACCGACAGAATAGTTCTCATCCGCTCTTGAAAAGTAAATGATCAAGCTCTTACTCATTCCCGTATATACCTCCTGTCTTCTGCATTCTCTTCAATACCCACAAACCGCTCCACGGTCATATGAAGATCATACTTTTCCCTTAAACTGGCGATAATCTCCATCATTGGCGATGCGTGATGAGCGTCAATGGCAGTCTGATCACACCAGCTATCTATGAGCAAAACTGTCTCCGGGTCTTCCAGAGAATAATAATACTCATACCTCAAATTTCCTTCTTCCGCACGTATCTTGTCTGCCGTCCCTGAAGATATCATTTCTTCAGCAAACTTTCGCGCATTACCATTTGTTCCCGTATACCGCAAATTCACTGTAATCATTTAAAATCCCTCTTAGCCCATAAAATTCAAATATAAAAAGCTTAAAGTTCCTTTTTCATATAACCGCATGTGAATGGGAAAAAGTCAAATTTATGCGTTCCTACATGAACCGCTCCGTTATCTTCATACCACTTTTTAAGCTTTACGTTTTCTTCTACGATTCCGATATTCATAAGCTTACAGCCATTCTCACGGGCTGTAGAATATGCGTGTTCCAACAGTTGTTTCCCAATTCCTTTATGACGATATTTTGGCAAAACTGCCAGGTTATTCAATTCGCACTCCTTATTATCCTGAATGAGCAAAGAATAATATCCATACAAAACACCGGCATCTTCATATACATACATGAGTCGGTGTTCACCATCCATCTGCCAAAGAAGCCTCTCCTCATTGGTTGCAAATGCAGTAAATCTCGGTGCATTCTCTTCCGTAAATCCAAATTCATCTGCCACGGTCAAAAATGCCTTCTTTATAAGGCTTACACATTTCGGAATTTCTTCCCTTTTTACTTCTCTAATCATTTGTTTCCTGCTCCATTATTTAAAGAGTTAACAGATCAAGACAGTTACTGATCAGGAGCACTATCGCTATTAACGATATTACTAACCTGTTAACTATCCCCCGCTTTTTCTTACTTTACTGATTTATTCTGTCAGATATCCGGGTCTTTTAAGACATTTATCATTAAAAACATACTCAGGTGTTACAAACGGATATGTGATCTCATCCTCATAGTACCAGGGATCCGATTCATGATCTTCATTTATAAGGACATGAAACTGCTGAGCAGGCATGTATCCCTGTGCCAGCAAGAATGCCTTTTTGCCATTATTCTCGCAGATGTCCACGACCATTACAACATGCCCCGGTGAACCGCCCTTTATAAAGATATCCCCTATCTGTATGTCAGACATTTCGATAGGTTGTGATTCCTTATCGAGCGAGAGCGTACTCGCAAACGTAAATACAGTTTCCAGATATCTTTCAAAGCTATCATCCGAATCAGAGACAGCACCATTGTCTACCCATGATACATCATTTCCGCCAACAAATATTCTCTTGCCGTTTTTATAACTTTTCCAGTCACATAAGAATCCGTTTACGAAATGAAAGGCTATCTTATCTTCCCTGCCGCATGATCTCATGTATTCGGCATAGACTCGCATCACCGAATCGGCACACTGTTGCAGGTTATTACCCGATAAATACATATCAAATACGCACGCGGCATGATCGTTTGGCTTGACTGTTCCGTCAAACAACAAAACCGGGCTGTTATCAGGAAGTACTTTGTAGTTTCTTATAAATTCCCCAAGGCTTGCCTGCTCTTCATGAGTTCTTTCATATCCTTCGGGAACCAGGATACGTGTCTTAAGAGTATTCCCATCAGGATCTATCAGAGTCTTATCTTCAGGAATCTTATTATCATCTGATCCGTCCTTAATGATCTCAGGCGTATTTTCTGTATCAGGTGATATTTCAGTATCTTTTATATCAGTGTCAGTAGTCTGATCTGTTATTTCCGTCTCCTGTACGACATTATCATTTGCTCCATTAGATGCACATCCTATGAGCGTACATATTAATATGATAAGTATTGGTATTGTTATCTTTTTCATATTGCTCATGTCTTTTACCTGTTTGCGTTACGATTGCTAAACGGATATTTATGTGAAAACAGACTGATTTGCACAGATATCATTCCAGGTACAGTCACCGCATATATCTTTTCTTATACCGGCTTCTATGATCTTTACTCTGACCGTCTCTATGAACTCCTTATAAGTCAGTTCATCACCTTCATTTAATCCACATGCATTTAAGACTTTTGTATCATACCTGTCTGCTTTGTCATCACTTGTACATTTACCCGATTCGTTATTAGGGCAGTTATCACATACAATATCAGTTTCTGTTTTCAGAATGATCTTCTGATATGGATCATTATCCAATTCATTTATTATTTTTCCCATATGGTCTGTGAAGTCCTCGGAATATCCTTTTCCTTGATAGAACTGAAAGCACATGCCATGATGGGGTCTTAAATGTTTACTCATTTTTGTACCATGATTGTTGCAAGACCTGTAAGTAATGTATGTTTTCTCATCTTTCTTATATCTTTCCTGTAATTATTTTGTATTGTTATATATCTCTTTGTTAGTTACTTATTAAGAGTTTTTCTGATGCCTTCATAAAGATGCGTTGACGGCATTTTTACTCCCGTATTCCTTAGTTTTGATAGATCATATATCCTGTGACACAGATGACCTGCATATTCAGGATATGCATCCAGATATCCCGTAAGCGGTATCTCCTGCACATTTATATCAACTCCAAGTATATCTGCAATATATTCATAATATATCCTGTTTTCAACTGCCTCGGGACCGCCTATACAGAATATCTCATTGAAAGTCTTGTCATTTTGAACGCAGTCTATCATCGTCTCTGCCAAGTCATCCACAAATATGGGATGTATCAGATATGTTCCCATTCCCACTAACCGAATGGGCTTATTAGAAATGATGTGATCGACCAGATCTTTTTGTCTGCTATGTTCAGGAAAACATCCCAGCAAAAATCCCGGGCAGTATATGTGGCCCGGTCTGAATATAGTTATCTTAAGCCCAGATGATCGTGATGACATTTCATTTAGAAAAACCCTTTCCATCTGTCTTTTATTCTGAGCATAATCACAATCCTTTGTATCACCGTCTGCTTTAAGACAAACACCGCTTTCGTCTTCAGGAGTCTTCTTGCATTTCCCGTCAAATACAGAATCTGTCGAAACAACTATAAGTCTGTCGGTATACTCAGCTAGTATTTCTATATCTGCTTTGGCATGTTCCTTATTCATGCAGATGCAGTCAAATACAACATCAAAATGAACATTTGCTGAGTTTATCGCTTCCTTGAAAGCATCAAGGTTATTTCTGTCTGCTTTTAAAGATACTACACCTTCAGGGAGAGTGCGCTCCCCTCTTGTTAACGTGTATACTTTGTATTTATCTAAAGCTTTGGATGCCAGCACACTGCTGAGTCCGCCGCTTCCGCCAATCACAAGAACGTTCATACTTGCCTTTCATCTGAAATCAAACTGATTCAATGTTCTGTGTGTCTTGTCATATAACTCAATCAAAATTCTATTGCTCATCCAGCTTATTTCCACATATAGGGCAGAAATTATATTTGGGTTCGTCCGTATCAAAATTGCATCTAAAACACTTTTTAAATCGTTTGCTTTGCAGTGGTTTAGCTTCTACTTTTTCTATTTCAACAGAATTGACATATTCATTTATTAATTCAACAATCCTGTCTCCGTACTTGTCCAGTTTTGCTTCACCAACTCCGCGAACACTTAGCAATTGACTCTTATTCACAGGAAGATTCTTACATATTTCAATTAAGGTTCTGTCATGAAAGATCATAAATGCAGGTACATGTTCTTCTCTAGCAAACTGCATTCTTAATTCTCGCAATTCCTTAAACAGCTTTTCAGTATCCCCTTCTGTATTTTCGCCTTGAGATCTGTTAGAATTAATTACTGCAAGTCTCTTAGAATTGATGGCTGTATTACTTTTTGACTCTTTATTGCTTTCAACTACAGATTTATCAGATAATCCCTTTGATTCTATGGGAGATTCTTCCCATTTTATTCCGTCTTTGGAAACGCCAATAATCTTAAAACTCTCTCGTACCCCATCATCTCTTACGTACGAAACTTTTTGTCCTAAACATTTTCCGTGGATAGCTTCTCCCAGTTTTGATTTTAAGCTGATTGTTTCAAAGCCATTTCCGCCTGAAGCAAGTTCCTGTTCAGATTTCATAAAATAGTGTCCGGCATAAACGTCACCTCCGATATAGTGAGTTTTCATGCTTTGAGCGACTATCTTGTACTCCAGAGATTCTTTATTTGCATAATCCCACAATCTTACATACAGATTCTCTTTAATTTCCATTTTTACCTACTGCTTAACTATTTTTTTTTAGGTAACCAAATAATCCTTCTAAAAGTCCCATTTTGATCATCTCCAATTACAAGCAGCGCTGATTTTATAAGGAACTCCACGTATATTATAATCTATAAACTTTTCATTTCATAGAAAAAGTAGTTAAGAAATAAATGCAACAAAAAAGATGCGCACATGCACATCTTTTAGCAATAGAGTCATTGATTATAAATACTTATCTATTGGGACACTATAGAATTTTGACTTACAGTCTCTTTGAGTTGTTTTCTATGCTCTTCATCATTCTTTTGTTTAGTAATGCTCATATTATAACTGCCTTATACCTCGACATTTCGGGAATTTAGAGCAACCCCAAAATTGGCTACCTTTGTTCTCACCCTTAGTGGCCGTTCTTAAGATCATAGGTGCTCCGCATTTAGGACATGATGGAATCTCGTCAATCTTCTGTTCATCAGATGCCTTAGAGTTTATTGATTGCTCCTCGACAAGTTTCCTGAACTTTTCAGCATAATCAACAGGGTTGGTTTTGTTTAATGCCAGGAAATAGTTCGCAGTTTCCTCCATTTCTTTTTCAGAAAACATTTCTTCTTTCTTTTCCGCATCCTTTTTCTTTATATAGGCAACCAGCTGATCACCTCTTATCACCTTGTCTTTTATTTCTTTTTTGGCATATTTGTCATTCAAAACCGTTTTGGGATTAGCCAATACTACTATTGGATGATAATTCTCATCAAAATACTTTTCAAATAAAACTTTAGTTAGTATATTTTTAGTTTTACCTCGGATTGCCTTTATTAGTTCGATGTGTCGCTCATTCTGAGTAATCGGTGAATAGATTCCTTCTTTGAAAGTCTTTCCCTTATACTGATATGACCTTATAAAACTTCCGCTGTTATTTATCTCAATATTCCCATATAGATTCTTGCATTCAATGACATAAACATTCTTTCTCGTCAGGACTAAGTAATCTATTTGAGCTTTTAATCCTTCATCTTCCAGGAAAAGATCATGCAATACAAACATCGGAATATGACTATTCTCCAATTCAAAATGGATCTGTTTCTCACCGAATATCCCAGTTTCTACCCTATTTATCTCTTGTTCAATCTTTTCCAGTCCTTCTCCTGAGAGTTGTTCTTTTAACTCTTGTAATGCTGCAAATTGTTTTTCAGCTTCACTCTCTTCTTTCAGGAATACTGGATTCTTTATATTATCAAATATACTCATTATTCTGTCACCTTCGCTAGTTTTATATCTTAACTCAGAGTTTTTCATAAGTAGCCACACACTACCATTTAGCTTGCTCTAAACTGGCAAGTTTCATCACATCTATAGAAATATTATATCTCTTGCACAACCTCAGAACTTCTCTACTTGTTTTGCTCTTACATCGTTCTACTCTGATATCCTCTTTTTCAAATAAACTCGTAGAGCTTCATCTTCGCAATATACAAAACAGCCTTTTTGTCCTCTTGTAAGAAGTACTTTGTATGTGTTCTTTATCAGTCTTTCTGCAAGAGCATTGTCTTTGCACTGTCTGATACGGCTTGTATGATCATCTTTTGAAATAGCGGTTTTGTCTGTACATACATGGCCGTTTATATATCTTAGATCTTTTCCTATAATGACACCGACATAATCAAATTCCATTCCTTGGACAGTATGTATACAGCCTATCTGTTCAAAGGAATCGGGATTGATCGCAAATATGTTATCATTCTCAAGATTCCATTTTGCATGGAAATCCTCGATCATGATATCCCATTCGCCACGTTTGTTCTTTACGTTCCAGTCATAGCAGTATCCTGCACACATCCTTGACTTGTTTCTTTCTTCATTGAAAACACGAAGTGCTTCTTTCATAAGAGCTGGTGTATCAAAAATACGGAAATCAAAGTCTTTAAGATCAAGTGTCTTGTTTGCCGTCTCTCTAAGTTCGAGAACATCATCAAGAAAGGCTATATAGCCGTCACTTCCGTTGCATCTGAACTGTGACTGTAGAACAAACGGCTCTCTGGTTTCCAGTACAGCTCCCATCTCCATTGCATACTGCTTAATTGTATCTATGTTATAACAGTCATTGGCTGTGATACGCTGATCTTCATCGACAAAGAATACCGATACACGTGATGCTCTTATAGCATCCTTAAGCATATCCTCGCCTTTATACATATATGGCTTTTTCTGCATTCTGTGTGCTTCATCATAGATTCCCACATCTATTCCGTTGTCAGGTACAAACGGAAGTGAATGAGGTGAACGGAATGCTAGTTTAAGATCAACAATCTTTTTAGCGTCACCTTTAGCAAGCAGAGACTGATAGCAGTTTCTCGGAGCACTGTTCTTTGTAATATATGATGCATTGTATCCAAGTTTTGTGATGCTGTCTGCAAGTACATTAACAGCCAGGACCGATTTTCCTGTTCCCGGTCCTCCCTGTATTATTATCACATGCTTCTTTAAATCACTGGCAGCTGACTTTATTGCATTCATGATAAAATCATATGCCACGGCCTGTTCATCGATCATCTCAAATTCCTTATTGCCGCACAGCATGGAATCTATGGAATCCTGAAGACACTTTGTTGGTTTGATCTTTCCGTAATCTATCTTATACAGAAGCTGATCATCAGAAGACTTAGCCGTAATATACTGATGAATGAATTCACGAAGCTTTAATACATCAGACTTTAAGAAGACCGGTGCTTCCTTTGTCCAGTCGGAATATATATCATCCTCTATTACAGGTCTGTAATCTTCAGACATGTTGTGCAGATATGCACATGGATTGAGAGAACTCTCATCAAGATCTTCTGCTCCACCGTAGTTTCTTATAAGACTTTTGTATGTATAAGCCTGGTAAGAAGGATGTGCAACAGGCTCATGAGAACGCAGATCAGACATAACAGAATGTCTGAACGTATCATTGACTTTCTCAACTTTTGCCCACTGCTTAAGTTCTATTATTACTACGTGATCAATATCATTGTCATCCTTGCCCAAAATCATGAAATCGACTCTTTTGGATGTCTGTGGAATGTTATACTCGATTGCCACGTTGCAGTCTTTTGGTATTTGGGGAGTATCAAGAACATTTTTCATGAACTGCAACGAGTTGTTCCATGAATTAATCTCGCTCTCGCTTCCTCCGCTAAGATGATGATCTCTTAATGAGTCATAAAGCCTATCGCTAATCCTATTTAATATCACATCATCAGCGAATTGTTGTATTGTATCTTCATAGATTATCATTCCTTGATTCTCCTACAGCTGATCGTACTTAGCACTGGTTCCTTTTGCTTTTTCAACAGGATACTTGGCTTCATTCTGATCCATCTTCTTGTTTACTATCTCATCCTCATCAAGACCGAGTTTATCTAGCATGTTCCTGCAGTAAACAAGTACATCCGCAAGTTCTTCCTCCACTTTTGATATATCATATTCGGTGTCGCTCCACTGGAAACACTCCAAAAGCTCAGCAGCTTCAATCACTATGGATTTTGCAATATTAGCCGGTGAATGAAACTGATCCCAGTCTCTATCCTCCGTAAATCTTCTTATTCTTTCTATTGTATTGTTATTCATAAAAATCCTCTTCCCGATTACTCTATTCAAGATATCTATTTAGATATATACTTCCTTCCGTTGGATCACTGCTTGTTATAAACTTCTATGATAATAACGAAATAATCTTGTTCTGTGTCTTTAATGACAACCTATTTCGAGTAGCCAAATGAGTAGCATTATATATATCATCAGTCGTTTCCAGTACAAAATCACTGTCTACCGGACAATTCCTCTCTACAAAAAATATGTATCCCTCTATCCAGACATTTAGCCCATTCTCCTTCAGTAGACTAGACAAGATGTATATTTGTCTTTTCACCTGTTTAATAGGATTTTTGACACTCTTTTGATATATGTTCCCAGCAGGTGTTATCTTGTTCTTTATCCACTCATGGTCATCTTCGTCACCGAAAATCTCACCATAATAGTTCTTAACCTCAATTATAAAGACTCCATAACTGTTTATGATGACATTATCAAGCTCTGTCTGTTTACCGTCAGCAAATATCGGTACATTTGTCAAGAGTACATCATCTTCTTCCAACGTCTCACTAATAAGACTGCTCGCAAAACGTTCTCCAAGTCTTCCAGCTCTTCTCTCCGGTGACTCAATACGCAGTCTAAAAAAACAAGAAAACAAAATGAGTACGATTAGAAAAATGGCCAGGAAGGCAAATATGCTTACAATTTCTGAAGAATCCATGCTCATATTACAGTTGACTTATACCTCGATATTTAGTGAATTTTGAGCAACCATAAAACTAGCTACCTTTTCATCGATCAAATTAGCTTTTAGTTTATAACCACTCGTATAATTCCTTGTATCATCTATCATTTCTACAAATCTCAATTTACTTCTTCTTTTTTCTACCAAGTCTCTCTTATTCTCTCCACCAATTCCAAATCTGCCGGTAACCAATCCACCGAATCCAGTTCTTCCTTCGAGAGCCATTTTGCTGCTTCTGCTTCTTTAAGAATCAGTTCACCATTTGTTACTTCAGCCCAGAAGCAATCCATTGATAAATGAAATGCAGGATAATCATACTCAACGGTTTTTATAAGTTCACCCACTGCGATATCGGCTGTAAGTTCCTCTTTTATCTCGCGAACAAGTGCCTGCTGTGGCGTTTCTCCTGCTTCTATCTTTCCTCCTGGGAACTCCCACCGGCCTTTGAACTCTCCATATCCTCTGGCTGTTGCAAATATCTTTTCTTCATTGTCGGTATTGGATCTTATTACTGCAGCAACAACTCTAATAGTTTTCATCGTGATTCATACGCTCCTTTTATGCATTAACTATATAATCGTAAATATCTTCCCTTACAGGTTTGTTCAATATCCACTCTATTTCTACCGCAGTTTTATCGGTATTGGTCATAGTAAATTCTTCTGCTCTTCCACTAGCTGACATGGGTCCAAGATAATAAAACTCTTTGGATACTTTGTCATCTTTATTCTTTCTGACAAACAATTCAACTTTTATTCCTCTTTCCTTTGCCTTTAAAAAGTTCTGAACATCTTCGGATTGTTTACTGCGCCCAGATTTAGATATCGCGATCAGCATACGATTATTTACAAAATGATCTTCATATTTAGTCGTATCACTGATATCATCTGCTTTATCATAATTTATAAATACAGGGAATGTTTTTGTCTTTTTATCATATTTGTATCCACCTATATTCAGCGGAACTTCATTATTTTCCCAGTTTAGCAGCCTGCATACATCTTCATAGGTGTATTTCTGGTAGAGAACCAGATCAGAACCATTGTACCCATTGCTGTAATCCCTTTGATAACGGCTTATTCCGAATTCTACAAGCTCATTTATTATGGAATAGAAATCATCACTAGAAAGCATGTTAATAAATGTCTCTGTAGGTCTATAATCTATTCCGTTCCTCTCTATGAAAACACATTGCTGATATGTTTTTTTGCCGGATCCTGCTGGGAATTCATTTGTCATAATATTGGCAATATTGTCCCGTTGATCATTGCTAATGGATTTATCAAATTTTTTAAGATCATCCGAGAGTCCCTGAAATAATCCTATGGTCGATATTCCATGAGCATATGCCAGTATTCGTTTTAACAATTGCAATTCATGGATTCTTTTTCCTGCCGCAATTTTCTTAGAAATAAACTCTACAATGACTTCCTCGTCTTTTGATAAGCGAACGGTATATTCCTTTTCATATTTGACCAGAAATTTATAATATGAACCTAGGCTGTTATTATCAAAGATCCTGAGAACATCCATTTCCCCGTAATCATCAAAGTCCTTCAAACATGGAATGCGTCCTAACTTATTCTTAAGATTGGTGTAATTCTCTCTTATCAGTCTTACATCGCTAAAATTTGCTTTATCTACGGATGCAAAGATACGTTTCCTGCTAATTTCATCAAAATGCACCGTGGATGCGCCAGGAATAACTTTGCCACCTTCAATTATAAAACGCCTGATATTATCCTTGTTATATGTTCTATCTCCGGAAAGAGCGATAGGGATCATAAAATTATTATTATAATTGCCTATAAAGTCCAATATAACAACAAATTCTTTTCCGTACGCTTTTCTTAATCCTCTTCCTAACTGCTGAATAAACACTATCGGCGACTGTGTAGGGCGAAGCATGATAACCTGGTTTACTTCAACAATATCCACACCTTCATTGAGAATTTCTACAGAAAGAATATAGTCAAGTATATCTGTTCTATCGGATTGTTCATCAGCTGCCAACCTTTCAAAAGCATCTTGTCTCTCTGTTTCGGAAGCACTTCCGTTTAAAGCTATTGTTCTGTAGAACTTTCCTGTTGCTGGATTTATAGTTTGGTTAAGTTTATCCGATAATGCCTCAGATTCTTTTATACTGCTGCAGAATATCAATCCCTTAACTCTATCTCCGCTGTATCCATAATAGTTCGCCTGCTCAACAATATGTCTGACACGTTCATCACAGGTTAAAACGCTAAAATCTCTGTCTTTATCATCATTGATGATCGAAAGGTCCGTTAAACCAAAATAATGAAATGGGCAAAGAAGATTCTCCTCCATTGCCTGCTGGAGCCTGATCTCATAAGCAATTTGATAATCGAACAATTCGTATACATTTCGTCCTTCGATATTGTCATCACGCTTATCGGGCGTTGCAGTCATTCCAAGCCATAATTTTGGCTTAAAATGTCTCATTATCTTTTGATATGTTTCTGCCGGAACGTGATGCGCTTCATCAAGACATATGGCATCAAATGCATTCGCAGAGTATTGTAGCAGGTGTTCGTCACGATTCAGTGTTTGTACAGTTGCAAAAATATAGTCGGCATCATATTCCTGATAACCCGCCCCAACAAGTCCCATGGTCACAGATCTTCCGAATACTCTCTCATATGATTTTCTCGTTTGTCTTGCCAGTTGTCCTCTATGAACTAGAAATAAGACCTTTTTAAATCCTAATTCTCTCATGGCAAAAGCAGATGCATAGGTCTTTCCTGTACCCGTAGCCGAGATCAATAAAGCTCTGTTCTCACCGGCTTCAATGATATTACGCAGATTTGATACAAATCCAGCCTGCATACTATTTGGTTTAAGTCTGTATTTATCAAACGATACAACTTCTTCCTGCTTAGCAATTTCTCGCTGATGTTTTATTATTTCATATTTCTCTTTATACTCATCATAAAACTCGTCGAATAATCGTGAATACTGAGATTGCCAAAGTTCATCAAATTCCTCCAGTAACTGCTTTGTTACTTCTCCTTCTGATGTTGAGATCAGTTTCGTATTCCATTCATAATTATGTTTGAAAGCTCCTTCGGTCATGTTGGAACTTCCAATGATTATTCTATAAATTTCTTCTTTTCTGAATATATATCCCTTGGTGTGAAATCCATCTCCGGACTCTTCCGAATCATACATTTTTATGGTTATATTGGAAAGTGAATGGAGTTTTTCCAAAGCTGACGGATCACTGAAATTCAAATAGTTGGTTGTAAGTATTTTCCCCGGTATTCCCTTGGCTTCCAATTCCTTCAATGTCTGCAGTAAAGGTGTAATTCCTGACAATGTTATAAACGCTACACTTATCTTGAATTCATCGCATGCCAAAAGCTCATCCTCTATGGATGAGATAACTTTTTTTCCTTCTTTATGATTGTTAGAAACAAACTGAGGTCTAAAAGATTCATTTGATATGACAGTACCATCTATATATGCCGTCTCAAATCCTTTTCTCATTTCATCAAGCATAATGATTCCTAAACTCCTTTTTTCCAAGCAATCAGTACGATCATTCTATTGCCGAGAATGCTTATCTATATCATGCAACCACATAATTCCATATCTCATAACCCTGACGTCGAGCTGAATCATATATCGGTTGCATATTCTTCTGCAGTATATTCAAAAAATCCGCCTTACTGTTCCCTTGGCGATACAGTTCCTGTTCGGCCCAAATAGAATGCAGGTTGTCTCTATAACAATCCTCAAACTTCTTATGTATTGCAGGTTTGCTATGGATCATGTCATATAATAGGTATTGGTTGTTTGCAAATCTTTCAAAAAATGGTTCCCACTCCGGAAGCTTATTGCTTTTTGAAGAATTAAGAGACGAATCCATTGGCATAAGATTCCACAGTTCATCATTCATAACAAATGACCATGGAATAAAATGATCAACATCATATTTTTTCGTGCTGATAACAGAATCAGTAAATACATCTCGTACTTCACTTAATTCCATAACGCTATCCCATAGTTTATGAACACTGCTTAATTTTCTCATGCGTTCATCCATTGGTGCCAGCTTATATACAAGTCCCGGAACTTCAGGGTTATTATTCTGTAGCCACTTCATCTTTTCATATTGGATCCATCCTAGAATAGCTACTGTATTATCCTGTATCATCTCAATCCATGCTGGCTGGAAATATATCTGTTTATTCAGTTTACTGCCTTCGCCTAAAGTATATGGCAGCAAAACTACATCACGATGTATACGTTTTATATATGCAGTCATTCTCACCGCGCTGCTCCAATCTGCAACCATATCAGTCTTGTCAAAAAAGCCTGCCAGTGCTCGATATGGAACCATATTTGTAAGCTGGCTCTTTGCATCTTTAAGTTCGTAATTATATTCTCGTATAGCATTTTGTATTTCCACCTTTGAAGCATACGCAGGTAAATTGCTTACTTCTGCAAGCTTAATAACGGCTCTTTCGAGGCCGTCTCTAACCTGCCCATCTGCCTGTAATCCGCTTAAGTGGATGTGAAATTCTCTTACTGAGTACCATGCATTACAGATCATTTCGTCGATTACAGTTTCAAAAGTAGCTTCTGTAATTCCTTCAGAAATAAGTTTGACTATTGCTTCAAGCCAATAGAACTTATAACAATACGAAGGATCTTTCATCATATGTGAAAATCCCTCTATATCTAATGTGTTATAATATTTTCCGTCTATGTTTAATCTATAATCGATTTTTGAAGTATCAAATTCAGCCATCTCTCGTTACTCCTACCAGGACGAACGTCAGCGGATATCCATTCTTCAACAAGTTGAATGTTATCTATATCTTTTATGAAATCGTTGAAACTCTTTTCTGTAAAATCTGTATAGTATCGGTCACCACGATATCCTTGAAATTCTCCATACTTAAAGGATGTATATATGTATCCATTTGGTTTGATTGCTCTTATCATCTTTGTAAATACATCAAAAAGTTCATGCATAGATAGATGTAATATAGAAGAACATGCCCAAATACCATCATAAGTATTTATATCATATAGCTCACTAAATAATTGCGTTTTTACCTCTATTCCTGTATTTTTACATGCAATTTCGCACATTTTTTCAGAACCATCAACAGCATCTACACGAAAACCTTTATTCAAAAAATACTTTGTGTCTCTTCCGGACCCACATCCAAAATCAAGGATATAACCGCCTTCTGGAATGTATGAAGAAAATCTGTCTTGGGTTTTTATCATAGGTACATCAAATGTATCCTTCGAAAAAGCATCAAAATTGTAATTATAATAATCTATAGTTTTTGTATTCAAAGTATTATACTTTCCTTGCTTTGTTCCTTTACTGGTTCAGTTTCATATATGTTAGATATTCACCATAACACCTTTATCTGATATAAGATAAAAGTAATTCTAGATTTTGATTCATGATATACTATTTTCTTATAAAAATATGCGAATACATTGAAATAATCAAATTAGAACATACTAATCTGCCCATTCATAATTTTATAATAGCCATGCTCTATTCTCTCATTTCCTTCATGTGTCATTATCTCAAAATTGCTCAAAGCTTGTTGCTTAATGACAAGCTTAATGACACACTCAAAGCAACTGGTAACATCGCTTTTGTTAATATCCGAAAGGCAAATAAGCTGGACATTAAAGTGCTTTGCGATATCAAACATAGGCTTGAGTAAATGAGCAGAGGTAATCTTTCCAAACGGATTATCAAGTATAAGAACACTCTTGGATTCCTTGCTTACAACCCCAGATGCAGATCTCGTATAATTCATAAGAGTAAGTACAACCGAGAAAAAAACAACAAATTTTTCCGCACCGGAACTTTGTGTTAAGGTATCTTCCCATCTCTTATATGACGAGTTCGCGATATTCAGATCGATCTTGTAAACCTTAACCGGAACAGTTTCCCTAATGATGTATTTGTGAAGGAGTCTTTCACTTCCTACAATACTCTTCGCCCGTTTTTGGATCTGCTTTTCCTCAAAGTTGTTAGCCAGCATTTCCTTGATCTCGTTGGCGCCCTTCTCTATTTCATTTCGAATAGACACTCTCGATGCTTCCTCGGACAATTCCTTCTCTTCAGGAAGATCCATTTTCAGCATCGGGATCTGAGGCTTTCCTTCATAAATATGTGCCTTTGAACTACTGGCGATCATTCTGAGATCTTCATACACTCGTTTTCCCTGTAAGAAACACTGTTCAATCAAATCATTGAAGTCATTCGTAATCTCCTTAAGATCGGTTTCGATCTTACTGTTGATCTTACGAATAGACTCAATCATAGCGGTGATACTTTCACTTATGGTAAACAGTCGATCTCCTTTAATCTCTGTAGCGTCAATCATCCCGCCAATCGCATTCAATTTACTTACAATCTCCGCCAGGGCGATGTCCTTATAGGTTGTGACGGTAGCCTGTATCTTTCTGTATAATTCCTCTCTCTTTCCAGAGTATTCCTTCTTGCTAGAGATAAGGTTTCCCTTAAGTGTTTTCCATTGCTCATCCGGGTTCTCGCTCAGTCCAACGCCTTCAGCAATAACTCCTTCTGAATAACCCTCAAGTTCGCTATTAACCTGATAAGAGATCTTTTCCAACGAGCTCTTTTCATTTTCTAAGGTATTAAGGCGATCTTTAAGTCTCTTTATCTCCTCTCGTGCTTTTGATAATCTCTCTTTAAACGCTTCTCTAATTTCTTCTTGAGGAAGAGGAATACCCTCATATTCAGCCAGAGCTTCCTTGGCATGCTTCAGTTCCTGCTCTGCAGCAGTATAATCGCCCTTCTTCTCTGTATACTCATCCTGCCTTAAATCCCGGGTCTTTTCACAAGTTTCTCTCTCTTGTCTTACTTTGGATAATGTTTCCACTGAAAGCGTCGGATCTGTATATTCGCTCTCTTCACATGAGAAGCTAGCTAGCTCCTCTTCATACCTCTGCTTCGAGTTCTGTTCTGATTCCAGAGTGCTTCTTAATCCTGCCAGGCTCTCGTCCATATTACTCAAAAGTACTTTGTACTGTGCAAAGAGGGTCGAATAATCACCTTCAAGCACTTCGGAAGACTTAGCATTATCGACATTTTCAAGAATAGAATTGATATCTCTTATCAAGGCCTCAATACTGTCCATTCTTTCCTGCAATGACGCCATTTCCTTAACATGCTTCTCCACATCATCGCATGCAGCCTTATAATCAGCCTCGGCAGCATTTTTTGCCATGTACAGATCTTGCTCCGCTTTATACTTTTCCTGCTCTTCAGATATCATTTCGCGCAATTCACAAAACGAATCCAGCCATTTATCGACCTTCTGAATTAAGTCAGTACACTCCTTCTGCTGCTCTGTCAGATGGCTTCCTTCCTCTTGAAGCCTCTGCAGTTCACTCTCAAGCTCTTTCTTTTTTGTCTCAAGTTCGCGGATCTGCTCTTTATAACTTGCGATCTGAGTTTCCTGCACTTTTCTCCAATCTTCAGCATAAGTAAATCGGTCTGCTACATTCCGATCTTCCTTGCCTTCCTGCAGATGTTTTAGAAGCTGAGCCAGTCGGTCTTCCAGATTGGATATTTCTTCGCTTAAGCGGTCAAAATATCCCTCTCTATCGGCGAAGAAGCTTTTATCATGCGCGGTTAGGAACGCACCTACTTCCTTTGTTCCATCAAAGATATGATCAATTTGTGCCATCGTAAACAGAGGAACTACAGCCGGAAGCCAATCGATGTTTCCGGCGGACAATAGTCTCTTGATGTCTTTCTCATTATTGAACAATAGCGCATAGGCCATCTCCGGGTAAGCACTCAGAATCTCCTCCGCTCTATCTGCGGATACTGTGCCAGCCTCAATCTGACCACATATATACTCTTCACCGGTCGTTGGATTCAATCCTGTTGAATTCACATAATCCATGATTTCCGGGAGTATGTGCAAATAGCCAGACTCTGCCGCTTTCCTTTTCTCTCTGAGGCTATCAAGCTTACGCTTTTTTGTTGCAATATCTGCCTCAGTCGTCTCGATATCTCTGCGGATCTCATCACGCAGAACACCCGTGAAAGCTGCAGTACTTTCATGGCTATACTTCTCACAGATTCTTACAATCTGTTCAAATATAGAATCATATTCTCCTAGCTCGCTCTCCGCATCTTCCAAAGATCGAGATACCTTGTTAATATCAATCGTTAACTCCGCTTTTTCTTGAGGAATCTGATCTTCTCGTTTCCTGATTTCTGTAACGCGCTTTTCTATTATTGCGAGTGTGGTCTCTTGCTCTTTTTTTGATTCCTCCCTCCGGACCTTTGTGGCCTCTATTTCCTCTTCCGCATAAAAACCAGTAAATCTTCTTATGACATCTATCTGCAGATTGGCAACTCTCTTATCTGTATTACTCTTGCTTGCATTAAGTGCCGCTTCCGCTTCAGTATATCTTTTGCTCGCACTATCACGTGCTGTCTCGGACTTTTTCTTTGCGTCCTGGCATTCCTTTACGGTTGCGGATTCCTGGTTGATTTTTTCCTCCAGTTCCGCTCTTATGCTCTCCTGCTCGCTTTTCGCCTCCCGGGCCTTAATTAGGACGGAATACTTCAAGTTTGCAATCCGTTCTGCATCCTCAGAATGCTTCTCTCTGTCTTCTATAAGCTTCTTAAGCTCTGTAATCTTTCCGTCCGCTTTCTGTATCTGCCGATAAAGCTTTGCGCTCTGCAGGATGTCTTCTTCATGTCTCTTAGCCTCAAGCCTAGCTTTACTTTGTTCAAGAAGAGCTAGAGCCTCTTCCATATCCACCTTCACACGTTCACACTTTTCACTGGCGACATAATAGTCCTTTGACTTCTTCTCGTAATCGATACGATTAATCAAAGCATTCTGTCCTTCAATTTCCTGAGCAACCCGGCCAGTCTCCTCATTGACCGCATTCATACGATTGCCAAGCGCAGCTGCAAATCCCCTTGTTTCTGACACGTTCGCAACAAACGCATCGTTGGCATTATAGAGATCATCACTTATCTCGCTAACGCCCTCGAGATCCTCCAGCAGTTTCTTGTTGGTGTCATGCTGCTTGATCACCGATTCCTTGTCCGTAATCTTCTTGGCATAGTTAATAAGCATCGTTTCCAGGGAACAGTCAGTACCTTTGGATGCTACGCTCATCAGCTTTTGCTCAATAGCAGGGATGAAAAATTTTGCTATCAGTTTGTCAGAGGTTTTTGCTTCATCGAAATACTGATTAAGGCCACCTTCGTCCTTATTCAGCACTTCAATAACACTTTCCCACTCCGTCCTGAAAATCCCATATTCCGCCAGAAATTCAGCCCACTTTACCGCATCATCTGAGGAATAATATGTCAAAAGTCCCCTGCTTGACTTCGCCTTTTCTCTAACATAGTCAAACTGAGCTGGGACATAATTTCCATTATCGTTGCTTGACAGCTCAAGACTCGAGATACTATACGCTGAATATGTGTCGTAATGTGTCATAAAGGTATAGTATTTAACCGAATTGCCTCTTTTGTCCTCTTCTGTCGATGCACTCGAACTCGCTGCGATCGAAATACCGGTCAGCAGTTTTTCCTTGCTTCCATCCAAGTTCCATTCCAGCAATATATACGAATGGTCTCCTGTATGTGAAAAATAATCTTCAATACGTCTTCCACCGGCCATTGCCTTTGGATGTACCGGTTGCATCATAAGTTGAACAAGAACTGTCTTTCCACCACCATTATTTAAATTAAACAACGTATTCAAAGCCTCTCCCGTATCAGGAGAAGCCAGATCATATAACTCATCCGGAATAAAGCGGTTTCCGTCATTGTAATCGAAATTCACTATCCGGATCTTACTTATCTGAGGCATGATTTTCCTCCTCTATCCAGCTATTGATCGTCTGAACACGATCCTTACGCAACACATAGGGCATAAGATCTTTTGCTTTTTTCGTAGGCCTTATTCGTCCGCCCTCGTCTTCCAGAAAGAGCTCATCTACTTTGAACTTCAGCAGGATTTTATTTACGACTCCATAACGGTCATCAATCCTCTTACTGGTTATTTCGCCTTCCTTCTTACTCAGCCAATCCTCTGCCAGCATGTGGAAGTTTTCGCTGTAATCATCCGTTTTGTCATCCTTATCAATATCATCGCGAGTAACGTCCTGACAATGCTTGGTGAATTCTTTGATCAGTTCTTCCTTTGTAATGAAGTCTCTGGTCAGTGCATCCACTCCTTCACCCTTGAAAAAGATGAACAGAATATATATTGCCAGATAATTCATCAAGTAAAGATCCCTGCTCCTCACCTCATTCGTAGCCTTTATATCAGCACGGTAATCTACATTGTTCTTGAGGAAGAGATCATTATCCTGGGTCGGAACCATATAGATTCGATCCTGCGCCTGAATGATTTCAAAGCCCAGCTCAATCCCCATTTGATCAAGTTCATCCCTGGCCTCCATGTCCTCTACAAGGTTCCACACCAGGCTATTATCATTTCTGTCAATCCAGCCTTTTTTCATAAGTTCATGAAATAGTTTAAGGGCACTATTGTTCATCGCTCCACCTCAACCATATAATTCGTCATTTGGATCTTTACAGAATCCTCTCCATCCCGCATATCAAAATCAAAGGCTTCGTCAGACGTCGTAAAGTGCAATCTCTGCATTCCCAGGTATTCCTTCGGAAGCTTTGACAAAACCCATAGCAGATCAAGTTCCCCCAAAGGTTCTGCAACAATAACGCCTTCCGCGTTCCGCAATTCTTCAAGATCAATCTTTCCCGTTTGATAGATCGTCATCAGCGTATTGGGAAGATATCCGTCGGTACTCCATTTCATCAATTCATCCACGGATAACGAATGAATGTATTCTTTTATCTCGAAGGATGTTTTACCTTGTGCATATGCAAAGAACGACCTGCAAATATCCAGATATAACTCGTTGCGTTCCCGGATCCGTCTTTCCGCTTCTTCGTCCTCGTTATCTATTCTGAGTCCCGGCTCATCTTCTTCATTGTTGATATATCCATAAGCCGCATAAAAATTCTCGATACTGAACTTCTTCTCCAAGCCGGGACTGGCGAGTGGCCAAAGCAGCGTTAATACCGCATCGCCCAAACCATCGCCCATTCTGCGGAGTTTGACCATTATGTCCTGATCAAAATTCATCCGTTCAAAGCTCTTAATTGCAAAACTATCGCGTAGAATCTGGTTGTACGAGTCTGACGCAAGATTTTTCGCATTGATCAAGGATCGCTGCTCTGTGATCGTCAAGTCAAGATTCTTGTTTATTTCATTTAATTCCCTAAGGTTCTTTCTGGCCTCTTCCGTATCAGCACCACTTTCGAGAGCATTCTTTATAGCCTCTGCTTCCCGTATCGCAGTCTTGTGTATCTCCTGTAGTTCCCGTTGCTCATCTACCATCAGGGTTCGGAACTGCCCAACAATTCTCTCATACTCATCAACAGTAATCTTTGTAATGTTTTCACGGCAGCGCAGAAGAAAGTCATCCAAGCTGTGTCCCATATTACGCAAGCGGGCTACCAATTCCCTACTTTGCGTCAATGCCTTGGAATAATTCTTTCTCTTCATGTATTCCTGCATTTTGAAGCGAGTCACAGAGTAGTCCAGTTCTGACTCTATCTCCATCGACCTGTATAAGAAGTCGAACACATCATCCGTAAGATAGTATGATCCTTTTTCCTCATTGATCAGTCGAACCGGCATGCTCTTGAACACTTCCTCATCTGCAAAGAAAGTGTTGTACTCTATCATTTTTCCATTGTTTTGGAGCACATTTACAACTATATAATAGGCCAGCTTATTCGTATCAATCTCATACGTCTCTGGTACAATCTGAATAATGCTATCGAGGAACCCCTCTATATCCTTTAATGTGCATGTCTGAACATCACTGAGCGTACGCTCCTTAATGTACAAAAGAACCGCCACAATCAAGTTGTTTAAGGTGTCAAAATCGCCCTTAAACATATCTCGAATATCATCCGGGCAATTCGAGGCAGAAATGCTTCGAACAATATCTATAAACTTCATTCTGTTTTGAAAGCCCGTAAGCATTTCTTTAATATCAGGGCGAAGCATTCAATCACCTCTCGCTTAATACTGTGTAGGGTATTATTTCCTGCGGGATCAGCTTATTTTCTTCTAAAACTCGGTTTAAAAATAGCTGCTCTTCTGCAGAAAATCCATCAAATAAATTCTCAAAAGATACTCCTTCCTTTTTAGAAGACGGGCTATCCTCAAGGCAAATACTCTGAGCTCGTTCAATCATTTTCCTATATCCCGGAATGAATAGTTCTATATTCAGGGAATCGTTCACATCTCTTGTTCGTCTGAAGATATCAAAACCTTCACGATCAATATCCCCCCAATACAGAAAGGTAACATTGGGATTCCCCATAAATCTTACATATTCGACCAGCGCTCCGTTTTTATTCGATACTTTATTTCCGTTTCCGTAAACGACACCATCTATAGCCACGCCAAACAAGCTCTTAAAATGATCTTCAAACATGCACCGCCTGATGTTGAACCAAATATCCTTGTTCTCACAAACAAGCAATGTCAGATTATTCTTCCGCTCCGGTATATAATCATGAAAGCAATACTCCGGAGTGTCATAGAATCCCAAATCAGAATCGGATATCTCCAACTGGCGAAGCATTGACTTCACCTCTGAATCATCCAACACCTTCTCACGGCCAAAGATTTCAAAGGACCGTTCCTTTCTTGAAATTGGCTCTCCTGCGTTCCTCGAGAAGAGAAAAGCATTCAGGCATTCGATAACATCTCTATGCTTCAGATACTCCTGAACATGCGAAGATAGGTATCCGCTCTTACATAGAGCCGGATGCAACTGTCGAATCTGTTTTTCAACATCTTCACTCAATTCCTCTTTTACTAAGACTCTATACCTCTTGAATAACGGATATCTGAGATTCCCATTCTGGCCGGAATTCTTTACAGGTTCCAAAAAAGAGGCATCAACCATTTCAGAAATCTTATCAAATAGGGATTTCGTATCCGACATTTCCACTTTCAACAAGTCTGACAAAGTTTCAAGGGTTATGCTCTTTTTTCCATACATTAATAACTTATTCTTAATGTCCATTAATTATCTACCCCTATTCCTTTCCGAATTATATATCATCGAGATATATCATCGAACTTCTAATCGTCCCATTATTCATTATCCACATCTAGTGTCCATAAAAACGGACTCTAATGTTCATAATATAAGTCAGAACTAAAGAACCTTTTGGTTAAGATTCATTCAATGTGAATCCATTAAAATCGAAAATGTGGATTGAAGAGCTATCTATCCCTGCAATCCGCTGTCTGTACATAGTATATAATCAAATATGTTCTGTGCAGAGATGTTAATTTGTTCAAAAGTTTTCCTCGTAACTCAAAATATTATTCCATGAAAATTACCTGTGATTATTTCACGGGTAATTGTTACTTACTTTCTAAGAAAGCAAGTAACTGAAACAATTCCATTGTTCTATTAATGTAATCTATACTCATCAAGAATCACAGCTGCGCTCTCATCACCTAATTCAATTAAACTATTTAGAATTTTTTCATATGCCAGGTGCAATTCATTATCTGATTTTATTTTTTCAGAAAAATCTAGTAATGATTTCAAAACAAGAGTATTAATTATCATTCCATACTCATCCGTCAGTTCTTGTCTACTCTTTAATAATGTCACCACCATAGATACTACTGGTAACACCTCAGGAAGTAGCTCACCAATTTTCATTTGATAAATTGCGCCAATCACTTCCTTTTCATGATTGTTGGCATAATACTTTTCCCACATTTTGCACAGAAATAGTTTGTCCATATAGGAATAATGTGTTTCACATTTATTCCAATCAGAGCCCATGCGATCGGTATCAAATATTAGGATTCTTTCCAACCCCTTTCTTACAAAAGCATTATCTATAGACTCTATTTTTGTCTCAGCATATTCTATACAGGATTGGCATCTTAATCTTGTGGCTGGCTTTTTGAACGAGTCAAAATAAACCGCTTCTGTTTTTTCAAAAAGAGAAACGTACATCTTGATTGTGTCAATTCCAAACATGCTGAAGTCTACATCATCGAATAATAAATCAATTGCTCGTTTATAGCTTCCATTTTCACCCGTTAGCTCTTTTTCAAACAATTGCTTTACAATGAGTCTTTGGTAATAGGTATCCATTATGGACTCAGTATCTTCTTTATTCATGGATTTCACAAAGATTGGAATCATCTTTTTTGCCGTGAAATAGAATTCCTCATTGTCAAAGCCAAGACCTGTCCCCATGGAGAGGAACAAATATCCCGGATCTAGCTCATTAAATTTTAAGGCACTAACATCAAGATTCTCTTCATCATACAGAAAGCGATTAATTATTTCCTCTCGGCTAGATTTATATGCTTCAAGTCCCAGTGCTCTTACAATATCATCTGGTTTCGGGAATCCTCCTCCAGAAATGCAATAGCTCCGATTCCTATTCTTATGCAATACCCTTTTGTTATATTCATTGTGTTTCCACTCATCCTTTGCCAAACCAATAATCGTATTAAAGAAAACTCTTGAAATATTAGTATCACCCATCAAAGTATCGACTATTATTCTGCGCAAAAACCCTATTTGCCCATCCGAAGAGCAATCTATTAAGCATGCAAGTATTATTTTTTTCAGTTTTCTTTTTGCTTCTGTATCGATTTCATTCCTGTACTGTTCAAACAATACTACAGAAATCCTTAAATCTGACACATAACTATTCTTATGAGAAAAAACATTCTCTATTCGATCTATCCACTCGCAAACAAGTTCAGTTCGCCTTGATTGTGAAAGTGCAGGATTTTTCAATGCCAATGAGATAAACATAATATAATAGTTTTCAAGGTTAATTGTTTCTTCCTGTCCAGTCATGAGTCCCTTTATGATATCTATTGACTGAAGAACCAATTCTAAATTGTCAGAAGCCCCCTTATCAAGAACGTTTTTTAATCGAAATAGCACTTCTTTCTCAGATTGATTTTTACCTTCATTCTCATCTACTATTCTCTGCGTCTCTTCTGTAAGTTGAGGTTCTACCGAATATAAGTTTTCTCCATGCTTTTTAAATTTAGCATGCCGCATGTCCATTTTTTGAATTTGTAAAAGTGAGTGCGAATTATTCTTATCGTTTTTGTCATAAAGATATTCAAGTATCCCTGTGCATTGTTCATTTACCGCATCTCCCCCCAACAACTGGCAACGTGCCATATAATCCTGAATCCCCGAAAAATTGAATTTTCTTTTAGGATATCTTCCTGCTAAATCAGGTATTCCCATAGACAGTTTTATCTGATCCATGAGTATAGTTTTAGCCGGAGATTCCATATTGTGCACTTGCCATTGAATATCCCAAGCTATGATATCCAAACTAGAAGCCAAATCTATAGCATATCCAGGTAATTTATCAAAGAATTCAAAGCCTATATCCTCAATAACAGGAAATAATATAACGCTCGTTGAACGCCCCAAAATCTGCTTTTTAATATATTGAGCTAAATGTTCAAAAAGTTCCTTATCTGTCTCACATATATGCAAAATCTGAATTGATGATTCTTTTACCCAATATACTAAATCTCCAATCAAGGCCGGCAAAACGCTTTCCTCTCTACCGGCAAACCACATTCTTCCAGATCCGACAAATTGTCTCTCAATTTTTTCTTCACAGTCATACAAGAATATGTTTTCTACTTCATCCCCTTTCTGAGCAACGTACTCAGAAACCATTTTATTTATGATGAAAATAGTCCATTCTAACGCTGGCTTAAGTTTTCTTTGGAAAACAACGCGCAAGAAAAGATCATCTTCGATAGATCTGTGTTTATAGTTATAATCCTCACCTGTACCGTGTATGCCCCAGCTGAAATCATCATTAATTCTGGAATCGCCATACAAGTAATTTCTTCTTCTATCGCGAGCATTTTCTTCTGTCCACAGAGTAGTAGCTATATCTAACAGTCCTTCTATTTTTTCATCAACCAACGGAATAGTAATATGCTCAATAGTCCAATTCAGAATTTCCTCACCAATTCGTGCCGTTTTATCATTCTCATCAACATACATGGCTTTAAGCTTTTTCCAAAACCTATCTATCCATATAGTTGACACCTTTGGCAACGAATAAATAATTTCTAACATAGGGCCGAGATATGCAACTGTATCGGAATAGCGCTCAGAAATTCCATTATCGATGTATTCCTGAACGTAATAGGTTGCAATATCACATACGCATTCATCTATGTCTGCAATATGTTTCGATCGAAGAACGTAATCATTACATAGTTTTATATACTTGCTCTTATTCGATCCTTTGCTTTTATAGATTTCATTTTTATGTATAAGTGAAATCAAGGCCGGTCTACCATATCCAGATGCTTTACATTCCAACCGGCAAATAGATTTCAATTTATTATAACTAACTCCCCCCATTTCAAAGCCAAAACAATTCGCTATCTCAACGAATTCATCAAGCCGTTTCTCATCAATAATACTGGTCTCTTGCTCATCAAAAAACGACTTGCAAAAAGGGGACCTTATTAAGCCTATTACAGTATTTCTATGCCAATCCAAGGATATATTACTATCAAATACCAATGCATGTAGGAATTTATCTCTATTCTCTCTTGCTAGAAGTTTATTAGAAATCCATATCTGGTATCTTCTATATACCCCTATCCCCATTTTTTCGATACTTTCAAAAAAGCATGAATATACTGCCTTGCAGGCGTCAAATTCTATGTCAAAAAAATGCTCAAAACAAATATCTTCGTATATATCATATTTAAGCCTAATGAAATTGTCTTTATCAGTAACAACACCGTTTGAGCGAAGAAACTCTAGTATTCTATGATCAATTTCCTCCTCCGGAATTCCAACGGTAAAACGCTTAGATCTCTCAATAGCCAATAGTTTTATCGTTTGAACAATCTCACTACTAGAAATATTCTTTTCATCTGCCATCTTCGATAGGCAGATGCATTCCCTCCAAATAAATGTTCTAAATGCATTAACATCTGATGCTTCCGACAAATCAATTCTTTTGGAAACAATCACATTTATATAGAACGGAGATCTAATAAGTTCCGCATATTTACCAGCAGATGCCATTTCTCTGATTACAGGGAATTTATTACACAATCCCTTTAGTTCTTCATCAGAGACGCTTTCTACAACATATTTCTTTATATCAAAAAAGCCAAACAGTTTAATAAACGCACCAACATCACAAGATCTACATGACGCGAGGAACGATATATTGGAATGCTTTTTTATTTCATTTAGTAATGACTGTAGTATTTCCTTTGTTGATTCTTTGTCACTGGCGATATATTCTAATGCGTCTACGTAAATGACGACTTTTTCCCCTTGAAGTAGCCCAAAAGATTTAGCAACATCAATCCCCCAAATATCATCAATAGAGAGGCAACCAACCAGTCGATCCGCCCTTGCGAAAAGAACGTTCTTAACATCTTCCAATACTTTCTTACAAATAACAGACTTACCGCAACCTGCCTCGCCACAAACAATACTATACTGATGGTTTTCTGTCTCAATCTGTCTTATTAGCTCAGTACGATCTATCACATACTCTCCATTTATGGTAGTTACAATATTAAGCAAACCGACATTCCTGCTATCGTCAAATAGCTGCATCAATTTGTCTGCTATATCACTCAATCCTTCTATATCGCTCTTTAATAATTCATATAATGCTTTCTGAAAGGATGTATCCGTCTTGGCCTTTTCAACTATTTTGGCTGTGGATATCAAGTTACTGGCCGACACAAAAGAATACTTTCCCACTGTTATGTCCTTTACAGAACTTTCCGAATCCTGACTCAAAACAAAAAAAACTGGGGAAGTAACATTAGCCAATTCCGGCGCATTCGATTTGTCTAATGCCTGTAATGTCCCTCTTATTTTGCTCATAATATCTGTTTGAGTACTTACCTGAACATATACAGTTCCATCATTAGATATTAGATCAACGCATGGATAATTCTTTTTTATCGTATTAAGGTTTTTGAATTCTTGCCCATACCACAATTCACATATGTTTTGAGCAAAGAGTTCAAAAAGGTGTGCTTCATCAAACAAACTGCATTTATTTGCCAGCTTTATCTTCGATTCGTATGCAGATATATATTCAACAATAAAATCAATCCGTTCTGTACTGCCTTTCAAAATACACCTCTCAAAAAACGCCAATTACTCTATCTCAAATTCAAAAACATAGGTTTTATCTGGGCTAATGACACTATGTTCCTATCAGTGTCTTTAAAGAAAAAGCTACTTCCCCGCCGAATCCACTCATTACATATTTATCACTCCGCATTAGCAATTATTTTTTTGTCTGATACGCAAACGGGAACAAAATATTAAGATGATCTAATTCTGTATATGAATAATAGCTGCTTCCATCAATTTTCATTCCCTGAGCAATAACAAAATCAAGCACTTTGTCATTTGTAATCGGAATTTTATGGAGCACATATCTTGTCTTAGTTTCGTTCCTAAGGATATCCATCTCTTATCAGATATATTAAATCGCGCGATGAAAACATATGATGTACAATGTACATCCCTGCATGATTCATTTATAAGTTATTTCCTTTTTTCCTGTTGCATCTCCAACACAATGTCTGAAGATTACTAGCTTCTGTTTTTCCTCCTTTTGAAACAGGTATTATATGGTCAACTTCCAGCAATAGATTGGGCTCGTTATAAACGCTGTTACCGCATTTACAGCATGTATAATGATCTCTTTGTTTTATAGCCTCTCTGAGATCGTTTGTCATTGCACTTCTTTGAACTTTCCTATGTCCGACTCTGCTTATCTTCTCATATAATATTCCGCGAATTCTTTCCAATATTTCTGGTGTTATATCTATAAAATACTCCTGTGCGCTTCTTCCTGCTGGACTGACATAGGAAAAAACAAAATATGGGTTTTCGTAATCATGAATAGATAAATTAACATTACATATCCAAAACGGTAATTTGTATTTAGTTGCAAACAATCTCACGAAAAATGGTAATTCATCTTTTATAGATTTGGTCAACTCGAAAAAGTTATTCCTTAAGGCTTTCAGATTGTTAGTAAACTCTAAACAGAAATCAATTCTATCAAGATAAAATTCGTCGCTTGTTATATCTGAATACTTAATCAAGTAATTGACAGGATTGTTTCTTGCATTTGAAACTACCGAGCTTGAGCAATCATGTTCCCTGTCAAAGCCTATATCATTAATATACTCACAATAAGTCTGATATTCATCAAACAGTTTCTTTCCCAACAAGTGCGACTCAGCAGTGATTCCAATGTGTTCCTCATAAAAAAAATCTGTTCTGTCTAATACATATTTATTGGAAAAATAAACAGCTATAACTTTCAGGCAGTACAGCAGCAAAGCAGCCATGCCAGCTAGAATTATTATTGAGATTATTGGGTGATCAATAGAGACTGCCTCTAATGAATCAATCAAATCATTCATGTTATTCCACCATGCTTGAATTAATAATTTATACTACACAATTTATTACAATAGACATAATAATCAATTTCTATAAATCAATCATTTTATCAACAAGTTCTTCAGATTCTGTAGTTACTCCGCCATCTTCTTTAAGGATTGGTGTGTCCAGAATATTCTTTATCGTTGCAACTGTCGATACCAATGCAGCTATAGATTTTTTGCTGTCATTTGTATACTGTGAGTAATCGGTACCTTCATCGTTTATTATCTGCTTCATCTTCTGATTAAGCGGATATAGATATGAATCCATCTTTGCAAGAAGAGAATAAAACATGTAGCTTCTTCGACGTATTGCTATACACTGTACAGATGCATTCTTCAGTTCTTCACAAACCTCTTCTGCTTTTGCTTCATTGGCATATGCGTTTTCCAAACTCTTTCCGGCTTTTGCTCCGGTTATCAGCCCCATAACCAGTAGAGCCGGTCCTGCTACAAGTCCACCAAGAACAGCCATTCCTCCAGCCATTCCAAGACCGCCTGCTGCCAGTGATCCACCTCCAAAGAATGCCAGTGTGGCATTTGATGCCGCTGCTCCGCTGAGAGAAGCGATAGCGGTTCCGGTAGAAGCAGTAGCAAACGTAGTAGCAGCACTATACGCTCCAAAAGCAGTAAGTGCTCCGCCTGCTGCTCCAGTTAGTCCTCCCTGTGCCAGCGATACCGAAAACTTTGTCATTTCTTCAAGATCGTCAAAGTCCTTCTGCTCTATATGAAGTTTGTTGATCTCCATAATGCCCTCGGATTCTGTAAAATCCACATTCTTTATCTTCTGAAAGTATTCCAAAAACTCTGAGATACTATTATTCAGGACAAATATCTTTTCCTCACCTAAACGCTGAAGTGACTCTCCGCATTTTTTTCTGAGTTCATCAAGTTTCTGCGCTTCAGCTTCAACCATATCGTTTGCATTAGCATTGATCTTTTTGGCATGCGACTGGTCAACACCTGCTTTTATTGTTTTTCCTACACCCGTAGCACTTGTAGCGGCTGCTATTCCTATAAATAATAATGGCAATGGCATATATCACACCTCCTAGTTAGATCCCACAACGAACTTTGCAAATCTTCTTGCCTCAGATAAAGGATGAGACGGGAAGAGTTTGTCATATTCTTCACGCTCTGATAGATTCATAAGGAATCCCTTCTTAAACTCCGGATCATACGGATCCATTGCCCATCCGTTAGGGAAATCATCCGATACTTTTCCTTCTCTCATCATTTTATCGAGGATCACGGTATCTCTCAGGCCGGTCGTTCCGACTTCCACGAAATTACCCTCGACCAGCTGATCCTCTCCATCCTTTTGAATATATAGATCCAGCAGATACTGGTTGCCTGTATGGTTGCCGTTATCATCAATGGCCGACTGCTTAAGTATCTGTATAATATACTTTCCTCCGCTTTTTGTTGTTCCGCCGCTGATTTCCACTATGCCCGTTAAATCATCATCATTTTCTTTAATGGAATCATGAATAAGATCTATCAGGCTCTGTTCATCGTAATCATACGGTTCATCTGAGAGGGATGTCTTAAACTGTATGAAAGCATATGTATCATCATTGAATGCACAGTAAATATCATTCTCAACCGGAAAGCCTGCTTCAGTTTTGATTTCATCGTTAGCTTTCTCATACTTTGACGGTATTACAAATGGTGGCTTTTTACTAAACTTCTTAACTTTATCCTTTAATTTGCCAGAACCGCTCTTAAAACCATTCTGAGTCTTCTGCGCCAGATTCTTTGCAACCGGTGATACTCTTTCACCAAACTTCTTTGCTGCGGATTTTACAGCACTTTCTTTTTCTTCTTCGGGTTCAACATAATCCAATAGTATATCATCTTCAATGAGTGCCGTAACTGCTTGCAGTATCGTTGCCTTTCTGTTCTCAATCTCATCTATCAGAGGCTTTACCTCTGAGTATGGTCTTTCAGATTTCTCAAGTTCTTCCTGTTGAGCAACTACAGACTGAGCAGTACTCATAAGCTGCTTCATCTCAACCAATACGCTCTTTTCTATCTCCAGGATTCTGGAAACATGACCTATGAGTCTGTTTTCCTGTTCTGTGTATTCTCCATCACTGTGTGCAAGCGAAAGCATATCCCACACAAGCATACGCGGAGCCACACCAAATCTGATATCGTATGTTTCATTTTTTAATGCATCGTCTATTGCTTCCTGTATAATGTCAAATCTTTCATCTTCAGTTTCTATCGCAGAAAGTGTGGATTTGCACAGACTAATAATCTCGTCACGAACAGAAAGGAATCTGCTCCCCATCAGTTCCTGACCGATCTCATCAAATCTCTCTAATTCAAAATCTGTCACTTCATCAACTGCCATTAGATAATAAAATACTTTTAACGTGCCTTTAAAACCTATGATCTTCAAATTCTACCTCCTATAATCTTATTGCATCGTCTGATAGCATCATGTCATCAAATTCATTCATATCACTAAACAGGCTTTTTCCTGATAGGTTTGTCTGGATCATGTTGTTCCCGGCTATATACGAATCAACATCATTCTCTGTTATAGCTCTGTCCATCGTATCGAATGCTTGTACAAGGACAGTCATCCTGTTATATAAGTAATCCGATACTATTCTCTCCATTTCTTCTCTGTTCTGCTGAATGATCAATATTCTCCTTGAACATTCCTGTTCTATCCTGATTCGTTCTTCCTTTGCCAGTTCTAACTCTTCAAGGGATTTTCTGATCTCTTCATAAATACTCACTGCTTCCATTCCTATTCCAATAGGAGTGGCTTTAGTCGCAATAAGAATCGCAGTATTGGCCGCTTTCCTGGCAGAATCGCTGATCTCATCCGAATCGGGGATCATCTCTTTGAGTTTCAGTTTTTGCTCCTGTGCCAGTTTTACAAATTTATCTCGCATCTTGCCTACAGCAATACCCAATTCAGAGGATGAAGCCAACGCAAAGCTTCCAAGTCCCCAGTAATTGATACCCTGAAGGAAATCCTTTGCAAATCCCGCTGCATTGTCACTGTTCTTAGCAGCCGCTTTAATTCCCGCTGCAGTCATATCTATCACTGAAAATGTCGTAGTAGAAATCATGCGCATATGTCTGACAGTATCATTTTTCCATGGCAGGCACTTAGAAATATCTATTTCATCCAGACGTTCTATGGAATCTATCTGTTTTTCCTTTATCTGTATAAAAAATCGTCTTACAGAATAGAAAGCTGCCACTATAATCTGATTTAAGATAACAGGAATATGCTGACTGTTCTTTAAAGATTCTGGGATTATTCCGAGTTCCGTCCTAAGATCAAACGGAATTATACTTTCCTTAATTATTCTTCCATTTTCATCTCTTTTCCTAAACAATGTACCTTCAAATAGTTTTGTACAAGTCATGGAAAAGTTATATGTTGTAGCTTTATTACTATGATTATGGGAAGTCGTACCCATAATATTCCTTATTCCTGGGATAGAGGATAATTCTTTCAATGCCGCTCCCAGAGGTCCCATTAACCCGGTTCCAAATTTATTGCTTTCATATCTTGTTCCGCTTGAACCAGCCATATCACTGATTAGATGAAAAACCCAATTTATCGTTGCCATATAGATGGCATCGATTGGATTTTTCACTCTTCCTTCCGGTAATTCATATCTGACAAATTGTCCTGTTGAATCTGTTCCATAGCCAAATCCTGTAAATTCAGTCAGTAACGCAAAAAGTAATCCAGTAGGAGTTGGATGATGCGAAAAATCGTTTAAATGATGAAAAAAGCCATTACCAAATTTGTTTGTAAGTTTATCTCCATCCCAGGGATATAATTCTTCGAGTTTTTTTATTGCACCCGCGATCTCTTTTCCTTTATATCCTTTACATTTAGCTACAAATAACACAAAATCATCTGTTTTTTTTATTCCCCATTTATGTGCTTCAAAAAGAGATATATCACCAACCCATAAAACATCAAGTCCAGCTGTTAATGCACCACTAGAAATGGATGCAGCGACATCATATCTATCTAATTCATTTGCATTCTTTTCCATATTGATTTATACCCCGTAGCAGAATATCCAATAATGAATCCTGAAATAATTATACAATACAAACTACATATAATATATATATCTTCTTTGTATTGTTAACAAATTTAACTATATAGCAGAATTGCTTTATATACTGAATTTATCAAATCATGTGTACTATAGAAAGTACATGTGTTATGTAAACTAATGTATTAAAAAAGGATGCATTTCTGCATCCTTTCTCAAAGTCGCTTTATTACTCGTTGTCTGTATTTTTCTTTGACAGCCTGTTCCAGTTATGATATCCGATAAATGCTTCTATCAGATATATTGTTTTCTTTGTTGTATATACCGGATCTTTCTTTATAGCATACTGAGCAACAGCAACAACATCGGTAATGATCCACCATGCATACTGTTCCTTGTATCTTAACAGTTCAAGTACAGATGCAACAATTCCGATTGCAAATACTATAGAATCAAGCCACTGCATCGCTATGATATTCCAGCCGTAATCCTCGGCAAATCTCATCCATGAGTTTCCAGCAAGTTCTGAAAGTGTGTAGTGAACAAGTATCGCCAGTGCAGCTATGCAGGCTGTTACTATCACATGTTGAAGCACTGTCAGCTTCTTTGACTTTGCAAGAAGCTCGTCATCCTCATCCTTGTGCTTTGTCCATTTCCACCATGAGAATACATTTAGCGGCATATATACGATAAGCTCAAGCCAGAATGTAGCCCAGATTCCGAAGTAGAAAAGATATATGATATATACTGTTGTATTTACCATTGCAAAAGGGAAGTTCATCCTGTTGGCTTTTGCTGTAAGGAATACACACATTACTCCGCAAAGGCCTGATATCATATTTATTATCGCAAGCCACTGAGGACATCCCTCTATGGGCTTTATTGCATAGTATACAGATATGACTAGCATTACTATGCACATGATCGTCTCATACCATTTAAGGCTTCTTAAAGCTCTTACAATCTTCTTCAAACCATCCATAACTTTTTCTCCTCCAGTGTTTTCATAGCCCTTATCATTGTTGCACTGATCGGATATGTGATCCTCTTCTCATCGACAATGATGTGTTTTGCTTCCGGATATGCCTGTTTAAAATAGGCATCGTAACTCGGTTCGCTCGAGTACACGTAATCCATGTGAGGCAGATACTGTCTGACGAGTGGAGTTTCCATGTTCCAATCGTTTACACCTTCAGGTGTACGGCAGTAGGTATCGTCAATGATATGAAATTCAACGTTATCATACAGCTCGCATACTCTCTTTAGCTGTTCTATGCGGTTTTCCACCTTGAGCTCAGGTTCGTGATTGTCCTTTAATATCTCAAGTTCTTCATCGCCGTTGATGAACATGATGACCACAACCCTGTCACACTGAGAAGCCGCAACATCTATGCAATAGAGATGCCCTTTGTGAAGCGGTATGAACTTTCCTCCGAAAAACCCGTTTATCATATCATTTCCTTTCTGCTGATACAGTTATAACTCATATCAGTTAATGGATGGTCGCCTGCCGGGAGACAGATAATCAGGGCAGTTATCACTGCCCTGCATCATAGTTTCCAAGTTCCGGCTGATTACATATAAACAGCATCTGATTTACTTTATCTATATCGTACTGTTTTCTTCTTATACAGTCTACAACGAGCTTGTCTCTCTTATTGTACGGATTAAATGCCATGTCCGCACTGGCAAGCAGTTCTTCGGCTTCCTCCAAGGAAAGCTTTAATCCTATACAGAAGGCAAGGACCGTTTTCTTCTGAGGATTCTTTGTATCCCCGCACAGTATCTTTGAAAATGCTTTCTTTGTTACATTGGATCTTTTATATGCCGTTATATTGTCTATATCCTTTTTATTAAGTATCTCGATAAGCTTGTCTTTAAAGGAATGCTCATCCTTTCCGTCATTCATATACAGGTTCTTGTCATATGTATGTTCGTCAAACGCAGCAGATCCTTCCTGTTTCATCGGAAGAATGATGCGGCTGACATTGCTTCTTAACTCTCTTTTTGCTCTTTCGCTTCTTAAGTCATATTCTGAGGTATCAAGATTGTATTCTTCCTTATGAGCCTCAATGACTTCGCTGTCGTTTATGAATGTTTCGACCCTGAAGAAAAGATTTTCGGATAAGCGGAATGCCTTGTCGTCAAAGACGACAAGCTTTACTATCATCTCGACATCGTCTCTCATAAGAAAGGCGCTTATCTCATTAACGGCTATAGTAAGAGCCTGTGCTTTTGGAAATCCGTAGACACCTGTTGCTATCAACGGGAAAGCAATGCTTTTGCAGTTAAGCTCATGAGCTTTCTTTAAGGAATTCGCATAACAGTTTCGAAGCGTTTCGAATTCACCCTTGTCTCCGCCTTCCCATGACGGTCCGACCGTATGTATTATATATTTCGCTTTCAGATCAAAAGCAGGTGTGACTGCAACATCTCCGCCTGCAATATCACCTATCTTTTCTCTTTCCTTTAAAAGCCTTTCCGCACCTGCTGCCTTATATATGGCCGCATCGGTCCCGTATGCATATATGGGTTTGGGATTTGCGGAATTGACTATGGCATCTGCTCTTACTTTTGTTATATCGTTTCTAATAATCTGAAAAGGCACGATTTCCTCCCGCTCATTGCATGCAGCACATCTAACAATGGATATGTCCGGAAATTTATTTTCAAATTTGATTGTTAAAAATTTGCTGGAAATCTTTGATTTTCAAAAATAAAAAAGGGAAGTTTCCTCCCCTATAGTATATATAAAACACATAAAATAGCAAAGACGGATTTTCCTAAGAAAAAATCTCTATGACCTTCAAAGCTTTCCTTTGAAATATATCCCAAGACAATCTTCCAGTTGAAGTTATGCTCCTGCGCTATTATAATGCTTTAGGCCAATACTCCAGAGGAAATAAGCTGCTACTCCCGTAACTAGTGCGATAAAAGGCGACAGATAAGCATATTCGGGGTAAACCAGATCTTTTCCAAGAAGATTCCCCACAGGATAATAGCCTGTGAATGCATATGGAACGACAAAGGTAAGCAAAAATCCGATTCCCTTGCCGTAAATCGTGATCGGATAATCCGTATAGTTTTTTAACCCATGATTGTTATTTGTGAGGAGTGATACTATCTCCTCACTTTTTATTGTCCAAAAGCTTATGGAACCAGTAAACACAGTGATCGCTGAGAATATTACAAATGAAGAGATCATGTTTACCGCATAAAATACAAGAGTACCTGTCGTCCATTTAATGGAAAGCTTTGACATGCTGTAAATCCAGAAAAAAACGGACAGAGCAAGGCGAGGAATAAAAGTATACTGGAACTGCTGCAGGACCATATACAGCATGGGACCGATTGGCCTGGTAAGATACAGGTCAAATTTCCCGGTTCGGATGAGCTGCCCCATATCCTTCATGGGACTCCAGAAAAAGAAGCAGCTAAGGCTATAGGTAAGCCAGCTTGTCGTGAACATGAAAAGCACTTCGTTTTGTGTCCAGCCTGCTATGTTGCCAAAATTATGGAATATAACCATGAATCCGGCAAAGTATACTCCTATCTGGATCGTGTTGGCGATCAGTTCAAAAACAAGAGAAAAATGATAAGCCAGTTTCCCCTTCATATATATGATCACGAAATGTCTGTACATCTTTAACAGATACATAAGTCATCCTCCCTGAACTACAAGTTTATTCTTTCCAACCACCCAGGCGGCTTCAGATATTAAAAACAGAGCTACCACCCAAAAAAGCTGAATGCTTAGACTTTCTCTAATACTTTCCGCAGACATCGGCGTTGTGATGATAGTAACCGGAATTGCATATATTGCCCTGAACGGAAGAAACATGTTTATCTTTGTGAGAAGTTCCGGAAACATCGCAGCCGGTATCCATGAACCGGACAGCAGTTTATAGATCGCTGCAAGAAGCATGTTAAGCGGCCAGGTCACGATCAGCCAGAAAGCCATCAGTCCTATGATCAGGGAATACAAAAACTGGATCATATACGCAAGGATTATGGATAGGATCCCGCAGGCCAGCTGCTTTTTGCAGAAAAGTTCTCCATTGTAAAAGATACAGATCAGTATCATCAACGGTATGGTATATATCACAAATCTTGCAAGGCTCGTTCCAATATGTCTGGCAAATATCATGAATTTATAGTCGATGGGACGTATCAGCTGATTAGCCACATCACCTGACTGGATCTGACCGTTGATCCACCCGATAACGTCACATTCCATAAATGTGGAAATAATGGTGGCTACAATGATATACCTGATGGTTTCATTGTGACTAAGCGGGATATTGCTGCCTTTGTTTGATGCAAACAATGCATTCCACAAAGCAAACTGCATATAAAGGTATACGACCTTTGCCAGAAAATTTGCCCATACCGAGCTTAAATACGCCGTATGCTCTTTTATCCCGATCATTGCAAGATCAGCATATTTTCTCATATCTCTTCTCTCCTGCCAGGTAAATCCTTTTTATGATCTCTTCAAGATCAGTCGTTCTGTAATCACTCTTTAACTGTGGAAGGGTGCCGTCATATATTAAATACCCTTTATCGATAATGATCATCTTCTCGCACAGCGACTCGATATCCGAAACATCATGTGTAGTCAGGATGATAGTGGTGTGCCTCTCTTCATTTATCTTTTTGATAAAGTGACGGATACGTTCCTTGGATAACACATCTATTCCGATGGTGGGTTCATCCAGAAAAAGGACATCCGGATTATAGATAAGAGATGCCGCAAGATCTGCCTTCATTCGCTGGCCGAGGCTTAACAGTCTCGGAGGCTGATCTATGAACTCATCGAGTCCGAGGATCGCATTAAAAGCATCCATGTTTTCTATGAAAACCTCACGAGGGACCCGGTACATATCCCTAAACAGTTTCAGGGAATCAATAACCGGAATATCCCAGCACAGGACACTCTTCTGTCCAAAAACCACGCCGGTTTTCAGCATTATCTCTTTACGGTTCTTCTTAAAGTTCATACCGTTTATGGAAATAGAACCGTTATCGGGAGTGAGGATCCCTGTCATCATTTTTATGGTTGTAGACTTTCCCGCTCCGTTAGGTCCGATGAATCCAACAATCTCTCCTCCCGGAATGGTAAAAGAGATGTTATCAACCGCGATCTTTTTCTGGTGCTTTTTCTGTTTATATATCTTGGTCAGATTATTAACCTCAATGCTCATAGCTCTTTTCCCTTCTGTAAATGACTTGATTTCGTCTGTCTTTAAATGTATAATAGCATCAAAAGATGTATCAGTAAAATTGAAATAACAGATTGTAATCATCAAAATATTTGATGCAAACAGGAGGCCGGTATGAATAATACACAGCTTGAGACCTTTTTGAAAATTGTTGAAACCGGGAGTTTTACAGCCACAGCCAACATGCTGGGATACGCCCAGTCAACTGTCACAACGCAGATCAAACTATTGGAAGAAGAGTTTGGATGTCTTCTTTTCGAGAGGCTGGGAAAGTCACTTGTTCTTACCAGCGAGGGAGAAAAACTCATATCCTACGCAGAGCAGATGCTGCAGCTTCAAAGGCAGATGCTCTTAGATGTTTCTGCTGCAGAGATCCCTTCTGGTATAATCAAGATTGGTGTGTCGGAGTCGCTGTGCTATAAGCATTTTCCGGAAAGACTGATGGAGTATAAGAAAAAATACCCCGGAATGGATATTCGGATTCAGTTTATAGATCATGATACATTCCCGGGGCTTTTAAAGAACGGAGCTTTGGATCTGGTATACACTCTGAACCCGCTTATAGAAAATCCCGAGCTTAAAATGATCTATAAGAGGAAGGAGTCACTTAGTTTTTTTGCAAGACCGGATCACCCGATCGCTAAAATGAAGAAAGTAAAGGAAACTGATCTGGAAAGTGTTCCACTGTTACTGACATCACATACCTGTAATTTCAGGCGTATGCTTCTTGAGGATTTTTCAAGACATGGAGTAACACCGAAGATCGAACTGGAAACCAGCAGCAAAGAAATACTTAAGGTCTTTGCTGCGAACGGACTTGGTATCGCGTTTATGCCATCAATGACAGCAGAGGCAGAAGTAAAGGAAAAGAAACTTAAGAAGATTGACTGGGCAGGTGATGATTTTCCGATTTATTCGCAGGTATTTGTTCATAAGGATAAGCGCCTAAACAGAGTAATAGAAGAATTGTTAAGACTGATCATGAAAGATTAACGTGATAGCAACCGCATATGTCAACGGTGTTGTACTGAGTTATTTTCCGTATACTGCCACCAGTCAAAACGATAAAGGCCTTGTTCAGAAATTTTCCAGGATGACAAGACCTGAACTTGATACTTCAGATCTGTTAGATCCAGAAAAACTGACCCCGGGTGTTAAGGATTTTGCATCACATAATACGGATAAGATGTATATGGATCGCAATGATACCATTTACGGAACATATCTGCTCAAATACGATATGGAAAAAGAGAAACTCTATTACGAGTATACGTTGAACAGATGGAGCTTCGTTAATGTTGATGCAAAAACAGGCGAGATCATCGGATGGAATTTCTATGATGGAGCCGTTTATTAGCGAGCAAGAAAGCTTAAGCCTGTCAGGAATATTCTGACAGGCTTTATATATGCTATATTGCATGTTTTCTTATCTCTTTGACTCTACAAACCATTTATAATTCTCTTCATAGTAGAGCTTTATATCTTTTCCTCTTATCCTGCATCGGTAGCATATGCCGCAGCCGCCTGCTCTCTTATTTGCTTCTCTTGCGACACTGTAGATCTTATCTATATCATAACGGGTTCCGTCTTCCCATATGAGATACTTTGGATTGACCGTTCCGTCCTTTGTAAACATTACAGATACCGGTACATATACTTTATATCCTATTCTTTTAGCCATGATGTTTTTCCTTTAGAAAGGAGACCCCCAGGCTGGTCTTGTCTCTTCTCCTACCAGGGGATTACTTTTTAGTGACTTTCATATTCCTACTGCCCAGGAGAACGACCATTCCTTTCAGAATACAAGTCATGAATAATTTGAAACCAAGGATATGAGGTGATCAACCCTTGTGATATAATCATACACCGGCAAAAGTCCGTTTTATGTCCCTTTTGGATTTTGCTTTGTTATGTAAACCATTTCATGTTCAAAGTCTACTTCAAAGTCTACTCAAAGTCCCTTTTTGTCAATAAAAAAGGCAAAGCCCTTAAAAGCTTTGCCTTTTCCATATTCAAAGAGAGTTAGATTATGTCAGATCTTAAAGAATTCCAGGTCCTCGTCAAGCTTTTCGGCAACAGTCTTGAGTTCCTGAGCGCTGTTTGCAAGGACATGGATATTTGCACTCATCTCCTGCATTGATGCGGAAGTTTCCTGTGTGCTTGCTGCATTTTCTTCCGAGATGCTTGAAAGTGAATTTACGGATTCGAGTATGACAACCTTTGAAGCATCACACTCCTGTGTGAGTGCGGATATGTTGTTTACGCCTTCTATTGTTCCGTTGATGCTGCTTATCAGTGTATTTATCTTTTCAACTGTCTCGTTTAATACCGCTGTGACATTCTTGCCGATATTGTTGGCTTCATCTGCCTTTTCACGTGCTTTTCCTGCCTGGCTTAGAAGTTCCTTCATCTCCTGTCTGATCTCATCGGCAGTATTTGATGATTCCTTTGCAAGATTGCCGATCTCTTCGGCAACGACTGCAAAGCCTCTGCCTGCTTCTCCGGCTCTTGCCGCTTCGATAGAAGCATTGAGTGCCAAAAGATTTGTCTGATCTGCGATGCTCGTGATACCGTCAACCTTCTGATTAACATTTATGACAGCCTGGTTGGTATCCTCCATGGTAGTTGCTATCTCTGCAACAGAATCTTCCATTACGTTCATGTTGTCAACAAGTTCAGAAAGAGCACTTGCTGAATCCTTTGATACCGTATCGATCTCTGCCGAAGATATGGCAAGGACCGTGGCATTTTCGGCAACCGTATGTATCGCATCAGAGAGCATATCGAGGTTGTCTGTCATCTTTTCGATGGATTCGTTCTGATCCATAGCTCCCTTTGCAAGCTCCTGGGCTGCAATGGATACGCCTTCCGTGGTATCTCTTATCTGAGAAGATGTATCGGATAGATCTGTCGAATGATCCCTTATGGTATTAGCTATATTCTTTATATCATTTATAACGTTTGTAAGAACATCAACAAGAGAGTTGGTGTTGTTTATGATCTGACCTATCTCGTCGCCTCTGTCGGTCATGACGTCGGTCTTTCTAAACACTCCGACAGACAGATCGTTTATGAGTGTATTTACAGCGATGATGGCAGTCACAAGCTTATTTGCCACGAAAAAGACTATTATCAGCGTTATCACCATGATAACGATACCGATAGACAGGATGGAAAGAATGCTCTTTCTTATAGTCTTGTTCATATCGGCAGTGGGCTTGCCTGCAAAAGCCATTCCTGTAATATTTCCGCTTGCATCCTTTATCGGTGAATATGCTACACAGTATTCCTCTCCTGCAACATCCGTTTTCTCGGATGTATATGTCTCTCCTCTTTTAAGGACTGCTTCGATTACTTCAGGTGCAGCCTTTGTACCTATCGGGCGGGATCCGTCAGCTTTTATAACAGAGGTCGAAGCTCTTGTATCGCCCTCAAATCTTGTAAAGTCAAATCCTGTGACCTTTTTATACTGATCTTCAAGTTCATTGCCTGAAAGATCATTGTCTGTTGTGACCAGTTCTGTCCTGTACATCTCGGCAGATGCCATAAGCCCTTCGAGAGCTTCTTTCATCATGCCTGCTCTTAGCTGGATCGCCATGATGATAAAAAGGACTATGCCTATCGCCACAACAGGAACAGAAGATACGATCAAAAGCTTTCCCTTTACGGAAAGCGATCTTTTCTTACTATACATTTTTACCCATCTCCTTCTTCAATCTGCATATATGCAGCCTTCATTGTTTGATATCTAATAGTTTGACTTCAAACAATTATATTATACATTTTCTGCCTTTAAAGCGTCAACAACTTAATGACAACGACAATTCTTTTAGCATATAATAGTCATGAAGTTAATGACCCCTTATTAAGAGGATTAAGTATGAAGCTTATATATGATACTCATCTTGCTTTCAAAAAGACCGTCACATACCAGCTGCATAAGTACGGTCTAAAACCCGGGAATCAGAGGATACTGTTCTACATCTCAAATCACCCCGGCTGTCTGCAAAGGGATATAGCCGATAACTGCGACGTCGATCCGTCCACCCTTTCGACCGTACTGTCAAATATGGAAAGCAAGGGATATATAGAAAGAAGACGCTTTGAAAAAAACAACAGATCAAATGCCATCTATATAACCGAAGAAGGGCAGAGACTGTCTGATAAGGCTACAGAGTTTCTTCTTGCCACATCTGATATTGCACTTAAAGGCTTTTCGGATAAAGAGGCGGAAGAGCTAAGTTCATACCTGCATCGCATCATCGATAATCTGAAAAACGCATCAAAGGATGCTCAGTGATTTTTTATAACTGTTTATACATAAAACGGGCATCAGATCATTAAACCGGTCTGATGCCCTTTTTGTTGTTATGTAAACTTGTAAATTAAATATCAAGATCTGTTACACTTCGTGTTGTAATATATACTTGCAAGATGAATCATACGTGTTTTTGTATGAATCAGATTTATATATTTTCCCTTTGTGGCCACCCTTTTTGTTGTAAGACGGGGTGGTCGTTCCCTTTTATTGGACAAAAAAAACAAGCAGCCCGCTGCTTGTTTCTTATCTGGATATTATTTCTTTTTTATCTTTTTAAGTATGATCACTGAGGCTGCTGCTACAGCGATGACCAAAACGACTATGACTATACCTGCTGCTCCTCCCGGTCCGTCAGACGGCACAGGGATCGGAGGTTCGGGTGCTATATCGGCATACACTCCCGAAGGAAATGCGATAAGAGCAAGTGCAAGTGCTCCTAAAACAGTAACGATCTTTTGCAAGCTTTTTTTCATCAGATTATCCCTCCTGTCTCTAAAAGGATCCCGATCATCCAGGATGTTACATTTAACGCTATCGATAGAAGTATCGGATGATCAAAGCAGTAATCCTTTGTTTTTCCCATTTTTATAAATACATATGCCTCGATGATCACTACAAGCAACTCACCCGGCAGCTGAAGCAAAACTCCGTTAATATCAGGGTATTTGCTTCTTATAAAAGTATAGTAGAGCATCATCAGAGGATTTGTCAACGTATTGACAAGCAGTATGATGACAAGCTCAAGCTTTGCTCTGAATCCCATGATAAGAGCTAATATCTCTTCAACGATCACTGTAAGGATCAAGGCTATGGCAAATGTTTTTATCAGTTCTATCGTATAATTCATTGTTTGTTTGTATATATCCAGTATGCATACAAAAGGATGAGCAGTGATAAAGTGCATCCTGCCACTCCTGTTATATTCGCACTGAAAGGAAGCGTTACTTTAAAATATACCGGTATATATCCTGTAAACAAAGCCAGTGTAAGAAGACCGAAGAAAAATCCGGGCATGTCCTTGAATCTGTTTACCAGCATATAAAGCGTTATCGGCATTGTTGTGTTAAATGTCAAAAGAGCGATAAGGCCAAACAGGGGATGATCTATTAATGCATAGCATATGGAAGAAATGACAAGAGTCACAAGTATCACCTTGCCCATATCAAATCTTGCAGCCAGTATACCTCCGCCTATCTTTCCAAATACCACGCACAAGACTGCAATGAATGGAAGTGTCAGTCCGATCTTCCAGCTCATTGTTATTCCAAGTCCCATATATGATCTAAGGATCACTACGATAAAGCAGCATATGATGAGCTTTAAGTCGTTTTTGTTGAATGTATCTTCCTTTTCATTATCTATAATGAAGATATCATTGTCTGCTTCCTTTGAATATGTCTTTGTAAGCAGACTGTATACTATGACAGATATGATCAGATAAAATCCAAGACTTAGGGGCGGTGACACGTAGGCAAAGCTTGATCCAAGAAACAGTCCCAGTGCACCGGGTGCTACGAATAGACCCAAGTTTGATCCTTTCTTATCATTCTCATGATCTTCATAAATGGATCCTACTCCGCCTCCTATATGAAACAGTGCATTTCCTATTCCCAGGATGATGACACCCATAGGTTCAAAAATACTCGTTGCGGGCAAAAACATGATGCATATCGCTCCGGTAAGAGTTATTGCAGATCCTGTCAGGGCATAGATAAAGGGCAGTCCCTGCGTCCTGTTTCTTTGCATATATCCGTCCAGGACAGCACCGATCGGCATCTGCAGAACGAATGCACAGAAATTGTATATGAGATACAGCCTAAGAGCATATCTTAGATCAGGTGAGGTCCAGGCAAGCGCATATGCGCACATGCCGTCGACTAACATATGTATTATCGAGTAGTAAACAGTCTTTTTCATATATATAACTATATCACATATGTCTGATCACATACAGGATGATGATCATATATTTTTATGACGTTTGTGTCACCCGTAAAAGCCCTGAAATTCGCTGGTTTTGTGTATCTGCGAAATAACCGCATTGCTCAGGCGATTGTCAAAAGTCCCTTTTTTAGTTCTTTTGACTCGTCCGGTCATTTCATGATTTTGCATGTTATGTAAACTGCATATAAGGCAAAAAATATGAGCCCTCCATAGGAAGGCTCTTGTCTTACAGTCCCGGTACACCGAAGAGTACGAATCTTATGAAGTCTACGATGCCGTGAACGATCATCGCGGATGCTATATCTCTCTTTCTCTGAAGTATGGCAAACAAAAGTCCGAAGACAAGGATGTAGAGTATCATGATGATGATCCACTGAATTATCCCTTCTATCCCCAGCGAGATGTCAAACAGGATATGCGGAATTATATGAGGCACTATCATCATGAACCAGGAAGTGAACTTCTCTGCTTTGTTTGTAAAGCTTCCCTTTGCAGCATCAAGGCAGAATGCATAGAAAGTACTCCTTAATGCGATCTCTTCCATTGTTGCTGGGCTTAATGCGTTTATAAAGGCTTTTAGATAATCGGGCTCTGTACGTGTGTTTGAGCCTTTCATTAACAGATAGTTGATAAAAGCCATCACTATGCCTGCTGCCACGCCTATAAGTATGCTTATTACTATATCCGATCTCTTATCATTTCTTATAAAGATAAGAGCATTATCCTTGTACTTTTCAAATACACTGCAGCAAGCCAGCGCGGCCATAAGCATAATAAACATCTGTATTATTACAAAGAAGTTAAAGCTGTATATCCTTGCCAAGCCGTAAAGCATCGTAACGCTGAGCGATAAGATGATCCCCCTTTTTGAAGGCAGGCGATGCCTTATGAGCATAGCTATCGATATGATAAGTGAAAATGCTTCCAGTTCAAGCCAGGCAAGGCTCTGATCTTTAAACAGGATCATTATCGCAAAATATCCAATAAGATATATCGCAAAGCCAAGCCATACTTTGCTTATTTTTGAGTTCATGTTTTTTTCCTTTATATCATTCATGACTTAATGATATCGCATTACTTAAATATCATAAAGGACATAAAGGACAAAATAGCACCCTCTAATTTGTCAAAACCGCTATCTGCACATCCCGTCTTTCTTTCCTATCAGGCAGTATCCCTTTTTGCTTAGGATATTTGCAAGGGCGATAAATAACATTCCTATAGGCAGATATCTGTTTTCTCCGTTCTCTGTTACCATGTCTGCGATGACAAATGCCATTCCGCAGAATGCAAGTGACATCCTTAAGATCGTATAAGCTATCATTTTTTTATCTTTCATTTTTTCCTGTCCTTCCTGTGACGTTTTTTTGTTTATGATCTCATGGTAGCTGTACAAACGTTTTCTTTAAAGGACACAGAATGCGCAAAACGCTTGATTTACAGATGCGACATTTATTGTCTCATAAAAAAAGTACCGGTTTTTCCGGTACTTTTGCGTATGTATTAAGTTTAATATATTCCTGCCGATATATATAATAACAACATTGACAGGAGGTCAAGTGAATGCATAAACTTCATTAAAGGCGGCGGAACTAATTAACAAACTTGGTTCCGTCGTTTTTAGTTGGTAAACTTTACAGCTGTACCGTATGCTATAACTTCAGCAGCTCCCTGCATGATAGCAGATGATGAATAGCGGATGTTTACGATAGCATCTGCGCCAAGGTTTTCAGCTTCCATTACCATTCTCTTTGTTGCAAGGGCTCTTGCCTCATTCATCATGTCATTGTATGCGGTAAGCTCTCCTCCGACAAGAGTCTTTAATCCCTGTGTGATGTCCTTTCCGACATTCTTTGACTGGATAGTGCTTCCTTTTACAAGCCCTAACATCTCAAGTTCCTTACCGCTTATGTAATCAGTATTTACTAAGATCATCTTCTTCTCCTCCATCGATCTCTTTCATTCTCTGTACACATACATATATCATCAATCCCGCAAATAAAAGGGGAATGATACCAAATATGATCTTTAATACACCCGGAACTGCAAATATGATAAGTGTGAAGTAAAGGGTATAGTACAGTACTATGAGTATCGTTATTACTATCGGTGCTATCTTTTTCTTGTCATGTTCACTCATCATATCACCTCGTCAGTTTCTTTCGGGCCGTCAGGCTTGGGTCTGCAAAACTTCTTATAAAGAAAGATCTGTGCAATTGTTATAAATATGAAAAACAGCGTCGGCATGATATGCCAGATGATCTCATTAAAAAGATAGGACTTGTTATGGTCATTTTCATCATATGCTATCTTTATCTCATCGCCTTTTTCAATATGCTTCTTTCCGCTTATCTTTACAGTATTCTCATACCGATCTTTGCCGTCTGTATATTCATATGTTATGTCTGTTTCATTGCTCTTTGAGCTTCCGCCTTTTGTATGGTGGTTTTTTATAGTCTTTATATTTACATCCGTTACACTGGCTTTGGTCTTTACGCCCGTAGCGTATCTGTAGGACGAATATATAAAGCCTGCAAGATATGCTGTGCTTATCAGTATGAATATCAGAAAATATATCCCTACAATGTATCTTTTCTTTTCCACTGTTCACTGCTCCTTACTTTTAGAGCTGAAAGGACGATGATCGGCAGTATCTTTGCTATGATCATGATGATTCCCATCTTTCTCTGATCATATCCGCTCGTAAACGCATCAAGGAAGTTACCCGCTTCAGCTGCCTTCATAGCTACGATCATGCCCATTATCTGCATATATGAAAGTGTCACAATGACAAGGATCGACAGACTCAGGATGAAAACAGGTATCCTTTTGCCTGCTCTGTAGTATAGAAGCTTTAATATCACAGATAGAGCGATAAACGGTATCAGCGCATCGAGTACATTTATAATCATTGAAATGACAAGGTATACTCCGTCAGACACATCAATACTTATAAAGAGCACCGAGACATCGATCGCTGCAGTAAATATCACAGATACGACTGCCACAAGTATGCTGCCTGTGATATTTCCTTTTTCCTTATCGCCGTACTTTATCAGTAGTGCTGTCAGTGCGAGCATCAAAACTGCTCTTATTATCAAACTGCTCATATCTTCCTTTCAGGATATATCTAACATACACCCATGCATTTATTTCTTAAACCGTAAAAAAAACAAATTAGGACGTCCTATTTTGTTTCTTTGTCTGCTTGTATGATATCCGGCATATATCTTCCTATCTTTTCTACTTCACCAAATACTATCCTTCTCTTTTGATCAGATCTGTACCAGTTAAAAGATGTGATACCTGTACTGTCGCATACCGGTGCGATCATGATCTTGGAACCTTTAAAGACACTCTCAAAAGTGAGCTTTACCCTGCGTGAGTGATAGTTCTTGCATACAATTATTATCTTATCTGTATCTATTTTAAGCTCTTTGCATTTTGAGAGACACAAAACCGCATTTTCATAAGTATTTGTCGCTCTGTTTTCTTTGATTATCCTTGCCGGATCGATCCCCTTCTTTACAAGCTGATCATACAAAAACTCAGCTTCGCTTTCCTTTAGCTTTTTGTTGTCTGCTCCGGATACGATAACATACTCAGCATATCCCTGCTCTAAAAGCTCTGCCGCTCTTTGAGCCAGCTCAGTCCTGCTGCTGCCGGGTATGATGATCACATCTGCCTTTTTAAGCTCATCCGATACAAATATGAAATCAGAGACAGCTTTGAATATTTCCATAACCTTTACTTTTCATCCTTATCCAGATACCAGTAAGAATGAAATCCGCTTAAGAAAGTCTTTGCGCCCTTCGGCATCTGTGTCAGTGCATTAAATACATTAATATAATCGCCAAAACCCATCGCTATGCAGTAGCATGATGCGATCCCTATAAGATAAAAGTCATGATCAAACAAAAATACGACAAAGGGTATCAGTCCAAAGACGATGTTTGGCAGCATGCTCATGAAAACAAATCTTTTCTTTGTCATGCTCTCCGTACCGTGAACAAACAAAAGAAGTTTGGCAGGATTAAGATAAAGGTAAACATCTTCCTTAAAACATGTGGCATGAAGGAATTCATGAGGCAAAAGAGTGAGCAAAGCTATCAACGCTCCACCTCTGAGTCCCTTAAACAACTCTAACTTATCTATTCCTTCCATGTGATATATGCTGAAGATAAGGATTATAAATAAAAGGATGCAACCCAGATTTGCAACGATCGCAAACTTGGTATGCTCCGGTTCCTTAAACGGTACTTCACCTTCAACATGTTTTTCTTCGGATTTAAAATCCGCTTCTGTACGGTACATTCCACCATAATGGAATTTCATTGTTTATACTCTCCCTTATTGATGATTTTACCTGTCTATTATATATGTCAGGGCAGTTTTAGGCAACAAAATGGCCCTTCTTTTAAAAGGGCCGGATTCTCAGTTTCTCTTTTTTCCTTCAATGTAGTCGATTATGCTCTCCTTTGACGAGCCGTCTCTTAACATCCTTTCTATCATATCAAGAGTCGCCACATAATCGTCTCTGTTTATGCTGCTGTTTGGAATTTCGTAGCCGTTTGAGCTGTTATTGATCGAGCCTGATCTTGGATTTTTCTTTCTTGATATCACTACAAACACAATGAAGAGCACGAAAATGATAAATACTACCATTTTAAATAACATCATGACAATTGATGCCATATACATCTGTGACATATCCTTCTCCTTTTTGCCTGTGTTTAACTATATATAGAATACTATAACATTTTTAATAAAAAAAGAACAAAAAGGACAAAATAGAGCATGCTATTTTGTCCCCGTATCTATTTATCTGATCTTTTGTTTCTTGTTAAAAGAGCTGTGCAGCTTATGATCTGCCCTACTACTATAAGAGCGAGTGCGATCGCAAGCAGGTGCGTTCCTTCATTCATCATTGACATTATCAGCAGTACTATTCCTGCAAGCGATAAGATAGACATGATCGCAATGAGTATTCTGTTCTTAGTTTCTTTTTTCATTTCTGTTCTTTCCTTTCATCTTTTGTTTGAGTTTTGCTCTCTTCGTTTTAAAGATTACAGGAAATGCTAACAGGTTTACAGGACATGTAACGCGCATTTTGCTATGCGACATTATATGTCCTCTATCTTGCCGCAAATATCATTAAAAGCCAGACAAGGATGAATATCAGGGCGATGATCCAGAAATATCTGCTGCCGTGGATCTTTAGAGGATCAGAGGCTGTGAAATGATCTGTCCCGTCTATCCAGATGATCTTTTCACGATCTGATATTCTCGCATCAAACATCTGAGTAAAAAAATCATCTACATCCTTTTTAAATAGATAAGGCTTCATATCCCAGATATATCTTACCCTTATTATCGTTAATCTGTTATCGCTTTCAAATCTTATTGCATATCTTATCGGGCTTTCGCTGTGCAGGCCGTCATTTAACCTGTCATCAAAAAAGTCTATATACAGTATGCCGTCTTTTGTGACAGTTTCGTATCTTATTCCCAGATCAGGCTTAGCTTTTAGTCTGTCAAAAGCATCGGCAATGCTAAGATCTGTCTCATAGACATGATCAAGCCTTCCGGCTCTCTCATCTTCGATCTTCATCTGCATGTCTGCATCAAGTGTATATCCTTTTGGCATGTATCTTTCCTTTTATATCTTTCCTGATAAATAAAACCGGCCCCGGGTATTCCGAGGCCGTATCTGTGTCTTATCCTGATCAGTCAAAAACTATCTTTACGCTGCCGACTGTCTTTTCAGGTGCTATATACAGCTTTACAAAGTCGCCGACCTTTACATCATGAGCTTCTTTATCTGCCTTTGAGATAGAAGCATCTGCGATAGTGATAGTCTCGTTCTCGTTGTTGTTCATGGTTGTGTTGTACCATAACAGACGAACATCTGATTTTGAGCCTTTTTCAACGATCTTGGCCACATAAGCTTCCTGAACCCATGCATTCTCTTCTACGAACTGCGGCTCAGCTTTCATTATGCGTTCCTTTTCTTCGTTTGAAAGCTTTGAGATCATCTCATCCCTTTCCTTGGCATCCTTTTTTGCGATTGCAAAAACAGCTGCGACAAATGCGCCTATGACAGCGCCAATGATAACATATCCCATACTTTTTCCCTCGCTTAAAATAGTTTTTTCAACAAAAGATATGATAACACATTTATGTAGATTATCAAAGCATAGTTTTAACTAGTTCGCCACAAAGACAAATGTTACCGTTTTCTTTGTATTGACAAGAGTGAGCACATCTCCCGATATCTGTCCGGTCATTTTCTGATCGGTATCATCAAAGCTTATGACATATAGACCGTCTGACTGAGTGATCGTTCCCTTATGATCCTTTCCGTTATTGGAAACGACACAGTTTTCACCGTCCTTGCATACAAAAGCCGGTGCCATCTTTCGGATATCCGCATCCATTTCGCTTGCCTTGACAGTTTCTCCGTTTACAGTAAACTCCTTTAATGTCCACTCCGATGTGATAGCCACGTCCATCATGTCGCCTCTTTGACAGCCGCTTAATATGCATGCGATTGAAAGCATACATGCAATCAGACACACAAAACCTTTTTTCATACGCATCTCCTTTTTATTTTTATCTCAACTTATATGCTAATCCAAAACCCTTGCATTTAACAGGATAAAAAAGTCCAATTAGGTATGCTGATCTTGTCTTTTTTGCCAAATATGCTAAACGCTCATACCTCCGATAAACATAAGGACTGAAATGATCACTCCTATGATGCAGGCGATTATCTCAATAATGCCTATCACTCTGAATTTCTTTGCTTTGTCTGCCCCTTCCTTCGATGCTTTAAATGCAAAGACAGTCCCGACAACAGTCAGGAAAAAACACACTGTCGGTGATATAAACATGCTTAAGATGGCTATGAGCATTAAGTTTGCATAGATAGCAGTAGAATCCATATCTCTACTGGCAAGTATCAGACCGATCACCAAGCATAACATGGTGATGACAAAAACAAAGACAGGGATGAGTATCAGCCGTTTTGCGCGCAGATAATTTCTGTTTTCCATAGATATACCTCGTTTTTTGTGCTGTTTGTATCCTAACTCATGATATCACAAATACATATATATTTTTAACAAATTTAAAAGGACTCACGCGGAGTCCTTTTTGTGTTCATGGTATATCTTAGTTAACGCAGTGGTGGTTGAAGCAGGAAGCCCCTTCCTAAGCGAAGCGCAGGTTGGGGTAGTTCACTGCCTTAAAAGAGTCGTCCCATAAGTTCATGATATGAGTCATTTATAGATCTCCTTTGCAAACCGTATATGATCCTTAAGATCATTCAGATTCAGTCATGTCTTTTGTTTGCCCTGCTCATTATTATCAGCATGGCTATAAGGACTACAGGGAAAATAAGTCCTACTCCCATGCCGGCTCTGATATCATCCCCTGCATACTGTGTAACCTTTCCCACGACAGCAGGTCCTATGCTGCCTCCAAGGTCACCGGCCATGGCAAGGAGTGCAAACATCGCTGTTCCCCCTCCGGGAAATCTCTTTGATGAGATGCTGATAGTCCCGGGCCACATGATACCGACCGAAGAACCGCATAGGATACATCCTGTAAGTCCCATGACAGGATTAGTTGAAAGTGATGTACAAAGATAACAGAAAATGCATAAAACTCCCGAGCCAACCATGAATTTCATCAGATCAAGCTTATCTCCATACTTTCCATATATAACACGGCTTATTCCCATAGTGACCGCAAACATACATGGTCCCATAAGATCACCCAGGGCTTTGGACAGACCCAGGGCAGCTTCAGCATATGCCGATGCCCACTGTGCCATGGCAAGTTCCGAGGCCCCTGCACAGACCATAAGACAGATCGCTACCCAGAAAAGCGGTCTTGCCCCCAGTTGTCTGATGCCCATTCCCTTACCGTCTTCCACTATAGGAACTATGGGACATGTAGCAAAATTATAGATGTTATATGCCGGGATCAACGCCCAGATAATTGTCAGCCATCTCCAGCTGTCCATCCCGAATAACGCAAAGAACGCAGTTGATATCACTATGGTCCCGACAGATCCCCAGCAGTAAAAGGAATGCAGAAGACTCATTGTCGCTTCTTTATTTTTAAAAGGGCATGCCTCTATGATAGGACTTACCAGTACCTCGATAAGCCCGCATCCCATGGCATACACTGTTACACTGATCAGTATTCCTGCAAATGCATCAGGAAGAAGATCAGGTAAAAAGGCAAGCCCTATAAGTCCCGCAGCAGAACAGACTTCCGATATCACAATACAGACCCTGTATCCTATCCTGTCAACAAACTTCGCACAGAAAAGATCTATAAGAAGCTGCATAAAAAAATAAACGGTTGAAATAAGAGCAATATTTCCAAGGCTTATCCCATAGTCCTTATGAAACTTCAAGAATAAGAGTGGTGCGAAATTTGCTGCTATTGCCTGGGTTATAAATCCCAGATAACACGCAAGTTTTGTTTTTCTGTAATCAGGCATTAAGATTCCTTTCCTGCAGTTTAAAGTGCTTTGTTTTAAGCATGCTCATTCTTTGTCTTTTAAATGCTATTTTACTACACATTATCCGGCTTACGTATCCTTGTCAAAAATGATTTTACGTTTTCCATAGCCTATTTCTCATCTCCACGGTCTGGTTTTATCGATCCAACCATTACTCTTCCAATACTTATAATCCGTATACTCCGGATCGGCCTTTCCGAGTCCGGTCTGCAGCATTCTTACTGCATAGAACTTGCATTTGGTCATAAAATTAGTGCTTGCGGGCCGTGAAAAATCTATCCGTTTTACCTTAGCTGCGCTACCAGCCAGTTTTGCCGTTATCTGTCTCCTCTTTTTTTCCGGGATTTTTTCCCAGTCGATCTCGCTCATCAGTTTAAAGCTACATACCCTGATATCGCTGACACCCCACCATGAAAGACTGTCTTTGATATCTTTTGCTGCCGATTTTCCCCCTGCTCCTAAACACTGTGTGATTATTACAGCGCGCTTTCCAAACATTTCCTTCGCAGGTCTGTGTGGCATCCATCTGTATCCGAAGTGATCCAGCATTGCTTTCATGGCACCGGTTGTATGGAAGACATATGCAGGTGATGTGAATACGAGCAGATCTGCTTCAAGTAAAGCCTTCTCGATCTTCTGAGTATATTCTGCATCCTTGCACTTATCCTCATACGTTCGAAAGCAGGCCGTACATCCGATGCAGAAACCCGGACAATCCCTGGGAAGATAAAACTCAGTGATCTCTGAGCGGTCTCTTAACTCATCCAGAAAGATCTCCTTAAGCCTGTATGTAACACCATGTTTTTCCGTACCGTTAATAACCGTTATCTTCATCAGAAATTCCTCCCATAGAGTTTATCGAATTGCCGGATGTGCTTTTCCATCAGCTTAAGCGCTTCCTGTTCTCTCTCCGGTTCTCTGTCGCAAACGGTAAGGAGCATATATATGGGAGCATAAAACTGAAGCGTCATTACCGGAACGTCATCTGCCACCAGAAATCCTTGAGCTACCAGCAGTCCAAGAAGCATCCCCTGGTAAGTTAGCGGCATATCAAAATACTGTTTAGAGTATACCTTTGCAAGGTCTTCATCCTGAAACTGTTCAAGTGTCAGCATTTTTCTAAATCGCTTGGTATAACTGTCATGAAGGTAGTACGTAAATAGATCGGTTCCCAGTTTGACCAGATGATCTTCATCCATGTTTTTATAAACTTCAGCATCTGCGGTCGGATCGGTACCGTTTATGCTTAAGGTATGCGCCTGCTGTTCAAATCTGTGATTCATTTCAGCGATGATGGCGTCAAAGATCGCCTGCTTGTTTTTGTAATGCTTATACAAAGAAGGTGCTTTGATCCCGACCTTTTCCGCTATATCGTTTACAAAAACGTTGGCATAACCTTTTTCTGAGAAGAGCGTCAGCGCTTCATCAAGAATCCTTTGTTTTGTATCCATATGCTTACCCCTTGTTGGCTAATTTAATTTAGCCCATTATAAGCTAATTTGAATTAGCCGTCAAGATTCTTTTTGTGATTTTTGTAAAAAACGGCGGCTACAAGATCTCTCTCATAACCGCCGTTTTAGGTTTCATTATTCAGTTAACCTAATAGGAAATCAACGATCATTTTCTTTTCTTCATTTGTCAGAAAATTCATGTGGCCGCGCCCTTTCAGCAGATACGTCTCGCAATTTGGAATTATTTTCTGCGCTCTCTCTAATACACCTTTCCCAGGAAAGGGTTTTCTCGCTGAGGTATTATAACTATTGTAATGATTTCTTCAATTCTTTTTCATGATCTTTTGTAAAAGTACTAAGCTTATATGATCTAACACGTTCGTTTACCATGACCGGTTCAACAAATCCATTCTTAACAAGAACTGACAATCTGTTTATTATTGTCTTATTTGTTACAGCAAATTCCTTACTGACTTCAATCGGAGTGAATTCCCTTTTATAATGCTTTATAAGAAACAGAAGCAGTTCTTTCTCTTTGCCTTTCAGATAAGAAAGACTTCCTGTTATTTCTTCGGTGTTCGAAGCTTCCGAGAGCTCGCACACCCTATTTGAATAAAGCTGGACCGTCCGAAGAAAATAGTTAATCCATATTTCAGGGTGCGGTGGCTCATTTCTTCCTGAATAGTATAAGGCCGGCAATCCCATCTGAATGGATTCATAGTATTCATTCACATCATAAGCAAAATATTCTTCCAAGGAACCAATGCCATTGAATCCAAATCCATTAACGTCAAGAACATACCCTGAAAGAAGGCGCGCAGTTCTACCGTTTCCATCTTCAAAAGGATGGATTGTCACGAGCTGATAATGAACAACCGCCGCAACAATAAGAGGATGGTCGTCTGTTGTATTTACATATTCTACCAGCTCATCCAACAAGCCCGGAATATCCGAATACTCCGGAGGGATATAATCAGGATTACCCGTTTGGGAATCATATACGGCAAAAAGTACCCCTGGAGGCATAGGACCACGAAGGCCTATCTTTTCCTTTGATGCACCCTCTTCTACATACTTCTGCACATCGAGGATCAGTTTTTTTGAAAACTTCTCTTTCTTTTTTGCCTTTTCCTCCAGATAATTTAATGCAAGAAAATAGTTTCTCACTTCCTGCTCGGGTTTTAAGAAATGTTTTCTTTCATCCCGATCAATCACTTCATCAACCTGCTTCTCGGAAAGAGGATTTCCTTCGATCTTGTTTGAAGCATAGGAGCTCTTCTTTTTTGAGCTTTTACGTAGTCTGTTTGCTACAGACCGAGACATCTTTATAGTGGATACTCTAAATCTGTTTTTTTCGATCTCGATTATATACTTAAGAATCTCGTTGGTAAGTATTGCTTTGATCACGCCAAATCACCTCAAGATGATTGTATCAGGATTGCTCTGAAATTTCCATTAAAATTACACTATTTTTTCACTATTTTACAGTGTGCTTGGTTAGTTATTTTTAAAGCTATTTCAAAAACGCCTTTATAGCATTCACAAATTCCTCAGGTAACTGCCCCTGCGGAGAATGACCACATCCGTTTACGAGATATAACTCCTTACTCGGAGCTGTTATAACTTCATAGTATTCTTTTATTGGTCCTACAGGACATGACCAATCTTCTGAACCGGATATAAAAAGCACAGGTACTATATAATCGGTACTTCTTTTATATGCATTAAAATCAAGCAAGTAATCTATCAGTGGTTTTTGCAGATCTTCGTATGTGGTATTGCCAAGCATCGTTGACAATATAAGGAAATACCACCTGAAATCATCAACTCCGGCATATGGCGAAAAGAACGTTGCTGTTGTAGATACATCTTCCGTTACACTAACAGGATGATAAGCAGCCGTGATAGAATCCAGTGCGGACATATTTGCAACTGTCGGCTCACCTACAAGTTTCTCATACGCTTTCTCCATTTCTGTTGTGTCATCACCGGCTTCTTTTGCCTTGGCTAAAGCATCCTCGTATGAATACTTATATGCATACAGCCCTTCTTCCATTACTTCCTGTCCGATCCCTACATAACCCGAAACCTTTTCGGGATGATCGAGTACATATTGGCTCCCCAATAGAGTTCCGTATGAGTGCCCCATAATGATCACTTTATCCTGACCATACTTTTCACAGGCATAATCTACCAACGCATCCAGATCTTTAACGGCCTGATAAAAAGAAACCGTACTGTTATCAGGATCTGTTTTCACATTATGATAATATGTTCTGCCACAGCCTCTCTGATCCCAGGAGATAATGGTATAATCATCCGTCAGATAATCAAGCCAGCAGTAGTCCGTAATGGTGGAAGGCGCACCCGGTCCTCCATGAAGGCTTATGATGACAGGATTTGATGTATCATGACCAAGTGTTAAGATATACTGTTCTTGATCGTTAAGCATTATATATTCTGATTTGTTTATCCCACCCTTATAGTCAATTGCACGTTTAACCTGATTTATATTTCTTCCTATGATCGTGATGACAAAAAATGCCATCACAACTGTCAGAATTATGAAAAAGATTGCTTTGGGTATGGCAATGAGTATCCTTAGAACAATGTGCTTTTGGGGACTTGATCCACATACTTCTTTTTTATGTGCAAGATGTATTCCTATATGTCCGATTCCAAGTATGATTGAACCAAAGATCATCAGACTGTTTCCACCATATATCCCAAGAAGTAAAAATGCAGCAACAGGAAGCGTGGCTCCAGCAACCGGAATTCCAAGAATTCCTGTGTAGAAATCCTTCATTGCCTTTTCACTCTTAAAGTATCGGATCCAGAAGATCTCATAAAGAACCATGCATAAGAACGAAACAAGAAGCACTGTAACCCAGAAATTCCAACCTTTAAAGTTGAAGTCTGAGAACATCAGTGCCACCGGTGTGACAATGAACTCGCCTGCTCTTTCCAATACAAGCAGAACCTTATTCTCATTAACCACATATCTGTCATAGTCAGCAGGCTTGTTCTTAGTCCATATGATATTTGGAACAAGAAGCATGATGATCCAGATCAAACCTATATAAGAGAATCCAAAACACATAAGAAATGTCCTCCTTCTTAATATTCCTCTCATTGCGAATACTAACACATCTTAAAAAATTATTCTTTAAGAGAAACCTGTTTAATTCTTAACTGTTTCTTATGTGAGCCATCCTGTTTGGGAGCGCGTCTTACTGATATCACACCTCAAAACTATACGACGGCGCCGGGACTTGAACCCGAACATCGGGATTACCGAATACTCGGTGATTAGCAATCACCTGCCTTACCAGTTAGGCTTACACCGTCAAAATATCTGTGACAGGATTCGAACCTGCACATGTGGGTTTAGAAGACCCATGCCTTATCCTTTTTGGCTACACAGATATGATGCGAACGACAGGATTTGAACCTGTGACCCCCACCTTATCAGAGTGGTGCTCTACCGCTTAGCTACATTCGCATATGCTCTGTATCCGATTCGAACGGGTAATTAATGGTTCGTAGCCACTTGGTTTATCCACTAGCCTAACAGAGCAAAAACAGGCTTAACAGGATTCGAACCTGTATCGTGAGAGTCAAAGTCTCATGTGCTACCCTTGCACCACAAGCCTATACGCTGCGCCAGAGATTCGAACTCTGATATCCTTGCGGAATGCCGGTTTTCAAGACCGGTGCTGTACCATTTGAGCCAACGCAGCAAATAAAAAAGCGGTTATTCCCTTCTCTACAGGAAACAACCGCTCATGATCATAAACAGTGATCTAAGTCATATCTCCCATATGAGTGACCATGTATAGAGTTGCATGACAAACAGACCAGACGCTGATTCGTACCTGGATTCTTTCACATGATGAAGTTTGAATGTTTGTCATTGTATTCATGGTCTTTTCCTTTCTAATTATTTAGATATGCGATCATCTTTTCAGTATCAAACTCTCTGATGATCAGAGCATCACTGTCTGTTTTTACCGGCTTATCAGTAACGATAACCTGTGCTTCGTTAATGTCACTTACTACTTCATCAGCCATCATCTCAAAGAATGAGTAGACATTCAAAGTATCGGTAACATCAAAGTAATCCAGCAAGAAATCCATCTCGGTATCACCTGCTACGATCGTTGAGCTGTCTCTTGTTGTGTTTAACCAGATAAGCTCATTTGTTTTAAGATCAACACCGAACAGATACGCAAACGTTGAATCACAATTGATCATAAATGCCGTCTTTACTGTCTTTGGCTCATAGACCTGACCGGAATCGTTGATATCTCTTGTCATATATCCAGCCTTGCAGAAGCACTTGCTAAATGGTGAGCCAGAAAACACGTTATCACAAAGGATCATATATCTTGTATCCGGATATAGCTTTCTAAACTCATCCATGTCGATATCAAAATACTCGCTTCCGCCATTGTACCCGCTTGTCTGATCTCCGGAATATGTTATAGCTTTAGACTGGTTATTAGCCATTGTTCTCCATGAGAACTCTCTTCTGTTTCCATATTCATCTATCCCGAATACAGAAAGGTCGATATCGTTGACTTTCTCCCAATATGTGAACACACGGAGTTTCTTAGTCTCACCGATGCGTATCTTTGAACCTCTTGTAAGTGTCCCGAAACCGCCTTGTGAAGTGTTCTCTTGTAAAGGCAGTGCATAATTGACCATATCAGGATCGATATAGACCTTACCCAGTCTGCCCTTTAGACAAAGCTTTAGATCCTCTCTTATCTTATCCGTAATCTTATCGATCACATCTGCTGATATGACTGATCTTCTTGCAGCTTTTTCTTCATCTGTCTCCACATGGACTTTTAACTTATTATGCTTTGTGAACTTGAAAGCTCTTGCACCGGTTCCCTTATAATGTGCATACTGCATGAGTACCTGTAAGAGAACTATGGTGTTATCTGTACTAATGCTTTTCAATACATAATCAATATCCTCATCGTTATCACATCTGCTTATGATGTAATTTAGATTTCTTAAGATGCTTGAAGCACCCTTTGATCTCTTTAGAGTGTCAACGGCATTTTTAATGCTCTTTTGATTCATAGATCTTTCAAATTCAGAGAAAACAGACTCGTTTTTATCAGAGCGCATAGCGTCTACAAAGCTCTTTGCTTCATCTGATACGGCCTTATAATGGATGTGATGTAAAAGACCGTTCCAGATCTTTTTCCTCTCATAGCAGTTTCTTATATCACATCTTGATTCATCAAAAAGCGCATTTATGAGTTTAGTTAAGAACTTTCTGTCAACATTTTTGAGATTTAGCTTATTCAGCTGCTTGTTGCCATATTCAGCATAATTGATCTCATCAACAACTTTTATGACATCTGAAAGATACAAAAACTTTGCAAATCTTAGATCTCTTAGATCAACTAAGAGTCTTATGCAAGTGTTCTTTGATGCGATATCCTTTATTTCATAAGAATCTGAACATATGAGATCCTTTACGAGCTCATACTGACTGTCAGAAAGTGGTCTTGTTGACATCAAAAGCTCATCTGTTAAACCGACTAGCTTAGCATATGCCTCGTCTTCAGTGACTATAGAAAAGACTTTTATATCTGCCTCTTCCTTAAAGGCAATCCTATCAAAATTCTCTTCAAATAATGACTGTCCTGCCTCTGAAAAATCACCCATTCCATATGTTCTAACGTACTGAAACAACTGATCGAAAAGTAACTGATCAGAAGTAAGCTCTCTCACGCTCTGAGGAAATCCCTTATAAAAGGGCTCAGGTACATTCTGGCCTAACTGCTCTGAAGCATAGTTGATCATCCATCTTTGGGCATACTTTGCCCCCTTATCTATGCGGATGTTAAACATATTTGCAAGTGTGAACAGTACCTCAAAGGAATTCTGTTCAGCGACATCCCTGTCACAAACTAGGATATGCTTTTCGAATAAGTAATTTAAATATATCTCCTTTAACATTTTTCCTCCTTTTCTTCTGATGTTATTGCCGGATTGATAAGGTTAACAGTCTGTAAAAAAGTAAATCCGACTAGCTATCAGAACACTAAATATCGTGCCACTGTCTCAGGATTCGAACCTGTCAAACCAATTTAAAAGTAAGTGACACTAGCTGTGAATCATTGGTGATATCATCAGATTAAAATCGGCGCTCTACCAACTGAGCTACAGACCCCAGTGGGTCTGGCGGGATTTGAACCCGCGACATCCGCAACCCAAATGAAAAAGTAAATCTGATTAGCTACCAAACACATAATAACATCATTTGCTCAACCTGTCTGCTATAGTGCTCGATACGAACGAATCAGGTTTTACCTCACACTCGTATCCCACACTTTTGATCCATCCAACTATTGAAGGGATCAGTTCGCTGGTCTTGCTTCTGTCTGTCTTTCCTGCATCCACATGTATGGTAAATGTTGAATTATCATAAAGCTCCCCGTATATGGGATCGTTTTCTATGATCTCCAGCACAGTGTCTGCAGTCTTTAACGATAAGGTTGTCTCTTTAAAGAGTTTTTGCCTTATATCATTTATCTTGCTTACATGGCTTATCTCATAAAAGTATATACCGCCATGTCCCTCGCATACGATAGCTATGACAGTAACGATCTTTGTGTTGCTGTGATTCTGACTGTCCGTTCCTACTATTATCTGGATCGGTGAATCAAAGCCTTTGACCCTGTCATAATAAGCCAGAAGCTTAGCAGGTATGTTCTCAATATTTAATTTTCCGTAAGTCTGGCTGTTGTACATTTTTATATCCTCCAATGCCTGCAGTGGGGTTCGAACCCACGACCTTCGGTTTAAGAGACCGCTACTCTACCAACTGAGTTACGCAGACGCAGTGCGCCTGACAGGATTCGAACCTGCGATATATCGGTTAAAAGCCGATTGCCATACCGCTTGGCTACAGACGCATTTGATCATATTCCTTTTTTAAAGACTTTTGTTTTCGTTTCATTACAGTTCTCCTTTTTGTTACACATAAACGAAAAAGTCGGCAGGGTTGGACTCGAACCAACGCCGTTTCTTTGTCAGGGTTTTACAGACCCCTGCCCTCGCCGCTAGGCATACCTACCGTTATACTTTTTTTGATGCGCTTAACAGGATTCGAACCTGCATGTCCATAATGACACCGGACTCTCATTCCGGCCTGTATTCCAGTTCCAGCACAAGCGCTTATACGGGTGACAAGATTCGAACTTGTAAGCTTGCGCCACCAGGGTTTGAGTCTGGCTCCTGTACCTATTTGGACACACCCGCTCATGGGCGTGAAGGGAGTCGAACCCTTATGCAATAGCCACGGTTTCTAAGACCGCTATGTATACCATATTCCATCACACGCCCGTATAGCGCAGATGAGATTCGAACTCACATGATAAGACTATCCCGGGATTTTAAGACCCGTGCGTACACCATTTCCGCCACTGCGCCAAGCTTATTAAGTTTTACGCCGCTAAGTCGCAGCAAGAGTAATGATAATAACATGATCTTTAACCTCATTTTTCTTTCATTAATGGCAGAACAGTTTTTACGGACTAAAAGTCTTTGTTGTGTGTTCCGTTCTGTCCTGCAAAGCTTTCTGACGGATTCGAACCATCATATCTTGATTACAAGTCAAGAGTCCTGCCGTTGGACGAAGAAAGCATTATAAGTAGGGCGGGTGAGAATCGAACTCACGACACACGGCTTATAAGGCCGCCGCTCTCACCCCTGAGCTACCGCCCCATATTAATATGGTTTGGTATTCGTATTCGTTCCATGTTCTTTCTCCTTTAACGTTTAATAACATAAAGCTAAGCAGATAATCGGGATCGAACCGATGCCGTCTCGTCATCCGAGCCGTTCTACCACTAAACTATATCCACATGCGGAACACCGAAAGTGCCTGTTTTCCGGCATTCCTATGCCTTTTGGGGTGTCAAATACACCAAATCACCCGTGCCGGCTACGATCCGGCATTTTCAGCGTGAAAGGCTGATTACCTATCCCATTAGTAGAACGGGCGTTAATGTGACCGATCGGATTCGAACCGACGACCTTCGGATCCACAATCCGACGCATTGACCAGCTATGCTACGGCCACAGTACCCGATGAGGGAGTTGAACCCTACGTCTTCTGACTGAGAATCAGATATCACTACCGTTAGACCAATCGGGCTAAATAGCGGATACGGGATTTGAACCCGCGTTACACGGCTTATGGGGCCGGGCTGGAACCACTCCAGACTAATCCGCAGTTGAGATGACCGGACTTGAACCGACACGTTCCTGAACCCAGATCAGGAGGGCTACCATTTACCCAACATCTCAATATATAAGTACCGACAGCAAGAATCGAACTCGCAACCTCTTCCTTGTAAGGGAAGCACTCTCCCAGTTGAGTTATGTCGGTATAGTGGAACCAAGGAGACTTGAACTCCCGACCTCCTGCTTGCAAGGCAGGCGCTCTCCCATCTGAGCTACGGCCCCAATATTAAATATATGAACGGTTTCAAAGGGATTCGAACCCTTGCTACCTGAGAGACAATCAGGCGTGTTGACCGCTACACTATGAAACCAAATGGGCTGTCTGTTTTTTGACGGTTGACATTTAAATCTGCCTCGTCGGGACAGATACCATATGATAGTGGACGGTACTGGTGTCGAACCAGTCCCTCCAGATCTTCAGTCTGGCGCTTCCACCGGGTTAGCTTACCGTCCTAAAAGACGGCTCTAAATCGTTCGATCATTTTTAATTCCTCTTTTTCCATTGATATTTCTCTTGTTTGCGATAAACAGGTGCCTGTTCTGTTTTCTCGCTATTAATTTAAACGGAAACGGTAGGGCTCGAACCTACAACCTCCCGATTAACAGTCGGGCGCTCTTCCATTGAGCTACGTATCCAGATTTTTGCATTAAAAAATCGCCTGTCGGTATTTACCTTCAGACGATTGCCATAAAAGTGATCACTTGTTGTAATATCACTCTAACATCGCAATCGTCCCCCAGTTTCATCCTTATAAGAATCTTTTGTATCTGCTATGACGGGGGCGTATATCAGCATACTAAGGGCATTATGGCGCACGAAACTAAACATATCTGATGCATATGTTTTCTGTTCATTAATGATATTGTTTAATCTTGCTTGCAACATAACTGCTCCTTTTGATTCTTTAGATAAGTGTTTAAAAAAAGTGCCGTCAACTATTTTTGTATACCAAAAATAATCGAACAGGCACTTTCGATGATTTAACTATAACGCATCAGAAAATGATTGTCAACACATTTTTAAAAATTTTTGCACAAAAAAATTATATAATCTCCTAAATTGTAGAATTCTACATTTTTAGTGATCACCACAATATATTAAAAACACCCCAGTACAGTTGTCCTGGGGTGTAATAAGTCGCATATGATTGTCCAAAGACGTAATACGTTGTGAAACAATTATCTCTTTGAGAACGATTAATGTTTTGAAAGCGCAGTATTTTCGGCATTTTCACTTCGAATTGCTGTTTACCTGTTGTGTACGGTAGAAAGCTCAGGACTACTGTACACAACTGGTGGCAACTTTATATCTGTTTTTTTCCAATACCTTTCGTCTTTACAAGCCGAAATTGTCGTACTCATTTATATTGCGATATTATTCACTATCGATTGAAATCGTCACATCTTCTTTTCCAAGCATTTTAGCAAGTTCATCTTCATTCTTATCTGTTATACGTCCAAGACGAGTATACGCCCAGGAATTAGAACCATAGAAAACAACGATCTGGTCACCTGAATACAGGACTATGTCTCCGGCTTCTGTCGTGGTCTGTATATCGTTTCGCGGAAGGCTCGTTCCTATAGAGCCGACCTGTTCAAACCCCCCGTACATGGACATCTGGATAGATAGCGGTTCTTTCGAAACAAGATCCATAAGTGCTTCCACCGATTCATTATCTTCCCACTCTACGGAAACTACTTCTCCATTTATCTTCAAAATCATCGTATCTGCCTCCTGCTCCGGTTCATTGTCTTGAACTATCTCTGTTTCACCAGCCTCAGATTCTGTCGTCACTTCGCCGGCTTCATTTACAGTTTCCGCATCCTCTGAGGCAGTTAATGTAACA
>JAEEGK010001089.1_pt1 | contig 67848 bp, 57 predicted proteins | sample 8958771 | NCBI WGS metagenome assembly JAEEGK01 (sample SAMN16246547, study PRJNA631951) | gut metagenome | biome: gut microbiome; feature: rumen; material: SC-attached | host: Bos | place: Iran: Karaj | collected 2018-10
CAAGGCTGTCTACCTCTTTGAGATATGGATAATCCTCTTTGTATTTGGCAGGGGTCACGCTTGCAAATTTACCAGTAGACCTATAGCTCTCGATTTTATCAGAAAGCATGAGATTATAGACCTTACGGCAACAGCCAAAGGTCTTGGCAAACATGACAACCTGTTCAGTTGTAGGGTATAATCTGTATTTGATACTTAAATGAAAAATTTAATTCCAGTTACTGATATTTTTCATAAAATACGGATTTAAATTCCGATTTTATACCTTAACAATTTCATATTTTTGATATATAATGAGCCCATAAGCACCCAGTTTTAAAGTTTTTTGCATGCTAATGGGGCATCTGGAAAATAGTGTGCGAGACTAGATTCCACATGCCTTGTGTGTAAGACTAAATTCTGGTGCAGTGAAATCTGCCTGTGCTTATACTATTTTATTTCAACAGGGCTGGACATAACATAACTTCGTCTGGGACTATTAGCTCCAGACCCATTGCTTTATGAATTTTATTGTCCAGGAGTAAAAGAGATAGTTCATATGGGCTGTGCCCATTGAGACTGTCTCTTTTTTCGCTGTTTATGTGATCCATCATGCAATGGACCTTATCTTTATTAAGATCAGCAAAAGAGCTTCCCTTGGGTTTGATATAGCGTATGTATTCGTGATTCTTCTCGCACGCCCCTTTCTGCCAGAAACAGTAGGGGTCACAGTAGAATACTATAGTACTTTTTTGACCGTCATTGAATGTTTCCATAGCTTCACGGGCAGAAAACTCAGTGCCGCCGTCAGTAAGTATCACAGGGAACAGTCTCTTGAATGCTTCCTGACCAAGAACGGCTTCAAGCCATCTGAATACCTCAAGTACGCACTCCTGATTTTGATGCTCAAGCAGGAACATAAGCATTAGGTTGCAGTTACGGAATGTGAAAGTCAAAATTACTCTATTTTCTCCTTTTTGCCCTTCTACACAGTCCATCTCAACTACATTTACACCAGGATGGCTTTTGAGATATTTGAGAAAATCATCGTAGTTGTGCCCCTTACGGTAAGAACGGTCCCTTGTACTCGCTTGAGTGGCTTTTTTCCGCTTCTTGTACCTTACAGAACGTCTTAGGTCACCGTTGCGGACAGCAAAAACGCTGTCATTGATATAAGTGTATAGAGTTCTTCTTGAACACCCTATCTCTTCGGCATGCGTAGCGTATACATGTCCGATAGACTGATGTTTATCCTTTAAAAGAGGAACAAGAAGATCGTTCATGGCTTGTATGCTTTCCGGTGTCTGATTTATGCCGGTTCTGCACTCAACTAGAACGCTCCTATACTCGTCATGCGCATACTTTGAGGAATAAAATTTCCTGGGCATTAAACAATGGGCCTTTTTCCCGCAACCATTACATACATAAGGTGGCTTTTCGAGTTTTTTACATTCAGCGGTCTCATAATTAGGGCATACATCTATACACCGAAAGTGTGGACGTGTACATATCTTGCACATTTTCCCGCACTGTTCATCACAGAGCAATACGATTTTGCAGTCCTTACGATGTATACAGGGTGGATTAGTGTATCCTGGATCAGGTCTTTCTTTTACCTGAGCATGTAAGCGTACTTCTTTTGAGATTGTGGAAGGATCCTTGCCAATAGATCTTGCTATTTCAGCAAAAGATTTATTCTCGGCTAATCCCTTTTCAATCTCTATACGCTGATCAAAGGTTAAGTGTTTTTGATTGCCTTTATTCATCATATAGCTCCAATCTGCACAGACAGGCAATCATCTGCTTGACCATTATAAAGATATCAACGTATAAATATCAATAGGGCAAATATATGTGCAGAAGTAAAATCAAGAAGCCTAGAATTTACTATCGCGGACTGGAATTAAAAAATACATTTAAGCATCTGTATTTGATAGCTTTATTCATACTCTTATTATAGCAAACATATGTTCGGATGTCAAGAGAAAACGCTTTCATCTCGGTAATTTAATTGCCGAGAATTCCCGCTTGATATCTTAAATTCAGGATTAAATACTATCGTTTTACAATCATTGAATTTTGCAAAATTACTTAATGCTTTCTCCAATGCAGAGTTTAATGCTTTTGTTTGGCGGATCCCCGGCTCCCACCATAAGCCATTAACCCTAAGAACACCTTCCTTACGATTTGGAACAGCCTCGATCCGTCCGACAAATCGATCCCGATATAAAATGGGAAGAGTATAGTATCCGTACTTTCTCTTTTCCGCAGGCGTATATATTTCCCATGAATACCCAAAATCCCACAGAGCCAGTATCAAAGCCTTATCCCATAAAAGCGGGTCCAGTGGTGCAATAAAGGACATCCTCGTTTTAAAGTCTGTACTCCCATCCAAAGCTTTCTGCATGAGCTCTTCATCTTCGGTCAGGTAATAAAAAGGAACCTTTATGCCTTCAACCATAACCGATCGTATTTTTCCATCCGCCACCAGGTCGGACAATACTTTTTTTCTCAAGTCCGCTTTAAGATCAATACCTAAAAATGCCGTACTGTTCTTATCCCACAATAGTCCGACCGCTCCGATTCTGCGAAGAACCCGCCATGAAATGAATTCAAGTTCAGTTTGGCATGGATTTTTGGTGTTTAATAATTCAGCCGGCAGAAATTTCTCTGCAATATCATAATACTTACGACTTCCGTTTTTATGATGAATGATCAGTTCACCGTCTGTATATAGCTGCTCCAGGACCGATCTTGCCGCCTGTGACTTTTTATGCCAGTTACCGCTCCAATGCATCGAAGAATGCCAATAAATCTCGCCCTCAATAGGCAATGTATCACTACAGACCGGACCGTTCTCTTTGATATAAGCTATAGCCTCTTTCTTAAGTTCCTGCATTCCCTCGAAAGTATCACCCATACGGTAGCTGCGTTCTCTGTATGGAGCAAAATACGGCCAGTCTTCTACAGGCCAAATGGATAATTCCTTATCCACATAGTCTATCAGTTTACGGTCCTCATACAGCAGTTCCCAAAGCATGGACTTCTTAAAACCTTTTACTCTGGGCTGCAAAGTCAGCTCAGCATTCTTACCGCATACATCAACCGGATCGAACTGGATGCATCCCGCCTGACGTATATAATCATAAGCCCCCTCTTTTCCGGTGAATCGGTATGTACCTATCAATCCCTGTTTTAAAAGAATGAACTGTATAGCTTGCTGTTTTGTAATTATCCGCATACCCTATCCTCTCATCCAACATATGCAACTGCATCAGCCTGAAACTGCAGTCCTTCTTTTCCGCCCACATGTGCGAACTCGGTCTGGATGGATTTTCTTACCGGATACTTCCCTTTGAATCTTTCCTTTATTATCTTCTCCATGACCGGGATATTCCAAACGTCTCTAAACAGACAATCCATCTGAACTACAGATTCCAGAGTAAGGCCTACCAACGCAAGTCTCTTTTCCATTTGATCAAAAGCCCCGTTTATCTGTTCTTCTATAGTACCTCCGATATTTCCTACGCAGTAACTTAAGAAACAAAAATCACCTGCCTTGATCATCCCTGAATGTGCCCATTCTTCGCTTATGTCGTATCTTTCAATTTCTCCCATTTTACTTTCCTCCATATATTTTTATCATTGATTCTGCCATATTTTTCAGATTATCTCTCAATTCCGGCGGATCAAGCACTTCCACCTTATCCCCGAAAGTCAGCATCCACATGGTCAGATTCTCCATATCGCTGTAGTCACGGATTAAGAGCAGTCTTCCGTCTTTCTGTACTTCATAGCAGTCCGGTCCGAATTCTTCTACCAGTCTCCACTTCATATCCGGATCAAACAGTGCCTTAAGTATAATGTTTCTCGGATACACAAGCTCTGAGCTGAGCTCCGGTACCGGTGCATTTCTGCAGACAAAAGATTCCCCAGTCTCCCTCACCTTATCCATACGGTTCAACTTAAACAGCCTGTAGTCCCTCCGTGTTAAACACCAGCCATACACATACCAGCTCGTCCATTTGAAAACAACATAATACGGTTCTATAGATCGTTCACTTTCTCCCGATGGTGCGTAATAGTAAAAATCCAGTATGTGCCTATTCTCTATCGCATCCTGAATGGTTGATATCTTTGGTGCCAGTGAAGTCTTGTACCATGATGACAGGTCGATCAGTACAGAATCTCTTCCGCTGATCAGTTCAGAAGAGCCTGTCTGGATTTTTTCCATCAACTGTCCGTAGTATCCGCTTCCGCTCACGCTGTCCAGGCTCCGGAGCCCCGCCAATATCATCTGCATATCCTTTGATGTAAGGATTGTCCGGTCCATGCGGTACCCGTTCATGATACTGATGCCGCCGCCCGAGCCCTGCAGTGTCTGTATAGGTATACCGGCTTTGCTAAGTGCTTCGATATCCCTGTTGATGGTTCTGCGGGATACTTCAAAGTGTTCAGCCAGCTCAGGTGCCGTGACCATATCCTTTTGTAACAATACAGATAAAATCCCTATAAGCCTGTCTATTTTCATCTATGATAACGCCCTCCCTCACGTTACAAGTATATCATATCACGCTTAACATGACAACTATATGTCGTGTTTAAAACATAAAAAATCCTGCACTTAAAAAATCTGTAGTGCAGGACCTCTTTGTAAACCTTTTTTCTCTTATGTATCTCTCGTTATTGCTCCCATTCCTTTCAGTTCTTTCTTACGCTCGTACATCATCTGATCGGCACGCTTGAATATGTCTTTCAGCTGCTCATCACCCTCAGTCAACGTAGAGGAGCCGAGCGAGATGACAACGCCTCCGGTACTGATATTACTTTCTACCTTTTGGTTAAACTCCTTTATTACCTCGTCCTTAGTGTCAAATCCTTTTCCCTGAAGAATGATAACGAATTCATCCCCGCCGATCCTGAATACCGCACCATGCTTAAAGTATTCGCACAGCATTACGCTTGCATCTTTGATCAGCTTGTCTCCTGCCGCATGTCCAAGCGTATCATTTACATGCTTTAAGCCATTGATATCACAGACAGCTACAGCTATATTTTGTATCGCTTTATTGCGTATGCTTTCATCCAATGATTCCTCATATGCTGAAAAAGCATGTTTATTCCTTATCCCGGTCAATGAATCCGTATTCGCCATACTCATGAAGTTTCTGCTGTTTTCCTTCTCAGCTTCAAGCTGTACAGCCGATATCCTTCTCAGCATCAATAACAGTATAGCTGCAAATATGATCATGGCAACTACGGTAAACACGATCTGTCTTATACTGAACGAGAGATTCTGGTCACTTATTCCCCTGATCTGTTCATTTATAATGCTTCCACGGATCAAAACGACCATCTGCCAGCCCGTCCCGGGTATGGGAACATAATAAAGCGTCTCATCTGCTTTATCCTGTTTAAATGTCAGATGGCCGGCTTTTTCTGTTTCAAAATCACTTTTAAGTTCCTTCCATTTATCATCAGTCAATACCTTATTTGTAGCATCAAGTATATTTAATCCTGATATTATCGATCCCAGCTCGGTATCCGAAAGGTTTTCGCCGTCCTTCGAATATATACCGAAATCTGTTCTTCCCTGATCCTCAAAAGCGAGAAGCTTAACAATCTCCCCGATATCTATCTGGACAAAACATGCCTTAAAGGATCTGCCCATCATCGTCAGTCCGTCCGCAGGTATAACCAGGCACAGCTGTGTCGAAGAACCGTAAAGATAGACTGTGCTTATTATTCTGTCTTTCAGCTTCTCATTAGACAGGAAATCATGCCGGCTTCCTCCTGTATATGTGGTGTACTGCGTATATACGATATTATCCTCATCCACCAAAGCCAGCCTGTTCAAGGAAAGCAGGGATTTTATCATTCCTATCACACTTCTAAGATGTTCCTGATCCTCTATCCCTTCATCAGAAAAGATCGTTAATGCCTTTTCCATCTGTGTGAAGTTATTACTTATCAGGTTTGTGATCGTCTTTGCCCGACGGTCCGCCATAGCTTCAAGATAAAACGAGCTGACAGCAGAAACCGCATTATCGGTAGCAGTATAAGTCTGCCTTGCCGACCATATGGTATTGACCAAAACCATGACCATTATCAAAATACTTCCTATTGTCGCAGTAAGGACAAAGGTTTTATTTGTAACCCGTTTAATCTTCATCTTTATCTATCTCCATAAAGAGTCTCAAGCATCGCTGCCGCATCCTGCTGATAGATCAGCGTCGTTGTCATCTCGCTTTTTTCAGGATATTGTGAACCCGGAAGGACACCGTCCGCGATCATAACCGCTACCTGAATAGTATCAAATCCCATAGAGTAGCAATCCTGAACACCCAGGCAGTAAATAACTCCGTCCTTCAGGTAATGCAACGCCTCTTTATCATGGTCCATACCTACGATGACCGCATTGCTGTTCTCCTCGATAATTGCACGGGCTGCACCGACCGGATTACTCATATTGCAGCAGATGATCCCGTCAAGATCAGGATTATCAGCCAGTATCTTCTTTGTAAGATCATAAGCAAGATCCACGGAATCCATATCGTATTCGACAGCAACAATACTCATGCCGCTGTATTTTCCTATGACATCCTTAGCCCCCTGAGCCCTGTCCTCATGACAAGGAGCTCCTACACTTCCGACCAGGATCGCCACTTTGCCTTTATAATCGAGCTTTTTACAAAGTGCCTCTGTAAGGTTAGCTCCGTCCTCATAGTTATGTGTGTTCCCGACGTATGCGATCCTCTTACAGTCTTCTGAAGCATCGGAGCTTGAAAAAGTCATAACCTTATTTCCTGAATCTATCATCTCGTCAATGACCGGCGATATGATATCCTCATCTGCCACATCTACGCCTATGACATCATAATCCTCCAGTGCTGCTTTTTTGAGCCTCTCTATCTGGTCTTCAGCCGAAGCTCCATCAGGAGCCATATACTCATAAGTAATGACTATGCCTTTATCCAGGAACTGCCTCTGGGCATCCTCCATACCTAGTGCAACCGCATCCCACCATGCATGAACGGTTTTATATGTAAAATAGAAATTGTAATGATCCTTCTTGGGCTGATATGAACTCAGTTCATGATCAAAATCAACTGCACTGAGAATGCTTTGGTCCGTGGCGGACATTTTCCCGATTTCACTATCTGAATCCACTCCGGTTTTGTCCTTAGTGTCCTCATTTGCAGATTTTACCTTAGGGATAACAACAAGACAAATAACCAAAATAGCAGCAATCAATGGTACAGATATCAAAAGAAGCTTCTTTATCGTTGATTTTTTCATCGCCCATCCCTTTCTTTACAAATTTGGCTTTTTTCTTATCACAATATTTCTTATGACCATTTCTATTTTATCTCTTTATAGCCAATTTTTCAAGTTCGTTTGCCCAATTATTTATAATAAAAAATCCTGTATTTTGAAAAATCAAAAGTACAGGATTTTCTGTCCTATCATTGCTCAATTTATGATTTTACATAGTATACAAGTCCTTTTTCCCGGCGGACTTCCTTATATCCAAGTTTTTTGTAAAAAGCATTCGTCCTGACATTCCAGTCGGGAGTATCAAGCATAAACTTCTTTAAATTTGTAAAACAACCTTCTATTTCTTGCATCATAAAAAGCCCATAACCTTTTCGAAAATACTCCGGCGCTATAAAAATCCTTTCGATGTTCAGAGCATCATCCTTCGGGCTTAAGATGGCTCCTCCGACGATCAGACCGTTATCCGTTAATTTATACAGATGCTTCATCCTTGCCATCTTCGTATAAAACGGAACAGACATATATCCGGGCGGACCTCCTTTCGAAGGTCCCCCGACTAAAACATCAGTTTCAAAAGAGCGTTTTGATATGCCGGTTAACGTCAATGCATCCGAAGTACCGGCGGGTAAAAACTGTAAATTCATAAACCATCCTCTACTTACAAGCCAAATATACATCCATGCCTTCCCCATCTGTCTCAAAGCACGGGATTACTCCGTTTTCCACGTGGACAAGGCCATTGGTTCTCATATAATCTCCCAAGGTATGATAAGCTCCGGGGATCGTAACAAACGGATTATCAAAAGGTCTGTCGATGTGGATGGCCGCATATTTATGCGTAGGCTGCTCCTTGATCTCAAGGCCGTCAGGCTTCACACCGTCAGGCAGTATCAAAGCCGCAGTGTATCCATGCATATTGAATACATTAACCTGTTCCTGCGAAAGATTCGGGAAATCCCATCCTATCACTTTAGGATTCTCAATGCCGTTCTCTTTGGCATATCTATACATTCTCTCGATAGCATCACTTTCCGGATCCGTGCTTACAACAGTGTGCTCCACATAGCGGAACCCGGCAACTTCTTCCACACGCAGGTTGGAATATGCTTCGCTGTGCTTATCCATTTCTTCCCTGAAGAGATTATCCAAGGAACAGTTAAACACCTTGCATATTTCAAGTGCCTTATCCATCTCGGGTTTTGCTGTGTCCATCTCCCATTTTGAAACAGTCTGGCGGCTCACATTTAGCTTTTCTGCCAATGCTTCCTGTGTCATATTTTTACTTAGCTGACGTAAATACTGAAGGTTTTTTCCAAAGCTCATGATCATTTTCTCCTTATCTATAGTTGTTTTTACAAACATTTTTACCATAATGACACTAACTTAGTGGCATTGGTCTAGCTCCGCGTCGCAACTATAGATTAACAAATATATGTATGACCTTCCACCAACCGACAAGTGCTTTTTTTATAAGTTGCGCAACCTAAGGTTGCAACCTAAGCAAATATCGCATTATACAGTTCGTCCGGGTAACCCGGCCTGATCTTTTCGTATAATTCAGCTATAGTGTCGAATGTCCACTCCTTACCTTTGTCTACCGACATTTCACTTTCCTCTCTTATTTTATAGCCTCCAAGACCTTCTTAATGTTAACCTTTTACAGCAATCTTATCCAGTTTGTCCTTTATGCGACGCATAGCTTCTATATGCATGATCCAGTGACGTGAAAAAGGCATCAGAATAAGCCCTTTTAAATCCTTATTACACCAGTAATCGATGAGCCAAACAGCATTTTCATCGTTGCTGACGCATTTTGTTTTTGCCAGCTTTTGTTTTGTTTCATCAGTGAATTTTTTCTTCAAATCCTTATAGCTTAGTTTTTTAAGAAGCTTATTTCCTGAATCCTTTACCGCCTTCGCATACAGATGAAGTTCCTTCACATTCAGCTTTTTTGAAAATTCAGTTATCTCTTCACCTTCGAGTTCATTTCCTGTTGTTATGATCGGAGAGCCTATCTTTTTAAGATAATCCTTCTTAAACAGTACCTGCTCATCCTCCAAGATAATCTCATGTGCAACAATATCCTCTATCCTGTATATGTGCCATATAGAATATGCAAGAGTTTTGCTGTGATATCCGGCTGCTTTTGCAAACGGCATCTGATAAAAAGCCTCCTTAGGATATCCTTCAACGATCGATGTGATCTGCCCAAACATTTCTTCCCTGAATGCGATAAGCTTTTCTATGGCTTCATTAAAAGTAGCTTCTTTAGATATCAGTTTCTGAATTTCTTTGTTTTTCTCAGCCCAATCTTTATCCATACACAAATCCCCTTTCCTGTATCATTTATCCATTCCGAGCCATTGAATAAATGCTGTCTTGTCAGTGCTGTTATATCCTGCCTTCTCATAGAAATGCAAGGTCTCCGGTTTCTTTGATCCGGTAAGCAGCATCATCTTATAGCAACTTTCCCGTTCTGCGATCTTCCTTGCATAATCCAGGCACTCTCCGGCATACCCTTTTTTACGATAGTCAGCGTGTGTTACGACATTTTCCACAAAAGCGTACGGTCTGACATTCCTGGTAAGGTTCGGTATTATAACGCATACACAGGATGAAACAATCTGTCCGTCTATCTCATTGACTATCAGATGGTGGTTTGGATCTCCTATAATCTGATTCCAAGTTTTTTCCAGATGTTCGTTTTGCTCGGGTATGTTCTCTTCATGCAAAAACAAATACAGTTTCAATAAAGCTTCCAGATCATCTTTTTTTGCTTCCCGTACCATATAAAAACACCTCTCTGTCCATGCTTTTCATCAATATATTTTAGTCTTCGGGCTCTGCGGTAACTTCGCACCACAGGCAGTCCTCAAAATTCAGATCGTCCCTGGATCGTAAGTATTCGCTTTCTTTCTCGCCGAAATAGCATTTCTTAAACGTAATCTGCAAAGGCTTATCAGATGCACTCCAATAACTTCCACCGTCTTCCGAGTCAAAGAACAGACAATTTGTAAAGGTTACAGGACCATGGATACCTTCAAATTCGAAAATCCCACCGCTGCAATCACGGATTATGCTGTTATACACCCTTATATCCGAGCATATGGTATTTGCCCCGATCCCGTATACACCGCATCCAAACAGATCCATGTTGTATAATCCTACATTGCTGCACTGATACAGCTGAACAACATTGCCGTAACATGACCCTTGTTTCGTATGTCCGAGTGTTAAAGAATTAAGTTTCAGATTATTACAATGCTCAAACTTTATAACCGCCGAGTGTGTAGCGTCTATAACCAATTCCGTCACATAGCTCGAAGTTGCTCCTCCGCTTATTACGAGGTCATCACAATCAACAATGACAAGCTCATGACCATCCGCCCAGTTATCATCTATAACTACATGATTTGTCACATAGGAGCTGTGGTTTTCTATAAATTCACTCATGTTGTAATATCCTGGAGCGATCATGATCTTTGCACCGGGAGCGATGGCATTTATGAATTCCTCGACGGTTTCAACAACAGTGTAACCGGCTTTTTCGTATTCTTCCTTATCAAAGCTTCCATCATGTACGGGCGATATAAAACCATCTTCGTACCTTTGTGTATCTCCCAGATAGCTGTTTTCCAGGGTTACATGTCCCATATCATAAAGGAAGCCGTCCTCTGTAACATGATTTGTTGTCGTAAAAATACAATTTCCCAGATAATCCCGTGAATAATGTGTAGTATATGAAGCCGGAGTTTCTGTTTCTTCTATAAGCATTCCGTTCTTATCATATTTGTATTCAGTACTGTAATTATATCGGGGTCTGCTAAATGTTTCTTTTGTTAACCTTCCGGCAGAATCATATTTATATGTTGCTAAATAGGTATAGTCCCCGCCTTCTTCCTTATCCTCGATGCATCTGCTCTTTTTATCATATTTGAGTTCTCTAACAGACGGTTTCTCACCATATGAGCCAAATTCCATCCTGGTCAAATTACCTTTTGTATCATATTCATATTTGTTTAAATAGATTATCTCATGGTCATTTTTTAACTCTCTTTTTATAAGATTATTGTTTGCGTCGTATTCATATGTGGTTGAAGTATATGCATATTCCGGTTCCGTGCATGCGCTCTCAATGTAGTTACCGTTTTTATCATATTTGTATGAATATTTCATTACCTTGCCGGCGTCATCACCAAGCGTGGTTGTTGTCTTATTTACGATCCTTCCGTATTTATCAAGCTCGTAAACGGCTTCATAACTTTCTTCATCGTCATATTCGCCGTAATATTCTATAGTTACGGTATTTTTCTTTTTATCTGTTTTGCTTTTCCTGCCGGTATATGATACCATAGCCAGGCTTTTAATCTTGGCGCTTTGCCTTAATACATAACCGTAGTCATCGCCTCCATACCAATTTCCGATAGTAAGCTTTTTAACCGTTTTGCCCTCTGCAACTATTATTTTTTCCTCATAAGAACTGTGCCAGGTGATCGTGTTGCCGGATACTGCCTCGGTATAGGACGCAATCGATCTTATATTGACCGATTTAAATTTCGACTTATTGGTGATGTTTGCGTGCGGTGCATCTATGTAAATAGTTTTGTTTTTGGCCGCCTTAACATAAGGAATTGTAATGTCATTATATGTCTCAGTCCTGAAAACTATGGATGATGCACTCTTCGCTTTCATCGCCTTTTTCAGCTGCTTAACCGTATATACAGCCTTAAACTCATTATCTGCGGCCGCTGCGGGAACGAAGTCCAAAAGTGAAGCAACCAAAATGAAAGCCAACAGAAACGCCAATACTTTACTAATTCTTCCACATTTTTTCATCCTTAAACCCCTTTCTTTTTATGACATGGCACACATATGTGTCACTTATCTTTTTTAGCGAAGCTGTCTACCATTTCCTGAAGTTCTATATAACGCTCCATTTTATTTTCTATCGCAACTTCAAGTTCTTCCTTCTCATTTTGCAGCTGCATAAGGCGTGTATAATCCGTAGATGACGCTGCTATCTCTTTTTCCAGCCCCGCACAGCGGCTCTCAAGCTTCTCTATTTCCGATTCTATGTTGTCATATTCCTTTTGTTCGGCATAGGAAAGCTTAGTCTTTTCACGTACCGTGCGGTTCCTGTTTTTAGCTGTCTTATCCGCGTCATCGTTATCGGTAGTGCCCTGTTTATTCTGACCTTTAGCTGCTTTACCTGCTATCGCTTTATCTGCTTCTTCTTTAGCATTTCCCTTACGGGCTGCATAATCCGAGTACCCGCCTTCACTCTGCAGGATTTTTCCGTTTCCTTCAAAAGAAAATACCCTGGTAACCACTCTGTCCAGGAAATATCTGTCATGACTGACCGTAAGTATGATACCCGGGAAGCTGTCCAGATAATCCTCTAAAATACGCAATGTCTGGATATCCAGATCGTTTGTCGGCTCGTCGAGAATGATCACATTGGGCGCTTCCATCAGTACTCTAAGCAAATAGAGCCTGCGTTTCTCACCACCCGAAAGCTTGGCTATCGGTGCATACTGCATATCGGGAGTAAAAAGAAATCTCTCGCACATCATGGTCGCCGAGACGAGGCCGTCAGGAGTTCTTATGAATTCAGCTACATCCTTGATATAATCAAGCACACGTTTATTTTCATCAAGAGCTTCATTCTCCTGACCGAAATATCCGATTTTTATTGTCTGCCCGATCTCCACCAGGCCCGTATCCGGAGTAACACTTCCTATGATGGTTTTGAGGAAAGTGGATTTTCCGCACCCGTTCGGTCCGATCACTCCTATCCTGTCAAGCTTTCCGAATGTATATGAAAAGTCTTTAAAAAGAATACGTCCGTCATACCCTTTTGATATATTATCAAGTATTATGGTCTTGTTTCCCATTCTGCTAGGTAACGAGCTTAAGGTCACAAAACGTTCCTCTTCCGGAAGTTTCCTATCCCTGAGAGCCTCAAACCTCTCAATATGTGCCTTCTGTTTAGTGGACCTCGCTCTTGCCCCTCGCAGCATCCATGCAAGGTCTTTTCTGTATAGGGCTGCTGCCTTACGCTCTGCTGCCTGTTCGTATTCCAGACGCTGCTCTTTTAACTCAAGGAATCCCGAATAATTTGCTTCGTATCTGTATGTATTACCCTTATCGATCTCAATGATCCGGTTAGTCACTTCATCAAGGAAATACCTGTCATGGGTGATCATGAGCAGGGCTCCCTTGAATCGCTTTAAAAAGTCCTCCAGCCACTCTATCATCTCCGAATCAAGATGGTTGGTCGGCTCGTCAAGGATCAACAGATCTGACGGAGTCATCACTGCTGCCACAAGTGCCGCTCTTTTCTTCTGCCCTCCGGAAAGTATCTCGGGGCTGCACTCCGGATCGTCTATCCCGAATTTCGCGAGATTTGCCTTAATCTCACCCATCTTATCCCAGTGGTCACCGCCTGCATATATCTTGTCCGTGATATTCTCCAGGAGTGACTTACCCATATCAAACACCGGATTCTGCGGCAGGTATGAAATACGCAGGTTATTATTCATCACCACCTGCCCGCTGTCAGGTTCTACTGTCCCGGCCACTATCGCAAGGAGCGTTGACTTACCGGTCCCGTTGATACCGACCACCCCGATCTTGTCGGTATCGCTTATACCGACGGATACCCGCTCAAGAACAGGTTTTGACATATATGTTTTTGATACGTTTTCAACATTCAGGATGTTCATTTAATGTTCCTCTTATTCCATTATCAATTCTCTGAGGGAACAGGGGACGGTTCTCCGTTCCCAAATTTGGGAACAGAGAACCGTCCCCTGTTCCCTCTCCCTTTTATTCCGTTATCAGTTCTCTGACTTCTACCGTCTTTATCTTAGCCGTAGTCAGATATGCAAATACAAAGTAACTGACTGCGATGGCTGCTACAGGAAGGAATACGGTTATAAACCTGTATTCTATCACAAAGTTCACAATACCCATACTCCTGAGAAGCAGTGAAAGAAGTTTTTCAGAGAAAGCCAGACTAAGTGTACTGCCTATTATTATACCAAATACTGCTACGATAAGGAATCTTACGGCAAACTGCAATCTTAAGTTGGCCGAAGTAAATCCTAAGGACTTATATATGCCGATGTCGGTCTTTTCCCTGATAAATGTCTTGGTACATACCATGGATACGACTACCAATGCAAAGATTACCGAGATTACATAGATCACTGCCTTTATGGCACCTGAGAGCTGAACAAATACCTCATCCGCCTCTCCGGGCTTATAGATTTTTACGGTACATTTATCAATTAAAACTTCAGTAAGCCGGTCCTTTATCTCATCCTGCTTTTCTATATCCTTTAACTTATATCCTGCCCAGTGGACAGCGAAATCACTTTTCAGAGTTCTGGCCCCGTCCCCGGTCATTCCGAAAAATCTACCGGTATCTTGAAGCCCGGTACAGAATCCCGATACTATAAAGCTTCCGGTACCGCCCTGATAGGATACCTTTACTTCATCGCCTATCTTGTATCCCATATCCTCAGCATAAATCTGACCTATGACTATCTCATTTTTATAGCGGGGTGCTCTTCCTTCCGTGATCGTATAGGTTTCCTCATCTTCGCTTATGATACATGAAAGCTGTTCACCGTTAAGAAGCATATAACGGGTAGACGTCCTGTAGCGTTCCTGTATTTCGGTATAGTCTTTTATCACGCTTTCAGCTAGTGCAAGCTGTTCATTTATGATCACGGTATTCTCCGGAGAATAATCCAGCAGAATTGTTATCGCAATATTCTCGGATGTCGCTCCCATTGCCCTCTGTGCATTTTCAGAGGATACCGCATCCGTCATACCGGTCATAGTGAGCAAAAAGAATACCAGTATCGATGCGATCGCTATCGATGCGGCATACCTGCGTTTACCGGAAGTGAACTGTCTTAATGCCAGCCCCGCGGAAAGAAACCTGCTTCTTACCGGGACATTGAGCCTTGAATCAAAATATACCTCGCTTCGTCCGCTCTGGAGCGCCCTTATGGGTGAAATACTGCCGACCTTTCCCGACACCAGTAATATAAAGGCTGCCGACAGGATAAGAAGGCCTAAGATAATGGCGAGACTTAAAAGGATATTGATGCCGCCGTATATCTTGAGTCCTATGATCGGTTCAAATGCACGTGATAAAAAGCTGCATACCGGGAATGCCAGGACGATGCCGAGTACCGCCCCGACAGCCTCTGCCAGCATATACTGCCCTAAGAAAACCAGTTTTAACCTGGCGCTATCATAACCCTGTGCCTTAAGTATCCCCAGATCGACATAATTCAGTTCTATACTTGATGAGATGCTGTTTGACATTACGACAAATACGATCACCGTAAGTATTATAACAAATGAGAGGAAGATATTTGATATGATATCAGGCATCAGTCCCTGATAATGCAGGCTTTCATAACGCGTGATCATACCTGCCGCAAAACTGCCGAGACGCACTTCGCTGTTAAGTACCGAAACGAATTTACTGTCACTGTAGCTTGAATCATCAGCCTGTGTTATGTATATTACTTTATACAGATCATTTTCCGCCTCAGGATCTGCAGCTGCAGCCATTTTTCTTTTTTCGCTTAAGCTCTTAAAATCTTCCTCAGAGATAAATATCGCCTTACTTCCTATAAACGAGCTTCCGCAGGAAGGTTCTTCGACCAGTCCGGTCACTTTATAGGAATATGTATCATCCTTAAATCCGATTATAATGGAATCCCCGATACTTATCCCATCTTTTTCCGCCATTGCTCTCGGAAGATATACCTCTCCGTTACGAAGCTCCCTGACGTTATCCGCATAATCCGAATAATCCTCATTCCATACCCTGTCAATCCTTGCATCTATCTGCATGACACAGATACCGAATGTACCTTTTTTCTCATTGGAATAAGAATATTTATCCGGTGCTAAAGCATCCCTCACCTCTACCTTTTTTACCAAAGGATGTGCAGCCACTTCCTCAAGTATTTCGTCTGTAAGATATTTTGAGCAGATATTAAGAGTTATGCTGCTGTCATATACACGGTCATAAGCATTTTCTATCGAACGCGGCACGTTTTCTTTGATGCTCACGATAGTGGTTATTGAAAGTGCTATGATCAGCATCAGCAAGATTATACTTGTAAAAGAGCCTTTTTTGTATCTGATATTTTTCTTAATAAGTAATATGATATCCATGTGCCGCCTCCTACCAATGCATAGAAGTAAGCCATGAATTTACCTGCGTCTCGCGGCTTTTTTCATTCTCAGGACTGTACGGCGGAAGGCTCAGTTCCCCGATGATCTTTCCGTCCTCCAGGTAAAGAAGTCTTGTGGCTCTTAAAGCTGCCCTGATATCATGTGTTACCATAAGGATACTCTGCCCTTCTTTATTGCAGAGCGTAAAAAGGTCAAGTACCTCTGTGGTATTCCGGCGGTTAAGTGCTCCTGTCGGTTCATCAGCAAATACTATGTCCGGAGTATTGATAAGCGCTCTTGCTATAGCACATCTCTGCTGCTCTCCGCCCGAACATTGTGAGGGAAGCTGGGTTTTTATATCCGAAATCCCCATTTTTTTAAGAAGCCTGTCAGCCGTCTCATTGACCTCTGCAGATGAGCGGTCCTTATTCAGATATCCGGGTACGGCAACATTTTCAAAAAGAGACAGATTGCTTACAAGGTTGATCTGCTGAAATACAAATCCGAACCTGGTATGACGAAGCTTAGCCAGTTCCTTTTCACTCATATCGGTGATATTTTCGCCTTTTAACTCCACTCTGCCGGAAGTAGCCCGGTCCATCCCGCTTAATGCATAGAGCAGAGTGGATTTTCCGGAACCGGATGAACCCATGATGATCGTAAAATCACCTTCATAGATTTCCAGATCCACGTTCTGTATGATATGGACCTGCCCGCCGTTGTGTGCGAAGCTTTTACACAGATCTTTTGCTGAAATGATAGCTTTTTTCATGATTCTTAATCTCCTGTTATAATTCTGACTTGAGGAATAGGGAACGGTTCTCCGTTCCCGCTGTTCCCGATCATAATTCCTTGGTCAGAATTATATGATCATTCTTATTAAGAAGTCTTTAAGAGATTCTATTTTTTTCATTTATCATCGGTAAAGTAACTGTCACCTTTAATCCCGGATACATATTCTGCAGTTCCACGCTACCGCCCGACTTCTCGGCGATATATTTTACAATGTAGAGCCCCAGTCCGGAACCGTTTTCATTCCCACAGTTTTTCCCACGGTAAAACTTGTCGGTGATAAAAGGCATATCCTCATCCGGGATCCCGCTTCCCATATCGGAAAAGCTCACTTGCACGAAGTTATCTTTTTCAGTTATGGAAATACGGATATCAGTCTTAGCGTACTTACGTGAATTATTAATAAGATTCTCCACAAGCTGCGTCATCCTTTTCTTATCAGCTGAAATAACCGGTGAAAAATCAGGTTTGATAAATATAACATCACTTTTGTCCGCCGTAAGCTCGGCTACCGTCTGCTCCATGAACGGCACCAGATCGATCTCTTCAGGCTTTATCTCAATCCTTCCCATATCTGAAAGCGAATGCAGGAACAGATCGTTTGTGAGCTCTGTCACTTCATCACACTTTTTCATCATGACCTGAAGATATCTGCTTCTGCGTTCGGGAGATACATCCAGGTTGGCTTCAAGTCCTTCGGCATATGCTCGTATAGAAGCTATGGGTGTCTTTATATCATGTGAAAGCGTGGCGATGACAGTCTTATTGTTCTCGACTGCTTCATGCTCAGCCATCCGTGCGCTCGTAATCTCCTTACGCATAATGTCAAAAGCCCATGTAAATGCTCCGAAGTAATTCGAACGTTCATATTTAAGCGGTACATCAAAGTTGCCTTTTGCAACCTCTGATGCAAAATCCTTCATTTTATCAAAAGGACGAAGGATCTTAAAATATACATATAAAAATACCAGAACAATGCACAGAACAGCCGCACAGCATATTATGAGGACTTTCGTGTTATTGTTTTCAATATCAACCGGGTTTCGTAAACTGTCCTGAAAGTCTGCCAGCTTTTCCCGGGCTTTTTCATATTCACCCATATCTATCAGCTGGGATATCTCGTTACAGTCAAGTATTTTCTCTGCGCGTCTGTCAGAAGTATCTTTCGTACCTGACAGAATTATCAGCAATACGGTAATACCTATGATCAGACAGGAAAACAAAATTGTGATCCTTAAAATTCTAGTTTTCAATTTTTCAACTCCAAAATATAACCTGTCTTATAAACGGTTTTTATATATTTAGGATCTGCCGGATCATCTTCCAGCTTCTCCCGAAGCCATCGGATATGTACAGCAAGTGTCGCAGGTGAAACTTCTGTATATGTCCCCCATACTTCACTGAGCAGCTTTTCCTTATTAAGAGCGATATCAGGATGTTCGCACAAATATGCCAGCAAGTCAAACTCCCTTAAAGAGAGATTTACCGGGTTTCCGTTTTTGGTAACCGTACGGGCACCTGTATCAACCGTTATATTTCCAAACGACACGGATTTATTTACATCCGCAAACCCATACGTTCTGCGGATCAGTGCGTTTATCCTTGACAGAAGCTCTTTCATGGAAAATGGTTTGGATATATAATCATCCCCGCCTATATCAAGCCCGGATACCCTGTCGGTCTCACTGGTACGGGCACTGGCAAATATAACAGGGACCGAGGATATTCTCCTCAGCTCCCTGCATACATCAAAACCTATGGCGTCCGGAAGATTGATATCCAAAAGTATCAGCTGAAAACTGTTGTTCTTTAACAGCTCAAATGCAGTCTCACTGTCGGGAGACAACGTCACCTCATATCCGTAATCGTTAAGCATATCGGATATTATCATCGACAGATCTTTATCATCATCGATGATAAGTATTTTTCTTTTCATAAATAAACCTCTGACTCTTTACTTACAGCATGATCCCGTTTATCACCGCACGTACTCTGTGATGATGATAAAGCTCGTCATTCGGGCACATGTTATGCATATATGCAACGGCAAACTTATCTACAGGGTCCGCTTCAACCCATATGCCTGTACCGCCTGTCCATCCGAAGTTACCGAGATGTCCGTTATGTCCGTACTTCTGAGTAAGCAGTGTACGGAAGCCGAGACCGTATCCGTAACCTGCAAGATAATCATTTTCAAAATCAGCCATCTGAACAGGCCCTAACTGGTTTTCATGAAGCATAGCTACTGTGCCTGCACCTAAGAATTTCTTTCCTTTATATGTACCGCCGTTGGCAAGCATCTGCATAAATACAGCAAAATCATGAGCACTGATAAGCAGGTTCGGGCGTGCTCCTGCCGGTGTGGTCCCGGGATCGGATGATAAGAAATACGGAGTCGGTTCAAACTGTCCTAAAGCCTTTCTCTCATAATTGGTCACGATCCTGTCTTTATTCTCAGGTCTTGCAAAAGTATCGGCATCCTTTAACTCCAACGGATCAATTAAGCGGTCCTTAAATACTTCTCTTAAAGGCTTTCCTTCGAAGGTCTCTACCAAAACGCCGGTTATCTCAGATCCGAATCCGTACTGCCAATGTGAACCCGGCTCAAACATAACAGGTACATTGGCCATGGCACGTACTTCCTGCTCTATGGTGGTCGGTCCGTTCTTTAACAGATCAGCCATCTGCTTGCTCATGGCAGCCAGTGTAGGTGTCACGGGATCTACTGCAGGTACCATGCAATAAGGCAGACCGCACATCATGGCTACCGCATCTCTTATAGTTATTGGTTTTTCAAGGGGTGCCGTGGTTATCTCTCCGTTAGGCCTGCATACATATTTCTGCGTATTCTTCCACTCAGGAAGATAATAGTAAAGCGGGTCGCTAAAAAGGAACTTTCCTTCCTCAAATATCATACCTAAGATAGCATAGGTAAAAAGCTTTGTAGTCGAAGCCTGGCTGAACATGCTGTGGACATCCACCTTTTTGCCTGATGCTATATCCGCATAGCCTGCTTCTCCGTGATATATAAGCTCATCCCCCTGCATTACGGCTACCGCACACCCCGGGTTAGTCCCCTGCTCCACAAATGTTTTAAGTAAATTGTCCATCCTTGAAAAATCTTTCATGATAATACCTCCCCGTATTTTTAATGTTTCAAGGCCTGCCCCAAGCAGACCTTATATATATAATAATATAAAACCCTAGCATCATAATAAACGAATACCACCAAAAATACAAATATTTTTTATAACATAACAGAATAACAAAAGACCATCCAAAATGACAAATTCACTTGGACGGTCCTTCATTAATCATATTTTCAATTAGAAATGGCTCATTCTGTAAAAAGTGCTGTTGAGTAGTATCTGTCACCGCTGTCGGGAAGGAGTGCTACTATTACCTTTCCCTTATTCTCGGGACGTTTAGCAAGCTCGATAGCTCCGTGAAGTGCTGCACCGGAAGAAATACCTACGGAGATACCTTCCTTCTTAGCAAGCAGCTTAGCTGCTGCAAAAGCATCTGCGCCTTCAGCCTTGAATATCTCGTCATAGATTTTTGTGTTAAGGACGTCAGGAACAAAGCCGGCTCCGATACCCTGGATCTTATGAGGGCCTGCCTTGCCTTCCGAAAGGACGGGTGAATCCGAAGGCTCTAATGCTACTACTTTAACATTGGGATTCTGTGACTTTAAGTACTCGCCGGTACCTGTAAGGGTTCCGCCTGTACCTACACCTGCGATAAAGATATCAACCTTGCCGTCTGTATCTCTCCAGATCTCGGGACCTGTGGTAGCCTTATGTACTGCAGGGTTGGCAGGATTAACGAACTGTCCGGGAATAAAGCTTCCGGGAGTCTCTTTAGCGAGCTCTTCTGCCTTAGCAATTGCGCCCTTCATACCCTTTGCACCTTCTGTAAGCACTATCTCTGCACCGTATGCCTTTAAGATGTTTCTTCTCTCAACGCTCATGGTCTCGGGCATGGTAAGGATTATACGATAGCCCTTTGCAGCGGCTATAGATGCAAGACCGATACCTGTATTACCTGATGTAGGCTCGATGATGACTGAACCTTCCTTAAGAAGTCCCTTAGCCTCAGCATCCTCGATCATAGCCTTTGCGATACGGTCCTTAACGCTTCCTGCGGGATTGAAGTATTCAAGCTTAACAAGTACTGTAGCCTCGAGCCCAAGTTCCTTTTCTATATTTGTAACCTCAACAAGAGGTGTGTTTCCTATTAATCCTAAAGTTCCCTTATAAATGTTTGACATAATATTTTTCCTTCTTTCTTTTTATTTATCAATGTCACCTCGAAAACGCCTTCAGCGTTTCCTCGGTAACAAAACGATGCTCCGCATCTCCTTTCAGTCGGGGATTCTCCCCGCCTGAAACGAAACTATCCCCCACCTTCGCTACGCTAAAAGGTGTGTGATATCTTTGTTTTGTTACACTGCTGCAAAACCATTCTCAAGGTCTGCTATAATATCATCTACATGCTCGGTACCGATTGAAAGTCTGATGGTGCTCTGGTTGATGCCCTGATCTAAGAGTTCTTCCTCGGTAAGCTGTGAATGAGTAGTGGTAGCGGGATGGATAACTAAGCTCTTTACATCTGCAACATTTGCAAGAAGTGAGAAGATCTTAAGGTTATCGATGAACTTCCAGGCCTCTTCCTTACCACCCTTGATATCAAATGTGAATATCGAGCCGCCGCCGTTGGGGAAATATCTCTTATACAGCTCGTGGTCGGGATGATCGGGAAGCGAAGGATGATTTACCTTTGCTACCTTGGGATGGTTCTTTAAGAACTCTACTACCTTCTTTGTATTCTCTGCATGTCTGTCAAGACGGAGTGATAAAGTCTCAACACCCTGAAGAAGCAGGAATGCATTGAAAGGAGAAATGGTAGCACCGGTATCTCTTAAGAGGATAGCTCTGATGTATGTAACAAAAGCAGCGGGACCGACTACATCGTAGAAAGATACTCCATGGTAGCTGGGGTTGGGCGAAGCAATGTTCGGATACTTTCCGCTTGCCTTCCAGTTAAACTTACCGGACTCAACTATTATACCACCAAGTGTGGTTCCGTGTCCACCTATGAATTTTGTAGCTGAATGAACTACGATATCTGCACCGTGCTCGAAAGCTCTGAAGAGGTATGGTGTACCGAATGTATTATCTACTACTACGGGAAGTCCGTACTTGTGAGCAATCTCGGAAATAGCATCCACGTTCGGAATATCACTGTTGGGGTTACCTAATGTCTCAAGATAGATGGCTCTGGTGTTTTCCTTGATGGCACCCTCAACCTCTGCTAAGTTGTGAGCATCAACGAATGTTGTCTCGATCCCGTACTGGGGAAGTGTATGTGCAAGTAAGTTGTAGCTGCCGCCGTAGATGGTCTTCTGTGCTACGATATGTCCTCCGTTAGCTGCCAAAGCTTCTATAGTATAAGTGATTGCTGCTGCACCGGAAGCAAGTGCAAGTGCTGCGCTTCCGCCCTCAAGTGCTGCAAGCCTCTTCTCTAAAACGTCCTGGGTTGAATTGGTAAGTCTTCCGTATATATTTCCTGCATCTGCAAGACCGAAGCGGTCAGCTGCATGCTTTGAATTATGGAATACATAAGATGTGGTCTGGTAAATCGGAACCGCCCTTGAATCTGTAGCGGGGTCTGCCTGTTCCTGTCCAACGTGTAACTGTAATGTCTCGAATTTATAATTGCTCATAATTGTTTTCTCCTTTTTATTCTCTGTTATTATTTTCTTTATTATTATGTTTTGTATTCTTTCGCCCCTGCCTCAATAAAAACGCCCGAGGCATAACTGCTCCCGGGCAAATGGCTTGAAGATTGTGTTCTCGAAAAGATCAACATCGTTCAGTTATGAGGCGCATGAAATATCCATCGAACGCCCCAGCCATACTTTCTGCCCGGGAGTTTTGCATTCGCCAGCAACACATGACATAAGTTTTCTTATATGTATTAGTCATATCTTAGCGCCTCCTTTCCACAAATCTTTCATTATTCTTACACTCATGATATCAAAAGTTTCCTGTTTTGATTAGCTCTTTGTGATCGGTCTTGTTTCATCTGATGTACCAGTTATAACACATATTACCTACTATGTCAATAGGTTTTAAAATAAGCAAAATTAATAGTCTGTTATCAATTAAATTGATAACAGACTTGGATTATAGATAAATTAAAAACGACCTAGATCGTTGATTTAGGTCGTTTTCTTCCAGGGTAATTCATCACCTGAAGCCTTAAAGTTGAATACCGGCTTCATGACATCAATGATATCCACAGAATCCCTTATAACGTCAATTATATCCTCCAGTGATTTATAAGCCATAGGTGATTCATCTATGGTTTCTTCATTAACTGAAGTTGTATAAATACCGGCCATAGCGTTTCTGTATTCATCCATATTCAGGCTGTCCTTAGCTTTGCTTCGAGACATTATTCTTCCGGCTCCATGAGGTGCCGAGAAATTCCATTCAGGATTTCCTTTTCCGATAGCCAGAACTGATCCATCACGCATATTAATAGGTATTAATACCTTTTCATCTTTATGTGCTGCTATGGCGCCTTTGCGAAGGATCATTTCGTCTGTATCGATGTAGTTATGGATGGTATGAAAGCTTTCTAATGCTGTCATGTCGGTCCTGTTTAATAAAAGCTCTGCCATTAATTCGCGGCTCCGTCTTGCAAAAGCTTGACATATCTTAACATCGTGAAAGTAATCATCTAAGAAAGATCCGTATAACCAGCAAATATCTTCTGGGATAAGCAGAGCTTTCTCCTCAAAATCCTTTTTTAGAATTTCGAGAGCTTTCTGTATTTCAGCCTTTCTTCCTTCAAGCTTGTATGTACGTATTATCTCATCACGTTGTATAAAGTACTCTTCCTTGCCTTTGTGCAGATCTATAGCAAGCTGCTGATAGATCTCCGCCACCTGTTTTCCAAGGTTTCTTGAACCGGAGTGAATTACAAGGTAGTATGTTCCGTTTTTGGCTTTATCTATTTCTATAAAGTGATTTCCGCCTCCCAATGTTCCTAATGAACGTTCAAGTCTTCTTGAATCTTTAAGTGAGCGGTAACACCTAAGGTCTGTTAGATCGAAGCGCTCTTGTCTACCATCCCATACACTCATTCCGGAAGGTATATAATGACATGCTTCATCGATTTTTTGAAAATCAAGCTCTTTTTCCTGTAACTTTACCGTATACATTCCGCAGCCTATATCTACACCTACAATATTGGGACATGCTTTATCTACAATAGTCATGGTAGTGCCTATTGTACAGCCCTTTCCTGCATGCACATCAGGCATTATTCTTACTTTGCTGCCTGCAGTCAGATCATAATCGCACATTCGTCTGATCTGTTCTATAGCCTCGTCCTCAACCACTTTTGCATAGCATATGGCGGTATTCACTTTTCCCTTAATTTCTAACATGTTTTTTCTCCTTTTCTTAGGGTTTTCTGTACTGCTATGCCAATCTTCTACTTGATTGTACAGCTCTTGTTAAAAAGTGTCAATTAAACTGACACTTATATCCCCGGCGGGAGTCGAACCCACATTAGGAGCTTAGAAGGCCTCTGTATTATCCGTTGTACTACGGGGATAAAGCGACCGCGTCCGGACTCGAACCGGAACACCGCTTAAGCGGTTACTCGAAGTTTAGCAAACTCCTGCCTTACCAATTAGGCTTACGCAGCCAAAATGTTCCTTGGACGACTCGAACGCCCATTTCCGGGTTCGTAGCCCGGCGGTCTTTCCAACTAACCTAAAGGAACAAAGCACGCCCTGAATGTATCGAACACTCTTCTATGGTTTTGGAGACCATCGCTCTACCTTTGAGCTAAGGGCGCAAATTTACCGGGGCATGCAGGTGCCGATCCTGCGCTTGCGGTGTCAAAGACCACCGTACTACCGTTATACTAATGCCCAGTGTTCCCGACGGGAATTGAACCCATATTTGTACCTTAGGAGGGTGCTGTGCTATCCTTTACACCACAGGAACAATCACAGGCCGCATAGGAATCGAACCTATATCTCCGGAGTCAGAGTCCGACATTTTTCCATTAAACTACCAGCCTAAATCATATAATAAACCTATCGGTAAAAGATATCGGCGGGGATCGAACCCGCGCTCCCGGTGTTGCAGACCGGTGCCTTGACCTGCTTGGCTACGATACCATGTAAACGACTGGGGTGGGATTTGAACCCACAGACCTGTTTAGGCTACAGCTTTCCAAACTGCTGCTCTACCATTGAGCGATAACGGCATAAAATAAGAGGATGTTACCAGATATCCTGGCAGCATCCTCAATAAAGCTTATCTTTATAAGGTGTTTGCTATACCAAGCTCTCTGGCGGGATATCCATTGCATAACAAGAAGACCAGCGATCTGAACTCTGGCTTTGGCATCTTGATGAACTTGATGAGGTGAATATCCTTGTTTCCATTGTCTTTTCCTTCTTTTTTAAAATTTTACTTGCTTATTCGGTCTGCTACTGATGACGCTACCCATGAATCAGGCTTTGTCTCACAAGCATAACCGCAGGATCTAATCCAACCAACTAGCTCTGGAATTAATTCTTTTGTTCTACCATGAGGATTAGTCCCTGCGTCTACATGTATTGAGAATGTCATGTCCATGTACAACTTCTCATATTCCTCAAGTCCAGTGATAAGCTTTTCGGCAACTTTCAAGCTCTCTTCTGTTTCCACATGGAGCTTCTTTCTAACGTCACGAATCTTTCTTATTCTGCTGACTTCATAGAAGAATATACCGCCGTGACCTTCACAATATGCAGCGATCACTGTTACCATTTTTGTGTCAGAAAAGTTTTGAGAATCTGTTCCCACAATAATACGAAACACAGAACCGTACTTCTCCATTTTTCGGTAGTAATCTTCTATTTTGTCAGGGATTTGCCGAAGCTCTAGTCTTCCGTATGTCTCACTGACAAACATGGCACATGTCCTCCTTCCCAAATTTTTTCCATAGAAAAACTATGGATGACCCCAGCCGGACTCGAACCGAGCATTTCTACCTTGAAAGGGTAGCGACCTGGGCCATTAGTCGATGGGGCCCTTACTACATGATTAAGAGTATAATCATGCAAGTACGGGCGAGGGGATTCGAACCCCTAAGCTATGTGCCACGGCATTCTAAGTGCCGCCTCTGTACCATTCGAGTACGCCCGCGTGAGCATAGAGGGATTCGAACCCTCATCCTTTAGGAATGGCTTTTGAGACCATCGCGTATACCAATTCCACCATATGCTCGTTATACCCGTCCCGGGACTTGGACCCGGACTCATTTAAGACTGGTCTCTGAAGCCAGTGTGTCTACCATTCCACCAGACGAGCGTACCCTTGGCGGGATTCGAACCCGCACGACCTGCGTTCTTAACGCAGTATGTATTCCGTTCCATCACAAGGGCATAAAGCAGATTTAATCTGCTGTTGGTTTCACATAGAAACCTCATACCCCAGGACGGATTTGAACCGACACTGCCGGAGGCTTAAACTCCGTGCCTCTTCCATTTGGGCTACTGGGGCGTAATACTTTCGAGTCGCAGTAAGTATAATCGTAACAACATATCTGTTATTCCTTTCGTTTTAGATTTATTAACAAAGCTTCGAGACGGATTTGAACCGCCATAGGCTGCTTACAAGGCAGCAGTACTACCCTTATACGATCGAAGCATATCACCCGTACGGGATTTGAACCCAGTATCTCCGAATTGAGAGTCCGGTATCCTAAACCGTTAGACTAACGGGCGTTATAGGCTGACCGGCGGGGTTCGAACCCGCGACCTCCAGATTCACATTCTGGCATGCTTCCAGCTGCACCACAGTCAACACGCAAATTATAGTAGGGAGAGGGAGATTCGGACTCCCGACACACGGCTTATAAGGCCGCCGCTCTCACCACTGAGCTACCTCCCCATATAAATAGGAAATAGCTATACATATTCGTGCTTTCATAATAAATTTCTCCTTTATATTTATTGCAATAGTCGCAGGAACGGGATTCGAACCCGTGTCTACTGGGTATGAGCCAGCTAAGGAGCCACTCCTCTATCCTGCAGTCGGAATAGCGGGATTCGAACCCACAGCCACACGGTCCCTAACCGTGCCGTCTACCAAATTGGCGTATATCCCGAAGTATAATTTTGGCTCGATGATTTTATGATCGGAGAGGTAGGACTCGAACCTACGATGTTTCTTATGTTACGGATTTACAGTCCGCTGCAATCGCCGCTATGCGTACTCTCCGTGGTTATGGATTTTTATAATAATAGCCGTCTTCCATATTTTCTTATTCCTTTCTTTATTGCTTCCGCATTTTTGCGATGCCTGTGACAGGGATCGAACATGCAACCTTCTGATTAAGAGTCAGCTACTCTTCCAATTGAGTTACACAGGCGCACTATAAGTATGTAATGAACATGGCGAGCCATGTCCATGATGCGCCTGGAGAGGTTCGAACTCTCGATATACGGGTTAAAAGCCCGGCGCCATACCACTTGGCTACAGACGCTCATTATTTTGGGTTTCTATACTTTCGTTTCTGTTTTCGTTTCATGATATATTTCTCCTATTATGGTTTTTAATTCCCTAATAATCGTAAAATAAATATTAGGGAATACTTGGGAATCACGGAGTCGAACCGTGCTTACCTCCGTATCAGAGAGGGTTCCTACCGATGAAAGAATTCCCATTATGCTTATTTCCGGGAACTTTCGGAGTAAAGGGAGTGCCTGTTTCCTTTTATTCCTACTCATTCCCGAAATACCGAAGGAGGGTGTCGAACCCGCGACCTTCTGTTTGTAAGACAGATGCTCTCCCGTTGAGCTACTCCGGTATATATGGCGGGTACAGGATTTGAACCTGTGTCGATGGTTTATGGGACCATGCTGGAGCCTCTCCAGTCCAACCCGCAAATCGAAAACGTAAGACTCGAACTTCTCCTCTACCTCCCTGGGGTAGCGTGCAAACCCTTACACTTCGTTCTCGTTTCTGGACCTCCCGGGAATTGAACCCGGCTGACTATCCTGCTTGCAAGGCAGGCGACCACCCCATGCAGTCCCGAAGCCCAAAACGGTCTATACGGGTAACGATCCCGTCTGATTTCCGCAGTGACAGTGCGGTGACCACTCCAATGCAGTCCCATAGACCATTCATTATAAATCTGATGATATACGAGCACATATGCCCGCTGCTGGTGTCGAACCAGCTCCTCCGGTATTTCACACCGGTGCTTCTACCGAGTTAGCTTAACGGGCTAAATAAATTCATTCTCGCCCTTGCAAAATCGTTTCTTCATAGGATTATTTCCTCCTTATTATTCAATGTCTGGGTGCCTGTTCCAGACATTTAGCTGGAATGACAGGACTCGAACCTGCAACCTTCTGGTTAACAGCCAGCTGCTCTACCATTGAGCTACAAACCAATAATTAGACATAATAAAAGCCGCCTAAGTCTTATACTCAGGCGGCTCCTTGGCATCATTTTTATACCCAAAAGGATACGGGACATCATTTTCATCCTGTCCCAAAAAGCTTCCGCCTGCATAAGTATTCAATTATATGTTCCGGCTTAAAGTAGGCTATGAGATCCAATTTCAGACTGGTCTCAGGGCGCACAAAGCTAAGCATATCGCATGAATATGCTCTTTGAATATGTAATGCGTTTTTGATGATTCCAGTTACGGTTCTCATAATAATTCTCCTTGAAAATTTTTCTCCTTGTCTTTTAAATACAAAAAAAGTGCCAACACCACATTTGGAAAAATACTCCTGCCCATGACCAAAGATCTAATGGGCTATCTAGGATGTATTCTGTTCAAATGTCGGGCAGGCACTCCCTTCACTGTGCATCATAATATACCATGAATTTTGATTTGTCAAGTACTTTTTTAAATTTTTTTACTTACCTCTTACAATACTTCTTTTTTGACATGTTCAAGATACTTGTTTAGTTCCCTTATATACTCTTCTCCCAGCCTGCTCAGCATACTGTTCTTTTTGGTGACATAACCTATTTCCATTATGCTGTTGGGATTTTCCTCATCCTCTTTGAATGGAACCACTACATAGCCATCTCCGTTAAGGTCACTTGAAATTATACCCGAGCAGAGAGTGTATCCATTAAGTCCTACCATCAGATTCAGCATAGTGGAACGATCGGTAACCTTTATAGTTTGCGGATAAACATTTTCACTTAGTATCTCTTCTGCGAAATAATGCTCCTCTTCATCCTGTTCAAAGGAAAGGCAGGGATACGGTTCAAGCTGTTCGATACTGATCGTTTTTTCTTTTGCCAGAGGATGTGCTCCCCATAAGTATACATATGCCCTGCACTTGATCAGGGGATGAAACTCCAGTTCCTCATCCTTCATTATTTTTTCAATAGCCTTACGATTTCTCGAGCTCATAAAAAGCACTCCGATCTCACTTTTTAACGAACCCACATCCGTCAACACCTTCTTTGTCTGAGTTTCGCGTATGGCGAAATCAAACTCCTTCATATCATATTTTTTCGCCATCTCGGTAAATGCTTTGACAGCAAAAGAATAATGCTGTGTAGATACACCAAACTTTCTTTTATAGTCTCCCTCACCTTCATATTTCTGCATTACCATATTATAATGGCTGTAGAAATTTCTTATATCATCCAAAAACTCTTTGCCTTCAGGAGTCGGTATTACTCCTTTTCTCGTCCTTAAAAATATAGTTAATCCCAGTTCATTCTCAAGTTCCTGAATTGCACTGGTAAGTGTAGGCTGTACTATAAAAAGCTTTTCGGAGGCCTTATTCATCGATCCGCAATCTGCTATTGTAAGAGCATATAATACTTGTTGTAATGTCATAAATACCTCCGGCTGTCTATTATGATTTCGTTTCTCTGCAAACTTCTTTTATCCATAATATAATTCATATTGCCATATGTCAAGACTCAAACGCTCTTTTAATCCTCTCCAGTGCTGTATACAAAACACTTTTCGGACAAGCCACATTGATCCGTTCGAATCCGGCGCCTGAATCTCCAAATATCCTGCCGCTGTCCAGCCAAAGCTTTGCCTTATTGCATATGATATCGTCTATCTTCTTGGGATCAAATCCTGTCCCGTTAAAATCCAACCATACAAGATATGTCCCCTGTGTCTCGCTCATTTTAACAAACGGAAGATTTTCCCTGACATATTCATATGTAAATTCAATATTCCTCCTGATATACTCCGTTACCTTTTCATACCATTCATCTCCATAACGATATGCCGCCTCTGCCGCAGCTATACCGAAAATATTAGGTTCATCATATCCTGTGGCATCAAATGTCCTTATAAAACTCTTTCTTAACCCCTGATCAGGTATAAAAATATTGGACTGCTGCAGTCCTGCCAGATTAAATGTCTTACTCGGGGCAGTGGCTGTTATGGTTATATCTTTAAATGCACCTTCCGTTTCCTGAAAAATATTGTGTTCCCCTTTCCAGATAAAATCAAAATGGATCTCATCAGAAAAGACCTTGACTTCATACTTGAGGCATATATTGCCAAGAGTGATCAATTCTTCTCTGCTCCAAACCCTGCCGGTCGGATTATGAGGATTACAGAGTATAAAAAGCTTAACCTTATTCTCTATGATCTTCCTCTCAAAATCACCGAAATCTATACTGTAATTCCCTGCTTCATCTTTTATCAGGTCCGAACTGACCATGCGTCTGCCATTCTGCTTTATAATACCGGCAAAAGGGTAATATACAGGCTGTTGAATGATAACCGCATCGCCTTTTTCAGTATATGCCCTAATAGCCGTCGCTATCGCAAAACACACTCCCGGAGTTTTTACATACCACTCTTCTTCTACATTCCATCCGTGATGTCTTTTCATCCATCCGGCCACAGCTTCAAAAAAGCCATCGTTATGCTGCGTATTTGTATATCCGTATATATTATGAGATGCCACTTCTTTTATTGCATCTTCAATATATGAACTTGTTTTAAAATCCATATCCGCTACCCACAAAGGAAGCACATCCTCCGGATAGCCTCTTTTTACAGCAAAATCATATTTAAGACACTTAGTATTTTTTCTGTTGATCACTTTATCAAAATCGAGATTTCTTTCACCCATAAATATTCCTTATGCTTCAAAAGCCTGTCGTAAATCCTCTATGATATCCGAAGCTGCCTCAAGTCCCACTGACATACGGAGCAGTTTCTCATTTATCCCCAATCTTTCCTTCTGTTCTTTGGGCACATCCGGATGTGTCTGTATCACCGGATAAGTCAAAAGACTTTCTGTTCCTCCGAGACTTTCTGCAAATGTAATAAGCTTAATATTCTTTAGTACCGAAAGTGCCTTTTCTTCTGACTTAACATAAAATGATATCATACCGCTGCCCGCATAAAATACTTTTTCAACTTCTATTCTGTTTTCAAGCCATTCCCTGATCTGAAGTGCATTTGATCTGTGTCTTTCCATCCTTACCGCTAAAGTTTTAAGACCTCTTAAAACAAGCCAGCATTCAAAAGGACCGAGTGTCGCCCCCGTAGTCTTGGAAAGCAGTCTGAAGCTGTCACTTAAATCTTTGTCCTTACAGCATAAAAAACCGCATACCGTATCATTGTGTCCGCTGATATATTTAGTTCCCGAATGAAGTACTATATCAGCTCCTTCCTTTATCGGATTCTTAAAATACGGAGTCATAAAAGTATTGTCAACCGCCAGAAGGATACCATGTTTTTTCGCGATCAGCGATACTGCTGAAATATCCGTTTCCCTCATCATAGGATTGGTAGGTGTTTCAAAATATATCGCTTTTGTATTGGTCTTAATATGCTTTTCAATACTGCCGGGATCGGTAGTATCCACATATTCTATCTCATATCCGTTCTTCTTACAGACCTGCTCTATCAGTCTTACCACCCCTCCATACAAGTCTTCTCCGCATATTATATGATCCCCCGGACCGAAATATTCGAAAAATGCCGAGATTGCAGCCATCCCTGATGCATATGCGATAGTATCATAAGCACCCTCAAGAGAACTGACCGTTTCCTCAAGATATCTCCTGGTAGGATTGGACTCTCTTGAATAATCAAATCCTGTCGGATTGTGACCGGGTGTAAGGTGACTGAAGGAAGCCGTCTGATATATAGGAAAGCTTATCGAACAGTTCTGATCCGGATTATTATGTTTTTCTCCATGTATACATCGTGTTTCTATAGAATACATTACAGCTCCTTTTCCATATATACACATATAAACCTCGGATCTCTGACTCTTAATGTCTCACCATCTTTATAAGGTTCAAGTGTATCCGGATTCATATCTTTTCTTATTTTGTATCCAAGCTTTTCATAAAACCCCGCTGCCTCCTCACGGCTTGTAATAACTATTTTTCTGTAACCTTTTTCATATATCACTTTTTCGGCTGCTTCAATCCCGAGTTTTCCTGCACCGATTTTTCTTGCATAAGATACTGTCGCCACACGCTCGATCTTGGCATATCCTTTTTCGGGAAGTACATGTATCCTGTTGGTACTTAAAGGCTTCCCGTTATCATCCGTTACCAGGATATATTCGGAATCACGCCCGTCCCCTGAAAACTCACCTTCCAGATTGAGGTTAAATCCCAGGACCATAGCTTCAGTCCTCACATAGTATACGCCTGCTCTGGCCCACTCATCTTTTACTTCTATCGCTTTCATCTGTTCTTTAGTTCTCCCATTTAATGATCATATTTTTAGCTTTGTTTACCGCCATATCTATGACCGTTGTGATCACGCCTACCGTTACTATTCCTGCCAGCACACATCTGTAATCGGCAAAGCTTTTATATTTTTCCGTAAAGTATCCTATTCCGAGGTTTACTCCGAGCATTTCAGCTCCTGCCAGACACATGAAAGCACCTCTTAAACTCTTGGATAAACTGCTTATGATACCCGGTAAGCAATACGGGAATATTACCTTTACCAGCATCCCGAAAGTACCTACGCCCATGGTCTTGGCTGCTTCAATGATCTGCCTGTCGATCTGTCCTACCCTCACTACAGTTCCCTGAAATGTAGGCCAGAATACCGCAAAAAATATAACTGCTATAGCTGCCTGTCTGAACGTTGACAGTAACATGATAAGATATGCCGAAAACATAAGCGGCGGGATCAGGGTAATAACATTAGATATAGGAAGAAGTACCTCCCTTACTCTCGGTATCCATCCTGCCAAAAGTCCGAGCAGTGTTCCAAATACGGCTGCAAGAATAAAACCGACAAACAACAGTCTTACCGAACCCCAGACATCAGCAGTTATCTCAGAGGATTTTTCGACAAATACATGGAAGAGCCCTTCAGGTGACGGAAGAAGCAGATCATTATGTATCCATCCGAGCTTATAGGAAGTCTCCCAGAGTATGAAAAATCCGAATAAAACTATGGCTACATCATTAACGCTTTTCTTTTTCAAGAGGAAAAGCCTGACCAGATATATCAGATATGATATAAAGATCACTACCACATATGCTGTACTGTCATAATAAACCTTATGTTTTGTAAAATAAGGAAGTACCGATGCCAGGATAACATTTATCACCATCAGAACCGATGCAATGACCAGTCCTGCGACCAGTCCCTTATCTAAATAAAATCTTTTTTTCATAGTGCTACCCCCGCATCAATCTGCTCCTCAACCTGATCATAAAATGCCGATATCAGCTGTCTGTGAAGCTTTTCATACTCTTCCGTTCCCGCTAACTCTTCACGTACCCGCGGATGTGACAGGCGTACTTTATGAATACTCTTTATCCTGCCCGGCTCCATTACCACTATCCTGTCAGCCAGTAAAATTGCCTCATCGATATCATGTGTGATAAACACAACGGTCTTATTGTTTTCCGTGCAAAGTTTTGAGACAAGCTCCTGCAGTTCCAGCCTGAGTCTCGGGTCTATGGCTCCAAACGGCTCATCCAGAAGCAGTATATCCGATTCAAGTGCTAAAGCTCTTGCTACTGCCACTCTCTGTTTCATACCGCCTGACAGCTGAGAAGGATACTTATTTATCGCACCGGACAGACCGACATTTTCAACATATTTCTCAGCGAGCTTCTCTCTTTCTCTTTTAGGAAGCTTCTTTCCGCTCTGCTTTATACCGAAGAGTACGTTTCCTTTCACGGTAAGCCACGGGAAAAGTGAATATTGCTGAAATACTACCGCCCTGTCCGTCCCCGGACCTTTTATCTGCTTTCCGTCTACAAGTATTTCACCAGATCTGGCCCTGTTAAGTCCTGCAAGCAGGCTGAGCAATGTAGACTTTCCGCATCCGGATGCCCCCAGAATACAGATAAATTCGCCTTGTCTGATATTCAGGTTTATATCCTTTAAGGCTTCATATTTACTTTTTTTATCTATATAATCGAAATTCACATCCTTGATCTCTATTTTATATTCGGATGTTCCTTTTGATCCATTCTGAAGTAAATCCATTATCCGGTTCCTCCGTATGTGTATGCTTTTATATTTTTCAATCAGTTTAGTTCCCTACGGAGCATTATTCGTAAAGCTCGGTAGACAGGTATCTGTCTCCGTTATCGGGGAATATGACCACTATTCTTTTACCTTGGCTTTCCGGTCGTTTGGCAATCTCACTTGCCGCATATAATGCTGCTCCGGAAGATATACCGGCAAGAATACCTTCTTCTTTTGCAAGCTTGTCTGAAGTATCAAACGCTTCCTGCGACGACACCGCTATCACTTCATCATATATCTCGGTATCAAGTGTCAAAGGAATAAAGCCTGCACCCAGTCCCTGCAGCTTGTGCGGACCTGCCGTTCCCACAGATAGTACCGGTGAATCTTTGGGTTCTACAGCTATGATCTTTATATCAGGATTAACCTCCTTAAGATATTTGCCTGCTCCGGACAATGTGCCTCCCGTACCGACACCGGCCACGAGATAGTCAACCTGTCTTCCCGTATCTCTCCATATCTCAGGGCCTGTAGTCTCATAATGTGCCTTAGGATTTGAGCTGCTGGTAAACTGCCCCGGGATGTAGCTGTGAGGAATGGAAGCTGCCAGCTCCTTAGCTTTTGCTATAGAGGCTTTCATGCCTCCTTTTCCTTCTGTAAGGACTATTTCAGCCCCGTATGCTTTTAAAATATTCTGTCTTTCGGCACTCATTGTATCCGGCATAACGATTATCGTTCTGTATCCTTTATATGCCGCAACAGCCGCCAGTCCTATACCTGTATTTCCGCTGGTAGGCTCTATTATCACAGAATCTTTTTTTAACAGTCCTTTCTGTTCCGCATCCCTGATCATATATAAGGCAATTCTGTCTTTAACACTTCCTGCAGGATTAAACCATTCCAGTTTTGCGACAATCTCAGCCTTTAAGCCCCTGTTCCTGCCAAATGCATTCAACCTTACCAAAGGCGTGTTTCCTATTAATTCAGTTATATCTTCTGCGTTTTTCGTTGCCATACCAGCGTCTCCTCACATTTTTCTTTTTAGTCTCGTAATTTAGATACGATCGGATTGATCGAAGCATCGGTCGAGATCACTCCGTTTGCAGGATTTCGGTCCTCCCACTTAGGAGAATTCCATATAGTTGCAGATATTTCCGACTGATAATCCTCAGGTGTTTCTCCCTCCGGATGCTTCAGATATACATTCTCCGGATCATTGCTGAGTTTCTTTCTTTCGCCGTCAGTCTTCCATAATTCATCATAAGGAACCTGAGAAGCAATCCTGTATGCATAACTTCTGAACAGATCGGGTCCGCCGTCCTTAGGAAATTCAAAGAACGTATACTTCTTAAATACCGGAAGTGCATACAGATCTTTAACATATCCCCATATATTAGGATATTCCGTGATCCTCTTCTTGATGGGACCAACGTTTCTGTAATAGCTTGTCTCCCATCTTACAAGTGTTACATAAAGTCTTATGTCGGAATCAGTAATATAATCTCCGAATATGAATCTGTTTTCTGAAAGACGTTTGTCAAGTTTATCAAGTGACTCAAAAAAGTCTTCATAAGCCTCGTTATATGCTTCCCAGGACTGACAGAAAGCCATACGGTAATGTCCATTGTTAATATGAGGGAAAAGCCAGTCATTAAACTCATCTATTTCCTTTCTGTACTTTTTCGGATACAGATCGGGTGCATCCTTAGGCTGCAGGAATCTGAACTGAACTTCAATATAATTTGTCAAACGATGATAATCGTTGTTCACTGCTTTTTTCTCTTTTAAGTCTACAAAAGTAGGTGTTGTTGCCCTTCCCTGATAATCAGGATCTGCATTTTTATAGAACTCACTTAAGAAATATGCTCCTGCAAGCGGATCCTTATGTCCGGGATAATCAGCGAAGCCATGTCCGTATACATTTGTTTCTCCGCTGTGAGTTGTATGAACCTCATAAATATCATCCTGAAGTCCCAATATATCTCTTACTATAACAGGACGGTTTGACCAATGGCATCCATGTGCCCAGTATATGCCGTATCTGTTCGTCTCTGCCTTAAAATCACCTTCCTTTTCTCCGAAAGGTTTGATAAATGCATTGGGCTGTCTTATAAATGCTCCTCTTTCATCTATTTCACTGATCGTCTCCTTAGGTCTGGGTTTTGCCCCTACCGCCTTGGCATGCTCTTCCGCTTCCGCATCGGTATAATCAACCGTACCTTTACTGTTGTTCTTTTTAAATTCCAGACTGCAAGCACTGCCGCATTCAAATGTTTTATTTTCACTCATATCATTTTTCCTCCTTATATAGATCACTCGAAAGATATTTATTTCCTCCGTCAGGGAACAATACTACTATATTTTTCCCTTTATTCTCGGGTCGTTTTGCTACCGTTACCGCTGCCCATAGGGCTGCTCCTGCACTGATGCCTATCAAAAGGCCTTCTTTCTTGGGACATAATCTTGCATATTTATATGCGTCCTCATCCGAGCAGAGCAGGATCTCTTTATATAAATTAAGATCCGTGATCGGGCATATGACTCCTCCGCCGATACCCTGTATCTTATGAGGTCCCGGCTCCCCTCCGTTAAGTACCGGACAGCCTTTAGGTTCCACACCGTATATCTCTATATCCGGATTTTGTTCTTTTAAGAATCTTCCTATTCCGCCCGAAGTACCGCTGGTACCTACCGCAGCTACGAATATATCGACTCTGCCTTTGGTCGCTTTCCATATCTCCGGCCCTGTTGCCAGATAATGAGTTTCAGGATGATGCGGATTTTCTCCTTGAGCAGGTCTGAATGCTCCGGGTATGCTTTCCGCAAGATCAACTGCTTTTTTACCTCCGCCACCGAATCCGTTCTGTTTTGGTGTAAGTTCCACCTCAGCGCCATACGCTTTTAATATTTTAATTTTTTCTTTGCTGGCGCCTTCAGCCATACATATTACCGTACGATATCCTTTTACGGCTCCGACCATTGCCAACCCTATACCGGTATTACCCGAGGTACCCTCTACTATGGTTCCGCCTTCTTTTAGCTTACCTTCAGCTTCCGCGGATTCTATCATATGAAGTGCTGCTCTGTCTTTTACACTTCCTGCGGGATTATAACTCTCAACTTTGGCATACAGATCAGCCTGCAGCTTCTCATTTTCTATTATCCGGTTCAGATGCAGGAGTGGTGTATTTCCAACCAACTCCAGAATATTGTCATATATCTTTCCCATAATAAGCGTACCTCGTATATCTTTTAATTAATCTTATTTTTGCTTTTTGTGTATCAGTTGCTCTCAGTATACTGAGTAAGAAGTCCTGCATAAAATGCATTGTCGGGATTTTGTGCTATAAGCTGATCTAATGCCTGCTTGTAAGCTGTTGTATTGATATTCTGTGTAATATCATAACTTCCGAAATCAACTGCATTTCCTGTAAACACTCCCGAGTTGTATGCAGCCTGTATATACTTCTTTATACCCGCTGTATTGGGATCTACCGCAAACTTTGTAACTCCGCCGTAAAGATATGTTTCAACATAATCGGGCTCTTTACCTGAATAATCTGCTACTGTTTTTACTACGTCTGCCTTTATCGCTGCATCCGTCTCGCCCTTCTTGTAATACTCAAATGCCTTTATTCTTGCTGTTTCATATGCTACAAATGAATCAAACTTATCTGTCAGTCTCTTTTTTGATGTTACTTCACGGCAGCATACATAGTCAGGTGAAAGGTCTCCGGCTGCTACCACTACTTCAAGGTCATATGCATCAGCGTAAAGTAAAGCAAATTCCATGGGAAGGAATCCCAGTTCAACTTCACCCTTCTGTACTGCTTGTGCTGTTGCTGTCGAGTCTTCATAATATGAAATATTACCTGTTGCTTCATCTTCAATAGATGCGATCACTCCTGCTTCAATACCGTTATCAAGCAGATACTGTCTTGTTACGATCCATGCGGCTTCATTTCTTGCAAGTCCGAGTTTTGCATCTGTTACAGCTGTAAGATTTAATGCCTTATCCGTTCCTTTAAACTTATCTGCATTTCCTTTCCTGGCGATAACCGCACCGCCTTCAACTGCGGTTCCTGCAACAAAAGTAAGATCATATCCGGATCCGATTGCCTGTACATCGGCTACAAAACCGGCTGTAAGTATATCAAGCTGTCCGCCGTCCTCATTTATAGCGGTAAGAGCATTGTTTCCGCCTATAGCTACAGGATTGACTGTCAGGCCTTCCTCCGCAAAATATCCTTTCTGTAATGCAAGAATGTTGACGGTTACTCTTATGTTGCCTGCAGGATAAGAAACACTTAAGGGCTCTAAATCCTTCTTTGCCGCGGGAGTGATTTCCGTTCCCGTTGTAGTCTCTGTATTGTTTACGCTGTTTACAGTTTCCGTTGAAGTAACTGTTACCTGATTTTCTGTAGTCTTATCATCTTCATCCGCTATAGCTTTTGCTGTTCCACAGCCACTGAAAATTGTTGTGGCAAATAATACTCCTGCAAGTAAAATTCCTATTTTATTTCCGTTTTTTCTAAATAATCTCATGTTAATGATCCTCCATTTTTTCTCATATAATTTTATAAAGTCATAAGTTTTAAAGTAAGTTCCGCAGATTTTTCAAGTTCCTCCACGGTGGTGTATTCATTTGTACTATGGCAGTTCTCCATGGCACAAGCCAGTACGATTGTTTCAATTCCATGTTCATTCAGCCGGTTAGCATCACTGCCCCCAAAAGTGTCAATGCATTCCGGCTTTATACATCGTTCCGTCTCCCCTGCAGCCTTGATAAAACGCTTAACTACATTTCTTTCCTTGGAAACCCTGTACGAATGTATCTGTTCCGTAACCGTCACTTCAACGCTTCCCCCATATTCCGATGCAGCATTTTCAAATTCTGTCCGTATCTTTACAGCTGCATCAGTCGCTTTCCTATGATCCATACTTCGGATTTCCCCTTCTATCTCAACCGATTCGGGAACTATATTTTTTCCGCTTCCACCAATAATAGTTCCAAAATTCAATGTAAGATCTTCGTCTATACGTCCGGTTTTTATCTTCGCCAACGCTCCGGCTGCGATTGACAATGCATTTATCCCCTGTTCCGGAGCAAATCCGGCATGTGCCGATCTGCCGTTCACCTTTATACTGACAGAAAGGATTGAAGGAGCAGCTAAAGCAGCTTTCCCGACTGGTCCGGTCAGATCCAGTACGTAACCCTCTTTTGCCTTTAGTCTGTCATACGCGAGAAATCTGCTCCCCGTGCAATAAGGTTCTTCGGCTGCGGTAAAAACTATTTCCAGATCAGGTGTACTTAATCCGTTTTCCTTTATCACTGTTAAAGCTTCTATGATAGAGACAAGTCCTGAAACATCATCTGCCCCCAACACCGTATCATCCTTGGAAGTTATCTTTCCATCCTGATGCAGTAATGCTCTTTTCCCTGTACCCGGCTTCACCGTATCCATATGTGCCGAAAACAAAACGGGCAGTCCGGCTTTATTACCTTTTAAAGTCGCATAGATGTTTGATGCAGGATGTGATGTCCCGGTTGATATCTTCTTTAATATTTCAGAAGCCGTATCGCTCTCTACCTTAAGACCGAGTTCTTTAAGCTTTTCCTTAAGATATTCCGATACTTTTTCTTCATTAAATGATTCAGAATCAAACGATGTCAATTTTATAAACTCACATATCAATCGGACTCTGTTGATCTTACTTTTATCATCACTCATTTTTGTTATCCTGTTTTTGTTTTTCTTACTTCAGTTTCTTTTTTCGGGTAAAAAAATACCCGGGGCAAATATGCTCCCGGGCAAAATGGCTCATATGTACAATATTACATACCTATTGTTTCATATCAGGGCGTAAGGACAAAATGCCGAACACCCTGGCCATATTGACTGCCCGGGAGTACTGCATTCGACACATGTATGAATAAAAACTGCGGATTGAAGTATTGTTCATTTTTAACGCCCCTTTCTTAAGTTCGTTTTTGTAACTGATGTTGGGATTATAGCATCACTCACCTACTATGTCAATAGGTTATAAGATAAAAACAATTTATTCTCAGTTATCAATTCAACTGATAACCCGAGTATAATAAAAACGCAAAACCACAGGACATCCCGGATTTTGCGTTTAAAAATGCCGTTTTATATTTTATTCAGCCGCGAACAGTATCCTTAAATCATATAGTACCACTCTTCGCTCTGAGCGATCTCTTCTTTTTTAACTTTGTTTTCGTATGTTCTGTATTCCATCTCGGGATTCTTCATGCTGACCCTGGTATTGGCAGGTACCGAACTTGTGATAAAGGTGTTGCCGCCTATTACCGAGTTTTCTCCTATCACGGTTTCTCCGCCTAAGATGGAAGCACCTGCATATATGGTCACATTATCCTCTATGGTAGGATGACGCTTCTTTCCGGATAGCTTCTGTCCGCCCCTGGTGGAAAGTGCACCGATGGTCACGCCCTGATATATCTTGACATTCTTTCCTATTATAGAAGTCTCACCTACTACTATGCCGGTACCGTGATCTATAAAGAAATACTTGCCGATAGTAGCACCGGGGTGGATATCTATACCTGTCTCGGAATGGGCATACTCAGTCATAAGTCTGGGGATGATCGGAACGTTCAGTTTATACAGTTCATGAGCTAAGCGGTATACCGTGATCGCCATAAGTCCCGGATATGCAAGTATTATCTCTTCGAAGCTCCCTGCTGCCGGGTCCCCGTCAAATGTTGCGAGCAGATCCGTCTCTATGATCTCCCTTATAGCGGGAAGCCTTTCAAAAAAGGCATTACATATCTCTTCGCTTTTGTTCTTCTTATCTTCCTCGGTAAGCGAGCCTCTGTTTTTTCCAGTCTCAAGTGCGAGTTCTATCTGCCTGTGAAGATGGTAATATATATCTTCTAAGGTTACAGCCAGACTGTTTTTCAGGTTATATATCTTATATGCCCTCTCTTTAAAATACCCCGGATATACGATCCTTATAAGCTTAAACAGGATGTCTATTACTTCATCCTTATCCGGTTTATTATATATATTGAAGGCATCAATATTTTTTTCCCCGTCATAATCCGACAGGATGCTCCTGACTATATTGTCTATGCAGTTTTCTTTGTTCTCTCCGCATTTTTTTATATTGATATCTTCCATTGTATTCCCTTTCGTCTGTCCGATTATTTTCTGATAAGATCGGACAGCTTCTTTCCGTAAAAGAAGTCATGTACCATTTTATCGTATTCCTCCCACATGGGAAGTGTCTGGCAGCCGTCCTTCCTGGGACATATCACATCGTGTCCTGCGATACAGGCTACCGGAGCCATAGTGCCTTCCATGAGGTCCAATATCTCGCCTACGGAGTACTCCTCAGGCTTCCTGCACAGCTTGTATCCGCCGCCTTTGCCGCTCGCTCCGACAAGCATACCGCCCGCTACCATATCCTTCACTATGATCTCAAGATATTTCTTGGATATCTGTTGTCTTTCGGCTATATCCTTAAGAGGTATGTACTTACCTGTATCATGTTCTGCCAGATCCAGCATTATCCTTATGGCATATCGTCCTCTTGTCGATATCATACTGTCACCATCCTTTGACTTTTCACCTATTGTACTACAGGGTAAATAGGTAAGTCAACATCTTTTTTAATCCAGTCTGCTGCTTCTGTATCTAAGCTCAGGATGCTGCACATAATAGTCATCCTTATCCTTGTACATACTTTCATCCGCAATGTGCATCGCGTCCCTCACATCGGTCTGCTTATCTTCGAAGCATGTACCTATAGCAAATCTGACATTTTCAGACTCAGCACATTTCTTCTTCAGTAACTCCACTCGTGCATAGAATTCATCTTTCGAGAGTGTTGAAGCAAATACGAGGAACTCATCTCCGCCCACCCTGAATATATCACAGTCAGGGTATACTTCCTTCAAAATAGCCGCCGAACTCTTAAGCAGTTCATCGCCCGCATCATGTCCGTACTTATCATTCATGGCTTTAAGCCCGTTTAAGTCTATAAAAACTATACCGTATTCGTCAGGAGTCTCTGTTTTCCCGTTTACTATATCCGATACCTTGTTGTTCATGGCATTACGGTTATAAAGACCGGTAAGCAGGTCGGTAACGCTCAGTTTCTGCATACGTCTGAACATAAGATGGTTGGATATCTCAGCAGCGAGGATAAAAGTGGTAACACCCAGGATCGACTTAATGTTCAAGGTGTCTGCCACATCAAAATTGGTAGCCCAGATATATCCGATGGTCTCACTGTTCAAGCGTAAGGGGTAAAGTACAAGATTATATGCCCCTGCCATTTTCATAGACATATACCAGGGATAATTCAGGTCTTTAACTTTCTTCATTTCGTTTGCATCATGTATGATAAAACAGTTGCTTCCGGCTATCATAGCTGACCATGATTCCACGATCCTTACGAACTCTTCATTTATATAGGTATCCATTCTGGGAGTATCGTCGCCTTCAATAACACTGTCTCCAAGTACTTTACAGGTATGGTTTGCGAAATCCGTGAGCAGCAGACAGCACCTGTCCGCCTTGCATACATTTCTTATATCATCTATGACCGAATTGATAGCTTTGCTAAAATCATCTGTTTCTCTAAGCTTAAGGGTAGTCTTGATCACCTGTACGGCCGTCTGCGGTGATACATCCGCTAATCTATCGGTGTCGGCTTTAGGAGTCATATCATATGAGAAAAGACAATATCCGTACTCCTCATCCGAATTCATGGGCATCATATAGATATCCATCCACGCATTATAATACTCTGCATCCACATATGCATGGATCAGCCTGTTTTCATTAATACACCGATATGTCATTGCTTCAAAATTGGAGTCTTTGTTGATATAAGCGGTATAGGGACGTCCCGGTACAAAATCTTTTACTTCTACATTTACGGAATCAAGATAAGGCTTGTTGGCCGCCTCAATGCAGGGTATCTCAAAGGAATCGTCATTGTTTTTCTTAACGGATACTACACATGCTATTTTATTCAGTGAATTAACAAAAGCCGTATAATCCATAACGTTCTCCTTTGAGTATTAATAGTCACAATCTTTTCTTATTATACAACGTTTTAGTAGTTTTATCAATTATATTTTCTTTCCAGACAGGGCGGCTGCCTTTTCTTCGAGATCCATGGCCACAAGGAAATATCCGTGATACTTTATAGCCGGGATGCATTTTTCGGCTGTGAATTTAAAGCCTGCGTTTTTCTTTAAAAAGCTTTCATCAAGCTTCTCTTTAGCCTTTTCGACATACTCCGCTATTTTCTCCTCCGCTTCTTCCTGATGCATGGTTTTCTCTGCGAGGTCTGCGAGATTCAGCAACGTGATGGCCTGCTCGTTCTCACTGTTTTCGTTTTTAGAAAGGATCTCCAAAGCTTTTACAAGGAACTCCCGAGACCTGTCATAATCCTTAAGCTCCATCAATGTCAGTGCCATATTGTTGTATAATGCACTTATCCCGGTATCAGCCGGTGAAAGGTCACGCGTGTAAATAACAAGTGCCTTTTCATATAAAGGAAGCGCTTCTGCTGCCATATCCGCACTTTTGTATCCTGTCGCCGCATTTATATAAGCCGTAGCTCCGGAGACAGTATCGTTAAGGTCCATCTGTTCCGTTACTTTAAGCAGTCTGTCTATGACAGATAGGGTCTCTTCTTTCCTGCCCTGCATGCGGTAAAATCCGACCAGCTCATTTAAGAGCGTGAAAGCCGAGCGGTCATCCTTTACTGCTTCAGCTTCCGCTACCCAGTAGTTAAGATGCCGCCCGGCTTCTTCAAATTCTTTTTCATCCATTAATCGGTCGTATTTATCAAGTATTCTCTGTATTTCCATATCATACTCCGGCAAAAATATCCATGGTCCTGAGCATTCCGTCACTTATCCTGTCATTTACGGAATATGCATGCTTTTCAAGGTCGAAGCAGACGGCATCCGATAAGCCTTCCTCTTTAAGCACCTTTATCACAAGAGCTGCCACATCCTCTATCATGCCCGATTTCACATCTGCCCTTTTCGCGTCATTATCGGATGATATAAGATACTCCAAAGAATCATACAGATTACCAAGCTTTGTAAGCTCTTTCAGACCTCTGAAGCACCACTTGTAGTATGGCATGTATTTCCTGTTGAGCAGATATATCACATGTAGCGCCGCCTCAGTGAATCTGAATGCTGCCATCTGGGCTGCCGCGGTATCTCCCCGCTTTACGCATCTTAAGTAGTTATACTGCCCTGCTTGAGCCATGGTGAGCAGGTAGCCTGCCATTTTCTTAAATTCTATATCATCGGGGTACTTTTGAAGCTTCTCTCTTATCTTAGAAAAGCTGTTGTCCCCGTCTTTAAAAATCTCACCGTTCACCGCTTCCGCAAGGGCGTGCTCCGGTACAGCGAGCCAGTCATATACCGACAGTTCTCCGTCCGGCCTTCCGCATTTTGCTCCGTAAAAATCCGATATTCTGATAACACCGTGCCTGTTTCCACCCACAGGCTTCATTTTCTGTCTGGAAAATCCCATGTATTCTGAAGGAAGCTTATCATATTCCCGCTGAAGCGAAAAAGCTGTTTTCTCATCTATGATATCCTCACCCGGGATAAAGATACAGAATCCGGGTTCAAAATCATGGTCCTGTGAAGTATCATCATCAAAACCGAAGCATTCGGAACCGCTGCCAGCAAGCCCTATAGTTACATATCGGGATATATCCGGAAACTTTTCATCAAGTAATGCTTTACCGTATTCCTCATAGTATTTAAAAGCGAGTTCAAGTCCGTTCATATAATAGTCTTTACCTCATTTATATCATCTGTAACTCTATATTAAAAAGATAGCAAAACATTGATCATTTTACAACAGGAAAAATCCCAATCTTACAAAATTGTAAGATGATAAAGAAATAATGTAAGCAAAAAAGATGTTTTTATGTTTTCTTTTGTGCTAATATATACCGTGTAATGAACAGCTGATTCAAAAATTAATATGAAAGGTTATAAAAATGTCGATCCTTGAAGTAAAAAAATTACAAAAAATCTATACAACCCGTCTCGGAGGAAACAGTGTAAGGGCACTTGAAAACGTTAATTTCTCCGTCGACAAAGGAGAATATGTAGCTATAATGGGTGAATCCGGAAGCGGAAAGACCACTCTTTTAAATATCCTTGCAGCACTGGACAGGCCCACATCGGGCAGCGTGATCTTAGACGGAATGGAGCTCTCCGGAGTCAAAGAGAACGAGATGGCAGCTTTCAGGCGTGAAAACCTCGGCTTTGTATTTCAGGAGTTTAATCTCCTTGATACCTTCTCGATCAAGGACAATATCCTTCTCCCCCTAGTACTCAGCCGCGTCCCCGTAAACGAACTGATGGATAAGCTAACCCCCATAGCTTTCGCTCTCGGGATAAGTGATATACTCGAAAAATATCCTTACGAGGTATCCGGCGGCCAAAAACAGCGTGCGGCAGCGGCCCGTGCAGTTATCACGGAGCCCAAGCTTTTGCTGGCAGACGAACCCACGGGAGCTCTCGATTCAAAATCCACCGACAGCATGCTTGAGACCTTTGAACAGATCAATAAAAACGGACAGACCATCCTTATGGTCACACATTCCGTAAAGGCTGCAAGCCATGCAGGCCGTGTTCTTTTCATAAAGGACGGTGAAGTATATCATCAGCTGTACCGCGGTGACTCCGATAACGAAGAATTCTACCGTAAGATCACCGAAGCTCTCACGGTACTTGTCAAGAATTCTTAAATGAGGTGCCGGTCATGATCAAATTTTATATAAGGACCGCTCTGAACGGTCTAAAGAAAAACTTAAAGCTTTACGTGCCGCAGATCATATCCGCCGCAGTGCTGTTTGCCATAATGTACATCATGTTCTCGCTCTGTTTTGATGAAACACTTAATCATTCCAGAGGAGGGAGATATTTAGGTATCTTCATGGGCTTAGGCATAACTGTTATATCCATACTGTCCCTGGTCATCATCTTCTATGCCAATAACTTCCTTATGAGACAGAGGAAAAGGGAGTACGGTCTTTACCATGTATTGGGACTTGAGAAAAAGCATATCATAAACATAATGCTGGTAGAAAATATCATCACCCATACTATCTCGATAATATCAGGTGCATTACTCGGACTTCTCTTTTACAGACTGGCAAGTCTTACCATTTTTAACCTTTATAAGCTTGAGCTTACAGGCAGCTTGAAGATATTCAGTTTTTCGGCGTTATTTTTTACGCTGATCATATTTGTCGGGATATATGCGCTTACCTATATTTTTAACTGTATCTCCCTGATAAAGCTTAAAACCACAGAGCTCTTGCTAAGCTCCTCTTACGGCGAAAAAGAACCTAAGATCAAGTGGATCGTTTTTATCCTCGGTCTGGCCTTCTTAGGCACAGGTTATTTTTTGGCGCTTACTATAGAAAAACCGATGGAAGCTTTAGCCTTTTTCTTTGTAGCGGTGATCTGTGTAATATTCGGAACCTATTTCCTGTTCACGGCAGGTTCCATATTCATCTTAAAGGCACTTAAAAAGAAAAAGAGTTTTTATTATAAGCCGGAGCATATGATCTCCGTATCCGGCATGCTTTACAGAATGAAACAGAACGCTGCGGGACTGGCAAGTATCGCAATACTCGCTACAGGCGTACTCATAATGTTAGCTACGACAGTTACGCTATACCGCGGCATCGATGATGATATAGAAAACAAGTTCCCTCATGATATGTATTTTAACCTTCGTGAATGGTCGGATAATAACCGTTCCAGCCGCGATTTTACTGAAGATGAAGCTATCGCTGTCTTAAAGGAAGCCTGCGGCAGCCTCGGGCTTAAAGTAACTGCATTCGGCCTTAAAGAGTCCATGGAGATACCCTTTATACTGCAGGATGATACATTAGTCACAGCCGAAAGCGATGACGGCGGGATCAGCTTTAACTACAATTTTGTATCAAGAAGCGATGTAAAATCCATCACTTTTATAACCGATAAAACATACTATGTCCTTACCGGTGAACAGATCGGCTTAAATGATAACGAGATGGCTTTTGCCAAGCTTAGTAATGATAACTGGTCTCCTGAAAAAGTGAAGGTACTTGGTCTGGAGCTTGTAAACAAGCATACCATAAAAAAGAACCCTCTCTCATCAAGTGTGGCTGAAGTCGGGAACTGCTTCCTTTTCGTGGTAAACAGTGACACCTTTAACCGGATCCAGATGGAGCTGAAAAACAAATACGGTAACGATACAATATTGATAAGGGGAGAGTTTTTCGCAGATATAGAGGGCGATGAAGAGCAGAAAATGGAGCTCTTTGAAACAATCCGTGATAATTTATATCAAAAAGGAGAAGCAAAAGGAGTCTCATATAATATTTATAACCCCAAAATACGCTGGGAAGAAAGAGAAGAGGAATATCTCCTTAACGGAAGTCTCCTGTTTTTAGGGATCCTTTTATCCATGGTATGCTTCTTTGCTACGGCACTTATCATATATTATAAGCAGATAACTGAGGGCTATGATGACAGGAACCGATTCCAGATAATGGAAAAGGTCGGTCTGTCAAAGCCTGAGATAAAAAAGACCATAAAAAGCCAGATACTCATGGTATTCTTCATCCCGCTGCTTGTCGCAGGAATACATACGTTGGCAGCTTATTCCATCCTCTCAAAGATAATGGCGCTGCTCACGACCACCAACATATTCCTGCTCTGTACCGGAATCGTATTTGTGATTTTCTCACTTATCTATATAACCATATACAGCATCACGGCCAGAACCTATTTTAAGATAGTAAGCTGAAGTTGACATATTATCATATTATTGTATAATCAAAGAAAACCCTTTAGTTTAACAAAGGGTTTTCTTCTGCAATAAGCTTTTAAGGACGGACTATTATGGGAAAAAAGATAATGCTTGTAGAGGACGATCATGCCCTCGCAATTGCCATAAAAGAAAAGATAGAGACCTGGGGCTATGAGGTGGTCCCGGCTAAGGATTTTCAGCATATCACCGAGGAGTTTAAGGAGATATCGCCTCTTCTCGTACTTCTCGATATCTCACTTCCTTTTTTTAACGGTTTTTACTGGTGCACCGAGATAAGAAAGATATCCAACGTACCCATAGTCTTTATAACCTCTGCCTCGGACAACATGAACATAGTCATGGCCATGAACATGGGCGGTGACGATCTTATCGCAAAGCCCATAGATCTTGACGTGCTCTCTGCCAAGATAGGTGCGATATTCAGACGTGCTTATAATATGACGGTTGCTCCAAGCGTACTTGAGCATAAAGGTGCCACTCTTAACCTTAATAACGGCAATCTGGAATATAACGGGAAGCAGATAGAACTGACTAAAAACGAGTTTAAGATATTAAATACCTTACTGGAAAAGAAAGGCTCCATAGTCAGCCGTGACATGCTCATGACCAAGCTCTGGCAGGATGACTGCTATGTCGAAGAAAACACCCTGACAGTCAATGTCACAAGACTCAGAAAAAAGCTTGAAGCAGAAGGTCTTGAGGATTTTATAAAAACAAAAGTCGGTCTGGGCTATATCATAGAAGGCTGAAAAGGAAAGTATAATGGGAACAGAAAGACAAAGCTTAAATACGGGAAAGCTTATAGGAAAATATTTAAAGGAAAAAATGATGGTATTGATACTTGTAGCAGCCTGCAATATCGTCATGCTTTTTGTGTTTTACCTGTATGGGCTTGATATGGCTCCTTTTCTCTATGCTCTCATATTGAACATATTTTTCACTTTTTCAGGTCTGTGTATCTCATTTTTTAAATATGCTTCCAAGCACAAAGAACGCGAAAAGCTTCTTATAATGCTTGAGAAAAACGACTATCCCGCTACAGATCCCCAGACATTGGAAGCTGAGGATTATAACCGGATAATAGAAATGCTGTATCAGCGGTGCAACAGCTTGCTTAGCGAGCATGATTTTCTGATAGAGGACAGCAAGGATTATTTTACACTCTGGGTACATCAGATAAAGACTCCCATCTCGGTACTCGATATGCTTTTAAAGGATGATACTCCCGAAATGCGTGCCTGCCGTATCGAGCTGTTCAGGATCGAACAATATGTGGATATGGTCCTTAATTATTTCAGGCTCGGAAGCGACTCAAAAGATCTCGCTTATAAAGAAATAGAGCTTGACAGCTTGATCAAGAGCTGCATCAGGAAATATGCTCCTCTTTTTATCAATAAAAAGCTTAAAATGTCATATGAACCGTCAAGTTTTAAAATACTTACGGATGAGAAATGGCTTTCGTTTATCATAGAGCAGCTGCTTTCAAATGCTGTAAAATATACCAATGAAGGCGGTGTATCAATAGCCGTGACAGACGATGCCATAAAAATATCGGATACCGGTATCGGTATCCGAAGTGAAGATCTTCCCAGGATATTCGAAAAGGGATATACAGGCTTTAACGGCCGGAGCGGAAGCAAATCCTCCGGACTTGGCCTCTACCTTTGCAGCATGGCTGCAAAAAGGCTTTCCCTCAAACTGTCCGTAACCTCCGAACCGGGGATAGGCTCGGAATTTACGATCGACGGTCTGTTTGATAAAAAATCCGGCTCCAGGATAGAATGATCAGATAAACATTGATGCCACTAATTTGACAACTAGGGCAGTGATCCACGCTATGGAACACTGGAATACGACTATTCCCGCTGCCCACTTTCTTCCCAATTCTCTCTTAACCGAAGCTACTGCTGCCACACACGGTGTATAGAGCAGGCAGAATACCAAGAGTGACAATGCCGCTGCCGGAGAAATAGCAGAAAGCATCGCTTCCGATGTCCCAAACAGGACGGAGAAGGTTGATACCACGCTCTCCTTAGCCATAAAGCCCGTGATAAGTGCGGTAGCCACTCTCCAATCTCCAAATCCCAAAGGAATAAACAACGGTGCTAAAAGGCCCGATATAACTGCCAGCATGCTGTCCTTTGAATTCTCAACGAGTGAGAAACTGAAGCTGAAGCTCTGCAGGAACCATATAACTATAGTAGCTACGAATATGACTGTAAACGCTCTGGTAAGGAAATCCTTAGCCTTGTCCCACAAAAGACGTGCTACATTCTTAAGTCCCGGCATACGGTAATTGGGCAGCTCCATAACAAAAGGAACCGCTTCGCCTTTGAATATCGTCTTTTTCGAGATATATGCCGTAATGATGCCCATGATGATGCCGAACAGGTAAAGGCCTACCATTATGAGCGCGCCTCTTCCGGGGAAGAAAAGCGATGTAAAGAAAGCATATATCGGGAGCTTAGCCGTACAGCTCATAAACGGTATGAGCATGATGGTAAGCTTTCTGTCCCTGGCAGAAGGAAGTGTACGTCCTGCCATTACGCCCGGTACCGAGCAGCCGAAGCCTATAAGCAGAGGCACTATGCTTCTTCCGGAAAGTCCCAGTTTTCTTAAAGGCTTATCCATCACAAAGGCAACTCTTGCCATATATCCCGTATCTTCCAAAAGAGACAGGAAGAAGAATAACAGTATTATGATCGGCAGGAAGCTTAAAACGCTACCCACACCGGTAAATATACCGTCTATTACCAAAGACCGTATAACCTCATTGACCTTCCAGCTCTCCAAGCAGGCATCCATTTTATCGGTAAGGAATCCGATCCCGGACTCCAAAAGATCCTGTAACCATGCTCCTATCACATTGAAGGTCAGCCAGAATATGATACCCATGATACCGATAAACGCCGGTATCGCTGTATATTTACCTGTAAGAAATGCATCAAACTTTTCGCTTCTCTGCCTCTCCTTACTTTCCTTAGGCTTAACTACCGATGCAGCCACAAGCTTTTTTATAAAAGAAAAACGCATATCCGCCATCGCTGCGGATCTGTCCATTCCACGCTCGTCCTCCATCTGAAGGATGATATGCTCTACCATCTCTTTCTCGTTCTGTGAAAGATCAAGTGCCGCTATTACCCTCTCGTCGCCCTCTATGATCTTGTTGGCCGCAAACCTTAAAGGTATTTCGGCACGCTTTGCATGATCGTCTATCAGCTGCATGATGCCGTGTATACATCTGTGTACGGCACCGCCGTTATCATTTTCATCACAAAAGTCCTGTTTTCCGGGACGTTCCTGATATTTTGCCACATGCACCGCATGACGGATAAGTTCGTCTACGCCTTCATTTTTAGATGCCGAAATAGGAATGACGGGGATGCCGAGCAAAGCCTCCATATCATTGATACGTACCGCTCCGCCGTTACTCCTCATCTCATCCATCATGTTGATGGCCAAAACCATAGGCACATCCAGCTCTATAAGCTGCATGGTCAGATACAGGTTACGCTCGATATTGGTAGCGTCCACTATGTTAATGATGCCCTTCGGCTTCTCATTCAATATGTACTGGCGTGATACTATCTCTTCATCCGTATAAGGTGAAAGCGAATATATGCCCGGAAGGTCTACTACTTCTGTAGAAGGGTTGTTTTTTATCGCTCCGCTCTTCCTGTCCACGGTCACTCCCGGGAAGTTGCCCACATGCTGGTTGGCACCTGTCAGCTGGTTAAAAAGCGTGGTCTTTCCGCAGTTCTGATTTCCCGCAAGTGCAAAGGTAAGCTTAGTTCCTTCCGGTAACGGATTTTCCTTGGTGTGGTCATGATATATACCTTCTTCACCAAATCCGGGATGCTCACGGTATTTTCTGAGCTCCTTGGAGGCTTTTTCACCCTTGCCTGCTTTATCGTCTTTACCGCTTTTTATAGCTTTGCCATCTTTTGTGTCTTTCTCGGTTTTTCCGGCTTTATGTCCTTTATCGGATACGGCTTCATCTTTGTATTCGTCCGATACATTGACACTCTGTACCGCCTCAATGCCTATTTTTTCGGCATCGGCAAGGCGCAGTGTCAGCTCATATCCGTGGATCGTCAGCTCCATCGGATCGCCCATCGGGGCGTATTTTATAAGGGTTACCTCCGCTCCCGGTATCACTCCCATATCAAGGAAGTGCTGTCTTAATGCACCCTGTCCGCCAACAGTGGTGATCACCGCGGATTCGCCCTTTTTCAAATCCTTCAATGTCATATTGATTTCCTTCTTATCTGCAAATAACTGTGACCATTCTATCACCGAATTCCATTAAATGCAATAGTGTAACTATATAAGACTTACTAAATTGTTTCATACCCCTTTTCTATCCGTACGACGGTCCCGGCCTTAATATCGCGTTGAACATAATTTTTGGGGGGCTCTGTCCGGGCAGCATCCCGAGCGAGAATGCCACCAAAGGCATTTCGCTTCGGGAGCATACCCGTCACGAGCCCTTATTCTAATATTAATATGCGATATTAAGGCCGGGACCGCCGTACTTAATTAGAAAACCGGTATGCATTATAAAATGCATACCGGTGATAAGCTTCATCCGCGTTTACTATGCCACTCATATTCGGGGTGCCTTAGGTAATACTCGGCTTTATGCTCGTACATCCTTGCATCCGCTTTCTGCATGGCTTTTCTTATATCACTTTTTTCATCACTGTGGCAGCTGCCTACTGCAAAATGAGCTCTTCCGTTTCTCTCCGAATTTTCAAGCAGGTATTTCTCTGTTTTTTCAAATTCATCGCGGTCCGTATCGACAGCTATAAGTAAAAACTCATCTCCGCCCACGCGATATATCTCGTTTTTCTCGGAATTAAGCTCTTTAAGAGCTAATGCCACATCCTTTAAAAGATTGTCCCCTGCCAGATGTCCTTTTGTATCATTGACTGTCTTAAGTCCGTTAACATCTATAAAGAATACTCCGAAGGGTCTCTGTATTTCCTTTTTACCGTCCACATCATCACTTATCCTGTTGTTCATGGCATTTCGGTTATAGACACCCGTCAGCATATCTGTCCGGCTCATAATTTTTATCATACGGTTATTCTGCTCGTTTGCGATCTCGGCCGACAGGATAAATGCAGTAAGACTGAGCGTTTCCTTTATCATCATGACCTTTTCGGGGTCAAAATTACCGGCCCAGATATAACCGATGGTCTTATTATCCGATCTTAACGGAAAAATAACAAGGCTCGTTACTCCTACCTCTTTAAGCGATGCCATCCATTCCGGAGCAATCTTGGCTGCTTCCTCCATCTCACTTTCATTCGAAAAAAGGAAGCAGTTGCTCTTATTCATAAGGCGTGGCCAGGTTTCAACGATCTTTTTAAATCTTCCTGTCCGGTATACCTCCGGCAGAGTCTGTCCCGCATCATCGGTATATGACTCGCTAAGTAGCGAAATATCTCCTTTTTCAAAATCCGTAAGCAGAATACTGCACCTTTTCGCGCCGCATTGCACACGGATATCCTCAACTACAGAGTCCATAGTTTTTTGGAAGTCGGTATATTCCCTGAGTTTAAGACAGGTTTTGATAACATTTGAAGCCGTCTCTGATGAAATATCCGTAAGTTTCTCTATATCGGCCTTCGGATTCATTTCATATGAGAACAGCAGCATCTTTTTGTCCGGATCATCAGACTCAAGAGGCGTCAAAAACACCTCCATCCATGCATTATAAAGTTCGATATCAAAATATGTATGGATCGGCCTGTCACTATTTACGCAGTTCTCACAAAGGGCCTCAAAATTTACAGCCTTAGGTATATACCTCGTGTAAGGGACATTACATTCAAAGTCATTTATGTCCTTTACAACGGTATTTTTATATGCGTCATTTGCATCTACTACAAAATACCTGTTATCTCCTTCTTCGTTAAGATTTACGGACATTACACAGGCAATACGTCTGAAATTGGCCAGAAAACTTTTGTAATCCATATCTTTTCACCTGATGGTCGTTCTATGATTTTAAGTAAATTATTGATATCTTTGTTCGTTTTCAAAGCACTTTATTGTTTTTGAAAAGATGATCGACTCGATGATCATAACTACCGCTGTCACTGCAGGAACTAATATTGCCCACCAGACTGCAGCATTAGCCACAAAGAGCATGTCGCTATAGGTACGCATATTTTTAGCTTTAAAGAATATGATTCCTAATACAACAAGTTGTGCTAACATTTCAACTCCATAGATCACAAGCAGCATTCTCCACTTAGCTGCAACAGTGTCATCTATCGTACTTGTAAGGTCCGCAAATGCTCCGCAATAATGATACAGAAAGTACAAGCCTGTCAACAGCTCGCCGATGCTTATAAGAAGAGTGATAACACTGCTATAATCACTGCTGCTGTTGCTGAAAAATATTGCCGCACCCTGAAAGAGTAGTGCTAAAGCGCCAAAACGCAGTACTTTTGCAAATCTTTCTTCATAGCCCTGCAGATCTGAAAAGCGGATCAATAATAGAATGAATAGGATTATATTTGCACCTTGAAGTATCTTCGGCAGAGTATCATACATAAACGGATGTGCCGCTATATCCCAAATTGAAGACTTACTTGCAAGAAATAGTATTCCAGCCACAGCAACCCAAATAAGCATCTGTCCCATTCGTAAAAAAAATGTTTTCTTTATCGAGCCTGTCGCATCTAATATGAACGATTTCTGTTCCTGAGCATAATTACGCGGCTGGTCGCCCGGTCTGTTCCATGATGCACCGTAATTCTGATAACCGGGAGTTCCCTGATATCCCTGGTTACCCTGATAGCCTTGATTACCTTGATAGCCCTGATTTCCTTGGTAAACCTGATTCCCTTGGTAGCCTTGGTTGCCCTGATACCCTTGATTTCCTTGGTAACTCTGGTTGCCCTGATACCCTTGATTTCCTTGGTAACTCTGGTTACCCTGATAGCCCTGATTCCCTTGATAACTTTGGTTGCCTTGATAACCCTGGGATTCCTGATTACCTTGCGGTACCTGGTATCCTTGTGCTCCCTGTGCTCCCTGATTACTCTGAGCTCCGGGAACAATCAGCTTCGCCCCACATCTCGGACAACTAGCCGACCCGTCAGGTATTAAAGAGTTACATGTAAAGCATGTCATTTTTATAATCCTCCTCCGAATTTAATATGGGATTATTATAGCATTCAATAAATATACTTTAAACCGTATACCTCTGCAAATAGATTACTATATTTTCACATAAAATGCAAATATGATTATTCTTTAAGTACTATTATGGGCATGAGGACAGATTGCCCTGTCTTTCAACAATACTAAAATTCAGTCTTGACTCTTATTTACTTTTGATATATCATTAAATCGTTAAGGGAGTCGGTACCCTTACATATTTCTAAAATAATCATTTTATCTATATTTTTTTAAGTCTTTACAGACTATCTTTCTTTTTCCCATTTTTATATTATTTCAAGGAGTGTAAATTACAAGATATAAATGTACATTTTTTATCAAATAATAATGTACAGTTTTTATCATCATGCTGAATCCCCGTCTCCGTATAAAAGATTCTGAAGACGGTATGATTTTCCTTTGATTGTTACAACGGTTGCATGATGTAATAGCCGGTCTATTATAGCATCGGCTATGAGTGGATCACCAAATATCTCGTCCCACTGTGAAAAGTTTATATTTGTTGTGATTATAGTACTATTTCTTTCGTAGCGACGGTCAATCAGCTGGAAAAACAGCTTAGAGTCCTCACGGGATATAGGTAGATAACCCAGCTCATCAATAATAAGGACCTTGTAGCCGCAATACTTTTTCAAACGTTCTGCAAAGCGTCCTTCAAGTTGTGCCTTATGAAGTGATTCCATAAGTTCAGCACATTTGATAAAGTATGTTGAATTTCGGTTCTGTGCTGCTGTTATTCCTATAGCTGTAGCTAAATGTGTTTTGCCTACGCCACTGTTGCCATAGAAAACGATGTTTTCGAGCTTCTCGATAAAACGCAGCGAATTTAAGTCATATATCTGTTGCTTATTTATCGATGGCTGATAGTCAAAATCGAAATCAGCCAATGTTTTAACCTTTGGGAAACCCGCCATATTTACGGAATGGCTTACCAGGTTTGCTTTCTTCTTTTCAACCTGTGCTTCCGTGAAATAGAGGAAACCATCGATAAACGACAGGTTGTTCTGATTTACGTAATCTATCGTTTTGTCTATAACATCCAGGGATTCCTTGCTTTTTAGGAATCTTAGGTTTTCCGTGATGCGTGTATATACGCTTGAACTATTCATTTGTATGCACCTCCGATGATCTCAAGTTTCTGTTTTGCCAGTTGTCTTACTTCATCGGAGCTTTTACCGATGTACTTGTAAGAAAGCACTTCAGTATAGTGTTCTGAATCATAGTTGAGCTTACGGTCAGATATGGCATGTGAGGCAATAAGCCTGTATCCTGAATATATATAAATATCAGAATCGTGTACCTGATAGCTGACTTCCTGACCGATATACCTGCACGGGACGGAATAATGGTTTGATTTAAAGGTTATCATTCCGGCTGAATTTACCTTGGCTTTTATAGTACGGACCTTGTACTGGTTGCGGATCGTTTCATTTGGCAGAGGGTTTAGCAATGGACGTTCCTTTTCAAACTCGATGATCGGTATCCGTCCGGTCCCCTGGCAGATGGTATCGTTCGCACGCTCACAGATACGCTCTATCAACTCAAAAAGTTCAACAAGGTTTAGCTTCCCACTGTATGCCTGAACCTCATCAAGGTATTTCATCTGTGACTCAACCTTGCCTTTGGTTTTAGGAGTGGCGGCCACGCAAGGAACAAGCTTAAACCCGAAGTCCTTGGCAAAAGCTTCGAAGCGTTCGTTGATCTTGCCCTTATTGGACTGTGTCCTGGCGACGTCCATTACGGTCCTCATGTTATCTGTAAGAAGAACCCTTGGGACACCTTCAAGCGCCTCAAAGCACTCGACAAGAAGATGGATAAGGATGTCCTGTGTCATCCACAGGGAAGGCTTGTATATCCTCAGCCTTGAGTTCCCCATGATCAGGACAAGGACGTTCAGGGATATCTTTTCCCCAGTATCCTTCAGGACAAAGGGAATCGATTCTTTCCAGTCGAACTGTCCCTGCTCGCCCGGTGCTGTCTCATAACGGATCACAGGATTGGAATTGGTATCCGAGACCTTGTTCTTTTTGAAATACCTGTCAAACTCCGGGACAGATTTCAGATAATGATAGAAAGTCTGAGCCGGGACATCCATGTCATAATTGTCAACAAGGTATCTGTATAAAACGCTTCTGAAATGGAATACCTGAGTTGAAGATGACAGGAGATCATGGATCTTATCGTGATATGCATTAAGTTTTGAAGGCTTGTCGCGATGGTCTGGTTTTTCATAACCTTCAAGGTATTTATCAACAGTTCGCCGGTCTATTCCTAACTGACGGGCGAGTTCTGATTTATTAAGTTTGATATAGTTATGTTCCATAAATGCCTTAAGCTTAGGTAAATCGGTCAGTTCATCTATTGAAAGACTAACTGGCGTGTTAATTGTTATCAACACAGGTATCACCTCCGGAATGTAATACCTGTATTATATCTGTTACCTACAACTTGTACATTTTTATTTGATAATTTTTGTACATTTTTATTTTAGCATTTATATCAGCGCAGTCAATCAGGTAAAGGGTCCGCTGAATCCAATGCTGCGTATCGAAGGAATACTACTGACAATGGTAGATAACAGGACAAACAATTCAAAAGAGATAATAAGGCTGCTCCACAAGAATATAGGCGGCAATATCAATATCTTTAAGACAAGCATTCCTTTTTCAGTAAAGGCTTCAGAAAGTACCGGCATGCACAAAAGCATATACAGGCATTCTCCGAGATGTAAGGTTGCTGATGCGTACAGGAGACTTACAGAGGAGGTGCTTGAAATATGAGTGATGAAATAAGGATAAACACATTCGCAGATCTCGTATGCAAAAAGAAACCGGATATAGTGTATATTCCTATTCGAGAACTATATGATTTCAAGGATCATCCTTTTAAGGTACTGGATGATAAAAAGATGATGAATCTTGTTGAAAGCATAAAGAACGATGGTGTACTGGTGCCGGGTATAGTGAGACCGAGAAACGGTGAAGAAGGCTATGAGATAATATCCGGCCATAGGCGTAAGCATGCATGTGAACTTGCTGGGATCCTTTCAATGTCTGTGATCATAAAGAAACTGGATGACGATCAGGCGATACTTGAAATGATCAGGGCTAATCTCCAAAGGGAAGAAATACTGCCCAGTGAGAAGGCATTTTCCTATAAAATGGAGCTCGAAGTACTGAAAAGAACAGCCGGTAGACCTTCAAAAGAAAATTCGTGTCAAGTTGACACGAATTTCCGGGCAGATGAAGAACTGGCAAAAAACTATTCGGAAAGTGCAAGTACCATACAGCGTTATATACGTCTGACACAGCTTGATACAGAGCTTCTGGACATGGTTGATGATAAGAAAATTAAATTCAACCCGGCGGTCGAGCTATCCTATCTAAAGAAGAACGAACAGCAGATCCTTTTAAACGAAATGGAAGAAAATGCAGTTGTTCCTTCTCTTGCACAGGCCCAACAGCTGAAAAAACTGAGCCAAGATAGGCAATATACAAGAGAATCGGTTCATGCCATCCTTGTTGTTGCACATGTAAAGGAAAGAAAGATAACTATAAAGCAGGATATTATCTACAGGTATTTTGATCCTGATATAAGCGATGATGAGATTGAGAACATTATATGCAGCTTGCTGGAGAAGTGGAAAAAGAAAGGAGCAAAGTGATGTCAGAAAAAAACGAATTCGATTACTTCTATGGCATAGAAGCAGATCAGTTCACATTTTACCGTATTCCAAGGATTTTGGTAAAAGATGACAGGTTCAGGAATCTCAGCAGTGACGCAAAGCTCCTTTACGGGCTTCTTTTAGACCGCATGTCCCTTTCAATGCGTAACGGATGGGTAGATGAAAAAAACAGGACATACATAGTCTATAAGATAGGGCATATTGCAGAAGACCTTAACTGCAGCGAAGACAAGGCTGCGAGGGTGCTTACCGAATTGGACTCTAAAAAAGGTATAGGTCTGGTTGAAAGGGTGAGAAGAGGACTCGGGAAACCGGACATCATCTATGTAAAGAACTTCGTAGGTGCTGTTGAAAAGTATCCCGAAGAGCCAAAAAGGAAAGAAAAAGAGCCCGAAACCCCTTGTGATTCCACTGAACCCGTAAATTGCGGGTTCAAGAAACCGCAAATCTGCGACTCAAGAAACCGTAAATCTGCGGAACAAGAAACCGTAGATATGCGACTCAAGAAACCGCAGGATTGCGGAACAAGAAACCGCACAGATGGTTTGGGCGGAGAAGCAGGTTATTTCCAATACCCATCGAAAGATCCCGAAGTTATAAAAAAATACATAGAAGCACTAAAAGAGTTCAGAATAGAAAAAATCATTGAGGATAAAGATCAGTTTGTAGATGTTTTCGATGCCGTAAATGATTATATTTTTATTTTGGATGATGGACGAGAAATTCTTATTTCCATAGACCTTAATGCTTATGTGATTGATAGGGAAAAGGGTGTTCAATATGTTTTCGAGTTTAACAAAAAATTATCTGACTTAAACAGGGAATATGACATAGATGATGTTGAAGAGGAACCTTTTCGCGAATACAGTTTTTCTTCGGTAGAAGATTTTTATAATCTGTCGGATGACGATGTTATATATTTGGCTACTCACAAATATAAAACCAGTGATTTATTGATGATTATAAGGCTGATTCCTTTAGTGATTTTGGGATACCTCTTGGAGAGTTTGAATGTTATGAAGAGGTTTTACTTGACCCAGGTGGGGAAAGACAGGATTATGATCTTAACAAAAAGATCTCGGATCAGGATTTTAAAAAACTGGCAGATGATTATATGAATGAATTCATGGGTGATCTTGATTGGAAGATTGATTGTGTAGGAGAAACGGATCATTATGTGGAGTATCGTTATGCTTCACCTCAGGATGTTGGTTTTGGCAGAAGATGTTTTTACCGAAATAAGTTTATGATATCGGAAATAATAGATGGGAATTTTTTTGCAGGGCCTGTTTATTTGGGAGAACTGACCGTTGACAATATTCTATCGGAAGGGGATTTTTACTTATCGACTTTTGACAATGATTATCTCTTGTGGCGAGGGGTAGAAGAGACTGAGACTTCAGTAGTTTATACATATTATTGTCCTAGTTTGAAACAAAGTGGCGATTATGATGAATATGGCCAAAATCAAAAGGCACAGATATTGAAATGCATGATTATCTATGATAAGGAGACACACCACGAGGCTTGGGGTGGAGAAGTTATTCGCTCAGTGGATATTCCAGGTACTCAATTGATCATTTTTGAACCAGTGTAAATAAGTATAGATGAGTTCTAGGGGCTCATCTCTTTGTAAATATAAAGATATTGACAAGATGAGATATATCAAGAATGCTCAAAATGTACGAGTGTGTGAAAGATTTTCTGTAAATTATATCTCCTAAGACAATTAGCGAGCTGGATAATGGTAAAATTCATTGTTCAGCTCGTTTTGACTATATATTATTTCATTGACTATGTCAAGAGTTATGTTATAATTAGTTAGTATTATATTTCAGTTTTATGGACGATGACAAATCGCAGTTTGTCGGGCTGAAGTGTTAGCGTGTTCAACCGGAAGATGAGCAGCGAATTCGTGAATTGTTTATAGAGATATGTGATAAAATGAAAACAGTGGCAAACGCAGGAGAAAATATGCAGAAGAACGAACAGGATAATTTTCCGAAAAAGGAAACAAATATAGCTGCCCGAGTCTTTGTGATAGTCATTGCCTCGTTCATATTTGCCGTAAGTATCAAAACCTTTGTGCATACGGGCGGTTTGATTCCGGGAGGGGCAACAGGACTTACGCTCCTGATACAGGAGTTTTTTGACAAATTCTTTTCCGTTAGTATCCCCTACACACCGGTAAATATACTTATCAATGCAATACCCATATATATAGGTTTCAAATTTATAGGTAAGAAATTCACCGCCCTGTCCTGTGTTGTCATACTTCTTACCGGTATCCTGACAGATCTTATACCGTCATATACGCTGACCAAAGATATACTTCTGATATGTATCTTTGGCGGACTGATCAACGGCGTGGCCATCAGTTTGTGCCTTCTTGCTGACGCAACGAGCGGAGGAACAGATTTTGTTGCCATATATCTTTCTGAGAAAAACGGAATTGATTCTTTTAATGTTGTGCTAATAGTCAATGTAATCATCCTGACTATCGCCGGATTTTTGTTCTCATGGGATAAGGCTCTGTATTCCATCATTTTCCAGTATGTATCCACTATGACTATCCGTGTTCTATATAGAAAATACCAGCAATCGACAATATTTGTTGTCACGAAGGAACCGGTCCTTGTAACTGAGATCATATTTAATCGCTCACATCATGGCGCCACCATCATTGATGGAGAAGGATCTTATGAACACGATGAAAAGAAGGTTGTGTATTCAATAGTTTCGAGTAATGAGGTCAACAAGATTGTAACAGCAATAAGAGATGCGGAGCCGGACGCATTTATCAATGTATTCAAGTCCGAAAGAATCAGTGGGAGATTCTACAGAGTACCGAAGGATTAATGCTGTGAAATGTGGCAATATCGTTGATATGAAAATGTATGCACTTGTTAGAGAGTAATTCAAATTCGGATTTGTCGGGTTGACTGCTGGAACATAAAATTGGAAGTTAATCGAATATCAGAGCTTCAGTCCAATATGGGCTGAAGCTCCATTTGTTATTTATTCAGGAATTATAACATAACTCTTGACATAGTCAATGGAATAATACGCTCCTCAGGTTTCTACATACTGCTTAAATCTGGCTCATCCGTATGCGGAACTGTCGGATGCGGAAAATACAATAAAGTGTGTAGAGGACTGCTGCAAATATGCTGTGGCCGATCCCATCCCTTCGGATAAAGATTACGAATTTACAGCACAGCTGGTAAACAGAGTGAAATATGACTGTAAGGAAACCACCAGAAACTGTACAGGAAATTCCTGCTTTTATTGCTTACCCTCATTGGAAAATAAAAAGTTTGATTTTGTCCGGGATGATGAAAGATTTAAAAAAGCAATCGATGTAATGAAAAAACATGCTAGAGCGTAAGTTGAACGACCCTCCAAATTTGGAGGGTCGTATTTGTCGATCTCACTCTTCCCTTGACCCCCATTTCCTGAAGTACTACTTTGTATGTTTCGCAAGTATAAGTGTATATGCTACCGCCAAACCGATAACAGAGAAAACCACACCTATAATGGAAATTATAAACAAGGGAGAATGCTCTTCCATGAACATTAACGGAAGTCCAAGCAGTTCAAATATCACTGCATATATGAACCACAATATAGCTACCGCATGATTGTACTTTTTTACATCCTTTACCTCGGGAGGCTTGATTCCTGAATAGAAGCCTACTGCTGTCTTTGAATTCCAGTCCCAAATGCCTATTCCCGCCAAAACAAGAGCCACCACGCTCCATATAATAAACCCCATCTCCATGACCCGTACCTCCTTTTAACATACTATATCATATAAAACAGGATTAATAAAGCCATATCTATGCGAAATAGGCTGCATTATTTTCTGCTTACTTCTATATAATAGTGAGGAATATTCGGATCGAGCTCGACAGAATCCACTCCGTTTTGAATGTCAAAACCAAAATCCTGCCGGACTATCTTAACATATCCGGTATCTGAAACAGATGCGGTCTGTTTTGTAAAGGAAAGATTAGAGCCAGTCTGTGTTACCATATCATATCCGGTAGTGTTCATGTTCCCATACGGATAATATGAACTTGAAGATTTATACATCTCCGCTTTTATTGAAGTTTTCCCGTTTGCGGGAATCGATGCCTTGAAACTGACATACATGATTCTGTCCATTACCTTAAGATCAGAAAAAGCCATTTCAAGATGTCCTCCGGCATAACGATGCTCCATCAGATTTTTCCACAGTGCCTCATCCTGCATCATTTCAGCTACAGAAAATAAATCCATACACATAGTTCAAATGACCGATGGCAAGCACCAGATTATCCAACAACTCCTTCAGGAGGAGTACGACATAGAAATAGCTAAAGATATTTGGCATGCCCATAAAGATCTGTTTTGTGGAGCCATCAAAGAAATAACGGAAGATGAAACAGATGACTATCTTGGCTATAGGATTATGTGTAACCGAAAAAATAATAAATTGAAAAAAATAATTTCATCTTTAGGCAGTGTACTTATATTTACTTTAATCATTGCAACTGTAGGGTGTAGTTCAAAAGAGGAGTCTGGGATTTCATCAGCGGTGGAATCAACACCAATACCTGAAGCAATATCAATACCGGAGCCGTCACCGACACCGGAAGTAACACCCACACCGGAAGCGACACCTACCCCGGAAGCAACACCGACTCCGGAACCGACACCGACCATGACCCCTGACGAGCTGTATCAGGAAGCTATAGAAAAATCACTGGTTGAGACCGGAAACAACTGCAGAATGAAACGTGTGCTCGAAAAGGCAAGAGCAGGTGAGGATATCTATGTCTGTGCACTTGGCGGCTCTGTTACTGAGGGGGCACTTGCAAAGACTAATGACGAAGGATATGCATATCTTTTTGCGAATGAGTTTAAGGCAACGTACTGTCCGGGAGACGGGTCAAATTTCCATTTTGTGAATGCAGGTCTTTCGGGTACTCCTTCAACTTTGGGAATAATAAGATATCAGAAGGATGTTGTTGATCTCCTTGGGGCAGATCCGGACATCTTGATTATAGAATTTGCTATAAATGATTACAACGAACCTACAAAAGGAAAGGCTTATGAAAGCCAGATCCGAAAGGCTCTTGAAGCTAATGATGACTGTGCTGTAATTCTGCTTTATTCGATCGCGAGGAGCGGTTGGAATATGCAGGATAATTATATAAGGATGGGAAAGCGTTACAGTGTCCAGCAGGTCAGCATAAAAGATGCCCTGTATAAGACAAGCAAAATGATGAGGATTCCCGAGTCAAAATATTTTGCTGATGATTATCATCCTACAACTTATGGCCATGTGCTGATGAAGGACTGTATGATGAACCTGATCAAAGTTATAGACGAAGAGGAAACAGGTCCTCAGATAAAGCTCCCGGAACAGGATTATATGGGTGCTGACTTTAAGAATCTTGTGATGATAGACAGCAATTCCGTAAGCAGCAGTAATTTAACTATTGATCCGGGAAGTTTCTCCGATATTGATGAAGCCGTAGTTAGCATGTATTTTACAAAGAAGGCTTCATTCCCGGATAATTTCTATCATAAGGCAGGGAATGAAAACAAGCCGTTTAAGCTTACTCTGAACTGCAAGAACATTTTGATCAATTATAAGACTTCTAACCATTCGGATTTCGGTAAAGCTGACTTTTATGTCGATGGAGAGCTGGTTGCAACCGCTGACGGATATTCGAGTGGCGGATGGAACAACTGTAATGTCATCATGGTTCTAAAACAGGACGAGGCATCGGAGCATGTTCTTGAAGTAAAGATGGCAGAAGGGAGCGAAGATAAGGCATTTACTATTTTGTCGATAGGGTATTCAGAATAGTATGCAGTTAGTTGGTTGTTTTATCCTTTACGGTAAGCAGAGGGTGTAACTCCCATTATTTTATAAAATGTACGATTAAAATAACTGATGTTGTTGAATCCGACAAGGGAAGCAATTTCAGTTATTTTTTTATTTGTCGAAGAAAGCAGTTCGCATGATTTTACTATGCGTATACGGTTAAGATACTCGAACGGTGTAGTCCCAATAAGGTGTTTAAAACTGTGACAGTAGTAGCTTACGCTGTATCCTGCTGACTTTGAGATATGTTCCAGTGTTAATGGATCGGAGTAATGCTCCTGTATATAATCCATGCTGTGAAAGAGGTCCTTACGGATACCGCTGTCTTCAGAAACATTATTGAATTTTGAAAAATGAAGATTATATATTTCCTGCCAACACACAAAAAGGTATCCCTGTATGGATAATTCACAGGAGGACGGAGTAATTTCATACAGACTGAGTATCTCCCGCATATATGAAAGTAATTTACTGTTTTCTGCTCTTTTTGACAAAATAGTATAAATGCATTCCCGGCGATGACAGGTAATGGCTTCAAAAAAAGGGCTGTTCTTTGGAAAGCATTTCTCCATGGGTTCAGTAGAAAAAACTATCGCATAATAAATGATGGTTCCGTGACAGTTTTGGGGCCTGACTGCATTGTGGAGCATGCCCTGAGGGATGAATATGCCATCACCGGGCTTTAACTTGAAGATGTCATCTCCGATGTAAAAGTCAATAGATCCGGCGTCCAAAAGAAATAATTCAGCTTCAGGATGGCAGTGAAGGTAGAGGGCGTTGTTTTGACCCGGTTCGATGATTGTTTTATGTAATGAAAACGGACTTGATCCGGTTTTGTGTATGATGTTTTCTGTATATGCTGAATTGTTCATTGGCATGAATTTCTCTCCCAAATAATAAATATATTTTATTCGGATGATACTACAAAAAGCAAAATAGTGCAAGAAAAAAATATTATTTTTCAAGACTATAAAAAAATTTGTATTATACTAAAAGCAAGAAACGGATCAAAGCCGAAAAACAGACAAAATTTGGAGTAAAAGAGCATGAGCATATTAATCGAACATAATCGTATTATTTATGAAAGACGTGACGAATTGACAGTCATTGAACCGTATGGTCCCAACTGTATCCGCTGCAGATCCACAAAAAACAGTAAGATATCCGATGAAAACTGGACACTGCTACCGGCTAAAGAAGCAACGGATATATCTGTGGAAGGCGATGAGAAAAAAGCAACTCTTAAAAATGGGCATGTTTCTGTGACAGTAGATGTAGGAACTCCCTGGTATGGTGGCATCATTACATATTTTCGCGATGATGTTTCTATTTTGCGTACCAAGTATGAAGGGGATTATACATGTCGAAACATCCATACCGAGGGTGATAATTATCATATAAAGGTTATATTTGAATCAAATCCCGGGGAGCATTTTTACGGTCTGGGGCAGGAGCAGGAGGATTATTTTGACAGGCAGGGAAGCAGCTGTAATCTTATGCATTATAATACTAAGTCTGCTGTTCCGGTGATATATTCGTCATTGGGATATGGCTTTTTCTGGAATAATCCGGCACCCGGAAGATGTGAGACCACGAAAAATCATATAATGTGGGAGGCTGACAGTGCATATCAGGCCGATTATCTGGTATATGCCGGTGAGACACCTGCCGAGACCTTAAAGATTTATTGTGATCTTACCGGATATGCTCCTGAGTTTCCGGAATGGGCTGCAGGATTCTGGCAGAGCAGGCTGCGTTATGAGTGCCAGGATGATGTGCTTAATGTTGTCCGCGAGTATAAGAAAAGAGGTGTACCTCTGGCAGCCATAGTTATAGATTATTTTCATTGGACTGAGCAGGGGGAATGGAAATTTGACCCTAAGTATTGGCCTGATCCGGAGGGTATGTGCCGCGAATTAAAGGAGATGGGTGTACAGCCGATAGTTTCGATCTGGCCCACTATCAATCCTGCAAGCGAGAATTATCGTGATATGAATAACGGTAACATGCTGGTACGTACAGAGTGCGGCCAGTATGGTACATTTGATTTTTACGGCCAGCAGACCTTTATCGATGTGACACATCCGAAGACCGGTCCGTTTGTCTGGGATAAGGTAAAAAAGAATTATTATGATAAAGGAATACATAATTTCTGGCTGGATGAGGCAGAACCCGAGGTGCATCCCCAGCAGTATTCCAATCTTAAGTTTTATGCCGGTAACGGTGCCCAGACTGCGATGCTTTATCCATATTATTATAGCAAGATGTTCTATGACGGTCTGAAGAAAGAGGGAGAGGATGAAATCATAATTCTTACCCGTGCCGCATATCCGGGAAGCCAGAAGTTCGGTTCACTTGTTTGGAACGGTGACATAGCATCCACATTCTTAAACCTGCGCATGAGCGTGAAGACAGGCCTTTCAATGGCAATGAGCGGCATACCCTGGTGGAACAGTGATATAGGAGGTTTTCATTCC
>JAEEGK010001090.1_pt1 | contig 67753 bp, 61 predicted proteins | sample 8958771 | NCBI WGS metagenome assembly JAEEGK01 (sample SAMN16246547, study PRJNA631951) | gut metagenome | biome: gut microbiome; feature: rumen; material: SC-attached | host: Bos | place: Iran: Karaj | collected 2018-10
TCTCGCAGATCTGATTGCTTCTGCGGAACTCACTTCGTTCAAACAAGTCCTCGAAGCAATCATGCGAGATTCCGCTCATTAAGTGAGTCGGCAAATGTCGCAAAAATACTGACAAGAACTTGTACATGCCCTTACATCAGTACATGCAAGGGACGCCTGATTTTGAAGATCCATAAACATAATTTGGATCCAGTACGGAATAATGGTCGGGACAGTGAATCTTAACCTCTCCGGAAGCTAAAGATTCTTTTACATCAATTACTCTTTGATTTGAGCTTCCCTTCCAAAGAAGAGTTACATCGCGGAGGTTCTTGTCATATTTACCATCGACAACAACATCAACGTACTGCATCACAGGCACGGATTTTATTTCTTCCCACGTATAGCCGGTATATAGCCAGACAGTCTTTTGGGGAAACTTTTCCTTGACGGTCTTAAGGAGAGTTTCTATCTCGGATCTGTTTCCGGGATATAAAGGATCTCCTCCGCTTAATGTAAGTCCCGAGATGTAATCTCTTGAAAGAAGCTCAAACAGTTCATTACGCGCATCGTCGTCAAAATAGATACCGCCGTCCGGATCCCAGGTCTGAGGATTCTGGCACTGGCTGCACATATGCGAACAACCGGATACCCAGAGAACTACACGGAGTCCGTCGCCGTTTTTCATATCATCTTTTGTAATATCATGGTATCTCATTACATGGATCTTCTTTCGGATATTTCGATCATCTTGGCATCGTTAAGTCTGGTGTCACCGTGAGTTCTGGAATATGACAGATATCCGTTCATACGGTCTATTTTAGTCAGATTTCTGCTTCCGCAAACGGGACAAACATCCATGGACAACTCTTCATGTCCGCAATCATCACAATATGAAAGAGAAAGATTCACTCCCTCATAAAAGCCCATCTTCATGGCACGTCTTATAAGAGTTTTTATTGCCACAAGATTGTAATCAACGGGATATTTTACATATTGTATCTTCCCACCGTTAAACAGATCCCAGAACCGCTTCTCATAATCCTGCTTTTCAATCGGGGTTATATCTTCGGTAACATGACAATGGAACGAATTGGAAACATATTCTCTGTCTGAAACACCTTCCACAATCCCAAACTTCTTCCTGAATTGTTTAACCTGAAGACCGCAAAGATTCTCGGCAGGAGTTCCGTAGATGGCATACAGTTTATGATCTTCCTTTTTAAACTGTGCGATCCTCTCATTTATATGTCTCATAACTTCAAGAGAAAACTCAGCATCCTCAACTAGGGATTTATGATTATAAAGTTCCTGAAGCTCATTAAGCGCAGTGATACCGAATGATGCGGTTGCGGAATCCAGCAAAGGTTTTATTTTGTCGGAAAGTTCCAGGTGCCCTCCTCTGAATCCGCCCATACAATACGCCAGCGGATTGGTCGAGGCCTTCAGCTCGCCAAGATAAGAATATGTCCTTAAGTGAAGGTTTCTTATAAGTTCAAGGTAATAATCAAGGATCTCATAAAAATCCCTGTTTTCTTTACGGCTTCGGGCAAGGATCATTGGAAGATGCAACGACACAACGCCTATATTGAATCTGCCGATGTAAACGGGTTCATCATTTTCATCCGCAGGTTCTATTCCGCCTCTTTCGTACCAGGGTGAAAGGAAAGCCCTGCAGCCCATGGGAGAAATTATCTTTCCGTACTTTTTATAGATCGAAGGAACATATCCCTCGCCGGTAAGAGACAGATAATCGGGATACATTGTCTTGGATGAACATTTAACGGCAAGGTCAAATATATCTTCAAGCTCTCCGCCTTCACCATGAAGCTTCTCATCATATAGAAAAACAATCTTGGGGAAAAGAACCGGTTTCTTCCTGCCCTTTTTACCCTGACCTTCCATGTGAACCTTAAGAAGGGCTCTGGTTGCCATCTTCTGAAAATCGCTCGTTCCGGTACCGGCGGTAACGGTTATGAAAGGATAATCGCCTCGGCTGGATGCTACAGTATTGAATTTATACTCCCATCCCTGAAAGCCCTGTTCGAATTCTCTCTCGACTCCGGCGAGAGCTGCCTCTTTAGCTTTTTCTTCAGAAACTCCAAGATCCATATATTTCTTCTTGGCCTTTTCAAAAGACAGCTTTGCGTAGGGCTCCAGTGTAAATTCAACCGATGGAATGGTAAACCCGCCGTACTGCTGGGATGCGGCGGAAAGGACAATATCTCCCATAACATCAAAAGCCGTATCAAGACTTTTAGGTTCGTTGTACCAAATATTGCCCATCTCGAAACCGCCCTTCAGAACAGATGCGATATCGAAAAGACAGCAGTTCATGGTATCACGCCTTGATGACATGTCATGGATATAGATATATCCGTCTCTGCAAGCCTGTATTTCTTCTGTAGTCAGGAAAAACTTCTGGTAGAGCTCTTTATTCAGCTGGTTGAAAATAAGACTTCTTTTGGTAGAAACAAGAGCCGAATCGGTGTTTGAATTCTCCTTATCACCGATATACATGATCGACTGGGATTTCTTGTAAACATCATCAAGCATTCTGACAAAGTCCTGCTTGTAGTTACGATAATCCCTGTAGCTTTTAGCAACAATGGGTTTAACTTTTTCAAGTACTTCCTCGACAATGTTGTGCATCTTAGGGATAGGGATCTCATTTTCGGGAAGGGAATCAACCTTAGCGATTATGAGTTCACAGATCGTCCTGTTTTCATCATCGGAAAATTCGGTGAGTGCTCTGTATGCGCTCTTTCCAACAGCATTGATAACTTTCTGAACATTAAAAACTTCCTTGGATCCGTCTTTTTTTATGACAAAAACTTCTTTTGAAGGCTTATATATTTTTCCGTAATCGATGCTTTCCGCCACGATGTTCCTCCAAGATCACATATTATCCAACAGTGATTTCAAATACTCTTTATATGCTTTAACCGCACTGTCCGGACCGGCAAGTTTTACATCTTTGCCAAGTCCCGAAAGCCAGCCGTAAAACTGATTTGAAACATAACATTTCGTTCTGATAATGACCCTTCCGTGATCCCCTTTTCTCTGAGGTACATCAGATCCGAATCTGTCATATGCGATACCGATCAGTTCTTCGGGAAAATCAAGGATCACAGTCTCCTGTTTTCCTCCGTACATGGAAAAGGTTTCCTCAACATAGGAGGAAATATCAATCTTCTTGTACTCGCTCTCTCCTTCTCTGGGCATATCGGTTTCAAAAACATGCCTCATTTTATCCACTCGGAAATGCTTCATCTTATCTGCTTCGGAATCGTATGCAAGGAGATAATAATTCTGATCCTGCCAGATAAGTGACCAGGGACTTAAGACTCTTTTCTTCTTACCCTTGGTCACAAGCTTTTTATCAGGCCCCCATACTAGGTACTCAAATTCCACTTTCTTTTCATTCTGAATGGCTCTGGATAGTGCATCAACATTATAAAGCACATCCTCATTGGGCGTTTTAGAATCGGTCGAGTAGATATTTCTTATCATGGATGATGCCATATAAGAACTGGTCTGTTCTTTAAGCTTACCGGCAAGGATCTTGGTTTTTCCGGCTGAGATAAATTTTGATGAATATACGGCGTCCGCAAGAAGCCTGAGCTCAGCGTCCTCAAATTCCCTTGAAGCAAGTTTGTAACCGCCGCCCGATTCATGAATAATATCAAAACCGGCATCACTCAGGGACTTTATATCGTCATACAAAGTCTTTCTGTCGCATTTAAGCCCCTCGGCGCGTATCAAATCAAGAAGATCGGATGCTTTCATTGCATGATCGTCATCGGTTTTCTTTTTAAGAAGATCCAGGATCAGCAGAATCCTGGTCTTATTGTTATATATATTCATGTTATATATTGCATTAAAAGGTGAAAAAAATAAAAGGATACGAACCTGCCGTATCCTTTTTAAATCCTATCAATTATCGGATCCGGATGTAACAGCTTCTGAAGAAACTTCCTGAACCGATTTTGCGTCCTTCCTGTTCCTCAGTATTCTGCCTACTGTAAATCCGAGTGCTGCCACTGCGACGATGATCACCATGAGAAGCAGGTAAGACAAAAATGAATTTGAAAAAGCAATAAATTTATCCATAGCAAACCTCCGAAGGCTGACTACATATTGTACGGAAAAATCGTGGCAAATGCCTCATAAACACACTATTTAGTATACCTTTTAGATGGCTTTAGAGTCAAGGGAAGCGCATATTTTTTCGCTCTTTGCGATAACCTCCTCGGGAAAGCCGTTTTTCCTTAAAAGAGCTATCGCATTGGTACTTACAGAGGGACCATTTTCAAGCTTGTATGTAAATAAAACGTCATCTCCCTCTATTTTCTCACTGAAATGAACATTTTCATAAGCATCGGCCGCCAAAGTTGTAAGCTCATGGTCATGTGTTGCCGCAAAAACTAGTACTCCCCGTTCCCTGAGATAGTGAAGAACCGCATCGGCAGCAGCTATTCTTTCGGCCGTATTCGTCCCTTTAAATATCTCATCTATAAAGCATATAACAGGTTTATCCGACTTTCCGGATGCATCCACGATCCTCTTAAGACTTCTGATTTCAGCCATAAAGTAGCTCTCGCCCTTCAAGATCGAATCATTTACAGCAATCGATGAATAAATCGTAAAAAGAGAACCTTCGTATGCTTTGGCGGGACAAGTGGAAATTGTCCGTGCAAGAATGGCATTTACTGCGATCATCCTCATATATGTGGATTTTCCGCTGGCATTTGAACCGGTTATAAGAATACCGCCCTCATTATGTACATCGTTGGGAACCGGTGAATCCAAAAGCGGATTAAAGCCGTCTTTTATCGTAATTGAAGCTTTATCGGTAAAAACCGGTCTGCAGCATGCGCCCTTGCTCTCAAGAAATGCCCGATAAGATGAAATTGCCAGACACATATCGAGAAAACCGGTCTGTTCGTATGCCCTGAGAATGGTATCTTTGGATGAACCGATCTTACCGAGAAGAATCTGTGCCGCAATAAGATCAAAATGGAATAAAAGATTAATATATGTAAAAAGCATTGAAAAGATCCCGCCGGTGGAATTCGACCCGGAATTGATCACAAGTGCGGAAAATGTGGTTTGTAATCTGATCTTTTTAAGTTCATCCGAAAGTTCCGAAATAAGTTTTCCCGTCTCGGTATCTCCTCCCGAAGGAAGCACTTTTCCCATGGATGCAAGTCCCATGATCATTGAAAAACCGCTTAAACATTCATCCGCTTTCCTTTTAAAAGAAAAATAGGAAGAAACCTGAAGAAGAATGATAACAAATATAAATAAGACACCGGCTACAGGTTTAAGGAAGGTAAGTATAAAGGCAACAATATATAAAACATCACAAAGTATATGAAAAAACGGATTCAATATTCTATCCGTAGAAAGTATCTTATCCAAATATTCGGGAAGAGATCTGTCTTTAACAAATCCCAGCTCATGAAGAGCTTTCCCCAGCGATAGTCTGAGAGATTCATCTTCATACAGTTCACTTATGATACTGTCAGTGTGAGAAATCTCCTCCTCCGTACACGAAAGATCATGAAGCCTTCTGTAAAGGTATTCCTCTCCTGCGGAACTGAGACAATTATCCATCTGAAGGAAGATATCTTCCATACCTGTATCAGACCATGTAAGTTCGTCGAGATAATCTCCTTCTTCTTTTGAAGTCAGAAATTTTTCAAGATTGATCTTAAGTGAATCCACGCGTGCCTCGTTCAGTCTTCTGCGAGAAGCCTTTCCGAAAGAATCACGAATAAAAGAGGCAATCTTCTCAGATTCCTCTTTGGCCATTCTGATCCCGCTGATGATCAGAAGTATTAAGATTATAAAAATAAAAATTATTCCGTACATATCATAAAAAAGCCCTGCAAGAAGCAAACTCCCTGCAGGGCATATTATTAAAGAACTGCGTACTTAATGATGAACAAAACTGCAAGAACAGCCATAAGGGGCTTGATCTTCTTAGCATTGCCGGTGCAAAGATTGATGACAACGTAAGAGATAACTCCGATGCAGATACCGTCTGAAATGCTGTAAACAAGAGGCATTACGAGAAGTGCAAGGAAAGCGGGAATTGCCTCGGTAGGATCCTTAAGGTCGATACCTGTAATCGAACCCATCATAAGGAATCCGACGAATACAAGCGCGGGAGCGGTTGCAAATCCGGGGATTGATATGAAGAGGGGAGAAAGTACAAGGGATACAAGGAAAAGGATTCCGGTAACAACAGAGGTAAGTCCGGTACGTCCGCCTGCAGATACGCCCGATGAGCTTTCTACAAAAGTGGTGGTGGTGGAAGTTCCGAGAACCGCACCTGCGCTGGTAGCGATAGCATCAGCAAGAAGTGCGGGACGAATTCTGGGAAGCTTTCCGTCCTTATCGAGCATATCAGCCTTGTCAGCACATCCGATGAGTGTTCCGAGAGTATCGAATACATCTACGAAAAGGAATGCAAGCATGATAACTACGAAATCAATTGCATTGAAAGACTCAAATGCAGCCGATGAGAAACATGCACCGAAGGTCTCACCAATGGATTTAAACGAGAAGCTTGCAAAAGAGCTGGGAATGGTTGTATAAAATCCGTTTGCGGGATCCGGAGTGTAGAGTCCCGTAAGTTCGAAAAGAATTCCGAGTATCCAGGTCGCAAAGATACCTATAAGGATGGCACCCTTAACCTTTTTGACATGAAGGATCGCAATAATAAGAACACCGATAATGGTAAGAAGAGCCCATGCACCGGTAGTATGGAATTCAGACTTAAAAGGAACGATCGTAACAAGAGTAGCACCGCCGACAACGACTTTACCGTTCTGAAGTCCGATAAATGCTACGAAAAGTCCGATACCAACAGATACACCCTTTTTAAGCTGAAGCGGAATAGCGTTGAAAATTGCTTCTCTTACGGGAGTTACGGAAAGAACTACGAAAATAAGGCCTTCGATAAATACCGCAAAAAGAGCAAACTGCCAGGAATAACCCATTGATCCGCAAACGGTGTATGCAAAATATGCATTAAGACCGAGTCCGGGTGCAAGGGCAAAGGGATAATTGGCCATAAAAGCCATGCACATGGTTCCGATGAAAGCGGAAAGTGCGGTAGCGATGAGAATAGCCTGGTCATTCATTCCTGATGCGGAAAGAATACTGGGGTTGACAGCCAGGATATAGGCCATCGCCATGAAGGTTGTAATACCGGCAATGACTTCTGTTTTAACGTCGGTACCATTCTCCTTCAGTTTAAAAGTTTTTTCTAACATATGATCTCCTTCCTCTCTACGAGAGTGAAATATTCCGGCGCATGCCGGTTTATTATCATCGGTTTAACAACCGATAATTTTCAGATCTCACTTGTTATACGCCTTGTCCTCGTCTGACACCTGTAGATTATCTCTTCGGGATCGAAGCCAAGGTCATATTCACCCTTATAAAAGAGTACTTTCCCCGCGACCAAAGTCATTATAACATCAGAAGTGCTTCCTGAATAAACAATATTTTTAACAATATTGTTAACGGGCTGCATATTGGGTTTGTTAAGGTCTAAAAGTATCAGATCCGCCGGATTTCCTTCCTTAACAAGACCCGAATCTTCGTATCCCATGCAAGAAGCCGAACCCTTAACAGCCATATCAAGGATCACGGATGCATCAAGGCATGAAGCATCATCTTCGCGTAATTTGCAAAGCACGCTTGTCAGATACATTTCCTTGAACATATTCAGAGAATTATTGCTGGCAGGTCCGTCCGTCCCCAGAGCCAGTCCCACTTTTTTATCGTAAAGCTTTTTAAGAGGAGCTATACCGCTGGCAAGCTTGCAGTTTGAGCCGGAGTTTATGACAGCATATATATTCTTAGATGCCATAAGATCCATCTCTTCATCGGTCAAATGCACCCCGTGGTAGATCGCACCGCCCTTATCAAACAGTCCCAGTGAATCAAGATACATAAGAGGGGTTTTGCCGTATCTGCCGACGCACTCTTCCACCTCAGATCTTGTTTCAGATAAATGACAATAAAAAGGACAATCCAGAGACTTGATAACTCCGAACAGTTCTTCAAGAAGATCCTTTGAACATGTATATTCGGCATGAATGCCGGCTTTAAAGGTGATCAAAGGGTCATATGTATTAAGTACTTTATACGCTTCTTCCAGTTCCTTTATAGAAAAAGTAAAATCGTTAAGGCCCGAAACAATGGCACATCTCATACCCGCCTGAGAAAAAACTTCTGCGGTGACGTATGGCCTCAGATACATATCCATTGCGGAAACAATTCCACCGGACACATATTCCATGATCGCAAGCGACTGGAAATCGGCTATATCTTCATCCGTAAGTCTGGCTTCATTAGGGAAAATATCTTCTTTAAGCCATAAAGGAGTGGGTTTATCGTCAGCAAGTGATCTTAAGAAAGTCATTGCAGAATGAGTATGAGCGTTGTTAAAGCCCCTCATGAGAAGATTCCCCTGACAATCTATCACCCTGTCAAAAACTATTCCCGTATTTTGATGGGACAGTTCGTTATCGTCATAATAGATCACATTGGAAATAATGCCGCCCGAAATAATCACTTCGCCTTTCCTCAGCGAAGCGTGTCCGTCCAGATCCAGGATTGCGGCATTATAGAGTCGTATATTCATATCTTTCTCACTTTATGGAATCTGCTGAAAAGCTTTCGGGAAGAAGTTCCCCAAGTGTAAAGACTTTTTTATCATCAATGCTTCTTGCTACGATAACCTTCATGTCGGATGATCCGAATTCCGAAAGGAACTGCCTGCATACTCCGCAGGGATAAGCATAATCCTTAAGTTCTTTAGCATCCTTCATGCCACCGACTATGGCAATAGCCTTGAATTCATTACTTCCTTCACTGACAGCTTTGAGAGCCGCGCATCTCTCGGCACAGATAGTGGCACCGTATGAAGAATTCTCTACATTGCAGCCTCGGTAAATCTCACCGTCCGAAGTAAGCAGTGCGGCGCCTACTGCATAGCCGGAATATTTACAATAGCTTTTGGTTCTGGCTTCAAAAGCATTTATTATAAGAGTTTGGATCAGTTCTTCATCCATGATCATCACCTTAAAAAGCAGCTATCGAACCTCTGACAAGATTTTCGAATCTGACAGCAACCGAATTTGCGGCTTTCTGAACCTCTTCATGATTAAGCTCTTCACCTGTAATCCCTGCAGCCATATTGCTGATACAGGATATTCCGCAAACCCTCATACCCATATGTCTTGCAGCTATGGCCTCGATAGCGGTACTCATTCCGACAGCACTTCCTCCAAGCAATCTGAGAGCCTTAACGTCGGAAGGTGATTCATAAGAGGGTCCGCTGAGCTGTACATAAACTCCCTTGAACAGTTCGCTGTTTTGCTCGGAAGCCTTATCGGTGATTATCCTGCAAAGTTCTTCATCATATATCCTGGTCATATCCGGAAATCTGGTCCCGAGCTCATCTATATTAGGGCCTATAAGCGGATTTCTGACCAGGAAAGATATCTGGTCTTCAATAAGCATAAGGCATCCCGGATGGAAGCTTTCATTTATACCGCCTGCAGCATTCGTAAGGAAAAGGATCTTAGCTCCGAGAAGTCCCATAAGTCTGATAGGCATCACAACATCCGAAGGATCATAGCCTTCATACATGTGAACTCTGCCCTTCATGCAGACTATCTTCTTATCTCCGTCATATCCGAAGATAAACTTTCCGGAATGGCCCTGAACGGTAGAAACGGGAAATCCGGGAAGTTCCGAATAAGGAATCTCACAAACAGGTTTGATGGAATCCGCATAACCGCCCAGGCCCGATCCAAGTACAAGGGCAATATCAGGCACAAAATCGGCTATCTTACGTACAGCATCGACGGCCTTTTGGAGCTTTTCGTATTCTTTACTCATGAAGTCACCTTTTTGTATGCTTTTTTACCGCGTCTTACAATTTTTCCGTCCTTAAGATCCTCGGCACTGTAAAGAGTCTTGATGTCCGTTACCTTCTCATCGTCTACGGTAACACCGCCCTGTTCAACGGCACGGCGCGCTTCGTTTCTGGTGGGGCAAAGACCGGCTTTAACAAGAATACCGAGAATATCGATCTTACCGTCCCTGTAATCTGCGTCTTCGATCTTAACGGTAGGAATATCGGCATTTGAAAGATCTCCGCCACCGAAAAGAGCAGCAGATCCCGCTTCTGCCTTATCGGCTTCCTCTTTACCGTGTACAAGCTCGGTAAGTTCATGTGCAAGGATCTTCTTCGCATCATTGATCCTGGAATCATCCCACTTTTCGATCTCTTCGATCTTTTCAAGAGGAAGGAATGTGAGCATTCTCAGGCACTTAAATACATCGGCATCTCCGACGTTTCTCCAGTACTGATAGAAATCGAAAGGTGAAGTCTTATTGGGATCCAGCCATACGGCATTTCCCGCTGTCTTACCCATCTTATTACCGTTGGAATCGGTAAGAAGGGTGATTGTCATGGCATGAGCGTCCTTACCGAGTTTTCTTCTGATAAGCTCGGTGCCGCCCAGCATATTGCTCCACTGATCGTCTCCGCCGAACTCAAGGTTACAATTGTATTTCTGGAACATGTAATAGAAGTCGTAAGACTGCATTATCATGTAGTTGAACTCAAGGAATGAAAGTCCCTTTTCCATTCTCTGCTTATAGCACTCTGCTCTGAGCATATTATTAACAGAGAAACAAGCACCGACTTCACGAAGCAGCTCAATATAGTTAAGATTCATGAGCCAGTCGGCATTGTTGACCATAAGCGCTTTGCCTTCGCCGAAATCAATGAATTTCTCCATCTGCTTCTTAAAACACTCGGCATTATGATCGATATCTTCTCTGGTAAGCATCTTTCTCATATCACTTCTTCCGGAAGGATCACCGATCATGGTTGTACCGCCTCCGATAAGAGCGATGGGCTTATTACCCGCCTCCTGAAGCCTCTTCATGAGAGTAAGAGCCATAAAATGTCCGGCGGTAAGTGAATCTGCGGTACAGTCAAAACCGATATAAAACGTCGCTTTTCCGTTATTGATAAGATCTCTGATCTGGTTTTCGTCAGTAGTCTGAGCAATTAGGCCTCTGGCCTGAAGCTCTTCATAAATACCCATTTTAAAAAATCTCCTTTATCAAAAATATATCCTATTATACTAAAATCCCGAAGGATTAACATTACTCTTACAGTATAAATTTATCTGTTTTCCATCAGTTTGCTCATAGCCTTGTCCAGACCGCTTACAGACAGCTTATACATGGGAAACATCTGCTTAAGTACTGTTTCTATCTCTCTCCACGGAGCGGCGCCGGGGGCCATCTTGGGATTGAGCCACACCACCTTTTTATAATGCCTTTTCAGGGATTTAAGCCACTCTTCACCGCTGTATCCGTCATTGGGGCCTCTGTAATTACCCGTATCCGAATAAAATTCCTCGGGAGCCATCGCAGCATCACCAACTATTATAACCTTATAATCCTTATCCGTGTTACGGAAAAGCCAGTTAGTTTCGACCCAGTCACCGTTTTCACATTCAGGAGTCTTATAAACATGGGAATAAATGCAATTATGGAAATAATAGCACTTAACCTCTTTATAGTGGTTACTCTTATTCACGGCCTGGAATAATTCGTTCAAAAGGGACGAATATGGGATCATTGTTCCGCCGGAATCCATCAAAAGAAGCAGCTTAACGGAGTTCTTCCTGGGCTTTCTCATTTCTATCTTAAGAACCCCGCCCTGATTACAGGTCTCATCAACCGTTTTATCAATATCCAGTTCTCTTTCATTAGTATCAAGCCTTGACGAGAACTGTCTGAGGCGTCTGAAAGCAAGCTGGAACTGTCTGTTAGTCATAACGCGGTCGTCTCTGAAGTCACGATATTTTCTGGCACCCATGACCGCAAAAGCAGACTGATAACCGGTCATTCCACCTACCCTTACACCGCCTATATTACCTCCGGTATTTCCGAAGGAGGTCTTTCCCATTGTTCCAATCCAGAAAGATCCGCCGTTATGTTCGGAATCCTGATCCTTAAGACGCTGTTTAAATTTCTGTTCAACGTCGTCTTTATCTATTATTATGCCTTCGCCTTCCATTTTATTGAGATGGTCTTTTGCCTCCATCTCGGCAAGTTGCATCATATCGGATTTATCAAGCCATCTGAGCATCTCCGCACCGACTTCCGGGTCGCTCTGCGCAGCCTTAAAGCACTCATCAAAGGCTTCATCATACTTGTCAAAATCAGTCTCGCTCTTAACAAGTATCATCTTGGCACCATAATAAAACCTTGAAAGCGAACCACCTATAAGTCCGCTGTTCAGGGCATTCATAAGATCAAGCCACTCACCGAGAGTAACGTTAATCCCATGCTTTCTTAAGCTTTCAAAAAAATTCAAAAACATACAATAAACAAGTAAATATTTCTTCGCAGGCACCCGACGTCAACGGATTTTCGGTGCCACTCGCCCGTAAAATTTTAAGAGCTAATATTTTCAGAAGTTCTGATGGGTTGCCAGATCCATATCCTCATCTTTCTTGACTACAACACCTATGAAAGGAAGCTTGGATTTGATCTGGGCATAGGGGATACCTCCGATCTGAAGTGCATTGATCCAGTCAATGAGTTCCGAAGTCGAAGGCTTCTTACGTATATCCCTGATATCTCTGATCTGATAGAAAACATCCATAGCTTCGTTGAGCAGATTATCCTCAACATCGGGAAAATGAACCTTTACGATCTCAGTCATAAGCTCTCTTCCGGGAAACTCGATATAGTGGAAAATACATCTTCTGAGGAATGCGTCTGGAAGCTCCTTCTCCGCATTTGATGTAATAATAACGATGGGTCTGTTCTTTGCCTTAACTGTTCTCTTGGTTTCGTTAATGTAAAATTCCATCTGATCAAGTTCCCAGAGAAGGTCATTTGGGAATTCAAGATCGGCTTTATCGATCTCGTCGATAAGAAGAACTACCTGCTCATCGGATTCAAAGGCTTCACCAAGTTTTCCGAGTTTAATGTAATGAGCAATATCATCAACTCCGCCTTCTCCGAACTGTCCGTCATAAAGTCTCTGAATGGTGTCATACATATAAAGGCCGTCCTGAGCCTTTGTTGTAGACTTGATATTCCAAATGATCAGCTTCTTGCCGAGAGCATCGGCAACAGACTGGGCAAGCATGGTCTTACCTGTTCCCGGTTCTCCTTTTACAAGGAGGGGTTTCTGAAGGGCTATGGATATATTAACCGCATCCATCAGTTCGGGACTTGCAACATATCCTTTTGTTCCGTCGAATTTACTCATATCAAACTTTCTCCGTTAAAAAATTTTTCCAGTTCACTTCTGAGAACAGCCATATTTATGGATTTCAGAAGATATCCTTCGGGTTTGAGCGGCATTACGGATTTAACCGTTTCTTTATCGGACTTGCATGTCAGGAATATTACGGGAATATTTTTGGAAAACTCCTCACTCCTGAGCATCTCCAGTATCTCTTTGCCTGTGGTAACAGGCATCATATAATCAAGCAATATAAGATCCGCGTGATTTTTGGCAAGCCATGTAAGAGCCTGAATGCCGGAATTGGCCATGTAGACCTTGTATTTATCTTTGAGCCAGTCACGTACCGTTCTGAGATAATTTGCATCGTCATCTACTATAAGGATACTCTTTTTGTCTTCTTCAACCACATTTGTTGTCTGTACCCCTATAAGAATCGCAATAAGATCGTTTATATCGATCGGTCTTTCAAGCTTACCAGCAAGATAATTATCCGATATATAACCGGCTATACCGTTAAAATCGGAGGGTGAACCTATGAGGATTAGTTTCTTGTCATCGTCGTTACATTTATCCTTCAGATAGATCAAAAGATCCGGTTTTTCAAAAATGGAATCATCAACGTAGAGGACGATCACTCTTTTATCATCAATGCTTTTATAAATGGTTGGAGAATCAGTTGAATCAAAATCACACAAAAAACCCGAAGCCTCGAGTTTGACCTTGATCGCATTGACCATGAAACTGTCCACTTTACTGATTATCAGAATGGAATCCGTCATAATGACTCCTTTGCCGCATTTAATACACCGTCCCAGTTAAGTTCATCCATTGCTTTCTTTATACGTTCAAGTTTAAGACGGTCGTTTTCTTTGAAAGAGTATTCCTTCAATGATTCAAATACAAGTTCCAGACTGTCATAATCCATCATCTGTGCAAGCTCATATATGGTATTATAAGCATCTAGCAGTTTCTCATCCGAGATAAGTTCTTTATCGCCTGATGACTTATCGGAAAAAACATTTTGAAGTTTATTTCCGAGATTCCTGAAATCACGGATCAAAGTATCATTATTCTGCTCTATATATGTTAAGTCCTTATTCTTGCCGGCTTCTTCGAGAAGTCTTGCTTTTTCGGACAGACCGGCAGCTCCGATGATCCTTGCGGAACTCTTAAGAGCATGAACCCTGATAGTATAATCTTCCAAATTTTCCTTATTGCAAAAAGACTCTATCTCATCGGCTTTAGACTCCGCATTACCCGCAAAGATCTCCAGAGCTTTCAAAAGTCCTTCCTCGGATCCGCAATTATCCAGTCCGAGATCAATATCCAATTCTTCAATACCTGTTACTTCATCGGGAAGGGATACACTGACCTTTAAAGCATCGGAAACAGATACTATATTCTCAGGCACTCCGTTATGATCATCCGATCCCAATCTGTTCGAATCTGCCGCCCCGATAACGCTGACCTTACTCTTGGGAAGATACAAAAGCAGTAAAGCATCGATGATCTCCGGTCCGCATCCTATGTCCATATAATCCGTATAACTTTCGTATATGATAACAGGATCATGAGCAGCAGAAACATCCGTCATCAGGATGGAAGGTACATTTACATTATTCCAGATAAAGTTTTTAATATTTCCACCGGATGAGTTACACAGACCGTCTTCAACGAATATGATATCATACTCGTTATCCGTGATATACCTGATACATTCGTCACCGTCATAAACAACGTCAACCTTGCCCATAGTTGTTGAAAACAGTCTTGCAATTCTGTTTATATTATCAGAATCCGAGCCCGAAATCAAAAATCTGGCCGCAGGGCATATCAAAGGTCTTGAGAAAGTGGACGCAAGCATGAATCTTGATATTCCGGCCTTGTCATTTACTCTGACCAAGGTATCCATTTCAGCGATAGGCAGGAATTTCCCTATAACTCGTAAAATAGAACCGTTTGAAAAAGGTTTGGGAATATAAGAGTCAAATCCCTCTTTCAGGTATTTTTCTTTCTCACCCCGGACGGCATTGGCAGTCACTACTATGATAGGTGTAAAATCACACAATCCTTCTTCCCTCATGATATGCATGGCTTCAACACCGTCAGTTACAGGCATCATATGATCCATGAAAATCAGGTCATAAAAGTTCTTTTTTACCATATCGAGAGCTTCTTTGCCGTTTGTCGCCGTATCGACCGTAAAACCGAAAGAAGAAACTATCCTTACCAGAAGATCCAGATTCAATTCATTATCATCGACACAAAGTATCTTGTACTGAGCGGAATCACGTTTAAAATTATATCTTCTGCTTTCATGAATTGTTCTTTCCGCCGCCCGAAGATCGGACAGATCAAAATCTTCGAATCTGTCCCTTTCTTCTTTGTCATATTCCACATAATAAGGCATCATCGTATCGGAAAGGCGGTTCCTGTCCGATGCATAATCCGTCAGTTCATTCATGAACTGATTAAGTCTCTTTGCTCCCTTAAAGACATTTATGGCATTTTCCCTGACTTCTTCGGAAACATCGGATTTAATAATTGCATCACTGTATCCCAGGATGGCATTAACAGGTGTCTTCATCTCATGAGAAAGATGCACCATCAGTTTACTGTTGCCCTCTTCCGTTTCACTGATCTTATCGAGAGCAGCCTTTTCACCAATCCTGGCATTTTCAAGCTCTTCAATGGTTTTAAGAAGCCTCAGATGATCCGGTGATTCAAGGGTCAGAAACAGCATAAGCATTCCGATGGATCCGATATAAAAGATCATCAAAGTACTCTCACTTCTGCCGGACTGCACCAGAAAAATTGCAAGTACGGCAAGAAGTCCGATGAACATAAAGGTTCTCTGAACCTTTGAAAACTTCTTTTTCTGTTTAAAAACAAGCAGAGTCCCTAAAACAACATAGAAAAGAGGAACCATATAAACAACAGGTACAAAGAGAGGCCCGTGAACAGCATCACCTGCATCGTCATATGAATAAGCTATACCCGTAAACATATTGATAAACAGAAGGATCAAATAAATGCTGTTTATCAGATAACCTATGAGCAGAAAACCTTTCCTGCTTTTAAAGCGTGAAAAGGCACACATATAGAGGTAATATGCCATTCCAGCACATGCTGACATAAAATTCACATAAGTATAGAAGAACATCCTGAACCAGTTAGGTATATTATCGGTACTGCAAAGGATCGCAGTAACGATATCAAGAATACATCCGACAGTAACAAAGGATGCAAAAATCTTAAATCTGAAATTCGTCTCTTCTTCATTCTTATAATTGCCCAGCACAAAGAAAAGCACTATAAGATCTACGGGAAGTGCAGCAAGTTCAAAATATACGTTGTAATCAAGATTAGATAGCATCAGCTTTCACAGGTTATCGGATCACTCTTTATATGCCTTAGATCTTTTATAGATATTTACCGCATTTTCATACAATTCTTCATAACCTTCCGAATATTTTCTGATATCATCAATACTTCGTATTCCGGGGAAAATGCCGTAATCGGATATTATTTCCAGTTTAGTCCCCGGAAGAAATTCGATAAGTATTCTTTCAAGATCATCGGGGTTTATGGGATTAAAGATATGGGATTCATACTTTAAATGACTCTTTGATTCGGATAAGGAGTACTTAATGTCAGAAGTTACGGCAATACAGGGAATACGTGAATTGGCCATTCCGAACTTGCCGCCCCTTATCTTATCTATCAGGAACGAATCATCATCAAATTTCATGGCATCATTCAACAGTATAAGATCATATTCATTGCCGGAAAGTTTAACAGATGCTTCGTCGCAATTTTCGGCATGATCTACAACGATGCCCGAATCCTCAAGAAGATCCCTGATATATAAAAATGAAACTCTTTTTTCATCTATAAAAAGTATATGTACATCCGTTGCTTTAAAGCCCATACCGGCATCATTCCTGCGAAACTGGCTTCTTTTATATGCATTTCGGATGTCCCCGATCACTTCATCATCGGACACTCTTGTATGAAGAGTAAATGAAAAATCAGCATAACCTTTATCGGAATCGGATATCTCGAGTTCGGAACCGATAATATCAAGATATCTGGATGCAAGATAAATATCGAGAAGATCCAGATCATTATGCTGAAATATAAGATCGTTAACCGAAGAATCATGCGAAAGAAGAAAATCTATCTTACTGATGCTTATATCAAGGCCGGTCACATGTAACGAAAAACGTATCTCCCGTCTTTCACCTTCATTTTTACCGGGCTCTACATAAAGTTTGACGGATCCATGGTCGTTTTTTTTGCACGCAAAAGAAAGAAGGTATATAAGGCATCTTCTTAGTTTATATGAATCACTTATTATCTTCTTGGGAATGTTTTTATCTACCGAAAGATCAAGAACAAGATCTTTGAATTTATAAAGAGGAGCTGTCATGGTGATGGAATCGATAATAAGAGAGGCAAGATCCAGTTCATCATACATGACATCGAAAAGATTACGTTCAAGAAGAGAATAATCCTGAACTCCCTGCATCAGGGCAAGAATATCATCAACGGAGCTTCTGATCTCGGAAGCTCTGGTCCTGGTCATATCATCCGTGCTTTCCCTGAAAATGAGTTCATTCATTCCAACAACACGGATCATTCGATTTCTTATAAGACGGGATACATTTGAAAGAACAAGATTTTTATTATCCACGGCAAGTCTGGCTTCTTCACGAGCTTTATACAGGCTCGCCGTGTATTTATTCTTATATTTGACAAAGATATAGCAGGAAGCGATCAACAGATTAACCGCAATCAGCAAAAAGGCCGACAGTATGATAATGTATACGGAAATATCACCACTGAGTATCGGATACTTCATCCTTCTTTTCCCTAAGCATTAATTCCTTAACGGCTGTGCCTGCATCTTTACCTTCAAACAGGATAAGATTTACCTGCTCGATGATGGGAAGTGAAACATTATATTTCTTACCGAGTTCTATGGCTGCTTTCGCCGAATAAATACCTTCAACAACCATACCGACTTCTTTTTGAGCTTCTTCAAGGGTCTTGCCCTGTCCGAGGAGAATGCCGCATCTTCTGTTTCTGGAATGCATGCTGGCACAGGTTACAATGAGATCTCCCATTCCCGTCAGACCGCTGAAGGTCTCGGGTCTGCATCCCATTTTCACTCCGAGTCTGGATATCTCGGCAATTCCTCTTGTAATAAGAGCTGCTTTAGCATTATCACCGTAGCCGAGTCCGTCAGCAATGCCTGCAGCAAGAGCTACAACATTCTTTAACGCTCCTCCCAGTTCCACACCCTTAATATCTGAGCTTGTATAAACCCTGAGTGTATCAGTCATAAATACATCCTGAAGATACATTGCAACCTCCTTATCGGGGGATGAAGCAACTATCGTAGTCGGCATGTATCTGCTGACTTCTTCGGCGTGGGTTGGACCGGATAATGCGGCAACCCTGGCCTTGGGGATCTCGTCAAGGATCTGCTCCGAAAGAGTTTTTAAAGTACCTTCTTCTATTCCCTTGGCAACATCAACGATTATCTGGCCGTCTTTAATATAGGGAGCAAGCCTGGCTGCAGTTTTTCTGGTAAATGAACTTGCTACAGCCATTACAAGGATATCTTTATCCGTAACTGCTTCTTTATCATCGAGAGTGTATTTGACTGATTCGGGGATCGTTGCACCGGGAAGCATCTTATGAGCATGCGTTGTAGACAGCATCTCAATCTCGGATTCGAGAGCAGACCATACAGTCACATCATGACCTGCGGTCGCAAGCTGAATAGTAAGTCCGATTGCCCAAGTACCACCACCCAGAACAGTAACCTTTGCCATATCAAATACCTCACTGAAATTTTACTTATTGGTTCCCGAAAGATTTTCGGAACTCTTTTTACCGAGATAAGTCTTTCGCTCTTCGCCCTTTACCAACCTTAGGATATTGGCTTTATGCTGCCAATACGCAAGGATCATGAGGCAAAGAGCGATGATGTACATCTCGTTAAGAAACGCCTGAGGAATATCTGCAAATATTCCGAAGGGATGGAACTGACCCGAAACGATAAGCTGGATCACAAATCCCGCGTAAAGTATAAGTGATCCGAGGCTTACGTAGTGGGTAACAAAAAACGGAATAAAGAAATAGCATAATCCCGTCACAAAAAATGAAGGATGAAAGCAAAGGACGGTTCCGCCCGTTGCAGCAATCCCTTTACCGCCTTTAAAATGCATGTAAAAAGGAAAATCGTGCGCAAGTACGCATCCCGCACCTCCCCAAAGAATCAGAAGATATTTCATCTCCGGATACATGGCACCGAAAGTGAACCTGATGATAAGGGATGTTACGATAGCTTTGAGCATGTCACCGGCAAAAACAATAAGCCCGTACTTTTTGCCCAGTACTCTTAGAGCATTAGTGGTACCCGCATTTCCGCTTCCGTAATTTCTGATATCAATGCCCTTATGCTTACCGACTATAAATGCAGTCTGGATAAGACCAAATGCATATCCTATCAAAAAACACCATAACCTGGCCATATTACTCCCCTTTTCTCTCCCTGACTATAAACTTGAGAGGCGTGCCTTTAAATCCAAAGGTTTCCCTTACCTGATTTTCGATATATCTGATATACGAAAAATGAGCCAATTCTTTGTCGTTAACAAATATAACGAACGTCGGAGGCCGGTTAGCCACCTGAGTAATATAGTAAAGCTTGAGAAATCTTCCCTTATCATTGGGCGGCTGCTGCATAGCCACAGCCTCTGCAAGGATTTCGTTCAAAGCACCCGTTCCGACTCTTCTGTCCTGGCTTTCCCTGACTATATCGATAGTCTCAAAAAGCTTGTTCAGTCGCTGACCGGTAAGTGCGGATATATATACGATCTCCGCATAAGGCATAAAAGAAAGTATATTTCTTACATTTTCGGTGAATTTATAAATGGTCTTGTCGTCTTTTTCCACGGCATCCCATTTATTAACGGCGATAACAACGGCCTTTCCTCTGTCATGAGCAATTCCGGCTATCTTGGCATCCTGCTCGGTAACACCCTCCTTGGCATCTATTACCAGAACGGCTATATCTGCCCTTTCAACCGCGCCGACGGTTCTGACAATCATAAAATGCTCAAGTTCATCCTTGATCTTATTCTTCCTGCGAAGACCGGCAGTATCTATAAAGATATATTCCTTCTCACCGAATTTAACTCTCGTATCGACGGCATCTCTGGTGGTTCCCGCAATATCGGATACGATAAGTCTGTTTTCTCCGAGGAGTTTGTTGATAAGTGAAGACTTTCCGGTATTGGGCTTCCCGATAACCGCGACTTTGGGAATATCTTCCTCTTCCGGAGCATCGGTATCATCGGGAAAATAGCTTACAACCTTATCGAGAAGTTCACCGAATCCGAGCATACCGACTGCGGAAACAGGATAGGGTTCACCGATACCGAGATTATAGAATTCAAAAACATCAGCCTGCTGCTTTTCGAAATTGTCTACTTTATTTACACACAAAACAACAGGCTTCTTGGATTTTCTGAGCATGGATGCAACTCCCGCATCCGCATCCTGAAGTCCTGTTTTAACATCACATACAAATACGATAACATCGGCGGTATCGATGGCAATCTGAGCCTGTTCCCTCATGGATGAAAGAATCAGGTCCTTGGATTCAGGTTCGATTCCGCCTGTATCGATCAACACAAAATTGTAATTAAGCCAGCTGACATCCGCATATATCCTGTCTCTTGTAATGCCGGGAGTATCCTTAACGATGGATATCCTCTCACCGGCAAGAGAATTAAAAAGTGTGGATTTTCCCACATTGGGACGTCCGACAACGGCCACTATAGGTCTGCTCATATTTATTCCAATCCGATCAATGAATCAACAAAGTCGTAACCATTAGATTTTATCGTAACTACGCGTACTTGTAAAGTTTCCGAGACCTGTGTGACCGTGTAATCATCCAAGAAAACATCGGTTCCTGCCCTGACTACACTCTCAGGTAATTTGATCTCGCTACCCAGGTCTTTTCCCTTCAACTGAGCCACTATATCCTGACCGGTAAGCAGACCGGAAACTGTGATCCTCTCCCCGAAAAAATCATTTCTGATCTCGGCTACATCTATCCTGACTTTAGACATCTTTTCCATGATCCTGTCCGAGGTGGATTTGATCACAGGGTATGCAAGCTTTCCGGTAACAAGGGTAAAATGCCGTTCAGCATTATATTTTTCAAAAGACCCGTCAGCTTCCCTTTTGGAGATCTGCTCATCTATTTCATCCAAAAAAGACCGCATCATTCCTACGCCGTTGTCAAGCTGCAGATATCCGTCATAGCGCTCAGCTTCCGGAAGTTCTCTTCCGGCCACAAGATACCACTCATCACTTGCATGTACGAAATGAATACCAAACTTTTCAAAGCAGATCTTCTGGTACTTCTCTATTATATCTATTACTTCTGCGGAAGTCTCCGGGTCATACGGCTCCAGAGGAAAAAGACCTTTCCTGTATTTGGACAAGCCCACGGGAACAACTGAAAGTGATTTAAATGACGGAACATATTTCATCAGTTCGGAAATGGTATAATCCAGTTCCTTGCCGTCATTAATTCCCTTGCAGGCAACAACCTGCCCATTCATCTCAATTCCGGCATCTGCCAGTATCTTTATTTTTTCCAACGATTTTCCCGCAAAACGATTACCCAGCATTTTACATCTGAGTTCAGGGTTCATGGTATGTATGGATACATTAACGGGAGAAAGGTTGTACCTGATGATCCTGTCTAAGTCTTTCTGAGACAGGTTCGTCAGGGTTATGTAATTGCCCTGCAGAAAAGAAAGTCTTGAATCATCATCTTTGAAATAAAGGGTATCCCTCATTCCGGGAGGCATCTGGTCTATGAAACAGAAAATACAGTTATTGCAGCATCTTCTGTAATCACACATTAATCCGTTATCAAAGACCAGCCCGAGATCTTCATTATCACCTTTTTCAATCTCGAATTCCCATTCCTCTCCGTCTCTTATAACGGTAAGAACAAGATAATCGGTAAGAGTGAAGAACTGATAATCGAAGATATCTTCGATCTCATTATCATCTATCTTAATTACAACATCGCCGGGCAAAATGCCCAGCGAGTCAGCTATGGAACCTTTATTTACACTTTTAACAATATGACCCTTATTCAAAAGGAGTCTCCTAACACTTAAAGTTCGATATTTCTGCGAGCATTGTAGTTCTCAAGAACCGCATGCATCTTGCTGGTGTTATCCATTACGTTGGTCATGGATGAGTCGTGGTTCATGAAATCGATGATCGAAGCAATGAATTTACACATATCAGCCTCAATAAAGTAAGGCTTATCATATATTTCAGGAGGCAGATAGGTAAGATTGGTGGTTATTACTCTGTCAAAATAACCCTTTTCATAAGCCTCATCAAACATCTTAAGTCCCTCGGTGAAAAGACCGAAGGTGGTACAAATGAATACTCTCCTTGCATTCATTTCCTTAAGCTGTCTGGCTGTATCAACCATGCTTCCGCCGGATGAGATCATGTCGTCGATAATGACAACATCCTTGCTGTCAATATTATCTCCAAGGAACTCATGGGCAACAATGGGATTCTTACCGTTTACGATCTTGGTATAATCCCTTCTCTTATAGAATGTACCGGTGTTAAGACCGAGAACGTTGGCAAAATAGATAGCCCTGTCGAGAGCACCTTCATCGGGAGAGATCACTACCATATGGTCCTCATCCACAATCAGGTCTTCCTCATTGGTAAGAAGAGCTTTGATAAACTGATAGGGGGGCATAAAGTTATCAAATCCGTTAAGGGGTATAGAATTGGAAACTCTGGGATCATGGGCATCGAAAGTTATGAAATTGTACATTCCCATGTCATGAAGTTCTTTAAGCATATAAGCACAGTCCATGGATTCTCTTCCGGTTCTTCTGTGCTGTCTTCCTTCATACATGAAAGGCATGATGACGTTGATCCTGGATGCCTTACCGTCTATGGAAGCAATGATCCTCTTAAGATCCTGATATATATCATCGGGGGACATATGGTTCTCGTAACCGTTCATATTGTATGTGATCGAATGATTGCATACATCAACGAGAATATAAATATCCATACCTCTGGTGGATTCATTGAGCTTACATTTAGCTTCTCCGCTGCCGAATCTGGGGATTTCAAAGGAAAGTCTGTAATCATCCATCTGATATCCCTGGAATGCGGGATCGTTCTTTACAAGGTCGTTATGAATATCCTTACGGAAAAGAGCAAGATAAGAATTGATCTTATCCCCCTTGGCTCCAAAGGAAGGGTGAACGATAAGCTTAAGTTTGCCCACCGGCATTGAGTTTTCAAGTTCTACGATATTAGGCATAAAAATTTTCCTGTCCTGTAAATTTTTTAAAGCGATTTATTATAACACCGCTTTCCGATTACGACAAATCGTCCCCGTAAATGTAGTCCCAGTCGGTGGTATCGGAGCCGAGTTCCTTCATGGTTATGATAGTCGTGAACTGGTCTCCGTCAACAACAACCTCGAATTTTCCGTTATGGGCCTCAATAAGGCTCTTAGCAATAAAGAGCCCCAGTCCCGATCCTTCACCGGATCTGCTCTGGTCGCCTCTGATGAACCTCTCGGTAAGCTCATAACCCTGGAATTCGGGTTTTGCCCTGGAAACGTTCTTGACCTTGATCTCGACCTCACCGTTGAAAGCAATGAGTTCAAAGTAAACTCTTGTTCCGCTCATGGCATATTTGCAGATGTTTTCAAAAAGGTTATCAAGTACCCTCCACATACATGCCGCATCGGCAAATACAAGCACCCTCGGGAAAACATTGGTAACAACATCAAGGTTCTTTTCCTTGAATCTTCCTTCATACTCACCGAGAGCCTGGTTTATCAGCTCGGTAAGATTGGTTCTGGCCTTGATTATCTCGATCTTACCCGATGAAAGTTTGGACGCTTCAAGAAGGTCCTCAAGCAGTTTCTTAAGTTTAATGGATTTGTCGGTAATAACCTTAAGGTACTCCTTCTTCTGTTCCTCGGTCAGATTCTCTCTTTTGAGAAGATCCGAATAATTGATTATGGAAGTAAGGGGGGTTTTAAGGTCATGAGATACATTGGTAATAAGTTCGGTTCTAAGGTGCTCTTCAACTATGGAATCATCTACGGCCTGTTTGATGCCTTCACCGATATTATTGATGCTCTCGGCAAGGTTTCTGTTCTCGGCACGCAGGTTTTTAACGTTGATCTTATAATCGGTCTCACCGCCCCTTATCCTTGCTATACCGTCAAGGAGCTGCTTTTTCTCGGCAGTTACCAGGAACATTGTTATTCCAACGGAAACATCCAGGAAAAGAAGGAGTCCGCCTACAAGGATTGCAGATACGTATATCTTGGAATTAACCAAATGAAGAACAAGGAACATTCCGCCGAAATTTGCTCCCAGGAACAACACGTAAGGCAGAAGCACGGTTGCCGCAGCGCCGGTACCACCTGAAAGAGAAAGAGCAAACCACTCAAAGAGCTGTCTGACCTTTCTGGTAAAAGAATACTCGTACAGTACGCCTGCCCTTATCCTTCTTACAATGGAGAAGACAATAAAGGAAAGCGCAAGGCTGACGGACAATCCGAAAAGCCCGAATACAATATATGAAGAAATTCCCGAATCCGTAAAAAGCTTATCTCCCAGGGACGAAAACTCCGACAGATTATCGTCCAGGATATTACCCAGATATTTGGTGTAATACCTGAACAGCACAAAGAATGCATACGTCAGAAGGATCAAAAGTTCGATCCACACCCTGTCCTGAGGAAGAAGTATATACTCCTCGCGGCCGTCCCTGTCCACAACACCGGTGATAAATACAAGATATGAGAAAGAGAGGAGCCACAAAAGTGCAAAGACGGTTATAAGCAGCGCATAAAGCCTGGAAAGCTGTTTTACATCATTGTACTTGTAGCTGACATTGTAGTAGATGTCCTCTGCCTTCGAAAAATTATCATCCAGGTACATCCAGACACAGGTAGAATCCGGATATACCGAAGGAAATGCCTTTATGACATCGGTAATAACAGACTCATTTATATCGGAAAGAGTGGAATATTCGAGATCGTTATAATAACAGATCAGATAATGCTTATGACCGGAATAAATATCGGTCAGCTCGGTATCATCGAATTTCTTTGATTCCTGGTCATTGGTATAAACATGGGATATCCCGAGACTGTCCGTAGTCTTTATATGATAAAAGAGATTCATCTTGTCCGAATCGTAAAGGGTCTGTCCGTCACGATAAATATCATAACAGGATGAAAAAAGAGTCGCAGCCGATTTGAGCTCATCAATAACCACAAAATACGAATCCCAATTCCTAATGAATTCATCATCTTCAAGATTTGTTCTGGAATCGCCTTCAAGATTGGGCTCTCTGACAGTAACATATACCATTCCGTCATCCCAAACGGTCATACTGATATCGTCGGGATAATGTCTGATACAGTATTCCACAACAAGATGCATGAGATCGGCAGGTTCAAGTGCGGACATGGCATTCATGATCTTTTTATCGCCGTCACCCAAAATGATCTCTTCTTCCTCTGTTGCAAAGGAATCGGTGCTTCGGTTTCTGTTTACGGTTTCAAATCCTTTAAAATACAGATTTCCGTACTCATCAAGGTCGAAATTCTGAATATACATCGGATCGCCGTAATGATATACAAAATCAGTGATACTGTAATTTTTTTCAATATAGGAAACCCCGCGTCTTCCGTAATTGATCAGATCAGAAACGGAATATTTGATCTTGATCTTGGATGCACCGGTATAGTAATCGGAAATATCGACCATACGGTTGACTTCAATTCCGTTGGAAACACGCAGGATCCTGCATGCGGCGGTATATCTCATAATATCGCTTGCCTGATGAGCAAAGATATCGGTTACGATCTTATCAAGCTCATCTTCGGACATGGGAAAAGGATCGAGGATATACTTCTCGGAATCCCCGACATAATCAACCGAAACATAACTGCCGAACAAAATATCGGCAGCCAATATAAAGGCCATAAACGCACACAGATGCACGCTTATATGTAATAGAATTTTTCTGACAAGTACTCTGCTCATTTATATATCTTCTATCTTATATCCGACTCCCCAAACAACCTTAAGGAATTTAGGCTGGCCGGGATTAATCTCTATTTTTTCTCTTATATGTCTGATATGGACCGCTACGGTATTATCGGTAGCAATGGGGGTTTCGTTCCATATTGACTGGAAGATCTTATCCGTCGAAAACACGGTGCCTTTATTCTTCAAAAGAAGAAGCAGGATATTATATTCAATGGGGGTAAGCTTGACCTGTTCTCCGTCAACGGTAACGCTCTTACTTTCATCATTGATGCAAAGTGCACCTGCCGAAAATATATGACTGTTATTACTCTCGTTGCCGTTACCGAACTGGGTATAGCGTCTTAAATTGGATCTTACCCTTGCTGTAAGTTCGGCAGGCGAAAAGGGTTTTGTTACATAGTCGTCTCCGCCTGCGTTAAGGCCATCGACCTTATCGGATTCCTCGGATTTTGCGGACAGGAAAATAATGGGAACCTCACTCTTTTCCCTGATCTTACCGGCCACCTCAATACCGCTCATTTCAGGCATCATGATATCCAGTATCACCAGCTGAATGTCTTCTTTTTCAAGAATATCCAATGCCTGATATCCGTCGAAAGCTTTGAATATTATATGTCCGTCCTCCAAAAGATATATCTCTATAGCAGAAACAATATCTTTATCATCATCACATACGAGAATATTAGCCATGATCAAACCTCATAATAAAACGCATTTTCTATATGCTTAATGGTACCGTCTTCATATATACCGATCACATCATATCTGATCTGCATATCCGAATATTCACCGTGATATTTTAAATATGCGGCCGAAGCTCTGCATATCTTACGGATCTTTCGCCCATCCACCGCTTCAAGCGGATCACCGGCTTTGGAAGAGCTGCGGTATTTCACTTCCGCAAAAACTATCTCTTTTTTCTCCGATACACATATTATATCCAGTTCACCGCATTTATTTAAAACATTCCTGTCTATTATCTTATAACCTTTATTCTTAAGATATTCAATTGCGATGCTTTCGTGATATGAACCGCTCTCTCTGTTATTCATCCTTTGAGTTTATTCTTGATCTTATCCATCGAATCAACAAATATCAGGATCTCAGCCACCACTTCGTATAATTCCGGAGGTATCATCTCTCCTATCTCCAGCTTGGAAAGAGTCTGTGCAAGCTTATCGTCCTGATGGACGGGAACATTGCTTTCTTTCGCCTTTTCTATGATCTTATCCGCAAGCACACCGGTTCCGGAGGCAATGACTCTGGGTGCATCATCATTCGGATCGTATTCCAATGCGACGGCTGTTTTGACTTTTTTATTCTTATCTTCCGCCATTTATGCCCTCACGTCAAATGATCTCATGGATCCCTTATATGAACCGGTTCCTCCCGCATGAACGAGAAGAAGGTTTACTCCGCCTTTATCAAGCGCATTTTCTTCGGCATTTTCTTCATCGCCTTTTATCTTCATGGACGCCTGAAGATCGTAGCCTCTCTTCTGAAGACGTTCTGTAAGAAGATGCATGTTCTTTTCCAGAAAATCAAGCGTATCATCATCGGCTACGGTGAAATTGGTCGAAACCTTCCCGCCGGACATAACATCCATGGATACATATACATCAACCGGTCCGAGGTTATCCATATCAAGATGCATAAATGCAGTTACCACGGAATCGTCAGATGTCATGTTCTTCCTGTTGGAAAAAACATAAAGATCTCCATGCGCCGAATCACCGCCCGATAATTTAAGCGGAAGCTGTATATAAGCATACATCTGATTTATCTGCTGAAGGAAATCTATATTGGAGCTCATGTTATTTGCGGCATTAAATGCAGGTGTATTCTGAGCTCCGGCGGATACAAGTCCGTCTTTAAGAATATTCAGCTGTGATGAAAGTCTGTTATACAGAGATTCGACCTTTTCTTTATCGGCAACTTCGGCAGGCGAGATACTCCACATATCTTTAAGTGCACCGAAGGCAAGTTTTTTAAGCGGATCGGATGAAACAAGCTTTTTTAAATTCTCAATATCCCCTTCTAAAGCAGCCTTTTGCGTAAACGCGGAAATCCTTGTCAAAAGATCTTTCATATCCGCAGGAACATATTCTTTGTCCCCGCTCACTTCCCTATAAAGCGACAGAGCTTTATCAAATTCTATCGCAGGGTCGCTTATGTCACGTACGGCAGACTGGGTATTTTCGGGATGAAAAGCTTCGGAGGACTGCAAGGCTTTGGCAGGATTTTCGTTATTAACAGGAGACTTTGATATATCTTCCGAAACCTTCAGATTCTTAAGAAGTTCAAGAGCCCTGGATGCCGCATCGGATTTTACATCGTAGGTTTTATCTTCCGAAACGGATCCCGCAGTCTCCTGAGCAGCCTCAGGAATAGTCTCCTGCATTTTAACGGAGTTTGTTATTCCGCCTGTTCCTTCTGGCAGCTCTTTATCTTCCAAAGCTATCTGAAGTTCAGGATTTTCGGCGTTCAGAGGATTCTCCGGGACTTTTGCAGATTCTTCTATGGATATTCCCTCTTCCATAAAGGAAACCGAAGCATCTATGATCGTCCCCATAAGTTTTGCGGCATTTGTAACATCACCGCCCTTAACCATATCCATAAGGGCCTGATCGGTCTTTTCCGCCAGTGTCTGAAGTCCCGAATCGATCTGGTAAGAAAGGTTTTTATAGTTTTCAATATTCCCGATGTTTTGTTCGTTAACGGGAAGCCCGAGTCTTGTAAGATCGACAATATCCGAAACATTTGCTCCCGGATTGTTCATAACCTTTTCATACATTCCAAGCAGTGACGATCTGTCGATCGAAAGACCGGCTTTCATCATCTCCGCAGTCATCCCGACCGTAGAATCGGACACAGGAAGCTGAGCCTGATTTAAAGCCTTTAAAACACTTATATCTGCTGAAGTGTTGGTTAAAAGAGGTGTTATGGAGACCGTGGAGCCCCCGTTTTTTACTTCAAAAGATATTGTCTGCCCCTGAGAAATATTCATTTCAGAGGACAATTTGGCATTTACGGTTCCGCCGGTTGGAAGCTTTAAAGTAATATCCGAACCGGATACGGAAGTCACCTTTGCGGTAAAGGTATCACCGTTTTTAAGTGATGACAGGTAAGATAAACCGTCTCCCGATACATTGGAAGAAGGAGCGTCTGAGGCAGGTCTTATTCCGTTTAAGAATATATCGCTGATTCCCGTCATGATCTTCTAATTAATTCAATATCAGATATAACTGTGTATAAAGCTTCTTCTGTGAATCGGACAGGGTCCGTACTTTTTAAGCGCTTCAATATGAGCTGCTGTTCCATATCCTACATTTGCCGCAAAACCGTACTCGGGATATACGGCATCATATTCCTTCATCATCCTGTCCCTGGTAACCTTGGCATAAATACTGGCAGCGCCAATGGAAATACTTTTGGCATCTCCCTTTATAATGGGAACCTGTTTGATATCAACTCCCGGAATTGTAACGGCATCATTAAGCAAAAGCTGGGGCTTGGGCGAAAGCTTTCCGATCGCCTGTCTCATTGCTTCATATGTTGCCTGAAGAATATTGATCTCATCTATTCTGGCGGCATCGACTATTCCAACCGCTGCGGAAACGGCCCTTTCGCTTATTTCATCATAAAGCCTGTCTCTTACTTTTTCGGACAGTTTCTTGGAATCGTTTATATATAGGATCTCACAATCCTTGGGAAGGATCACCGCTCCCGCTACAACCGGACCGGCAAACGGACCTCTGCCCACCTCATCTATCCCGCAGATAAACTGAAGATCAGGAAACTGCCTTTCAAAAGACCTTAATTCATAAATGCGTTTTTTCTCGGCCAGAAGTTTATCGTATCTCTTTTTGGCGCCCTCAAGGAGTTTCTGAACGCCCCCTCTTCCATCATCCGAATACGCCTTAATGATCTCCGGAAGTGATTCATCCGGCGTTTCGGCAATCCTGATCTTGATATCTCCGATGCTTTCCATCAATAAATGCCTCCGAATGATTTAAAGGGGAATATCCTGAATACCGCTTTGCCGATGATCTTCTCTCGGGGAATATTACCGACATTGTTATATCTGGAATCCATGGAATTGTTTCTGTTATCGCCCATGACAAAATATTCGTCTTCGCCAACGACGATCTCCGATGCGGCCAGTCCTCTGCATTCGGGTTTTATGACTTCATATCCGTAATTTTCATCAAGGATCTCACCGTTTATATATATATTTCCTTCTTCATCGATATACACGGTTTCACCGGGAAGACCGATGATCCTCTTAATAAAATACGTATCAGCCTGATATTCATAGGGAAAGACTATGATGTCAAATCTTTCGGGATCCGAGAAATTGTATCTGAACTTATTTACCCAGACGCTTTCCCCGTCATAAAGAGTCCCGAACATCGAATCACCTTCGACTACGGATCTTTGTCCTACATACTTAAGTACGAATGCCGTTACGGCAAAAACAAACAGAAAATAGAGCGCTGTGTTAAACGCCTCTTTAAGTACTTTGTTTTTTGTTTTATTTCCCATTACAAAGAAGGCTCCTCTAAAGTAATCCTGCCCAGTTTTCCGCTCCTCAGGTCGGTAAGTATAAGATCGGCGGCTCTTTGAATATCAGGTTCTCCGCCTTTAAGCAATATTCCGTTTTTGAAAGCGGCCGCTTTAAACACTTCCTCGGGCTTCGACAGATCATCTGTCTCATATTTCTCCTTAACCCTGTCGGGATAAAGTTCGTTCATAAGAGTTACGACTTCCCCGGCAAGCTGCATGGTATTGATGACCTGATCGTTTACCGAACCAATGGCCGCCAGCTTGAATCCGACGGTTTTATCTTCGAATTTGGGCCAGAGAAGTCCGGGAGTATCGAGAAGATCTATGCCGGCATTTGTTTTAACCCACTGATTGCTTCTGGTTACGCCGGGTTTGTTTCCGGTCTGGGTCTTGGATTTACCGATGATCGTATTTATAAGAGTGGATTTACCCACATTTGGAATACCACACACCATGGCTCTTACAGGTCTGTTAAGAATACCGCGTTTTTTATCTCTTTCGATCTTCTCTCGGCATACACTTAATGAAGCCTTTTTAACCAGATCGGCGGCTTTTCTTTCTTTGGCGACCAGCCGAAGCGTCTCGATGCCCTTGGATCTGAAATATTCAACCCAGGCAAGACTTTTATTTTCATCCGCCAGATCCGACTTGTTTAGGATGATAAGCCTGTACTTATCTTTAGCAAGCTCATCGATATCGGGATTTCTGCTGGATAAAGGGATCCTCGCATCTATAACCTCGATGCACAGATCTACAAGTCCCAGCTCCCCTCTGATCGCTCTTATTGATTTTGTCATGTGGCCGGGATACCAGCCGTAATCATTTCCTGCCATTTAATCTACCAGATGCATTTTCGAATCATCCTTGGAAAATGCAAGCCATACTTTTCCTTCTATGTATATATTTTCAACCGGACCGATATTTGCATTTCTTGAATCATCGGCATCATTTACCACATCACTCATCACAAAATATGTTCCCTGGGATATTGTGATCTCATTGGAAAGTAGCCCAGGAGTTGCAATCTTGCCGGTAACAACATCCGATGGAACGTCATTTACATACAAAGTGCCGTCTGCAACATAAATACGGTCTCCCGGAACTGCCACAACCCTTTTAACGTAGTAATTGATGTTGGAATTGCCGTTGGGCAAAAAAACAATGACGTCACCGGGTTTGGGCTGAGTGAATTTATAGACCAGACTGTTTACCAGGACTTTCTGTCCGTCCACAAGCCCCGGCGACATGGAATCTCCGGATACGATAAAGCTGATACCCAGAAAATAAACCAAAACTATCGCAAGGATTACACTTATCACCACTCCGATGATCCAATGAAAAATTTCATGAACGAAATCATCGGAAACTCTTTTTCTTTTTTTATAAAAATAATATCCGTCCTGTTTCACTTTAAATACCGATTTTACAGACCATTCGGACTGTATTCGAAAAGATACGCAAACCTTTGGATATTATAGCATTTTTAAGGCTTTTAGACCACAAAAAATAACCGGTGCATATGCACCGGTTATCCAAAGTTTCAAGAAATTATTTAACAGCTTCCTTAACCTTTGCAGCCTTACCGACTCTGTCTCTGAGATAGTTAAGCTTAGCTCTTCTGACCTTACCTTTTCTGACGATCTCAATCTTCTCTACATTGGGAGAATGAAGGGGCCAGGTCTTCTCAACGCCTACACCGTTGGAAATCTTACGAACGGTAAAGGTCTCACGGTTAGAACCGTTCTGTCTCTTGATTACGGTTCCCTCGAAGATCTGAATTCTGGACTTCTCGCCCTCTACGATACGGTTGTGAACCTTAACGGTATCACCTACGCTGAACTCGGGAACTTCGCTCTTAAGCTGTTCTTTTTCAATTTCCTTAATAATGTCTGACATAATTTACTCCTTTTCGTAAGGATGTTCTTAATACCTCTCATGGGTAACAGAGGACCACCTTTTTAACGCAACATTGGTAATTTAACATAATGCAATGCAAAATGCAAGTTTTTTCTTCTAAAGTATTTATTTTCTGAATACCTTTATCTTAACCGAGGACATGTAAAAACCCATAGCCTTGGCCATTTGAACATGTTCCTTGTCTTTTTTCTCCACAAAGACATAATAGGTCTTTCCCAAAAGAAGAGCCTTTGCCACGTTTTCCTTCAGATATTCTCCAAATTCCCCGTATTCTTTTACTCTCTGTGTCGATAAAGGAGTTCTCTCGGTAAATACCAGAAGATATCCTTCTTTATAATCCTTATCCGTGATGATATCGGGAAGGTTAAGCTGTACTACCTTATCTCCGGGCTTCGAATGGTTTTTGATCTCATTATTGATGACACGGGATTCATAACCGTCGATCAGTATATTCTTCTTCTCAAAGCATCCCGTATAAAACGTCTTAACATCGTTATCATACAGAAGGTAATAGGAATTACCCGCAAACAGAACATCCGTATCATCAAAAGAAAGTGCCTCGGAAGCAGGGATATTCTGAACTTTGGCTTTCTTCATTTTATTAATGAGAGCAGTCTTTTCTGTATAGATCCTGAACAGGTCGGATCTGTTCCTTCTCGTTCTCTCAATGGACTTTTCAAGGCGCCAGTCCTCGATATCTTTATGATTACCGGTTAAAAGAACCGGAGGAACTTCTTTCTCATGCCAGACCTCAGGCCTGGTATATTGAGGATATTCAAGAAGATCTCTGTAAAATGTCTCAATATCGGGGGAAGAATCATTCCCCAGCACTCCGGGAAGGAGTCTAGATACGGAGTCCATTACCATAAGCGCGGGAAGTTCACCGCCTGTAAGAATATAATCCCCTGCAGATACAAAGTCGGTAACTATCTCGTCGAGAACTCTCTCATCCACGCCTTCGTAGTGGCCACATAAGAATACAAGTTCTTCGTCGCCTGCGAATTCCTTAGCCATTCTCTGATCGAATCTTTTGCCCTGGGGAGAAAGATAGATAACCCTTCTCTTAACACCGTCTTCGGAATCGGGAACAACCGATTTAAAAGCATCATAAACGGGCTGTGCCTGAATTACCTGACCTGCACCGCCGCCGTAGGGATAATCATCGATCTGTGCCCTGTTATTGTCCGCAAAATCTCTTATATTTACAGTCTGCAGACTTATTTTCTCATTTTTTACCGCTCTTCCGATGATACCGGTATCCATAACCGAAGTGATCATCTCAGGGAAAAGGGTCAACACTTTAAAGATCAATCCAGCAATCCCTCCAGGATATGAATCAGCATTTTGTTTTCATCCGTATCCACATTAAGGATACATTCTTTTATGGCAGGAAGCAAAAAGGAAGTCCCGTCATCTTTGGTGATCTCGTATACATCGTTGGCACCGGTCTGAAGTATATCGGTAACCTTGCCGCGGTAAACACCCGTATCATCCGTCACTTCCATTCCGATAATATCCGCAAAATAATACTCACCCTCCTCAAGAGGGGAAGCATCTTCTCTGAGAATATATATATCCTTCTGTCTGAAATTACGGATCTCTTCCGGAGTATCTATACCTTTGAATTTGAGGATCACAAGAGGAAGAGCCATACGTGCGCTTTCAACTTCATATTCTTCATAATCCTGTCCTTTTTCTATAAAGATCTTTTTGATCTTCTTAAAGATGGCGGGATCATCGGTATGAGGATATACCTTGGTATCCCCTTTTATACCGAAAGGCTGTGTGATTGTTCCTGCTCTGAGATATTTTTTCATGATATTTGAACAAATTTAAAAATACGGACCACCGTGTATGGCGGTCCGTTCGATTTTTAGTCGGTTATTTCAACATCGGCTCTTGCATTTTCCCTTGATGCCGCTGCTTTTACTACGGAACGGATAGATTTGGCAATCCTTCCCTGCTTACCTATAACTTTTCCCATATCGGAAGAAGCTACACAAAGTTTGACAACATAATCATTGCCTTCCTTGGTTTCGGTTACGACAACCTCTTCGGGATGTTCTACGAGAGCCTTTGCAATAACTTCAACGAGTTCTTTCATAAGGCCTCCTAAGATCTGAATGCAAGATTATTTAATGATGCCTGCTACCTTGAAAAGCTTTCCGACAACTTCGGTAGGCTGTGCGCCGTTTGCAATCCACTTCTTAGCTGCTTCCTCATCGATATGGAACTCGCTGGGATCCTTGGAAGGATCATAGGTTCCGATCTCATCGATAAATCTTCCGTTTCTGGGGCTTCTTGAATCTGCAACAATGATGCGATAAAAAGGAGCCTTCTTCTCTCCGATTCTTCTAAGTCTGATCTTAACTGCCATTTTAATATTCCTCCAAAAATTATTAACGTGTTTTTATATATGAAAACGGATCTTATTCCGGATTCAAACCTGTTATCTGAAAGGAAAACCGCCCTTTCTGCCGCCGGGGAATCCACCGCCCAATCCGGGGAACATTCCTCTGCCGCGCTTGCCCATACCGGACATCTGCTTCATCATCTTCTGGCTCTGTTCGAACTGCTTAATGAACCTGTTGACCTCTGCAATATCGAGACCCGCGCCCTTGGCAATCCTGAATTTTCTTCTGGGATTAAGGATCTTGGGATTCGATCTTTCTTCGGGAGTCATGGAATATATGATTGCTTCGGTTCTCTTAAGCTTGCTCTCGTCAATCGCTGCATCAAGATCTGCAGAATTCATTCCGAGTCCGGGCATCATGGACAGGATCGAAGCAAGGCCTCCCATATTTTTCATCTGCTTCATGCTCTCAAGGTAGTCATTGAAATCAAACTTGCCTTTCTGCATGCGGTTCATCATTCCGCGGCCTTCTTCTTCGGTAGTGGTAACCGAAGCCTGAGCCTTCTCGATAAGAGTGAGGACATCACCCATTCCGAGAATTCTTGAAGCCATACGATCGGGGTAAAACTGTTCCAGGTCCGTAAGCTTTTCGCCCATTCCGACATAAAGGATGGGCTTTCCGGTAACGGCTTTGATGGAAAGTGCCGCACCGCCTCTTGTATCGCCGTCAAGTTTGGATAAGATGACGCCGTCAATACCAATCTGTTCGTCAAAGGTCTGAGATACGGTCACAGCACTCTGACCGGTCATCGCATCAACCACGAGTATGGTCTGGAATACATTAACCTTTTCTTTGATCTCTTTAAGCTCATTCATGAGCTCTTCGTCAATATGAAGGCGACCGGCTGTATCGAGGATAACTACATTGTAGTTTTCCTTAACGGCTTTTTCATATGCTTTTTCCGCAATCTCTGCAGGCGGAGTGTCGGTTCCCATATCGAAAACGTCTACGCCGACCTTCTGTCCGTTAACCTTTAACTGCTCAACAGCCGCAGGTCTGTATACGTCACAGGCTACAAGAAGAGGTTTCTTGCCCTTTTTAATAAACTGTCCGGCCATTTTTGCCGAAGCGGTGGTCTTACCTGCACCCTGAAGACCTGCCATCATAATGACGGTGATCTCTTTACCGGGGCGGAAAGCAACCTCCGTGGTCTCACTTCCCATAAGGGATGTAAGTTCGTCATTTACTGTCTTGATTACTGTCTGGGAAGGATTCAGTCCGTTCAGGACTTCGCTTCCGATGCACTTTTCCTCTACAGTCTTAACAAAGCTTTTTACTACTTTGAAGTTAACATCGGCTTCAAGAAGTGCCATTTTAACTTCTTTGAGGGCTTCTTTAACGTCGTCTTCGGTAAGCTTTCCTTTACTGCGGAGGTTTTTAAATGCATTTTGCAGTTTTTCACTGAGTCCTTCGAAAGCCATTAAAGTTCTCCGATTATGGTATCCGCAATGCGGCTTATCTGTTTGAGTTTTGTTTCATCATCGCCCTCCGAAACGGAAAGCTTTTTGATCTGTTCAATCTCACACTTCATCTTGAGAAACCTTTCAACCAGATGAAGTTTTGATTCATATTCGTTAAGTGCTTTGTCGCAATGTCTTAAGGCATCATGAACCGCCTGCCTTGATATCCCCTCGCTTTCCGCAATCTCCCCAAGGGACAGATCTTCGAAAAGAGAAGCTTCATAAATCTTTCTTCTGTGCTCACTCAAAAGCTCGCCGTAAAAATCATAAAGAAGTGATTGTTCAAGGATTTTATCCATAATTCTCCTTTTGACACGCAAAATGTATCATAGTACAAATAAAAACAAGTGTCAAGCAAAATTACTTGACACTTGAAAAACTTTATCATTTCTTATTTTTAGTATTACTTTTTTTCGATTTCTCCGGAGCAAGATCTTCTTCCGGCTCCTTCTCTTTTCTGGTTTTAACCAGGAAAACGACCAAAGCAGCATTCATAAGAACAAGTGTCGCTACCGGCCATATAAAAACCGTAATAAAAGCCAGAAGTTCAGGAACAAGATTCTTATTGAATCCGATCACCATAAGCGATGCAAAGACCAGAAGAAAAAGCATCACAAAGCAAAACACAAACGAGATAATGAAATGCATTATCACGACGCCTGCATGTCTCAAAGGATAATCCGAATATTTCAAATTCAGAAACCATTTGAAATAGTATGCCAGAAAACCGGCATATATCAGAATTCCTCCGATGTACGAAAACCCGTTAAACTTCATATCAATGTAATTGTAATCGATCAATCCATTCGGAAGGACTTGCTTAAGACCGATACACTGTATAAGAGAACACAAGGCTGCAACGATCGTAAGCGCAATCGAAAATAATACATCAATACCCAGAAATTTAAGTCGCTTATTCATAAGATATCTACTTTCGTGAGGATAAAACGAGGCTTTGTATCAGATATTTGTCTTGACCACCTTAGGCCTGTATCCTTCTTTTTCAAGAGCTGCAATGATCTGGGCCTTATGATCCGTTCCGAAAGCTTCAAGAGTGATCCTAAGCTCAACGGCGGCGTTTCTGTTTATCGATACAAACTGGTTATGCTCGAGTTTGATGACGTTACCGCCCTGCTCGGCAAGTATTCCCGATACTTTAGCAAGCATTCCCGGCTTATCGGGAAGCAGTACGGATACGGTAAAGATCCTGTCTCTTGCGATAAGACCGTTCTGAACTACGGAACTCATGGTGATAACATCCATATTACCGCCGGAAAGGATGGATACAACCTTCTTTCCCTCGGCCTTCAAATGCTTCAGAGCCGCCACGGTAAGAAGTCCCGAGTTTTCAACTATCATCTTATGATTCTCAACCATATCGAGGAAACATACAACAAGTTCCGAATCCTCAACTGTGATGATATCGTCAAGGTTTTCTTTAAGATAAGGGAATAGATTGGTTCCGGGAGTTTTAACCGCAGTACCGTCCGCTATTGTATTAACTCCGTCAAGGGTAACCACTTTATCGGCTTCAAAAGATGCCTTAAGACATGCAGCACCTGCAGGCTCAACTCCTATAACCTTTATCTTGGGATTAAGAAGCTTTGCCAGAGTCGAAACACCCGTAGCAAGTCCGCCGCCTCCGATAGGTACAAGGATATAATCCACAAGAGGGAGTTCCCTTACGATCTCCATGGCTATCGAACCCTGACCGGTTGCAACTCTAAGATCATCAAAAGGATGAATGAAAGTATATCCCTTTTCCTGAGCAAGCTCGAGAGCCTTGGTACATGCCTCATCATAAACGTCACCGTACAGGATAACCTCCGCACCATAGCTCTTGGTTCTGTTGACCTTAATAAGAGGTGTGGTAGTAGGCATTACGATAACAGCTTTAGCGCCGTAAGCCTTTGCGGCATATGCAACGCCCTGCGCGTGATTTCCCGCAGAAGCGGTAATAAGCCCCTTTGCTCTTTCTTCATCGCTGAGTGTACTGATCGTATAATAAGAACCTCTGATCTTATACGCACCGGTGACCTGCATGTTCTCGGGCTTAAGATAAACCTTATTACCGGTCTGATTAGAAAAATACTCGGAATAGATAAGCTTTGTATCTCTTGTGACTTTCGAAACTATTTCGGAAGCTTCCTCAAATGCATCAAGGGTAAGCATTTCCTTAGACATTTTATTTACTCCTCCGCTTCAAATATCGCTCTTACGAACGAATCTGCATCAAACTTCTGTAAATCCTCTATCTTCTCACCGACGCCGATATACTTAACCGGAATTCCCATCTGTGCCTGGATAGCTATCGCGATTCCGCCCTTTGCGGTTCCGTCCATCTTGGTCAGGATAATACCCGAAAGTTTGGCGGCTTCATTAAATTCTCTTGCCTGATTAAGCGCATTCTGACCCGTAGTGGCATCCAGCACAAGAAGATTTTCTCTGTGAGCCGCTTCAAACTCCTTGTCGATGACTCGGTTCATCTTGGCAAGTTCATCCATGAGGTTTTTCTTGTTATGAAGTCTTCCAGCCGTATCAATGATCAGTACATCGGTATTTCGTGCTCTTGCTGCGGAACAGGCATCATAAACAACAGATGCGGGATCCTGTCCGTCCTTGCCGGTTACGATCTGAACTCCGCTTCTTTCGGCCCAGACTTTAAGCTGGTCCTCGGCAGCCGCTCTGAATGTATCGGCACCCGCTACCAAAACCTTTCTGCCCATGGCATTAAGCTTAGCGGAAAGTTTGCCGATAGTCGTGGTCTTTCCGACACCGTTAACACCGATCACGAATACAACGGAAGTCTGATGCTCAAAATCATAAGCATTCTCCTCTGTCTCCATACGTGATCTTATCGAATCTATCAGCAAAGAGCGGCATTCCGTTCTGGATTTAAGATGTTGCTGCTTAACTTTATCTCTCAGCTCATCAAGAATATCCTCGGTAATTACAGCTCCCACATCAGCTCCGATGAGGAATTCTTCGAGTTCATCATAGAAATCATCATCGATCTCGGAAGCAGTAAATATTGAAGCAAGACCCGCGGAGAAATTCTCCCTTGTACGTGTCATTCCTTCTTTAAGTCTGTCAAAAAGAGCTTCCTTATCTTCCTGATATGCACGGCCGTCTACGGGAATCTCTTCATGTAATTCACGTGCGATGGGATCTTTTTCGGCCTCATCGGCTATACGGCTGAGTTTGGCTAAAGCTTCGCTAAAATCGTTATCGGGTTGTTCGTTCTTTTTTTTACCGAAAAGAGCCATTAGTCATCCAATTCCGACTCGATCATATTAACCGCTACCTGAGAGGATACACCCTTCTCCTGCATGGTTATACCGTAGAGTCTGTCTACCTGTTCCATTGTTCCTCTTCTGTGAGTGATACAAATGAACTGGGTGTTCTTGGTAAGTTTGTGAAGATACTTTGCAAACCTGCCTACATTGTTATCATCAAGTGCAGCCTCGATCTCGTCAAGGAGACAGAAAGGTGAGGGCTTGAGGTTCTGTATCGCAAAAAGCAGTGCGATGGCGGAAAGTGCCTTCTCTCCTCCTGAAAGCTGCATCATATTCTGAAGTTTCTTTCCGGGGGGCTGAGCCGAGATATTGATTCCGCACTCAAGGATATCCTCATCATCCTGAAGGGAAAGTGATCCGGAACCGCCTCCGAAGAGTTCCTTAAATACCTTGTCGTATTCTTCGTTGATGAGCTTAAACTTTTCAGAGAACTGAGCTCTCATATTCTCGTCAAGCTCATCGATTATCTTCTTAAGTGTCTCGGCCGCTTCAATAAGATCGTCATGCTGAGTCTTCATGGACTCATAACGCTCCGAAACATTCTTGTACTCTTCTATTGCACCGACATTTACATCGCCAAGCTTTTTGATCTTGTCCCTGACTTCCGCAGCATCACGCTTAAGAACGGTAAGATCGTTAAGAGATTCATCCCTCATCTCAGCTGCCTGACTCAAGGTGATCTCGTACTCCTGCCACATATAATTGATACGGATCTCCATGGTCTCATTAGCCTTATCACGCTGAGCGGTAAGACGGTTAACCTCTTTGTCGAGAGAGGACATCCTCTCCTGAAGTTTTTCGGTGTTCTCAAAGAAACCTTTCTGCTTCTCCGTAAGAGCTTCTTTTCTGGAAAGTGAATTTTTCAGAAGGTCAGCGGATTTCTCCTGTTCCTCATAAGAAGCGTCTATAGTCTTTTTAATCTCTTCGATCTGAACTTCTTTCTCAGAGATTGCAATATTATTGGTCTCGATCGAATTATTGAGACTCTCAAGTTCATTATTCGCTCCGGCAAGCGATTCCTCGACTCTGTTAAGGTTAGCCTGCTTGAAGTCCTTGGCCTGTTTCATCTTCTGGACTTCTACTTCCCACTCGTTAACACGTGCGGCGGCTTCGGATTCAATAGCCTGTTTTTCCTTGAGCATCTCATTGAGATCGGCTTCTTCCTCACGAAGTCGCTTCTCATTGGATTCACTGCTCTTAAGAACATCCGCTGCCTCATCACGGGCATTTGCAGCATCGACCATTTCCTTCTCGATATCCTGCTGTTCCTGCTTGAGATTAACGGCATTTTCGCTCTCTTCGTCAAATCTGTCACGTTCAGCCTGAAGAGTGAGTCTTGCAGTATTCTGCTCGATAACTTTGTTCTGGATATCAAGCTTCATCTTATCAAGTTCGGATCTGGAAGTATTTCTGTTCTCCCTGGTCTCATCGATCTCCGCTTTAAGTTTCTCGATATCCGCAGAGAGCTTTGCTACCTTCTTCTTAAGATCACCGATCTCACGGCTCTTTCCGAGGAAATTGTTATTATTCTTGAAAGCACCGCCGGTAATAGATCCGCCGGGCATAAGGAGTTCTCCCTCAAGAGTAACCACGCGAAGAGTATAGTTGAACTTTCTGGCTGCTCTTGTTGCGTTATCCATGGTATCCGCAACAATGAATCTGCCAAGAAGACTCTTAATAACGTTTCTGTATTCGTCATCGGTCTCCACGAGGTCGCTCGCAAGTCCGATCATGCCCTTTTCATTAAGTGCATCCTTTGCTTTAAGTTCCTGGGGATCCTTAACACTGTCAAGAGGGAGGAATGTAGCCCTACCGAGTCTGCCTTCCTTGAGGAAGGTGATCATCTTCTTGGCGGTCTCTTCATCTCTGGTAACTATATTCTGGATATTTCCGCCGAGAGCCATTTCAATGGCAGTCTCGTACTTTTTATCAACTTTAATGATATCGGCAACAACACCGATGATGCCGGGAACGGATTTCTTCTGTTCCATTATCTTCTTGACGGAATTACCGTAGCCCTCATAAGCTTCCGCAATATCCTCAAGTGCCTGATATCTGGAATTCTCTTTATGATATTCTTCCTGGAGGCTTCTTAACTGCTCATCCTTGGAAGAAAGAGACGATCTGAGTTCGGCAACCTTAGCTTCAAGTTCGGAAGCATTCTTGTTCATTTCCGCAATTTCTGCGCTTACTTTCTCAAATGCTTCTTCATACTGTTTAATGGAATCTTCTCTGGCCTCTTCATCGGAACGGGCTCTTAAGAGCTTGCTCTGAAGTTCGGCTTTTCTGAGTTCGATCTGCTGGATAACTGCGGTATAGTGGCTGATCCGTCCCTGTATTTCGGAACGTTTCTTCAGCTCATCCATTATTCCGGTTGCGGTTTCTTCAATCCTGGTATTGAGATCCTGAATCTCTTCCTGAGCTTTATCAAGAGCTTCCTTTCTGGAAGCAGCCTCAGTCTCTACCTTACGGGCCTGTTCTTCTTCGGATTCGGAATCCTGAAGAATGGAATCCTTTTCGGTAGTATACTTCTCAATCTCACCGAGAAGGGCTTCTTTTCTCTCACTGAAATGGGTGATGTTGTCCTTGCTGGATTTAATCTGCTCCTTAAGGAGTTCGATAGAGCTTTCCAGCTTCTGTCTGTTGGAATCGGCTCCGGAGACAAGTTCTCTTGCCTTCTCGATGGCTTCCTCCAGATCCTCCATTTCCATCTGAACGGAATTGTAATCTTCCTTAACCTTGTTATATTCTCCGGATGCCGTATCAAGGTCTGCGGATGCTACATCCAGTCTTCCCTGAAGATCGGAAACAGCCTTCTTGAGAGTTTCATTTTCAAGAAGGAAGGAATTTACATCAATGGTCTTTAATTCTTCTTTATATTTCAGCCATTCTTTTGCCTTGGCTGACTGTCTTTCCAGGGGGCCTATCTGGCGTTCAAGCTCCGCAAGAATGTCATTTACTCTGACAAGATTATTCTGCTCATTGTCCAGTTTTTTAAGAGCCGCTGATTTACGGTATTTGAATTTAACGATACCTGCGGCTTCGTCAAAGAGCTCACGTCTCTCCTCAGGTTTACCGGAAAGAATCTTATCGATCTGACCCTGTCCGATGATCGAGTAACCCTCTTTACCGATACCTGTATCAAAAAAGAGTTCGTTTACATCCTTAAGTCTGCAAGGCGAACCGTTTAAGAGATATTCACTTTCACCGGATCTGTAAAGCCTTCTGGCTACAGTAACCTCTTCATACGAGATATTGAGTGCATGATCCGAGTTATCGAGAGTAATTGCAACGTATGCATAAGAAAGAGGCTTTCTCGTCTGGGTACCGGAAAAGATGACGTCCTGCATGGAACCGCCACGGAGCTGTTTTACGCTCTGCTCACCGAGAACCCATCTGACGGCATCGGCAATGTTACTCTTACCCGAACCGTTAGGTCCGACGATACCGGTAACACCTTCATGGAAAAGCAGAACGGTCTTAACAGCAAATGATTTAAAACCCTGGATTTCTATACTTTTAAGAAACATCTGTACTCCTGATCTTGAGCAAAGCTTTGTAGGCAGCCTCCTGCTGGGATGCTTTCTTGCTTCGGCCGCTTCCCTCGGCTGTAAGTTCCCCTCCGATCAACACCTTGGAACGGAATATCTTTACATTACCTTCGCCAAGCTCTTCTTCGGTGATATATTCAAGTTCTTTTTTGATATTCCTTGCAACATATTCCTGAAGATTGCTCTTGGAATCAAAAAAGAGTTGTTTGTTCTCGAGATCCGATAAAATAAATCTGTGGATAAACTCTCTGGCTTTATCAAAACCGCCATCCAAAAAGATAGCGCCGACAATAGCTTCCATTACATCGGAAATAATGCTGTCCCTTTCTCTTCCGCCGGTTCTTTCCTCGCCCTTTCCGAGTCTGATAAAAGAACCAAGCTTAAGATCCCTTGCACAGAAAGCAAGAGAAGGTTCACACACCATCGATGCTCTTATCTTGGATAATTCGCCTTCTTTTTTATCGGGATAAGTCTGAAACAAAAACTCGCTGCTTACAGTTTCGAGAACGGCATCTCCCAAAAACTCCAGCCTCTCATAATCCCCTGTCTTATTGATAAGCTGTTCATTACAATAAGAAGAATGAGTGAGGGCCCTGATCAAAAGATCGCCGTTTTCGAAACTGTACCCTATGAGCCTTTGTAATTCGCTTACATCGGTACCGTTCATAACTTTCTCCAAAAAAAAGGCCCGAAGGTTACCGGTTTTTACAAAATCAAGGCATCCCGGCCAAAATCATGTCTTAAGAGCCGGAATGCTCGAATTACCCGTATCAAAATACCCTTCGGGAATAAATATGTAAGATCAATCGTTGCCGGAAAGCGCAGCCTTGATCATTTCGACAGCTTCACCAACGGTAGAGATCTTTTCAGCGCTCTCCTCGGGAATCTTGATATCAAAAGCATCTTCAAGACCCATGATGATCTGATATACATCAAGAGAATCTGCTCCGAGGTCATCGGTAAAAGTGGACTGGGGAGTGATCTCATCAGGATCAACATTAAGAACCTCGGCAATGATTGTTTTTAACTTTTCGAATTCCATTAAAGGCCTCCTTAAATATCTGTGGAAATGCTGAACATTTCTCTAATATCATTATTTATATTATGATCCGCAAATGTCTTGCACTGAAGTATCGAATTGGTAATGGATACTGCTTTGCTGGATCCGTGTGTCTTGACCAAAAGTCCGTTACATCCGAGAAGCGGGGCTCCGCCGTACTGATTGACATCATACGCCTTGAGCGTCTTCTTAAGTGCAGGCTTTGCAAGTGCAGCTCCTATCTTGCTCCGGGTAGTTGACATGAACGCTTCTTTCATGGATTTGAGAAGAGCGGTTCCTACACCTTCGTACATCTTAAGGATCACATTACCGACAAAAGCTTCGCATACCACAACATCGGCACCGCCGTAAGGGATATCCCTTGCCTCAACGCTTCCTATGAAATTGATCTCCGGTGTAGCTTTTAGAAGAGGAAATGTTTCCTTAACCAATGCATTACCCTTCTCTTCCTCCGCACCGATATTAACTATACCGACACGGGGATTATCTATACCGCAAACCTTCTTTACATATGCAGAACCGATCTTGGCAAATTGTACAAGCTGTGAGGGTCTCGCATCAACATTGGCCCCGCAGTCAAGAAGCAGACATCTTCCGTTTACAGTGGGAATGAAAGGCGCAAGAGGAGGCCTCTCCACACCCTTTATCCTGCCGACGATTATCTGTCCGCCTACAAGAAATGCACCTGTAGATCCGGCTGTAACAAGAGCATCACACTTGCCTTCTTTAACAAGATACATACATCTGACAAGTGAAGAATCCTTTTTATTCCTGACAGCCATCACGGGAGGCTCAGCCATCTCTATGACTTCGGATGCATGGATAACTTCGATGCGATTGGGATCATAAGTATATTTGGAAAGTTCGGCGCGTACATCGTCTTCCCTTCCTACCAAAGTGATCTTAAGATCTTTTGCCTTATCAAGAGACAAAACAGCACCTTTTACGATTTCGGAAGGCGCATTGTCTCCGCCCATCGCATCAACTGCAATATTTACCAGATCAGCCATATAAACTCCTTATATATACAACACTGTTTAATATACAAGGCAAAGATTCAAAAATCAACTTATTTAATATAAGAAAACATCTGTATTTTGCCATTTAAGGTAAGAGTTTTACAAGCAACAAAAATAGAGCATGTTTTATCATGCTCTATCGAAAAAAACACATTCTGATACTATCAGTCAGCCTCTACGATCTGCTTCTTGTTGTAAGAACCACAGTTCTTGCAAACTCTGTGAGGAACCATAAGAGCTCCGCACTTGCTGCACTTTACGAGAGTGGGTGCAGACATCTTCCAGTTAGCTCTTCTCTGGTCTCTGTGACCTTTGGATGATTTATTCTTAGGACAAATGGACATTCGAAACACCTCCTTATCCATTAAATTTTCTTCAATTCATGGTTTGTCGTCAATATTTATGCGACACACAATTAGAGATTATATATATAGTGTTTGATTATGTCAAGTGATATATCAGATTTTTTTCTGACATTGGGTGGTGACATTGGGGACGCTATTGACTCAAATATCTTATATTGTTAGGATGGTTAGGATCAGATCATAGGAGCAATAATATATGAAGATCCGTATTAAAACACTGTTTATAATCCTGTCGATTTTTATGCTTACAGCGTGCTCATCCGAAGAGCAGCCGGATAAAAGCGAAGAACTTGCAGCTTTCAGATCCACCGTTGATTCATTCTGCTCAACCATCGCAGACGCGGACGCGAAGATTAATTCTATCGACACATCCTCGGAAACCTATACATCGGAAATACTGAACGAACTTGGGGCGCTGAATACTTCATTTTCGGATTTTGCAGCCGTAGACTTTCCCGAGCAATATGATTATCTCGAGCATCTTGCCGATGAAGCATCGGATTATATGTCTAAGGCCCTTTCCGGTTACACCACGGTATATACGAATAATTCCCTTTCCGCAGATGATCTGCAAAGCGAATTTGACGATGCGACCGAGTATTACAACAATGCATTCAAAAGGATCAAAGTCATTATGACATTCTTAAACGGTGAAACCTCCGATGATGCAAGTGTACAATCTCCCGATGAAGGGACTCTCGCATCTCCCGAACCGGAAGGTCAGTGATTTGCTATATACATCACTATGTTCTTAATTATCCAGTTTCCAAGAAGCAACCAGATTCCGGCATAAATATACCAATACCTGAACTTCATGCCTTTTATATGGGGCACATGAAGAATCTCCAGCAAATGAGAGCCCTCATACAGGATGTACATGACCATACAATAGACAACAACCGGATTATACAATAAAGAAAAGAAAATATGTCCTCGGAAAAAAGCTCTTACCGCTCTCGTACATCCGCATCCCGGGCAATAATAACCGGTAATTTCCAGAAACCTGCAGGAAGCGGGTCCGATCACGGGAGAAAAATATGTATAGATCAATATAAGAGCTAATCCCGGAAGTCCGAATACAAGACCATATACAAACATCCTTCTGTCAAGATTCAGACCAAAAAGCCATTCTCGTAAAGAGAATGGCTTTTTAATATTAATATCCTTCATATTCCTCAATCCATTCAAGAAGATCGTTGTAATTCATAGAGCTTGCTAAACCAAAAACCAAAACCGTAAACAGCAAAACGATTATTGCGAGAACCAAACCGACTATGGAGCATACAATTCCGGCAGTTCCCACACCGTGTTTATTCTTTTTATTTCCAACAATACCGAAGATCAGACCTGCGACAGAGAATATGATTGAGGGAATTCCCCAGAAAAATCCGACGCAAAAGCAGCAAAGGATGGATAAAATTCCGAGAACAAGGGACGTGATCTGGAATCCGTTGGGACCGGGTGCCTGAACGGGAGCATTATAAGGACTGTTAAACTGACCCTGAGGCTGGTATGAATAAGGATCCGAATACTTTCCCTGCTGAGATGAATAGTGAGGCTGCTGCTGGCCAAACTGAGGCTGATCTGTCTGCTGCTGACTGTACTGCCCTGCATTCTGCTGAGAATACATATTGCTGTACTGTTGTCCTCCGTTAGTCTGCTGATTAGAATTCTGGTTCTGATTGTTGTAATCCATAATCTTCTCCTATTATTACGATAACATCATTCTGTCATTGGCAAATTCCGTACCGCTGACTTCTTCAAATTTTGCAAGAAGATCCTTAACGTGAAGGTTCTTCTTTTCTTCACCGCGAACATCATATATAATACGGCCTTCGTTCATCATAATAAGTCTGTTGCCGTGAACGATCGCATCTTTCATATTATGTGTAACCATCATTGCCGTAAGATGATATTCGTTAATGATCTGATCGGATATCTCAAGAACCTTTGCTGCGGTCTTGGGATCCAGTGCTGCGGTATGCTCATCCAAAAGCAGAAGCTCAGGCTTTTTAAGTGAAGCCATAAGGAGCGTTACTGCCTGTCTCTGACCACCCGATAAAAGTCCGACTTTGGTAGTCATTCTGTCTTCGAGTCCGAGATCAAGTGTGGAAAGTTTTTCTCTGAAAAGATCTCTCTCCTCTTTGGTAAGACCTCTCTTAAGAGTACGTTTTCTTCCTCTTCTGTAAGCAAGTGCCATGTTTTCTTCTATATCCATGGTGGCAGCCGTACCTGTCATGGGATCCTGGAAAACCCTGCCAAGGTATACCGCTCTTTTGTGTTCGGGAAGCATTGTAATATCTTCACCGTTAACGATGATATTTCCCGAATCCACCGGCCAAACACCCGCGATGGCATTTAACATGGTTGATTTACCGGCACCGTTTCCTCCGATAATTGTAACAAAATCACCGGGATCGAGTTCTATGGAAAGACCGTTAAGAGCAACCTTTTCATTAACGGTACCTTTGTTGAACACCTTATGGATAGATTTAAGTTCAAGCGCCTTATTCATGTTTTGCCACCCCTTTCTTAACGGAACTCTTCTCCTTAAGATAAGGAATCGCAAGGAATGCAGCTACAACAACCGCAGTCAAAAGCTTCATATCCTCCGAAGGGAACTTAAGCCAGAGGACAAGCTGATAAACCATATAATAGATAACTGAACCACATATAACGGCAGCCATTGTCCAAGCGAATGCGGCTTTTCTCTTAGATGCGAATTTACCGAAAATAACTTCGCCGATAATAACCGCAGCAAGACCGATAACTATGGCACCGCGTCCCATATTTACATCTGCGGCACCGGAAAACTGTGAATACAGTGCTCCGGAAAGTCCTACAAGACCGTTGGCAATACCGAGAGTAAGAACCTTGATATATCCGGTATTTATTCCCTGAGCCCTTGCCATGTTGGGATTACATCCCGTAGCTCTTATGGCCGCACCGATCTCCGTTCCGAAGAAATTATACAAGATACAGATCAGAAGGATCAAAAACACTATCATTCCTGCAAAAAACAAAACGGATGTAGCGGTTGATCCCGTGATATATCTGAGCGATACCACAAGAGGATAATTATCTACGGAAACAGGTCTGTTGGACTGCCCCATTACATGCAGATTTATCGAATAAAGGGATATCTGAGTAAGGATCGATGCAAGTATCCCGGGAATACCCAGCAATGTGGTAAGAAGACCTGTGATTATGCCTGCGACCATTCCTGCCATAAAAGAGATCAATGTTGCTACAACAGGAGTAATACCGGCCCTGATAAGCATTACGCAAACGGCCGCACCGAATGCGATGGAACCGTCAACCGTAAGATCGGCAAAATCAAGTATCCTGAATGTAATATAAACTCCCAGAGCCAGAACTCCCCAAACCATTCCCTGAGCTATGGAACCGGGGAAAGCTTTTATGAGAGTTGAAGGATCCAAAGAAGAAAAATACTGAACCATAAATCCACACTCCGTAACCTAATCTAATAATAGGCTGTGCTTGGAAAAACACAGCCTAAATAGTAACACTTTTTAACGATGCGGTCTACAGATTATTCGCCGATGGCAACGTAATCGGAAGGAACACTTATACCTAGAGTATCGCAAAGCTCAGCATTGTACTCCTTGGTAACCGTAGGAGCATACTGAATCTCCATGGTAGAGATATCCTTACCGTCAAGAAGGATCTGAGCTGCCATTTCACCGGTAGCATATCCGAGATCATAGTAGCTGATGGAAAGAGTCGCAACTCCGCATCCGGAGCAGATTCCCTCTTCGCCCGCAACTACGGGAATACCTGCAGGAACAACGATATTTCTGATAGTCTCGGTGGAGTTTGCAAGAGTGTTGTCGGTAGGGATATAAAGAACTTCACACTCGGTAACTGCTGTTGAAAATACAGACTGGATCTCATTTGAATCCGCAACGGCATATTCTTTATAAGCAATTCCGTCAGCATCAAGTTCAGCCTCGATAAGCTGGATCTGATACTTGGAGTTAGCTTCTGCACTGCAGTACATAAGACCTACTGTCTGAACACCGGGGAAAAGCTCAAGGATCATGTTCTCCTGCTCGTCAATGGGAGCAAGATCGCTGGTTCCGGAAACGTTTCTTCCCGAAGCTCCGGTCCATTCTTCAACGGGCACTTCAAGAGCGGTTGCATAATCGGTAATGGAAGTTCCGAGAACGGGAATGGTGGTGGTAGCTGCGGCTGCACACTGAAGAGGTGTTGTTGCATTTGCAAGAATGAGATCCACGTTGGCGGAAACAAATCCGTTGCAGATAGTTGCCGCAGTAGGCTGCTCGCCCTGAGCGTTCTGTACGTCAAAAGTTACTTTGTCTTCACCGAGCTTCTCCTTGAGAGCATCCTGGAATCCCTGGGTTGCTGCATCAAGTGCGGGGTGCTCGACAATCTGACAGACACCGATCTTGTAGGTGTCACTTTGAGCTGCTTCACTGCATCCTGCAAGGGCAAGTCCAAGCACTGCGGTAAGCATAAGGCTTACGATCTTCTTTTTCATAATAATTCCTCCCGAATAAAAACTTGATTTAACACTTTAAACGGTTAAAGCATTAAACTGTATACAATAATACAATATAGGGCAAGTTCCTGTCAACGGAAAACTTACCCTATAATTTATGCGTATATATTTATTTTTTTATCAATCTTTTCTGAGGACTTTTTCCCCGGATTTTTTAAAGATATGATTCTCGGGAAGAACTCCCCTGAAACAGCTTGTGGGATATACTATGCAGTCTCTCCCGATAACGCTTCCGGGATTAAGAACCGAATTGCATCCGACCTCTACTCTGTCTCCGAGCATGGCACCGAATTTCTTTAAACCGGTCTCATAGCTTTCTTCACCCTTTACCACAACAAGCTTTTTGTCAGACTTAACATTTGAAGTGATGGAGCCTGCACCCATATGGGATTTGAATCCGAGAATCGAATCCCCTACGTAGTTATAATGAGGTACCTGTACATTATTGAACAGAATAACATTCTTAAGCTCCGTAGAATTTCCGACTACCGAATTTTTACCTACAATGGCGGAACCTCTGACAAATGCACAGTGACGGATCTCAGCACCCTCATCTATGATAAGCGGTCCGTTAAGGCACGCGGTAGGTGCAACCTTTGCCGATTTCGCGATCCAGATATCTTCACCTCTTTTTTCAAATATTTCATCTGAAAGTGTGGCACCGAGTTTAACGATATAATCCTTGATCCCCGCAAGGGCTTCCCAAGGATATTCGAATCCTTTAAGATAATCGGCTGCTATTGTTTCGTTAAGATCATACAGATCATTAATCTTTATCTTATCGCTCATTTTTTTCCTTTCGAGACTTCTGATTTTTTGTAATAAGGACTTACGGCATTATACACCGCATCAAGTCCGGAGACATTATATTTACTCTTAACTTCGTTGGTCTTGACCGTAACGAAATTATTCAACTTCTGTTTATAATCGTCACTTGTTATGGAACCGTCAGCAACTCCAGATAAACCTTTTTCCCAGCTGGCGGTAAGTTTGGCATCAAGCAGTGCGGGGATAGAGCCGTTGACGATATAGTAGATCATCTCGCCGAGTATGGTGGGGGTGATGATCTGTGTTTTCTTATTCAGATTCAGATAATTTATATTCTGAAGTTTGGTAAGGATCTCGGCTCTTGTAGCACTGGTTCCGATACCGCTTCCTTTTATCTGAGCTCTTAACTCTTCATCTTCGATAAACTGTCCGGCATTTTCCATGGTAAGGATTATGCTTCCGGAGGTGTACCTCTTGGGAGGTGCCGTTTCACCCTCTTTGATCTCATGAGAAGATACTTCTATAATATCTCCCTTTTTGAGAGTTTCCAGTGCTTTACCCAAAGAATCATCGGCTGACTGATCCTCATCACCATCTCCTTCGCCTTCAATCTTGGAGTCCTGAGGTTCCTGTTCGTCTTTCTTATTCTGGAAAGAACAATTAAAGACCTTCATATACCCCTCATCCTGAAGAACCTTGTACGATGCGGTAAAAAGCTCTTTGCCTTCCATAGCCGAGATCATTGTTTTCTTATATACCGCAGCAGGAAAAAAGATGGAAAGAAATCTTCTGCATATAAGCTCATAAACATCAGCCGAAAGTTTATTCAGGGATGACAGATTTCCGAGCCCCTGACCGGTAGGAATAATAGCGTAGTGATCTGTGATCGCTTTATCATTACAATACTTGGTCTTGGCGATGCTTTTCCATGAATCTCCGGAAAGAACCTGAGCCGCTTCCGCAGATACAACATTATAGCCTTTAAGCCCGTTTATATTTTTATTGATCTCTTTACACACCGCAGTTGAGAGAACTCTTGCATCCGTTCTGGGGTATGTAGTCAGTTTCTTCTCATATAATTCCTGCGCGATATTAAGAGTCTCCGCAGGACTTATCTTAAACAGCTTTGAGCACACATTCTGAAGTTCTGCAAGATTGAATAAAAGCGGAGGATTTTTCTTTTCCGTTTTACGGGAAATATCAGTGATCTCTGCTTTCTTATCACCTGTATTTTCAAGATCTGAAATCAGCTTTTCAGCGATTTCTTTTTCCTTAAACCCGTTGTCTTTATATAACTTGGGTGAACCCGCATAGGCCGATGAATCGCAGACCTTCCAAAGGAGCTGGGCGGATGCATCACCAATATTGGTATTCATCAAAACCTTATAGAAAGGAGTCTTTACAAAATTCCTGATCTCCTGTTCTCTTCTGACTACGATACCGAGTACGCAGGTCATAACGCGTCCGACTGTAACGGTAAGGCGTTCCATTCCGAGAAGTTCCGCACATTTTTTGGAATATTTAAGTGTAAGGGCACGGGTAAAATTTATACCCATAAGATAGTCTTCCTGAGCTCTTAAGTAAGCTGCATCGGAAAGATTATCATAAGCGGACCAGTCTTTGGCTTCCCTTATTCCCCTTGCGATCTCTTCTTCCGTCTGTGAATCGATCCATACTCTTTTTCGCATGCGGTCTGCGGGAACTTGTGCCTGCCTGTCAACCAGCCGGTATATATATTCTCCTTCACGTCCGGAGTCGGTACATATATAAATGCAGGAAATATCCTCCCTTGACAGCAGTCTTCTAACTATCTCGAACTGTTTTTTTACATCAGCAATAACCTGATATTTGTAGGTATCGGGAATAAAAGGGATGGTGTCAAATCTCCACATTTTAAGAGCAGGATCGTATTCTTCGGGATAACTCATCGAAACAAGATGTCCTACGCACCATGTGATCACACTGTTATCGCCTTCGAAAAATCCGTCACCTCTTTTCATGGTCTCGTGAAGAGCCTGAGAGAACTGACTTGCCACAGATGGTTTTTCGGTTATATACAGATTCTTAGACAATTGATAGTCCTTTATTTTTTCATGTAAGAAAGCAGCTCATCGACTTTTACTGCAGGAATTGGTTTGCCGAGATAAAATCCCTGAATAACATCACAGCCTGCTTCGGTCAGATAATTAAACTGCTTTTCATTCTCAACTCCCTCTGCAACGGTTTCAAATCCCATGGCATGAGACATGTTAAGAATGGATTCCGTTATGATCCTGGTTGACGCATCATCAAGTACGGTATCGATAAAACTCTTATCCACCTTAAGAGTATCAATCGGAAACTTCTTGAGATAAGAAAGTGACGAATAACCTGTACCGAAATCATCCAGTGATATACTCACACCAAAATTTCTGATCCTGGTAAGTTTAGCAGTAACCGCATCAAAATCATCAATGAGGATGCTCTCGGTTATCTCCAGTTCAACCTCGGAAGGATCTACACAGTTTCTGTCTATTATAGACATGATACTGTCGACAAAATCATCTTTTTTATATTGAAGAGATGAGATGTTTATGGACACCTTGAAGTGTTCACCGTAAAAATCACACCACTTTTTATACTGTTTAATGGATTCTTCAACTACAAACTGTCCGATGGAATCAATAAGCCCGTTCTTTTCGGCTATGGGAATAAATACGGAAGGCGGGATCATCCTGCCTGCATCATCCCTCCAGCGGATCAGTGCCTCAACGCCTCTGAGCTTTCTGCTTGATGCATAATACTGAGGCTGGTAATACATGACAAAATTATTATTGAAAGCGGCTTCTTTAAGCTTGTTCTCAATATCAACGTTCTTAAGGAAATCATCCAGAATGGGTGCTTCAAAATATTGAAGGATATTCTTACCCATCTTTTTACAATTATATACAACTATGTCTGCACAGTTGATCAGATCAAGCGCAGAACCGCCGGCATCGGGAAATTCCGCAACACCGACCGAGGCAGTGATACTGATCTCCTGTCCGCTGCTCATTACGAAAGAATCGGAGAAACGCTTCTTAAGAGTCTGATAGAAATTCTCTACAGAATATTTTCCGGTCGGGTCATAGATTGCAACACAGAAAATGTCATTGTTTACATGAGAACAGATAACCTTATCTTTGATCATATGAGATTTCAGATAAGAACCTATCTGCTGAAGGAGCTCATCGCCCACAATAATACCCTGGACATCGTTGATCTTCTTGAAATCATCGATGTCTATCATCATCAGTGAAACTCTGCACTTTTCTCTGTCGGCTCTGGATATGAATTCGGTCAGAAGTGAGACGAAATAATTACGGTTATAGATGCCCGTAGTGATGTCATAATAAGCCATATAGAGAAGGTCCGAGTGCTGGGCCTTCTCTTTGGTTATATTCATGATGGTAATAATCTTGTCAATGCACTCCGTATCATCTTCTTTCTCAATACGGGTAATGATCCTGTACCAGACGTGATCGTTTATGAGCCTGCATTCGCAGGTGGCGAAATTGTTACCTTTTTTTTCGGGAAAGAAAGTATCGGCAACAATATCTCTGTCTTCTTCGAATATTTTTTCAAACAGAAGATCAAAATCCCGCACGCGCTGCAATTTTATACCGAAAAGGTTTTCAAACGCACCATAAGTCTGAATTTCATCACATGTCAGATTCTGATAGATATAACCGAAATCCGAAGATTCGCATATCATCCTGTAAATGCGTTCACTCTTGGTTAATTTGGCATTTTGTGCTTCAAGCAGATCAATACGGTAATTCTTCTCTTCCATTACGTCCTCGACAGGCTAAAAAGCAATGACAATATTTTTATTTCTTATCGATAAATCCCTTTGCTTTGAGAAGCTCTGCGCAAAGAACAGCACCACCTGCAGCGCCTCTTACGGTGTTGTGGGAAAGTCCTACGAACTTCCAGTCAAAGATAGTATCCTCACGGAGTCTTCCGATGCTGATTCCCATTCCGTTTTCATAATCTACATCGAGTTTAACCTGAGGTCTGTTATCCTCCTCAAGGTACTGGATGAACTGCTTGGGAGCGCTGGGAAGTCCAAGCTTCTGAGGCTCACCTGAGAAGGTAACCATCTTCTCGATAAGCTGCTCTTTGGTAGCTTTCTTTCCGAGGTTTACAAATACAGAAGCGGTATGTCCGTTAAGGACGGGGACTCTGATGCACTGTGAAGTGATAAGAGGAGTGGTCTCGGGTACGATAACACCGTTCTCGATCTTACCCCAAAGTCTTAAAGGTTCCTTCTCACTCTTCTCTTCCTCACCACCGATATAAGGAATTACATTCTCTACCATCTCGGGCCAGTCCTTGAAGGTCTTTCCTGCACCGGAGATTGCCTGATAGGTTGAAACGACAACCTGAGTAGGCTCGAACTCTTTCCAAGCGGTAAGTACCGGAGCATATGACTGAATGGAGCAGTTGGGCTTAACTGCGATAAATCCTCTCTTGGTTCCGAGTCTCTTTCTCTGATACTCGATAACATCAGCATGTGCTGCGTTGATCTCGGGAACGATCATGGGAACATCGGGAGTCCATCTGTGTGCACTGTTATTGGAAACTACAGGGATCTCAGCCTTAGCATACTTTTCTTCGATAGCCTTGATCTCATCCTTGGTCATATCAACTGCGCTGAATACAAAATCAACATCAGCGATAACGTCCTCAACATTGGATACGTCCTTAACAATGATTTTCTTAACAGCTTCGGGCATGGGAGTCTGCATCTTCCATCTGTCACCGATAGCATCTTCATAAGTTTTTCCTGCACTGCGGGGTGAAGCAGCAATAGTAACAACTTCAAACCAGGGATGATTCTCAAGCAGAGAAATAAATCTCTGACCAACCATACCGGTTCCGCCAAGAATACCAACTTTTAACTTATCACTCATAATATCTCCTCCTAGACCGGTCTTTTCAGTACCGGAAAATATCATTTCAAAAAATCGTCGAGCGGATCGACAAGAACCTTTGTATCTGCGATAAACTTCTCACAGTTTTTAATCTCATCAGACATTGCATCGGGACCGGGTGCTCCCTTGGTGGAACGCTTAAGTACACATGTCTCTATGCTGACTGCTTCATAAAAATCTTCTTCGATGACGGGCGAAAGCCTCTTAAGATCTTCAAGGCTCATCTCATCGATCGTGATGCCCTTTTCAATGCATTCGAGAACCATTCTTCCGACAACGGAATGTGCATCCCTGAAGGGTATTCCCTTTCCGACAAGATAATCAGCGGCATCGGTCGCATTGGTAAATCCGCCGGCAGCACTCTTCTCCATTACCTCGTTGTTGAATTTCATGCTTCGAAGCATTCCTTCATACAGATCAAGGCAGGAGCAAACGGTATCCATTGCATCGAAAGCACCTTCTTTGTCTTCCTGCATATCCTTGTTATACGCAAGGGGAAGGCCTTTCATGGTAGTAAGAAGTCCCATAAGACTTCCGTAAACCCTTCCGGTCTTACCTCTGATAAGCTCCGCGATATCGGGATTCTTCTTCTGAGGCATTATGCTCGATCCGGTGGAATAAGCATCATCGATCTCAACAAATCTGTATTCATTGGTATTCCAGGTTATGATCTCTTCGCAGGACCTGGACATATGCATCATTATGATTGAGAGCGCATCAAGGAATTCTATAAGATAATCTCTGTCGGATACGGAATCCATGGAGTTATCGGTAGCTTTGTCAAAGCCGAGCTTAGCCGCAGTGAATTCTCTGTCGAGAGGATATGTTGTTCCGGCAAGTGCTCCCGAGCCTAGCGGACACTCATTCATCCTTGTATAGATGTCATGAAGTCTCTTTCTATCTCTCTTAAACATCTCGAAATACGCACCCATGTGATGAGCCAGTGTAACGGGCTGAGCTTTCTGAAGATGAGTAAATCCGGGCATGAAGGTTTTGGTACCGGCCTTCATGATATTCAGGATGGTTACGAGAAGTTTATCGAGAAGTGCATCCGCGATACATACCTCCCCTCTTACATACATCCTCATATCAAGGGCAACCTGATCGTTACGGCTTCTTCCGGTGTGAAGTCTCTTACCTGCGTCCCCTACTCTTTCGGTCAGTACCGCTTCGCAAAAAGAATGAATATCCTCATACTGATCGGTTATCTCAAGCTTTCCGGAAGTAACATCGTCGTATATGCCCTTCAGGCCTTCGGCAATCGCCTTGCCGTCTTCATCGGATATGATCCCCTGCCTGGTAAGCATCGCCGAATGAGCAATACTTCCGCAGACATCCTGCTTAAGCATCCTTTTATCGAAATTTACGGATGCATTAAACGCATATACTTTTTCATCGGTAGGCTTGGTAAATCTTCCGCCCCATAACTGTGCCATAAAGCCACCTTTTCCTTTTAAATATAATCTTATATATTTTCGGCAATTTGACACTCATTGTCAACAAAAAAATTTGCCGAAAACCCTTAGGAAAACGTTATATTTTTACATAATTCCGATATGTCATATCGCGGCACAAAAAAAGACCCGTTATCGCCATAACGATATCGGGTCTCAAAGCCGGAAAGGGGACTCGAACCCCTGACCTACGCATTACGAATGCGTCGCTCTACCAACTGAGCCATTCCGGCAGTCATACCGACAACGGTTTTTACCGCTGACGGCCTCTTGACTCACTTGTACGATTATATAGATTGAGACAGTAAAAATCAAGTCGGATTTAGGATCACTTCTTACTCTTTTTGATAGGAGTATAATTCCTGATCCTCTGCTCGATAACCTTCTCAAGTTCAGCCTCTGTGTAAGGTATGAACTTCATGATGATCATGCTTAAGGGTCTGATCTTAACGGAGATAGACTGCGTCCTTCCGTCCATTCTCTTATCGGTTGCTTTCCTGACAGTTTTTGAAACGGATGAAGAACCGCCGTAAGCCTTATCGTCGGTGGTAAATATTTCCTTATATTTTCCTTCGTAGGGAACACCGGTCTGGAAGGACTGCTCTATTCCGGAAAAGTTGACGATAAATACCAGCATATCCTCGGGATCGTCAGTCTTCCTGACGAAAGATACGCAGGCCTGATCCTCATTCATATTGCTGAGCCATTCGAAATTTGCCGGATCGTTCTCACCGGTTCTAAGCGCGGGCTCAGTTTCATAAAGTTCATTTAGATCATTCAGAATTTTTCCGCATATCTCATCTGCTGCACCGACAGCTTTTTTACCCGGGTGAGAATACAGGTAACCTGCAGAAAGTCTCATCTGAGCTTTTTTCATGGCATCATCACCGGGAAGAAGATCATAGAGCTTCCCAATCTCCCCGGTCTTTTCTCTACCTGCAAAAGGAAGAACGAAATCTTCAACAAAAGCATAGGTAAGTTCATCGGGAAGAAGGTGAAGATTCCTACCTCTGAACAAAGGATCCATTCTGATGAAATCTATGAAATCATCGTAGAATACTTCATTCCACTTATAATCAAAACCAAGACCGTTATCACAGACAGGATCGGTTATTCCCTGATGAAGCGACGAATCCTCAGCTATAAGGAGCATGCCGGGATATTTTGATCGCATCAATGTATTAAAATCTTTCAAGAATGAAATCGCATCAAGGTTCTCGTTTCCACCATAGATATTGGGAACCCATTCGGTCTTGCTGTAATCAAGATAAAGCATTCTGGCTATGCCGCAGACCCTTATTCCGTCCGCTCCGAAATCATCGGCATATTTAAATCCGGATGAAAGAAGGAAATTGGAAACAGTATTGGAAGCGTAGTTGAAAAGGCATGCATCTATATCAGCCGCATAACCCTGTCTGGGATCAATATGCTCGTAAAGACCGGTTCCGTCAAAAAGCGCAAGCCCACCCTCTTCATGAGCAAAGTAAGAAGGAACCCAGTCAAAGATAACTCCGATATGTGCATCATGAAGTGTGTTTACAAATGCTTTCAATTCTTCCGATGAACCGAGTCTCTTATCTATCGCATAAAAAGAAATGCACTTTTCCCTTCTGCTTCCCGAAGAGGTAAGTACGTTTCCGATATTAACATGAGTAAATCCGGAATTCCTGCAGATTCCCGGAATTATTTCACACATCTTTGCAAATGCTGATGATTCTTCATTTACATACTCAAAGGGATTGATCTGGTAAATGCTGAGCGCCGAGTTTTTGTCAACACTCTTTTGAGAATAAAGGGGAAGACATTTACTTTTGGTATTATCCGGAACCACAGACACAAAGCCGTTTTCCATAAGGAGCTCAGTAGCATAAGGATCTGCCTTCCTAATAATATCGTAGTTCTTAAACTTGATCTCGTACTGATATTTTTCTCCGGGTTTGATACCGGGAATGAACAGTTCAAAAATACCGGAATCCTCTCTCTTACACATCTGATCGAGTCTTCCGTCCCAGGAGTTAAAATCACCGACGACACTTATCCTCATCGCATTTGGAGCATATACCGCAAAAAGAGTACCTTCCTCTCCGTCATGCTCCATATAATGAGATCCGAGAATATCCGATGCATTAAGGCATTTACCTTCTGTAAATCTCGCAATATCTTTATCGCTCAAAAGTGAGGTATGTCTGTACGGATCTCCGCATCTTAATACTTTTTTCTTAAGAGTCTTACCGCCGGCCTGTCTTTCTTCGTAAGTAACGACATAGGTATAAACGCCCGGATCTTTAGTGGGCAGGAGCTGAGCAAAGAAACCGTCATCATCGGCAACTTCCATTTCCGTCTCTGAAGGTTTGCCGGGTTCACCCCTGTCCTTCCATTTGACGACAACGGACTGTGCACCGGGGAAATAAGCCTGAAGGAGCACGGTCTGTCCTTTTGCATGAGGACCGAGAAGATCCTGCGGATGTGAGCACTCCGAATATATAACCTCTTCGATAAATGCCCAGTCCATAAGCTTATAAAGTCTCTTATTCATATTATCAACCCCTGTTTATATATTTTATTGATCGATCTTATGTAAGAATAAACCGCTACGAAGCTTAGGCTCAAACCATGTGGACTTAGGAGGCATAAGCAGCCCCTCATCAGCCACCTTAAAAAGCTCCTCTATCGAAGTGGGAAACATGGAAAATGCAACTTCCATATCCTCTTTGCATCTTCTCTCAAGCTCGCCAAGTCCCCTGATACCTCCCACAAAATCAATTCTCTTATCGGTTCTGGGATCACCGATTCCGAGTACGGGACCGAGAAGACCATCCTGAAGAACAGATACATCCAATCCCTTTACGGGATCATCGGATTTGATATCATGATGTGCGCGTAATTTGTACCACTTTCCGCTTATATACATACCGAAAAGTCCTTTATCCTCGGGGGAATAAAGCTTCTTGGCATCACATACTTCAAACCTGTCTATGACTTCATTGAAGAACTGAACTTCGGAAAGTCCGTTAAGATCTTTTACAACTCTGTTGTAATCAAGGATCTTAAGCTCATCTCCGGGGAAAATAACACTGAGAAAATAGTTAAACTCCTCATCTCCGGTGTAACCGGGATTCTCTTCTCTTCTCTTTAGTCCTACTTTAACGGCGGATGCACATCTGTGATGACCGTCGGCAATGTAAAGAGCATCCGTTCCGGCAAATTCATCACGAATGGTTTTTACCTTATCTGCATTTTTGATAGAAAACACTCTGTGCCTGATGCCGTCATCGGAGGTAAAGTCGCAATCCGCTTCACCCTTTTTCACCGCTTCGATAACGGATGCAAGAGTATCGTTATGTCTGTATGCCAGGAAAATGGGGCCCGTCTGGAAGCCCGTCTTATCAACATGGTTGATACGATCGATTTCCTTGTCCGCACGGGTATTTTCATGTTTCTTGATCACACCGTTCATATAATCATCGATGGAAGCACAGGCAACGATACCGTTTTGAACTCTTCCGTCCATCGTAAGCTCATATAGATAATAACCCGGCTCACCCTCATCCTGAACAAAACGGCCATCCTCGATCCTCTCGCGGATCATATCCCTGGCCTTGTCATATACCTTAGGATCGTAAGTATCAACATCATCGGAAAACTGAGTCTCCGCTCTGTCTATGGCAAGAAAGCTTTCCGGGTTATTTTTGACAACCTCTACGCTTTCAGCTCTGTTATATACATCATAGGGAAGTGCCGCGATTACAGACTCCATACCTTTTTTCGGTCTGTATGCGTTAAAGGGTCTTACGTCAGCCATTTTAAAGTCTCCGTTTTATAGAAATCGTTATAATAGAATTGTGTAAAAGTCATTAATTATTTTAGCATTATACGGTTATACAAACAAGTTTCTACATGCTATAATGCATTTGAAAAAAGGCGAATTTTATTATAAAAAGAGGGTTGTTATGACAGAAGATCAAAGAGCAATGTTAAAGAGGATCAATGATTATGCGGAAGAAGTTATGCCCGATATTGATCCCCAGCACACACCGATTTCATATCAGCTGGAGAAACTGACTCCGATCATGAAACAGATCGGTGAAGAACAGGATAAATCTCTCAGCGATATATTCATAGAGTATATGGACCTTGCAAGTGAAGCCGCTACCGAGCTTGAAAAGAAACTCCAGGATTCACTTAAGGATATCGAAGACGGTGACAAGAAATAAACGGACATAAAAAAACGGGTGCACATCATGTGCACCCGTTTTATATTGCTTACATCATCCCTTTACTACTCTTACTCGGAGAACACCTTCAGCTGAAGAAAGCTTCTCAACGAGACTGGGAGTGGGAACATCATCAAGATCAAGCATGGTAACGGCATAATCTCCCTTTGACTTATTCATCATATCGGAGATATTGATCTTCTCTGCACCGATAACAGCAGTGAACTGAGTGATCATGTTAGCCTGATTCTTATGGAATACTTCAACTCTTCCCTTCTTATCGCAAACGCCCATATCAAGTGCGGGATAGTTTACGGAATTCCTGATATTTCCGTTATTAAGGTAATCCATGATCTCTGCAACTGCCATCTTAGCACAGTTATCTTCGGACTCTTCGGTACTTGCTCCGAGGTGAGGAGTAAGGATCACACCGGGCTGTCCCGCAGTTGTGGAGTTAGGGAAATCGGTTACGTATCTTGCTACCTTACCGTTCTTGAGAGCCTCAAGCATATCGGTCTCGGAAACAAGAAGATCTCTTGCATAGTTAATGACGACAACGCCGTCCTTCATCATGGAGATAGCTTCACGATTAATGGTTCCCTTGGTTGAATCAAGAAGAGGTACATGAATGGTGATATAATCACACTCTTTGTAGATCTCTTCTACCTTCTCCACATGGATAACGCTTCTGGAGAGGTTCCAAGCAGCATTAACAGAGAGGTAAGGATCGTAGCCGTAAACCTGCATTCCGAGGTGCTGGGCTGCATTAGCAACCTTAACACCGATGGCACCGAGTCCGATGACCCCAAGCTTCTTGCCGGCAATCTCGGTTCCTGCAAAATATTTCTTCTGCTTCTCGGCAGTCTTTGCTATGTCGGAATCGGATGCATTATCTTTGCACCACTGAATACCGCCTACAATATCTCTTGCGGCAAGGAGCATACCTGCGATAACAAGCTCCTTAACGCCGTTAGCATTAGCGCCGGGTGTATTGAATACTACGATTCCCTTTTCCGCACACTTATCAAGAGGGATGTTATTAACACCTGCTCCTGCTCTTGCAACAGCAAGGAGTGAATCTGGAAGGTCCATATCATGCATTGCGGCACTTCTTACAAGGATACCTTCTGCCTCTTCGGTCTTATCGGTTATCTGGAAATCACCTGTAAGATCGGCAAGGCCAACCTGTGAAATGGGATTAAGGCAATTGATCTTAAACATCTGGAAACTCCTTTCAAAGAGGCAAATTAAGCGTTCTCAGCCTCGAACTTCTTCATGAACTCAACAAGCTTCTCAACACCTTCCTTAGGCATTGCGTTGTAGATGGATGCTCTCATACCGCCAACGGTTCTGTGACCCTTGAGATTTACGAATCCTGCTTCGGTAGCTTCCTTGACGAACTTAGCGTCAAGCTCTTCATTACCGGTAACGAAAGGAACGTTCATGAGAGATCTGTCTTCTTTTACGACTGTTCCCTTGAAAAGCTTTGAAGAATCAAGGAAATCGTAAAGGATCTTAGCCTTCTCTTCGTTTCTCTTCTTCATCTCCTCAAGTCCGCCCATTTTCTTAAGCCACTTGAATACCTTGCCGCAGATGTAAATGGTGTAGCAAGGAGGAGTATTGTAAAGAGAATCATTGTCTGCCTGAGTCTTCCACTTAAGCATGGTGGGAGTTCCGGGAAGGCACTCATCCGTGATGAGATCTTCTCTGATAATAGCGATAACGCAGCCTGCAGGTCCGACATTCTTCTGAACGCCGCCGTAGATTACTCCATACTTGGTTACATCAACAGGCTCGGAAAGGAAACAGGAGGAAACATCGGAAACAAGGATCTTGCCTTTGGTGTTGGGAAGAGTCTTATACTTGGTTCCGTAAATGGTATTGTTCTCACAGATGTAGACATAGTCCATATCATCGGTGATGGGAAGATCCGAGCAATCGGGAATATAGCTGAAGGTCTTATCTGCGGATGATGCAAGTTCAACTGCCTCTCCGTAGATCTTTGCTTCCTGGAAAGCCTTCTTAGCCCACTGTCCGGTTATGATATATCCGGCCTTCTTATTCTTCATCATGTTCATGGGAACTTCTGCGAAGAACTGGGAAGCACCGCCCTGAAGGAACAGTACCTTATAATTATCGGGAATATTCATGAGTTCGCGAAGATCGGCTTCAGCTTCCTTGATAATGGTGTCATACACCTTGGATCTGTGGCTCATCTCCATTACGGACTGACCTGATCCCTTATAATCAAGCATCTCCTCTGCAGCTTCCTTCAGTACTTCTTCGGGCAAAACAGCAGGTCCTGCCGAAAAATTGTAAACTCTGGACATTTCTATTCCTCCTTAGATATGCCGCTATAGCGGCGTTAATTTATGTAAGTGTCAGCGAAGCTGACACCCAGCCTCATTAGATATGCCGCTATAGCGGTGTTAATTTATGTAAGTGCTAGCGAAGCTAGCACCCAGCTTCATGAATAAATATACGAATCTTTAATAAGATAAACTTTTAGGCTCCAATAGTCAACTCAATAATCATAAACCACTACCGGTGTACCTATTTCTATATTTTCAAAAATGGTTCGTGCGGATTCTTTATCCATATTTATACATCCGTGCGAACCGTCGTATGTATAAATATCTCCGCCCCACTCATCTCTCCAATCAGAATCATGAAGTCCGTAACCTCTGAAATAAGGCATCCAGTATGAAACGAAATCAATATAATCCTTTCCGTATAGATACTGATCGGTATATTTTCCGTTAATGTAGAATACTCCTCTGGGGGTGGTCCATCCTTTGGGAATGTCACCGGATACTATATCGGTCTCGAGTATAAGCTCACCGTTTTTGTAATAATACAGATACTGATCGAATAGATCGACTTCAACGAAGGTATCGCCTATGTCATTAAGACCTCTTACGGTTGCTTCTACATTGTACGAGGGAATATGCTCATCAGCTTCTCCATCCCAAGGTTCTTCTGAGTGGAGATAATTCCTCAGAAATCTAAGTTCGGCATCATGATTAAGTTCCGTACCGTAATTACTGTAAGTTGCGGGTATGATAACGGTTTTGCCGGTGGATGAAAGAAATTCCCTATCCAGACCGTACGTGTTATATGCCTCGCAAAGATCATCAATCCATTCGCTCACTGCTTCATCATCAATGATATACGAGCCTTCCTCATCCTTAATGGGATCATGATTTCTTTCTGCCTCGATAAGAAAACTCATTACAGAGGAATCAAAAGCAATCTTCTCGGCACCCATATCATAGACAAGATCGGTATTCAGAAAAGATGACAGTTCATCCCATTCGCCCAATCTCGCGTTTTCGTCTGCCGTATAAGGAGCGTCATAATAATATGTCTCATCAAGGGTAAGCGAAAGCTTTCCGCTTGAGAGCTCATCGGAAAGAGACTGAAGAGCTTTGTCGATATCAAGTCTTCCGGAATGATTGTCATATACATAATATCCGGTCTCGTTATCAAAGCGGATATCCACCTCGGGAGCCTGAGCCACTTCCGCCCTTACTCTTTCAAGCTGTGAAAATCTGCTTCTCAAAAGATCGGCATTAAAATCTATGGCAGGTTCAAGCTGAAGAGTTTGTTTAGTAAAAAGGCATGAGGGCCATGAAAAGATATTCTGTGATTCCACCGCGTTCATAACAGATGAAGTCAGGTTATAACTGTATGAAATATCTTCCGGTTTAATGAATGAATCCTCATACCCTTCATCAGACCAGCTGATCCTGATATCGGGTATTACTATTTTTTCTTTGAGATCATATGCAACAGCCTGCATACTTCTGCCGGTACAGTAAACATCACCTATCCATGTATTGGGAAGGAATCTGTTTCTGAAATAAAATGCAGTTCCTAAATAGATGGCAAGAAGTATTGCAAATACCGAGCAGATGCATACTACTTTCTTTTTATTCTTTGAAAGCTTTTCTCTAACGGAGGACATAATCAATCTTCTTTCATATCCTTTTCGTCAAATACTTCGCTTAAAGGCTTTCCTGCAGGAACCATGGGGAATACCTTATCGTCTTCTTCAATGATGCACTCGAGAAGAACGGGGCACTTTGCATCGATAGCTTCTTTAAGCGCAGGCTCAACTTCTTCCTTCTTGGTGATCTTGATCGCTTTGCATCCGAGGCCTTCGGCTACCTTACAGAAATCAACGGCATCGTTAAGAACGGTCTGTGAATATCTCTTTCCGTAGAAAAGTGTCTGCCACTGACGTACCATTCCGAGTACATGGTTGTTGATGACAACCTGAATGATGGGAAGGTTATATCTGGATGCAGTAGCCAGCTCATTCATATTCATTCTGAAACATCCGTCACCCGCAATGTTAATGCAGATATCATCCGGACAGCCTACCTGTGCACCTATGCAGGCACCGAGTCCGTATCCCATTGTTCCGAGTCCGCCGGATGAAAGGAATGTTCTGGGCTTGGAATAAAGATAATGCTGTGCTGCCCACATCTGATGCTGTCCGACGTCAGTTGTGATAACAGCCTTTCCTTCGGTTATACGATCGATCTCGGAAATGATATAAGGGCAGGTAAGTTTACTGTCATCATAGCCGAGAGGATACTTTGCTTTAAGCTCCTCAATATACTTCATCCACTCATCATGATTCTGCTTGGTGATAAGAGGATTCAGCTTCTGAAGTGTAGTCTTAAGATCTCCTACAAGAGATGCATCCACACAGATATTCTTACTGATCTCCGCAGCATCAACGTCGATATGAACTATCTTGGCACCCTCGGCAAACTTCTTGGGATTACCGATAACTCTGTCAGAGAATCTTGCGCCGAGAGCAACAAGAAGATCGCATTCGGTAACTCCGAGATTGGATGCCTTTGTTCCGTGCATTCCGATCATACCGGTATAACGCTTCGAATGTCCGTCAAAAGCTCCTTTACCCATCAGGGTATCGCAAACCGGAGCATCAAGAAGTTCGGCAAGCTCTGCAACTTCATCGGATGCACCGGAGATTATGGCACCGCCGCCAACATAGATGAAAGGTTTCTTAGCTTTGCAGAGCATCTCGGCTACGGCGGTAAGATCCTTATCCTCGAATCTGATCACCTTATCGGGCTCGGCAGGATTAACGGGTTCGTAATCACATACAGCTGCGGTAACATCCTTGGTAATATCTACGAGAACCGGACCGGGACGACCGGTTTTGGCTATCTTAAATGCTTTACGGATTGTAGGTGCCAGATCATTGATATTTTTAACAATGAAACCGTGCTTTGTGATGGGCATGGTAACACCGACGATATCGATCTCCTGGAACGAATCCTTTCCCAGAGCGGGAAGATTAACATTTGCGGTTATGGCAACAAGAGGAACAGAGTCCATGTATGCCGTAGCGATTCCGGTTACGAGATTGGTGGCACCGGGGCCTGAAGTAGCCATGCAGACACCGACCTTACCCGTAGCTCTTGCATAACCGTCCGCAGCATGAGCCGCGCCCTGTTCATGGCTGGTAAGCACGTGTCTGATCTCATCCTGATGCTTATAAAGTGCATCATAAATATTGAGTATGGTACCGCCGGGATATCCGAATACGGTATCTACACCCTGTTCTTTGAGACATGCTATTACTATTTCAGAACCGTTCATTTCCATAGTCCGTAATTCTCCTAATAATCAATTCTTGGGAATCTCAAGTACCGCTCCGCGGTTTCCGC
>JAEEGK010001093.1_pt1 | contig 67719 bp, 50 predicted proteins | sample 8958771 | NCBI WGS metagenome assembly JAEEGK01 (sample SAMN16246547, study PRJNA631951) | gut metagenome | biome: gut microbiome; feature: rumen; material: SC-attached | host: Bos | place: Iran: Karaj | collected 2018-10
GTTCTAATAGTTTTTCACGTCCAATACGCCAACATCCCTCAGTACCATCAGTATGAATTGGCCATATTGCGATTGCACCATCAGGTGCTTTATATGTATTTCTATCTACACCTAATTTTAGAGGTTCATCTGCACCAATAAATTGTTTGCCATCTTCGGAAACCAACACAGGAAAAAACAAATTAGGTCTATCACTACGCATATTATTTGTGCCTGTCCTTAATAAACCTTCCCAATGGACTTTGGCTCTTGAAGTATTTTTTACACCGCCCAACCATTCGTCACCTAATTCTAAGGCGACTGGTGTAGATGCTCCAAATTTTACAAAATAAATATACTCGTCAGACCTTGCAAATTCATTACCTCTTGATACTCCACCGGGCATTATACAAGAACTAACCATCTGAATCCTTGCATCCGGAAATAACTCCTCCAAAAGACAACCAAGATGCAAATATTCTTTTTCGTCGATAGTGATAATCATAACACTATCGGCGGGATTGAGAATTTTTTTCGCCAAAAGAAGGCGTTTCTTCATCATTGAAAGCCATTTGGAGTGGCGGTAAGTGTCTGATGAATCCACATAATCGTTGTTGTATTTCCAATCTCGTGCGCCGGTATTGTACGGTGGGTCGATGTAGATACAGTCCACCTTTTCGGCATAGAGATATTCCAAAAGTTGGAGCGCGTGATAATTGTCGGCTTGTATAAGCGCGTGAGCGGGCGCGTCGGGGTCGGTATTGTTGTAAATGCTGTCGATAGGCGTAAGGCACGGATAAATAGGCTCACCAAACTGCGCCACAGCCACAAGGTCGCAGGCAGATATGGTGAAAGTCTGCTTAGTGGCATTGTCTGCCACAATACATTCGCCGTCGTTGATAGAAAGCACCGTAAGGAGACGCTTTGTGTCGTTTTTGGGTGCGGCAGTCATTCCTGAACGGATTGGAGTGCCGTACAAAAGCGTAGTTTCGGGCAAGTGGTCTTCAAACACAAGCCCAAACTTTTTTTGTTTGAAAAGTTTGTCGGTCTCGGCTTGAATCCTCGCCCTAAGGTCGGGGTTTTCTATTTGCGATATAAGGTCTGATAGTGCTGACATTTACGAAAATTATGTTGTAAAATTTCGCACGAAAATAATAAAAAACTTTTACAGGAACAAAAAAAATTAAATCATTTGTCCTCATTTTTTTTATATCTTCGTCAGCACCAGCCCATCCTCCTCTCGATTATAAAATTCCTCCATCTTGGCATTGAATCCCTGCCTTGGCAACTTGGACCATTCGCGGAAATCGGCGGTGATGTCGGTGAAACGGATGTTGACTTTGCGTTTTGGGACAAAGAGGAAACGGAGCAACAGAAGAAATTTAACACTTTTGAGAAGCATCGGCACCATGGGCGCGGTGCGGGTGCGACCGTAGTTGGACCAGCGGCTGCCCCAAAGACCGTGAATTTCGATGGCGACTACGCGGGTGTGAGCGGGGAGAATTTTGGAGGCATTGTAAGCCATGCGGCGGTTGCCGATGTTTTCCTTGCCGTCGAGGGTGATGTGTCCTGATGGGTAGAAAAGAATGTTTGCGCCGTTTTCGAGTTGCGTTTTCACTATGCCGTCGAGTTTTTGAACCTGTTCCACGCCTTCGCGTCCGCCACGACGGAGGTCGGGTACTTGAACCGCGTCAAAAAGGTTGAGAATATGCCCCATGAACTTGTTTTGCCAAAACCTTGCGTCCACCAACGGCTGGAGTTTGTAGTTGTAGAGTTCGGCAAAGAGGATAAGCGGGTCGATGAGGGCGCGGTGCATCGGGAGGATGAGGAGGTTTTGACCGGCGGGGACGTCGAGCACTTCCTTGTTTTCCATCTTGATGTCGTAGTGGAGGTGGATGATCTTGCTGACGCGGTAGCTCAACGATCCTTTGTAATTGAACATAAAATATACCGACCAAATCGCCAAAATGATGCCGTCAACAAGGAATACGTATGTAGTCGGCAAAAAATTGGTAATCAGTATGTTGGTGGCAGACGCAGCCAATATGAAGATGAACGACACGAAGTTGAAATACGCGAGGATGATATTGAGTTCGGATGAATCGACGCGTTTCTGGATTTCGGCGTCAAGGGGTATCTTGAAAATGCCGACCGTTATGGCGATTATTGTCATAACAATACCAAAATACAGCGTGCCATGTTCCATCTTGTTGAACGGCAGTATGAACACCGCCACCATCATCAATCCTGCGATGACGCCAATGCGCGGCACTACGCCGAGCATATAGCGGTTTTGATTGAGCTTGCCGCCGGCGATGCATCCTGTTGTGATGCCAATTGCCATTGCAGCAAGCAGATAGCCGGTCTTAGTGTTGGAGATTCCGAGGTATTCTTCGCAGTGCGTTATCATTATTATCTGCACCGACGCGCTAAACCACCAAAACAGCGACAGCAACATTATCACGTGTCCAAGTCCCTTGTATTTGCTGGCGATTGCCGACGATTCGCGCATGAATGTTATCGGGTTTGCCGACGATTCTTCCGCTGTGTCGGTTTCGTCAGCCTTGATGGTCAGGCTGCTGAGGAGTCCGAGCGTCGCTATTGAAATCAATACAACAGCATACAGCGTGAGAGATTGATGATCCGACAGTATCGACCCGAGGAAAGTGCCTGTGAGGATGCCGAGGAATGCAAACGCCTCCATGCCGCCCATACCCATCGACACGCCTTCCACGCCGCCGATGTCCTTGATGAGTCCGTATTTGGCGGGCGAGTACAATGCGCTTTGCAGTCCCATAAGTAGCACCGCCGTCATTGCAAGTGAGATGTTTTGGAAGTAAAATCCCAATATCGCCACCAGCATAATTGGCAATTCGCATATTTTGGCAATGGTGACGATTTTTTTCTTGCGGAAGAAATGGGGCAACTTGCCAGCCAGCGGCGATAGGAATATGTATGGCAATACCATTGCCGCCGCCACGCAGCTTACAATTATTGTATTGTATTTGGGATCGACCCATTTCGCCGCCACAAAACACACAAGAGTTTTGAGCATCTGGTCGTTCATCACACCAAAGATGTTGGTGAGGTACAGCGAAAAAAACTGTCGGATTTTGTTCATTTGCTTTAATGGATTAGAGTCAAAAGATGAAAGAGTAAAGAGTAAAGTCTCAACCAATCAACTTTAATCTTTACTCTTTCAACTATAAACTTTACTCTTCAATTGTCAACTACTCCAAAGAGTCCTTGCCGTGGCAGTTTTTGTATTTCTTGCCGCTGCCGCAGGGGCACGGATCGTTGCGACCCGGTTTTTTCTCGGCTCTTACCGGCTGCGTCCTTTGTACGGGTTCGCGGCGGGTGAGTTGCTGCTGAGGCTGCTTGGGCGTGTCGTTGATGCTGTTGGCCTGCTCCTGCGACGCTTTCATTTTTTCCTGTTCGCGGCGGATGGCCTGTTCGCGGGCGCGTGCCTGAGCTTGTGCTTGTGCCTGAGCCTGTGCGAGTTGCTCGGGGTCGGGCATCGGTATCTGTGCGCGCATCAGAGTGGATACAACGCTCTTGTTGTTCTTGTCGAGCATCTTGCCAAAGAGTCCGTTGGATTCTATCTTGAAGATGACGAGCGGATCCTTCTGTTCGTAGCGGGCGTCCTGTACCGACTGCTTCAAGTCGTCGAGGTCGCGGAGGTGCTGCTTCCAGTTTTCGTCGATGGTCACGAGCATAATTATCTTCTGGAACGCCTTTGTAATCTCGCGGCAGTTGGATTCGTATGCCTTTTGGAGGTTGACGCGGATTTGGAACACGCGGCGGCCGTCGGAGATGGGCACAATGATGTATTCGAAGCGGTCTTTCTGCGTCTCATATACGTTTTGGATGATGGGCGCGGCTTTTTCGCGGATGAGTTTCATCTTTTCCGACATACGCTCGAATGCGGCGTTGAATATCTTGTCGCCGATGGCCTCGTCGGAGAGTTGCAGGAAGTCTTCTTCGGTCACGGGGCAGCTGATGCCGAGGCTCTTGGCTACCTCAAAGCTGAACGAGGTGAAGTCGTCGTCGCGTCCATACTTGACGAGATTGTCGCAAGCGTCGTTGAGCATATTGTTGATTTCGATGTCGAGACCGTCGCCGTAGAGAGCGTTGCGGCGTTGACGGTAGATGACCTCGCGCTGCTTGTTCATCACGTCGTCGTATTCGAGGAGACGCTTGCGGATGCCGAAGTTGTTTTCCTCCACCTTCTTCTGCGCCCTTTCGATTGACTTGGTGACTATCTTGTGCTGGATTACTTCGCCTTCCTCGATGCCCATACGATCCATAAGCGCGGCTATCCTGTCGCTGCCAAAGAGTCGCATAAGGTTGTCTTCCAGCGATACGAAGAATTGCGAGCTGCCCGGGTCGCCTTGACGTCCGGCACGTCCACGGAGCTGACGATCGACGCGGCGGCTTTCGTGGCGTTCTGTACCGATAATTGCAAGACCGCCGGCAGCCTTCACTTCGTCGCTGAGCTTGATGTCGGTACCACGACCCGCCATATTGGTGGCGATGGTGATGGTGCCGCTCTGACCTGCCTGGGCGACGATTTCAGCCTCGCGGGCGTGCTGCTTGGCGTTGAGCACGTTGTGGTCGAGCTTGCGCATTTTGAGCATCTGGCTCAGCAATTCCGAAATTTCCACCGATGTGGTGCCCACCAAAACCGGGCGTCCGGCGTCGTGGAGTTTCTGAACTTCGTCGATTACTGCTTTGTACTTTTCGCGCTTGGTCTTATATACAAGGTCTTCCTTGTCGTCGCGGATTACCTTGCGGTTGGTGGGGATTACGCAAACGTCGAGTTTGTAGATTTCCCAAAACTCGCCAGCCTCTGTCTCTGCCGTACCGGTCATACCTGCAATCTTCTCGTACATACGGAAGTAGTTTTGGAGGGTGATGGTGGCGAATGTCTGTGTTGCCGCCTCCACCTTGACGCTTTCCTTGGCTTCGATGGCCTGGTGGAGACCGTCGGAGTAGCGGCGTCCGTCGAGGATACGGCCAGTCTGCTCGTCCACAATCTTGATTTTGTTGTCCATAACGACGTATTCCACGTCGCGCTCAAACATTGTGTAGGCTTTCAGCAACTGGTTGATGGTGTGAACGCGCTCCGATTTGGTGGCGAAGTTGCTCATTATCTCGTCGCGGCGTTGCATCTTTTCTTCTTCGGAGAGGGAGGAATGTTCGAGCTCCGCAATCTCGCTGCCTACGTCGGGCAATACGAAAAACTGCGGGTCGTCGGTTTTGCCGGTGATGAGGTCGATGCCTTTTTCGGTGAGATCTACCGACTTCTGTTTTTCCTCGATGACGAAGAAGAGTTCGTCGGTGATTTCGGGCATACGCTTGTTGTTTTCAGCCATATAGATAGCTTCGGTGTTTTGGAGGAGCACCTTGTTGCCTTCTTGGCTGAGGAATTTGATGAGAGCGTTGTTTTTGGGCAGACCCTTCCACGCTTTGAGGAGTGCGATGCCGCCTTTGTCCTTGTCGCCAGCCTTGATATAATTTTTGGCGTCGATGAGGAGACGGTTGACGAGTTGCTTCTGTTCCTCAACGAGTTTCACCACTTTGGGTTTGAGTTCGAGGAACATCTGGATGTCGTCGCCGGCGTTTGGTACGGGACCGCTAATAATAAGAGGTGTGCGGGCGTCGTCGATGAGCACGGAGTCCACCTCGTCCACGATTGCATATACGTGCTTGCGCTGCACGAGTTCTTCGGGCGTGGAGCACATATTGTCGCGGAGGTAGTCGAAGCCAAACTCATTGTTGGTACCAAAAGTGATGTCGGAATAATAAGCCTTGCGCCTTGCCGCCGAATTGGGCTGGTGTTTGTCGATACAATCAACGGTAAGTCCCTGGAACATATAGAGCATACCCATCCACTCGCTATCACGTTTGGCGAGGTAGTCGTTGACTGTGACCACGTGCACGCCCCTGCCTGTCAAAGCGTTGAGGAATACCGGGAGGGTTGCAACGAGGGTTTTGCCTTCGCCCGTCGCCATCTCTGCAATCCTGCCTTGGTGGAGCGCGATACCGCCGATGAGCTGTACGTCGTAATGCACCATATTCCATTTAAGCATATTGCCGCCCGCCATCCAAGTATTGGCGTATATGGCCTTGTCGCCGTCTATGGTAATGTTGTTGAACCGAGTTGCAAACTCGCGGTCGAGGTCGGTGGCGGTCACTACTATCTGCTCGTTTTCTGCGAAACGGTGCGCCGTCTCCTTAATAATAGCAAAAGCCTGTGGCAGCATTTCGTCGAGCTGCCCTTTCAGGATTTCCTGGATGTTTTTTTCCGACTTGTCGATGTCGTTGTATAACTGCTCCTGCTCCTTTATGGAGAGTGGATCGTGTCCGTTGAGCTTATCCTTGAAGCCTTGCAGCTGTTCTTCTTCCTCCTTGATGGAGTCTTTGAGTTGCTGACGGAGGCTTGCTGTGAGTGCTCGCAGCTCGTCGTTGCTGATGTCGGCGAGTTTTGCGTACTCCTCCTTGATTTTTTCAACCGTCGGCATCATTTTTTTGATGTCCTTGCTTGACTTGTCGCCAAAAATGGACTTCAAAATATTTTGTATTATGCTCATTATATTTGTTGTTTTTTTATTAATTGCTTGATTAATAAATAGTTGACTGGTTTTGCCTACTATTTTGGCAGTACAAAGATAATTTTTTTTTCTTTATTATTTGGGTTTCCTGCAAAAAAATATTTATTGGCATGGTTTTTTCGCAAAATGTTTTTTAAATTTGTAGTGCGAAAAACAGTGCTAACATTAACCATTAGAATATGAAATACCGTTCAGTACAATTGGGCATCGTAGCAATATCGATAGCGAGCATCAGCATCCTGCTGCTGATGTTGGTATTTTTTTACCGTGTGCAGCAGCGTGAGAACGACAATCTTAGCCGCATCACCAATGAGCAGCGCAACACTATGGTGGACAATATCTTCGATATCAAACTCAAGCAGGAACAGACGCCGGTGTTCGACAATTCGGCTTGGGACGAGTTGCAGGAGTCGATGGCTACCAAGAATATGGAATGGATTGACGTCAATATCGGCTACATGTCGGAGCATTACCTTGCTGCTACTGTGGCGTTGTTTGACACCGACAACAAGCTTTTTTACGACCATGTGATGCCGTTTGGCGAGGGCATCGACTTTTATGAAGACCTGAGGCTGCCGGCCTTGTTCCGCAACAAGTACAAAAACATCTTCTATGCCGTGAAGGAAAACAGGCTGTTTGCCTATTATATTTATAAAATTGTGTCGTCTGACGACATCCTTACGCGCCAGGAGCAGGAGACGGGTTACATCATGCTCGTAAAGGAGTACACCGACTCATTGGTGACGGAGATGTCGCAAATGCTCGGTTCCGTGGAGATGCACGTTGCACTCAGTCAGCTCACTCTTGAGCAGGCGGCTCTTGACAATCAGGACAGTTATTTCTACTATCTTACTCTCAACAACCAATACGGCAATCCTGTTGCATACCTTTATTTTACGGCGGAAAACGAGATTGAGAGCATTTTCAATAGGCTGTTGAAGGTGATGTTTGCGATATTTGGACTTGTATTGTTGATGCTAATATCGCTCATCTTGTACACTCAATTGAAAATTGTAAGACCGCTACACTTGATAGCCGATGTGTTCTATTCCAACGACGTCGGGAAAATAGACAAGTTGATGGGCAGCAAGTCGGAATTTGGCGTCTTGAGCAACAATATAGACAAATTTTTCAAGCAAAAATATGTCTCCGACCAGATGCACAAGGAGATGGTGGAGCGCAACAAGAAGCTCACCGACCAGAAGGACACCATCGAACGGTTGGAGCATGAAGTGTCGGCGCATGAAGACACCATTGAGACTCTCAATAGGCACATTGCCGACACCAACCGCGAAAAAGAACTTAAGGAGGCGCAGCTCTCCATCAACGAACAGATGCTCGATGAGCAGATGGACAATATCTACAAGCTCGGCGAACAGATAGAATCCCTCAAGGCATCGCTCAAGATGTCTGAGAAGCAGCTTATGGATGTCAACGAAGTTGTTAACGAAAACCAAAACTACGCTGTCCGCCTTAGGAATGTTATGCAGGTGATGGTGACGCCTACGAAACATGTGCTCCGCGAGTTTTTCCTGTTGGAAAAGCCGAAGGATCGCATTGGCGGCGACTTCCCCTTCGTGCTCAAAATCGAAAACTGGGTGATTGCTGGTGTTGGCGACTGCAATATGCAGGGCATTTCGGGCGCGATGCTTTCGGCGATAGACATCTACCTGCTCAGCGAGGTATTCAGGATGAAACGACTTTCAGATATGAGGCCCGACCTTGTGCTCAACGACCTCAACCGCAAGATACAGGCCACAATGGGCGATGTGCTCGAAGCCGACATTGTGCGCGACGGTCTCCACTTGTCGCTGTTCATGTATGATACTGAGACGCTTAAAGGATATTACGCAGGCTCCAAGCGTACAATGGTGCTGATGAGGCGCGGCGAAGTGTCGGAACTCTTTGGTGACAATCTCACCGTGGGCAAGGTGCACGGCAACAAGTCTTTCAATTGTGTGGAAACTCAGCTCGAATCCGACGACATCATCTATCTGTATTCAGATGGTTGCACCGAGGTGGAGGGCGGTCCTTATTGCAAGAAACTTCTTGCAATCAATTTCAAGAAGGAGATAGCCCGCAGGCAGTCGTTGCAGATTGCCGACCAGAAAAATTCGTTCCGAGAGTTTTACGAGGGCTGGATTGGCGACCTTGTGCAGAGCGACGATATTACGCTGCTGGGATTTAGGGTTTAATATCCTTGATGCGCACGTCGCTGTGTATCAGGCAGAATACCACCGCAGTGAAGAACGTCAGCATTGCATAGACCAAGGCTGGTTTTTCGATTTCGCAGGAGTGGGGCAGTGTGGTGGCAACAGAAAGAGCCATCGCCGTGTTTTGCAAGCCGGTCTCTATGGCAACGGTGAGTTGCGACGGCTTTTCGAGATGGTTGATTTTAGCAATGAAAAATCCGCCGTACATTCCCAAGATGTTGAGACCAATTACAAAAGGTGTAAGAATCAAAGCCTCGTTCATGGATAGTGCGTCGCACGAATTGGCATTGCCATTGCCGCCGCCCCAGAATATCTTGATGCTGAATACAATCAGAAGCATTAGCGGCAGAATCCATTTCAACGGACGCTCCAAAGCATTGGCAATTTTGGGAATATAACGCCTTATTAATAGTCCGCATAGTGCGGGCAGTATCACCGTCAATAATATATGTGTAAAACTTTCTGCAAATGACATCTCGACGCTCGCCCCATTGTCGGTGAAAAACGTTGACGCCACGGCGATTACAGAAGGAATTGTAAACGGACTCAGGATGCTGTTTACGATTGTCATTGAGATTGAGAGGGCGGTGTTGCCCTTGAAAATATGCACCAGGATGTTGCTTGTGGTTCCCACGGGGCATAATGCGATAAGCACAATGCCGAGTTTGGCATAGACCGACACGGGAGCAATCCACGCCAGCGAAAATGCGAGCAGTGGCAGCACGAGCAATTGGCTCCCGATGCCTGTAAAAATCGGCTTGGGATACACAAACACTTTCTTGAAGTCGCCGAATGTCAGCGACATGCCGATGCCCACCATTATTACGATGAGAGTGATGTTTACTAAAAGATCTGCCATGGTAGATGTAATTGTTTTTTTAATTCGTCGTGCAAAATTACAAAAAACTTCCCTTATTGTTTGCCATGTTGCAAAAAATGGCTAATATTGCGTATTAAAAACAGAGCAAAAATGAATTTCACAGACAAAAAAGTATGGATTACGGGCGCGTCGTCGGGCATCGGCGAGGCGTTGACATATAAATTTTCGGAGCTTGGCGCACGCCTTATAATATCGTCGCGCCGCGAGGCTGAGTTGCAGCGTGTAAAAGCCGCTTGCAAATATCCCGACAAGGTGACAATAGTCCCTCTCGACCTCGAAAAATATCACGAAATCGCCGCCATCGCCATTCCAATTGTGGAACAGATGGGCGCAATAGACATCCTTGTCAACAATGGCGGGGCGAGTCAACGTGCACTCGTGTTGGAGGAGGATTTGACGGTTGTGGAGAAAATGATGAAAATCAATTTCATGGGTGCGGTTGCGCTCACAAAGGTGATATTGCCGGGCATGGTGGCGCAAAAATCGGGGCATATTGTCTGTATGAGTAGTCTTGCCGGCAAGTTTGGAATCCCGTTGCGTTCGGGCTATGCCGCTGCAAAACACGCCCTGCATGGTTTTTTTGAAACTCTTCGCGCCGAAAATTATGACAACGGCATCCGCGTCCTGATGGTGTGTCCGGGCTACATCAATACCAATGTCGCCATCAACGCCCTCGATGCCAAGGCAGAACGCCGCAACCAGAACGACCCCGGACAGGAGAAGGGGCTTGCCCCGTCTGTCCTCGCCGAAAAGATAATCAAGGGCATCGAGAAAGAAAAACTCGAAATCACTGCCGGCGGCGGCGAAACCAACGGCATTTGGGTAAGTCGCTTCTTCCCAAGGCTTTTCGCAAAGATTATCAGAAAGAAGAAGTAGGGAAATTGTACTTTGTAAAGTGCAATTTTGGCTTGGAATTGCACTTTTGAAAGTGCAATTTTGACTTAGAATTGTACTTTTCAAAGTACAATTTTGGCTTAGAATTGCACTTTTGAAAGTGCAATTTTGGCTAATATCTGCACTTTTGAAAGTGCAATTTTTAATGATATTTAACTTTTTGGATGTGCAATTTGTTGCTATCTTTGTGGTGTTAACCATTAAATGTAAATATCATGGAACAGACTGATTTAGAACCGCTTTTGGGAGTATTTCGCCGTCGGCTTGCAGGTGTGCAGACCGACTTTAAGCGTTATCTCTATCACCAAATAGATTGGCGGGATCGTCTGATAGGCATCAGGGGGGCAAGGGGTGTGGGGAAGACTACATTGCTGCTCCAATACATAAAAGAAAACTTCAAGGATAAAAGCAAGGTCTTCTGGGTCTCGCTCGACAACTTGTGGTTTAAGACCAACAGCCTGCTTGAACTTGTGGATTACCTTTACAATCAAGGTGTTACAAATCTATTTTTTGACGAGGTGCACAAGTTTAAGGATTGGAGTCTGTATCTGAAAAATTTTTACGACGGATACCCCGACCTCAAAATTGTCTATACCGGCTCTTCGATGTTGGAGATTGACAATTCAAAGGCGGATTTGTCGCGCCGTCAGATACTTTATACCCTTGGAAATATGTCTTTCAGGGAGTATCTTGAATTTTCTAAGACATTGAAAACCAATCCTGTTTCGCTTGAAGACTTGCTCAAAAATCACATAGATATTGCCATGGATATTATGCCCAAAATCAAAGTGCTCAAATGTTTTGGCGACTACTTGAAGCAGGGCTGCTATCCCTTCAAAGGAGAAATGTATGGCGGTTACTATGCAAGGTTAAACTCTGTGATTCAACTCGTTATGGAGAGCGATATGCCGGCCTCGACGGAGGTTTCGTATTCCACGGTGGAAAAGACCAAAAAACTGCTGATGATTACGGTGGCAAGTGTTCCTTTCGAGGTGAACATCTCAAAACTTGCCGAAGTTTTGGGTTCCAATCGCGACAGCTGTCTCAAAATGCTCTACACCTTGGACAAGGGCAATATCGTTGCTCTTTTGACCAAGGATACGAAGAATTACAGACACCTCACCGCGCCGAGCAAGGTGTATCTCTACAACACCAATTTGATGTATGCATTGTCTAACAAAATTGATATTGGCACTTTGCGTGAGACCTTCTTTTTCAATCAGATGCAACTGCTGTTTGATGTGAGATTCCCCAAGACGGGAGATTTTCTCGTTGACAACCAGTACCTCTTTGAAGTGGGCGGTACTGGCAAGCGTTTCACCCAAATAAAGAACATTCCACAGAGTTATCTCGCCGTCGATGGCGTCGAGTCCGGCATGGGCAATAGGATTCCGTTGTGGATGTTTGGATTGTTGTATTAAAAAAGTTTTGTCTGGTAGGCAAAAAATGTATAAGTTTGCAGTGTGAATCGCTATATGTGTGTAAGCATTGAAGATGACTAAGATGACCATAGCATTTGATGGCAAGCGCGCCTCAAACAACCGTACAGGACTCGGAAATTATAGCCGACATATCATAGGATTGTTGGCTAAATTTTTTCCGGAAAATCGTTATGTGATTTTCTTGACAAAGCCAAACAAAAATGAGCAGTTGAGGGAGATTTTGGAACAAAATCCAAAAATAGAAACTGTTTTGCCGAAAAAAGGATTATGGAAAAAATTGTCGTCATTGTGGCGAGTTTTTGGAATTAGGAATGAAATCGCGGAGTATGAAAACATTATATATCATGGACTTAGCAATGAATTGCCGTTGACGATAAAAAAAACTAATGCTAAGAGCGTTGTAACGATTCACGACCTGATTTTCCTGAAATTCCCGAAATACTACAAGTATTTTGACCGCAAAATCTACGCCTACAAATTCCGCAAGGCGTGCGAAAATGCCGACATAATTATTGCTGTAAGCGAATGTACAAAAAGGGATGTCGTTGATATTTTCAACATAAATCCCGACAAAATCAGGGTGATTTATCAAGGTTGCGACAAGGTTTTCAAGAGCCCGATTCCCGATGATGTCATAAATGATGTCAGACAAAAATACAATCTTCCCGACCGATATTTGCTGAATGTTGGCAGCATCGAGGAGCGCAAAAATGCGCTTTTGATTGTCAAGGCGTTGCCTCTTTTGACGGAAAAAATACCGCTTGTAATTGTCGGCAAGAGAACTAAATACACTGCGGAAATAGAAAAGGAAGCCGAAAAATTGGGCGTCAAAGATTTCTTGTTTATTTTTGACAAAGTGCCTTTTGAAGACCTTGCGCCGATGTACCGTATGAGCGAGATTTTTATCTATCCGTCGCGGTATGAGGGGTTTGGGATTCCGATAATTGAGGCTATTTGCTGCGGTGTGCCAGTGATTGCGGCTACGGGCTCTTGCCTTGAAGAGGCGGGCGGACCAGATTGCATTTATGTAGATCCTGATGATGAAAAAGCATTGGCGGCTGCAATAGAAAAATTTTCCACTGACACTGCCTTTCGTCAGAATTCAATCGACAGTAGCAAAAAATACGTGGAAAAATTTTCGGAGGAAATTCAGGCAAACCAATTAATTGAATGTTATAAAGAAATTAGAGATGAAAAATAAAATATCAGTAGTAATCAACACCTACAACGCCGAAAGGCATTTGGAGAAGGTTTTGCAGGCAGCAAAGGATTTTGACGAAATTGTGGTCTGCGATATGGAAAGCACCGACCACACAGTAGAAATCGCCCAACGGTATGGCTGCAAGGTTGTTACGTTTCCTAAGAAAGATTATGTAAGCGCGGAGCCGGCACGCAATTTTGCAATCCAATCGGCTTCGTCGTATTGGGTTTTGGTGGTGGATGCTGATGAACTAATCACTGAGGATTTGCGCAAATATCTGTATGACAGGATTAAAGAAGAAAACTGTCCAGCCGGTCTGTACATTCCACGCAAAAATTATGTGATGAACAAGTTTATCAAACAGACATATCCCGATCCGCAACTGAGGTTTTTTAAGCGTGAAGGCTCTAATTGGCCGCCATACGTCCACACTTTTCCCACGGTGGACGGCGCGATCGAAAAAATACCTCCTCAGCGTATGGAACTCGCCCTCATCCATATCAGCGACACGGTGTATGACCAATTGCACAAAATGAACCAATACACTGAAAACGAGGTAGTTAAGAAACAGGGCGACAAAGTGGGCATGTTTAAGATTTTCGTAAAATGCACCCACAGGTTCATCAAGAGTTTCATATTCAAAGGCGGATTCAGGTATGGCATCCGTGGTCTTGTGTATGCTATCAACGCCGCTAATTACAAGTTTTACACGATGATTAAGATTTGGGAAAAACAAAATGTGGAGGACAACACACTTTCGTGAATCGTCCTTCTTATGGTCGTGTCCAATGTTCTTTGATTGCGGTGTTGTTGATTTTCATCATTGATGTTGCATATTGTCTCATTTCCTCAGTCTTGCTTGGATTGATAGTCGCGAGGTTTTGCGAACTGCCTATTTTGTACAGAAATTCCTGTTGGGATATGATGTTGTAGCAATAGAAATACTCTTTGTCTGCGCAACCGAGATGCTCGTCGGAAACGAAATGGATGTACCGACGCTTGTTTTTAAACAGGTCGATACCCAAAGTGTTGTTGGTGTAGTCGAGACCCAAAAGACCCATGACAGTAGGGAAGATGTCTATTTGTCCGCCCAAGATGTCCATGCGTTTCATATTCCCTTCAAATAGGTTGGAATAAATGTAGATGGGTATTCGGTTGTAGTTGTACACCATGTCATAAATGTTTTCGCCGCGTGGTTTGCCGTGGTCTGCTACAAATATAAAGATTGTATTTTTGCCCCAATCAGTATTGACAGCGTTTTCAAAGAAGTATTTTATAGCGTCGTCGGCGTATGCTATTGCTTGGTCGTCGATAAGGGAAAACCTTGATGAGTATTCGTCTGGGATTGAATATGGGGAGTGGTTGCTGCATGTGAGAAACATTGCAAAGAACGGTTTGTCTTTTACGTTGTTGAGTCGGGATATTCCGTATTCAAACATGTAATCGTCGCGCACCCCGAATCGATTGGCGATTTTTTCTTTCGGGTAGTCTGCTAATGCGATGATGTTGTCGATATTGTTGTCTCTCAAAAACGAGTTCATATTGTCGTAATGAGGGTCGCCTGTTATAAAAGTGAATGTCTGGTATCCATGTCTTTTGAGTTCGTATGGCAATCCAGTGTACAAGTCGGCTGGCAGATTCATGCACGGTTTAGAAAAATTTGGTTCGTATCCGTACATCGACGCACAGATGCCGTTGTTGGTGTGTATGGCAGCCGAGTAAAAGTGTTCGATGTAAAACGACTTGTCTCGCAATTCGCTCAAAAAAGGTGTGAGCGTCTTGCCTTCTATTTGACATTCAATATTGTATAAGGTCATCGATTCCATAAGCACCAAGACAACATTTGGAGTAATCGCAGTGTCGTTTTGGTCTATATGGCGATTAAGTGGCTTTTGTGGGTCGCTGTTGATTATTTGGAGTTCGTTTTTGACAAATGCAAGAGAGCTGTCGAGGTCGGCATTGTGTATTATAGGTACGTCAACATCATTTTTCGACTGTTTGTATGTTTCGTAGATGTTGAATATGGCGTTGTTGCCTATTTTGTTGTAAAACGGAATGTCGCAGAAAGATGCAAAACTAACTCTGAGAACATACCTTTGGAAACTTCCGCGCAACCCTATGAAACACAATCCAATAGCAAGGATTATCATCAAGGGGTTGATGATTGCTTTTTTGTGTGTTGGTTTTATTTCTACGATTGTTTCCTTTTGGGCTGAGTCTGTTATTTTTTTGGTTGCAATTATGAATAAGGTGCATGCGCCTATTGCAGCGATGATGTATGGATAGTTTTGCCAATCTTCAAATAGCATTCCTGCTGTTGTGTCGATGAATTGTAGGTAGTGCATTGCTTCGTAATTGATGTGCCAGCCGAACACAGAATAATACCTAACATTGGCAACGGCTAAAAATATTACAATTGCGTACAATATTGAGTAGTATATCTTGAAAATGTTAATCAGTCGCTTTGGATTGATATTATTGAAGAAACATGCAACAGCCGACACAGCAAGCGGCAACAGGGCAATGTACGATGCTCCGTGGTTGTCGAACCTTGCGCCTATCACCATTGAATGTAAAAGGTTGATTATGTCGAATGGTGTTCCTTCGGGAAAATTTACTATTATGAAAATGATTCTAACTGCGGCGAGAAAAAGTAGTGCCGTTAGTTGGATTTTCAGTATGTATTTAAGTAGGAATGTTATTGTATAGTTTTTCATTTTTTGTCTCGGTAAATCTCTATAATTTTTTGGATGAAATTGTCATAATTGAGCTTTTGCTCGTAGTATTGTCGTGCGTTGCTGCCTATTTCTTTATATTTTTTTGATTCATATAGGTTGCAAATCGTTTCGGCTATTTTATCTGGGGCAGACACGGGGACAAGGATGCCGGTTTCGTTGTTTTTGATGTATTCGGGTTGTGCGCCATTGTCGGTGGTTATCACGGTTTTGCCAGCCATCATGTATTCCACGTTTGAAAGTCCCAATGCTTCGGGTACGATAGATGGCAACAATGCGCAGTCGCAGCCGCCAATGTATTTGCAGACGTTGGTTTCCCAACCAGTCCAAATCACTTTGTCTTGCAGTCCGTTGTTTTTGATTATGTTTTTTATGTCGTTGGCGTATTGTGTGGTGTCGTCGCCTACGAAAACCATCCGCCAGTCGAATTTGTCTTTTATAATTGCGAGTGTATCAACAATGGTTTCTATGCCTTTTTCTTTTGCAATACGACCGTGATACATAAGCACGAATGTTTCGTTTGGAATCTTGTATCTGTCCCTGAGGTACTTAGAGTCGCATATTTTGTCTTTGATGCCGTTGTGTATTACGCAGCATTTGGCTTGCTCAATCTTTGGTGAGGACGATAGGCATGTGTCTTTTGCTATTTGTGATACAAAAATTATTTTGTCAATGTTATTATAGACAATATTTTCAAAAAAAGATTTTTTTGCCTTTCTCACTAAGTGGCGGGTCATAATTACTCGGATGTTTTTTTTGCCACTTAGTTTGCGGGCAGCTATTGCAATGAAGGCTCGTTTGAAATCGTGTGTATGTATTATCGTGTCTTCATCTTGTTTTTTTAGTATTTTCGACAATGCAATTATCGATTTGATGTCCATGTAGCCGTTCAATTTAAGGTGGCATAATGGCACATCAAGTGTCATGAATTTTTCAGTAACAGCTTGATAATTTTTGCAAATTACCGATATGTTACACCAATTTTCTTTTTTGAGGCTTTCTATCAAATCATAAACATATTGTTCCCCGCCGCCCCATGTTTTGTTTGCAACTAAATGAATTATTTGCATTGTTATGATTCCTTTAATAATTTTGCAACTATATCCTCTACCTTAATGTCATTCAGGCATTTATATTTTTCTTTGAGGCGACATTCCTTATTGCCGTAGATTGAGCATGGGCGGCAGGGCAGGGCGATTTGCATTGCGTCGTCGAGGCTTTGACCGTAGCCGAGAAAACCGGCGGCGGGGTGTGTCGCGCCCCAAATCGACACTGTGCGTGTGCCAACGAGGGATGCCAAGTGCATGTTTGCGCTGTCCATGGAGACCATGTAGTCGAGGTTTGAGATGAGGAGGAGTTCGTTTGATAGTCCGCCAAGTTTGCCAGCCGTGCTGATGGTCTGTGGATATTTTTGCTGCCAATTTTCAAGGATTGCCTTCTCCTTGTCGCCCGCGCCAAACAGAAACACTTTTGCGCCGTTTTCAGTGAGCGATTTTACGAGGGCTTCGGTCTTTTCCAATGGCAGGATTTTGCCTTTGTGGGCGGCGAAGGGCGCAATGCCAATCCAGCGGCAAGATTTTTCGCCGGTGATTGCAGTGACTTCCGTCGGCAGCGTGGTGTCGGCGAGGATGGAATGGAAATCTATCTCAAAATCAAATCCTAATTTCTTCAAAACGGCTTTGTAACGCTCGATTGTCGTGGTCAGGGCTTCACATTTCATCGCGCCTTTCTTGACGAGGCGTTTCTTTTCGGATCGACCTTTGTCGATTTTGATGGTTTTAATTGAACCCAAAAAACTCCTGAACCTCAGATATTTGGTGCGCAGTACGTCGTGGAAGTCGGCGTATGCGTCTACGTGCATGGCGCGGATTTCCTTGTAGAGGCGGTTGAGCCCGGCGATGCCTTTGTAATCTTTTTTGAGGTCAACGCCCACGAAGCGCACGTTGCCAGGGCAGGTGGCAAACATTGGAGCAAAATTTTTGCGGCTCAGGAAGATGATTTCCAAGTCTTTGTATTTTTGCGCCAACGACCATACCACCGGCACGCACATCGCTACGTCGCCCATAGCCGAAAAACGGGTTATCAAGAGTTTCTGGATTGCCATTATTTTGTGCCGTAAAGTACGGGGTTGAGGTTGGGGTCGTTGTACATTTTCATCTGCTTGTACACTTTCATGTATTTTTTGCCGGTGCTGATGTCTTCAAGCAGCTGGTCGATGGCTGTTGCGAGGTCTTTTTTCTGTTCGCAGAGCACGTCGAGCTTCTTCTGGCATTGAGCCTTGTGTTCGGGTGTGGTGTCGTCACGCTCCACCTGCTCCTTCATGTGGTAAATCTTGAGGGAGAGGATGCTGTAACGGTCGATAGCCCAGGCTGGCGACTCGGTGTTGATGGTGGCGTCTGCGGCGGGCTTCACGTCCTTGAATTTGTCGAGGAAGTAGCTGTCGATAAGCTCAACGAGGTCGGTGCGGTCTTGGTTACTCTTGTCGATGCGGCGTTTGATTTTGAGAGCCTCCACGGGGTCTATCTCCGGGTCGCGGATGATGTCCTCTAAGTGCCACTGTACAGTGTCGATCCAGTTTTTGAGATAGAGGTAATACTCTATGGTCTTGGTTTCGTATGGGTTGGAGATGGGGGTGTCTACGTCGTCGTGCTTGTGATAGTCGGCGATTGCCCTCTCAAATATCTCCCATGATGTTTCTGTGAATGTCATGTTGTTTTTTTTTATGGTTGATGCTGCAAATTTATAAAAACTTTGGCATTTTTCGTCAATTTGTAGTGAAAAAACTTTTGTCGTCATTGTTTCACGGTCAGGTCGTTGTCAATCATGCGAATGTGGTATTGTTGGATTGCAGCCTTCAGTAGCCTCAGCATTGCGGATTCTTCGTCGGGGAAACGCCCGATGAGGTTGTTTTGGAGCATGACGTCTTCGTCGGGGATGTAAAATCCGGTCTCCTTAGTGCCGTCAAATTGTAGGAAAAATCTTCCCTTGGAAATCTGGTAAAGCGGCTCGCTGTAATTGATTACGTATCCTGTCGTGTCGTTGGCGTCGAAGTACGAATTGCCAAAGGCGATGTATGGCTGGTCGTAATTGAGATAGTCCAAAATTGTGGGCGTGATGTCGGTCTGACAAAATAGTTTTTCCGACATTTTTTTGATGCCGCCGGGCTGATAAAACAAAATCGGCACTTTGAACACGTTGCGGTCGGTGGTGTATTCGTGGCTGAGGTTTTGGTTGGTGTGGTCGGCTGTAATTACAAATAGTGTGTTGTCGTACCACGGATACTGTTTCATCGTTGCAAAAAACAGCCTGAGTGCATTGTCGGTATACTGGATGCACTTGGTGATAGGCTGTGGACCCTCCGCAAAACGCTCCTTGTATCTCTCTGGGATACGGAACGGACTATGTGATGTAGCTGTGAAACAAGCAGTTACAAATGGTTGCGGAATTTCGCCCATGCTTTTGGCGTAATATTGCAAAAATTCCTCGTCCCAGATAGCCCAATGCCCGTCAAAATCGTCCATCGCGTTGAATCTTGGGTCGTTGCAGTATTCGGTCATGCCATAATAATCATCAAAACCCGCCAACCGCGAAAAATGCAGGAATCCCATGCTGCCGTTGGGTGCGCCGTGGTAAAACGCTGAGTAATAGCCTTTTGTTTTCAATAGCGACGCCACGCTGTTTACCTTGTTGTTGGAGTACATGCCCATAAAAAAATGGTCGGTCAGGTAGGGGATGCCCGCCAAAATGCTCGGCATTGCATCGATTGACTTGCGCCCAGTTGCAAACGAATTGGTGAACGTAAGTCCCTCTCTATAAAGCGAATCCAAGAACGGCGTGTAGCCTTCGTTGCCGTTGAAAAGTCCCGAATATTCCTTGCCGAAGCTTTCCAAAATAATTATCACAATGTTCATCTTGCGGAAGTCGCCGTCGGGGGTGGGGTGGTGGAGGGGCGTGTAGATCTGTGCCAATTCGTCGTTGTCAAAATATTCTGGATTTGTAAACGAAATCTTGCCCATGGTGCGCAGTATGCAGTACGGCGTATTGAGTACGATGGCAGATTCGTTGCTTTTGCGGATATATTCGTTGGCGTTGTTCATGTTCATGGGGCGGTGGTCGTTGTCGATGAAGAAACTACCGCGCAATCCCGCCATGAAGAAATATATGCATATCAATGTTGCCGGCAATACTTTCAGCGGGTATTTTTTGCAAGGGAAATCTTCTGCGCTTACTTTCGGGTTGTAATAAAAACGAACAAGCACAAAAATCAATGCCGCAGCCGCAACTGCGAGATACCAATAGTCAACAAGTCCGCCGAAAAAGATTGAGGCGAGGTTGTTTTCGTTCTGAAATTCATTGAAAAACGAGAAGTTGGTTCGCCGTCCGTTGAAGGGGAAAAACGCCGCATCGAAGATGTTGGCAAATATGCCTATCGAGACGGGAATCAGGAAAAGGTATTTGGCAATGCGCTTGTAAGTGCCATTGAGCGCAAATCTGAACGGCATTATCATCATGAAAAACGCCGCAGCCGAGAGGTAGAATATCGCCGCGAAGTCGTATTTCATGCCGCCTCGGAAGAGCGTCAGGTAATGCGATGGCTCTATGTCGCCGTAGATGTGGCTATTGGCGATTACAAAAATAATCCTGCACACCATCATCAACGCAAACGCTATCAGGTAGTTGACGGCGTATTGGGCGATAGGATGCTTTATCAATTTTTTTAATGACATTTCATTGTAATTTTGATGCAAAATTACTGAAAATATCGTTTGTGTCCAAATATCTTTTTTTTATCACAACAATCTCTTTATATGTTGATTCTGTGACTATTTAAGGCACGTTTTTTGTAGTTAATATACCTTGAATAATTAGCAGCAGAACCAATGAAACGCCTTATTTATATATTAATCATCGGACTTGTCGTCGCGCTGTGCAGCTACGGCAAGAGTAATGATGTGTCCAAGAAGGTCAATGACGCCATCTGTCTCGGGCAGAGCAGCGGCATTGCCGAGTATCTTGCGCCCGAAGTGTCTTTCGTGATGCGTGGTAGCAAATCCACCTGCACGAAAGGCGAGGTGGAGCAGGTTTTGCACGAATTTTTCAGGCAAAACAAGCCTTCGCAGTTTCTCGGCACCACAGACAACGGCTTTTTTTCGGGGAAGTTGACCACCTCGGAAGGCAAGTCGTACAAGGTGGAGTATAGGCTCAAAAATATTGATGATAAGGAAGTTATAACAGTTTTTTATGTAAATTGACGTATTGGGATTATTATTATTCGATAGCACCGGAACATTTAATTGATGTTCCGGTTTTTTTTTTCGGCAAATAGTGTTATATTTGCATCTTGAAAATAATCTTTTACACCGAAAACAACATGGAAAATCTCGAATATCTCGTGGACGACCTTATCAAGATTGCCATTGCCGAAGACCTCGGCGACGGCGACCACACGTCGCTCTCCACAATCCCCGCCGACGAACAAGGCGCGGCGCAGCTCATCATCAAGCAGGACGGCATCTTGGCTGGCATCTGGGTGGCTCTCAAAGTGTTCAACGCAGTGGACCCCGCCCTCAAAGTGGAACTCCTTCTCCAGGACGGCGCACAGGTCAAGAAGGGCGACATCGCCTTCAAAGTACGTGGCAAGGTAATCTCTATCTTGCAGGCAGAAAGGCTCGTGCTCAATTTCATGCAGCGTCTTAGCGGCGTTGCCACGCAGACCCACATCTACGCTTCCAAAATCGCCGACCTCCACACCAAGGTGCTCGACACGCGCAAGACCACGCCGGGCATGCGTCTGCTCGAAAAACAAGCCGTAAAGATTGGCGGCGGCTGCAACCACCGCATCGGTCTTTTTGACATGATTCTCATCAAGGACAACCACGTGGACTTTGCCGGCGGCATTGCCAACGCTATCAAGGCGGCTCAAGACTATTGCAAGGCTAAGGGCAAGAATCTCGACATTGAGATTGAGACCCGCAACCTCGACGAAATCCGTCAGGCTATGGCAGTGGGCGGTATCCGCCGTATCATGCTCGACAATTTTGACCTCGAACAGACCCGCAAGGCTGTGGAACTCATCGGCGGCAAGTACGAGACCGAATCGTCGGGCGGCATTACCCTCGACACCCTCCGCGACTATGCCTTGACCGGCGTCGACTACATCTCCGTAGGTGCGTTGACCCACCAAATCAAGAGCCTCGACATGAGTTTGAAGGCCATCGAAGAGTAATTCCGTGTGTGGTCTAACTTTTTTTAACAGAATTTCGTGTTCAACAAAGGCTTATTTTGCATCTATTAGCACAAAAGGCATACAAAAAAGCCTTCACGAGACGTTTTATTATAATTGCAACTTTTTGTAGAACAAACTAATGCATGGAGGAAATTGAAATGAAAACATTGATAAACACCTTGACGGGTCTTGCGGCTCTCGCAGTGATGACCGTCGGCCTCGGCTCCTGCACCATCTTGCTCGCCCCCACGCCGTCGAGTGTATATATCGACGATGTGTACGGCATGAGGCCCGCCGCTCAGGTGGTGACAGTGCAGCAGCACACCACCGCCCCCAGCAACGCTGACAATTCGCAGGGATACAGCGACAATTCGCAGGGCTACAGCGACACCGACGTTTCGTCTTACGACGGCAACGCCGAATCCTACACCGACAATGGCAGCGTTGAAGACATCATCGTAGACGACAGCTACACGGCGCGTATCTACAGATTCCACCGTCCGTCTTACTGCCGCAGCTATTACGATGTTGCCATCATCGATCCCTGGTACAGCGATTGGTATTGGAGCTTCGGCTACCACTACAACTCGCCCTACTGGTCGTTCAGCTACGGTATGCCTTACCATTATTCTTACTGGGGCACACCTTATTATGGATACTCTTGGTGGGGATACCATCACCACTATTATTCGCCGTGCTATTACAGCGATTATTACTACAATCCCTACCGCTATCGCCACGGGTACAGCCACAATTATCATTACAGCGATTTCAATCGTAGCTATGCCCGCACATACGACCGCATCAACCACAACAACGTGCCTTATTCCTACGGACACAGGCAGGGCAGCACAGGCAGCTACAGCAGCCGCACTTACTCCCGCAATTCCAACAATGGCGCAAGCAGCCGTTCTGGCAACGTAAGCAACAATGGTCAGAGCAAGCAGGGCAGCAGCACTGCAGGCACTTCGAGCAGCCGTTCCGGCAACCATCAGACCGGCAGCTACTCTTCGTCGGGTCGTTCTTCTTCGAGCAACAACAATGCTACTACATCGTCCAACGGCTCGTCGTCGCACAGGAGCGGAAGCTATTCGAGCAGCAGTTCTTCTACATCCAAGAGCAGCAGCAACACCACTTCTTCTTCCTCCTCGCGCAGCGGCAGCAGCAACAATTCTCGTAGCAGCAGTTCGTCGTCCTATTCGTCCACTCCGTCGCATAGCAGCGGCAGCAGCAGTTCTTCTACTCGCAGCGGCAGCGGCTCATCCTCTCGCAGTGGCAGCTATTCGTCGGGCAGCAGCACTTCCAAGTCGTCGTCGAGCAGCAGCTCGTCTTATTCAAGTGGCAGCAGGAGCGGCAGCAGCTCGTCGGGACGTTCATCGAGCGGCAGCTATTCCTCGGGTTCGTCGAGCGGCAGCTATTCCTCGGGTTCGTCGAGCAGGGGCGGCAGCAGCTCCTCGTCGAGCAGCCGTGGCGGACATCGATAAAATATAAACAAACCCAAAGTATCTAAAGAACATGAAAAAGTATATTATTGCGTTAGGTGTTGCGGCACTTGCTACGGCGGCTAACGCGCAGAACGAATACGACGCGCTACGTTTTTCGCAGACATTTCAGCAGGGCACAGCGCGGTCGGCGGCGATGGGTGGTGCGTTTGGCGCACTTGGCGGCGATATTTCAGTGACCGCCATCAACCCAGCCGGCATGAGCATCTATCGTGGTGCGGATGTTTGCCTTACCCCGATGGTCTACAACAATACTGTCAAGTCCACCATCAATGGTCGCGATGACGAGGACAGCAAGTTTGGAATGAAGTTCGCGAGCATTGGCATCGTGATGGGCAACGACCGTGGCAAGACCACCGGCTTCACCAACTTCGCTTGGGGCATCACTTACAATAGGCTCAACGATTTCAGCAGCAACGAAAGGCTTGGCGCGTTCAACAATTCGAGTTCGATGCTCGACCGTTGGAAGGATATGGCAAACCAAGATGTATGGAGCGACTACACCAACGGAATTGCATACGATTCAGGTTTGATGTTCGATTCAATCGTCAATGGCAACACATGCTATTTTACACCGCATGATGTGGAATGGGGCTACGGTGCTAAGGGCGGTTATGGTGAATATCAGAGCCGTTCCGTAACGCAGAAAGGCGGTGTTGGCACATGGGATTTTGCAATTTCTGGTGCTTACAACGACATGTTTTTCTTCGGTGCATCGCTCGGCGTACAGTCCATCAACTACAAGTACACAGCACGTTACCACGAGGACGACAAGGAAAACCTCTTGCCATACGAACATTGGGATTTCACCGAAAAACTCAAAATCAATGGCGGTGGCATCAACTTGAAGCTCGGTTTGGTAGTGAAGCCGGTGCAATTCCTCCGCGTAGGTGCGGCGTTCCACACTCCCACTGTCTACAACCTCACCGACAAGTATTACACCACGGTCTCCAACGTGTTGGATAATGGAACTTCTGGCGAAAAGTTGTCGCCCAACGACTCTTACGAGTACGACCTTGTAACTCCTATGAAGGGCATCCTCTCTGCGGCGTTCATCGTTCCTGGATATGGTCTCGTAAGTTTCGATTATGAGAGCGTCAACTACACCAAGGCAAAATTCCAAAATGACGATTTTGACGAGGACGATTTCACCGTGCAAAATGATGCCATCAAGGACAAGTTCAAGAAGACCAACAATTTCCGTTTAGGTTTGGAGGGATTGGCAGGTCCGGTTTCGATTCGCGCAGGATACGCCTTGTACGGCAATCCTTACAAGTTTGTCTCCGGCGACAAGCAGCGTCAGATTCTCTCGTTTGGTTTGGGTTTGAAGGGTGCGGAAAATTTTTACATCGACCTTACAGCCACTTACCACATCTATCAGACCGACGCCGTATTGTACGAGTGGGCAGACAGGATGCAGAATTATAGCTACGACAACCGTTATTTGAATGTGCTCGTTACATTCGGCATAAGGCTGTAATAAGATTTGCAATTAATTATAATCCTGCATAATATGAACAGGACTGAAATTGTAGATAGAATCAGCAAGACAATTCACCGTGAAGAGCCTTCGTCCATAGCTATTCTCTATGGGTCGGAGGCTCGTGGTGATGCACGCAGCGATAGTGATATTGATGTCTTGATATTGCTCGATGGCGACAAGCGTGATTTGAAACGCGAGGACAACCTTTCCGGCGAACTCTACAAAATCGAACTTGATAGCGGTGTCATCATCAGTCCTATGATACTTCTCCGCAAGCAATGGGAAGAACGCCCTTTCAAGACGCCATTTTACATCAACGTGATTAATGAAGGGATTAGAATATGAAAGAAACGCTTGATGAACAAAGCCGTGCAGAGCTGGTGAAGTATCGCATGAGTCGTGCTGATGAAGCTATACAATAGGCTCAGCTTATGGCAAATGATTGTCATTATAATGCGGCTATCAATAGGTTGTATTATGCGTGTTTCTATGCGGTGCAGGCATTGCTTGTAAAACATGGAATTTTGTCCTCGACTCATGCTGGTGTCAAGACAATGTTGAGTTTGCATTTTGTCTCCAAAGGAGTGATAGATGTAGAATATGGCAAAACGTTCAGCCGCTTGTTTGAAATCAGACATAGTGGGGATTATGATGATTTTGTATATTGTGACAAGGAGATGATTGATGAATATACTCCCAAAGCAGAGACTTTTGTCAGTAAAATCAAAGAATTGTTGTATTAAAATCATCAAATTCCTCAAAAAAATCGTTAGCCAAATCTTTTTTTAAAAAAAGGTTTGGCTTTTTTTGTTTATTTCCTTGAATTGATGTAATTTTATACCGCTGAAAATAGGCACAAAGATTGCATAAAAAGTAAGAAAAAATACTTGCAAAATGAAACTAAAATTACAGTCAAAACTACTGATATACATACTTTCGGTTACGTTTGTAGTATTTCTGTTGTCGATGGGCTACATCAACTACAGGTCGAGCAGCGTCACCGAGAGGTCGCTTACGCGGGCATTACTCGAGACGCAGAAAAGTTCCGCTTTGAAAATCAAGACCGCCATCGACTGCGATGTCAGCGCGCTCAAATCGCTTGCGGCGTCCATTTCCGGCACCGATGAGCTATCCGACGAGCAGATGCTCCGCGTGTATAAGACGGCTGTGGGTAGTTTCCTCGACAACAATCGCAACTTTGCATCATTGAGCATATCATGGGAGTTGGGCGTTGTTAATCCGGCATGGGACAAGTCGTATGGACGCCGCGTCTACAAATTTGAAAGGGGCGACGGTGGTCTCAGGGTTGTGGTGTCTAATCTCAATCTGGACGGCGACGACTTCGCCAGCGACTATTACCGCGTGAAGGTCAACGGACGCGACATGATAACGGGCGTCGTGAGCAACGACACCGAAAATCCCAACGTGCGCCCGATATACAAATCTTCTATATTGATTCCTGTATTTGACGCCGAAAATACATTCTGCGCCCTCGTGAGCGCGGATTTGGAGACCGACATCTTTCACCAGTCTGTCAAGAATGCCGCAGGATATGAGAGTTTTGCTTCGTTCCTCATCACCGACGAGGGACATTTTGCGGGTATGTCGAATAGTGGCGACCAGGCTGCTGGAAGCGACATTTTGCGTATAATATCGCGTTCGTTCTACGACATCCGCTCCAAGATAGATTCGTCAGGTTTTGCCAATTACCCCGTTGTGGATTCCACAGGGCGCGAGCTTAGGGTGTGCGGCGTGAGCATCGACGACAATATCTTTGATTCGAGCTGGATGCTCGTTACGGCAATTCCGGAAGTGCTCATTAGCCGTCAGCACACTTCGCAGTCGATGGCTACTATCTTTGTGATATTGCTGGGCATTCTTATTATAGGACTTGTGTTTTACCATCAGACCTCCAATCTCTCGCGGTTCCTTGACAAGTCGGGACACGTGCTTGGTCTTTTGTCGCAGGGCAACATCAAGGACGCCGACGATATGGAGACGGAGGACACTGTGGAGCTTGATTCTATTTCCACGTCGCTCAATAGTCTTAAAGCTGGTCTCGATCGTGCCGTCGATTTTGCAGAGGAAATCGGTCGTGGCAACCTCACATCCACGTTCTCCGCGCTCAGCGACAAGGACGAGCTCGGCATATCGCTCCTCAGTATGCGCGACAGTCTTGTAAAAGCTAATAAGGAAGCCAATGAACGCCGCGAACTCGACCGCAAGCAAAACTGGATTACGGAAGGTGCTGCGAAGTTTGGCGACATTCTCCGCGAGTACAACAATGACATGTACGACTTCTCCTTCAATATCATCAGCAACCTCGTCAAGTATGTGGGCGCAAATCAGGGCGGTCTTTTCGTTATCAACGACGACAACAAGGACGACATCTACTTCGAGCTTGCCGCTGGATACGCCTACGACATCCGCAAGATACTCAAAAAGACCGTCAAGCCGGGCGTTGGTCTTGTAGGACGTTGCATCCTCGAATCGGAGAGCATCTACATTAGCAACCTTCCCGAAGATTACATCAACATTACATCAGGTCTCGGCGAGAAGAGCCCGCAACGATTGTTGATAGTCCCCTTCAAATTCAACAACCAGATATACGCCGTTGCGGAGATTGCATCGTTCAATGAGATAGAGCCTTACAAGCAGCAGTTTGTGGAGGAAGTGGGCAATAGTATCGCGTCCACCATCGCCACCGTGAAAATCAACATCCGCACCAACAAACTCCTGCAGGAGCTCAAGGTGCAATCGGAGGAACTTTCTTCGCAGGAAGAGGAGATGCGCCAGAATATGGAAGTGATGAAATCCTCGCAGGAGGAGATGTCGCGCAAGGTGGACGAATGGGGCCAGACCGTGGAATCGCTCAATCAGTTGATAATGCTTGTGGAATATGCATCCAACGGCAAGTACCTGAACATCAACTCCAAGGTGCTCGAATTTTTCAAGAAGGAAAAGCCGCTTGTGCTCAATGGAGTAACGCCGTTGTACGAGACCATCCACACGAGCGAACGAACCGAAACGGACGAATTTTGGTTGCAAATCAGGCTCGGCAGACAGAAGGTGGTTTCCAAGACCGTGGCTGTCGATGGCATCCATTACAACATCATCGAGACTTACAACCCCGTGCAAAATTATTACGGAAAGATATACAAGGCAGTCTGCCTTATAGAAGTAAAGGACGAAGGTGTGCTCAAGCAGGAAGAAAGTGCCGGTTCCAACAATAATTCCGATGGCGAATGGTTTTAGGTAAAGAGCAGGAGGGCAGCAGTCAATCATATCGCAACCGCCTTGTAATCAGCGAGGAGCAAATCGAAAAAAATCGCGAGGAATACAAGCGTCATTTTTCGTTGCCTTATATGGAGGCTTTTTGTCGGCACGTGCTCAATCATATTAGCGATGTCTGGTACAGGCCGAGGTTTGTAGGTTTTGAGCATTTGCCGCCGCGCAACAATCCAGCCGCCCCGCTCATCTTTGCCACCAACCATTCTGGAATGGCGTTTCCTTGGGATGCAATTGTTTTCATATCGCAGATAGCCGCCCGCGAATTGCCTATGCAGGACGGCATCAGGGCGTTGATTTCTCCGATGCTCACCAAATACCCTTATATGTGCCCCTTCTTGATTGACGACTTGTGGTTCAAGGCGGGGTGCATCAATGCTACTTTGCTCAATTTTGAGACCGCAATGAGCCTCAACGAGAGCAATGTGCTTATCTTTCCGGAAGGCATCGACGGCATCGGCAAGGGCTTCGACAAGAGGTATCAGTTGCAGCCGTTCAAGACCTCGTTTCTCAGGATGAGCATCCGCTACAAGACCGACATCATTCCTTTTATGACTGTCAACGGCGAGTACAACAACCCCCTCGCATACAATTGGAAACCATTGACTAAACTTGTGAGGAAATTCGGGATGCCGTTTTTCCCGTTGGGTGTGCTGGCGTTTCTTGCGGCGTTTCAGCCGTGGATTTTCTACATTTCGCTGCCCTCGCGCCTCACTTTTGTCATAGGTGAGCCAATTCACATCTATGAAATGGTTGACAAGCCATACGAGCAGCTCACACAGAAGGAATTGAAGGTGTTGGGCGAAAAAATCCGTCAACAGTGGCAGCAGCAGCTCCTCGATGCCAAAAAGACTTACGGCAAAAAATATTACGACGTCCGCTCGCTATTGAAGGCGATGTGGCAGCGCAAAAGGTATTTCTTCAGATATTTTCCGCCGTTTTGGCCATTTGTAATGACGTATTTTGATGTTAATTATGATGCCAAAGTTGGCGACGAAAGCCTGCGAATTACTTTCCGCAAATGCCTGAAAACCATTATAAAACGTCCGTGGGTATTGGCGATGTATTTGCCGATAGTGGGCTGGGTTGTCATCGCGCTCAGAAGTTGGTGGAAGATGAGGCACCGTTCTTAATCTTTCCTCTTTTCTCTCTCCTCAATCAATCCTAACGCCCACCATAGTCATATCGTCCAATTGCATCGAGCCGTCGCGCCAAGATTCCATTTTTTCTGCAAGGCGTGTGCCCAATTCTGGCATCGGAAGGTTGATGTTTTGGAGCAGGAAGTCGTCGAGGCGCGGGCCTTTGAGTTTTTCCATTTGAGGGTTGGTCTGATCCTTGATGCCGTCGCTCATGAAAAACAATACGTCGCCCTTTTGGAGTTGGATTTCCTGACTTGTAAACGCTTTTTCGCGGATGTAATTGCCGATGGGTTGTCGGTCGCCTTTTAGCTTGATGCTCTCGCCGTTGCGGATTAGGATAGCCATTTGATATGCCGAGCCAAAGCGCATAATATTGGTTTTTGGATCGATGATGGCTACCGTCATATCCATGCCGTCGTTGATTGAAAGTCCATCGTCGGAATGTTGCAGGAGCATTGTCTTTACCATCATGCGCATACGTTCAAGTATGACAGCGGGATCAAAATCCGCGCCGGTATTTTCCATGTCGTTGAGAATATCCTTCAGCGCGCTCATGCCCATCATCGACAGCAACGAACCAGGCACGCCGTGTCCTGTGCAGTCGGCCTCCACAACAATATTGAGCCCTCGGCGGCTCTCCACCCTGTACCAGTCGCCAGAAACAATTTCCCTCGGCTGATAATAAACCATACTGTCGGGGAAAATTTCCGCCACTTTTTCCGGCTCGCTTACAGCCGATTGCTGGATGTATTGGGCGTAGTTCAATGACGCCGTAATCTTGCTATTTGATTCGTCGAGGCTGCGCTTCTGAATGTCGAGTTTTTGATTGAGTTTGCGTGTCTTGCGGTTGTAAACTATAAAGACGATTAGCATCGCTATAATCATCAATAGCATTATCCCAAACACGATATTGAGGCGTTGCTGCACACGTTTTTCCTCGTTGAGTCGTGCAATTTCCGCATCTTTCAGAGTTTTTTCGGCTGTGGATTTGGCGGATACGAGGTTGTGGTTGAGTTCGGCGTCATAGACGTTGTTGCTAAGTTCTATTTTGAGCCCAAACCATTCTGCGGCTTCTTTGTATTTTTTCTGACGGTAAAGCACCATGCCCACTGTGCCGGCAATGCGCTCCATTTTCTGTTTGGCGGCGAGGTTTTGCGCTATTGCATACGCACCGCGAGCATAGTATTCTGCGCTGTCGTATTGGGCGCGGTTGAGGTAGATGTTTGCCATCGAATTATAAACGTCGGTAAACATCGGTCTGTCTATCTGCGCCGAATCTCTGATGATGGTCTGGTAGTTGGCAACAGCAGATGCAGTGTCGCCGCTAAGTACCTGCAATTCAGCAATTAGCCTCAATGTGGAGAGTATTGAACTCCTTGCTACTTTGAGTTCCTGACGCAGGCGCAGTGCTTCGTTGAGTTCCACGTAGGCGGTGTCGTAAATGCCTTTCATCGTGCAGATGCGTCCGTAGTTGAGGTGGTAATATGCGAGTAGGTCTTTTTTGTTGATTGTTGGGAGATCCTTGCGGATGTTCTCCACGTATTCCATTGCCTTATCTGGGTCGTTGATGTTGATGTAGATATTGGCAAGGTTGATGTTTGAGTAGGCGAGATCCTCCTTGCTGCCGAGCAAGACCCATATTCTGTGTGCCTCCTCATAGCATTTGACAGCCTCGCCGTATTCGCCAAGGTTTTTGTAACAGATGCCGATAATGATATTTGCGCGAGCCTCCTCCCTTAGGTCGTTAATCTGAGGCTCTTTGGCTGTTTCCAAAGCGGTGTTGGAATATTTGATAGCCAATTTAGGGTCTGCATAACGGAGTTTCCAAGCGATGTCGTTGTATAGCCGTGGGCGTATGGAGTCGTGGGCGAGCCGCGCCACTTTTACAAGGCTGTCGATTTCGGGCGGCAAAGCCTTGGCCGTCAGCGTCATTGCTGCGGCTACCATAATTGCCAATAATGTCAACAATCGTTTCATTGCGTTGAATATCAATTATTTGCATTAACCAATTCTAAATCCAATCATCGTCATATCATCGCTGGCGGACGATTGGCTCCAGGCGTGGATTTCGTTGTGGAGTATCACTCTTATTTCCGGCATAGGCTTGTCGCAGCACTCGGCAAGCAATTCTGCCAACCGCGAGCTGCCAAACCTCTCGCCCGACGGGCTTTTGAGGTCGCGTATGCCGTTGTTCATCAGGAAGATAGCGTCGCCGTGTTGAAGCTGTATGTCCTGCTCGGTAAAATCTTCTTCCCTTATAAAATTGCCCACAGGCATCGAGTCGCCTTTCAGTTGCGTTACTTCGCCGTTGCGTACTATCAACGCCGTCTGGCACGCCGCCGCAAAGCTCATACGCATATTCTCCTTGTCTATCACAGCCAGCGACGCATCCATGCCGCCATCAAACGGCGATTTGTTTTCTGCATTGTGGCTGAACATTTTTTTCACCTGCTGGCGCATTTTTTCGAGCATAACGGACGCTTTCATCGGAGTTGTCGAATTGATGGCACTATTGACGGTATCCTTGAAAATGCTCATACCCATCATGCTGAGCAATGAGCCTGGCACACCGTCACCTGCGCAGTCGGCTTCCGCTACTATTATTTGCCCTTTGACGTTTTCCACGCGGTACCAGTCGCCCGATACGATTTCCTTGGGAACGTAGTAAACCATGCTGTCGTCAAAAAGTTCTGTAAAATTTTCGGTGGTGCTTAGCGCGGATTTTTGTATGCGCCGCGCGTAATTGATTGACGACGTAATCTCGTAGTTGGCGGCTTCGAGCGATTGGTTTTGGGTTTCAATCAACGTATTGAGCCTCTTCACTTTGCGGATGTTGGTGATGATGAATATCAATACCGCTGCCACTATCAGCAGGATTATGATAGACATCATGTTGATGCTCGAACGTAAACTTTTCTCGTTGTTGAGGCTCTCTATTTCGAGCTGCTTGGTGTAGGTGTCGGCACTATATTTAATATTGTATGTCTGTTGCTCCACCTGTTTCTTAAAAAGGCTGTCGTAACATTCCATTTGCCGTATGTAGCAGTCGTTGAGACCCTTGTAGTCTTTCTTTTTCTTGTATATTTCCGCCAGGATGCCGTATGATTCCGAAATCGCCTTTTTGCTACCAATGTTGCGGGCGTATTTGAGGCTTTGGTTGGCGTAAAAAAATGCGCTGTCGTAGTTTTTGAGCGCATTGTCGCTATAATAAATATTTGATATGCAAAATGTCAGTTCGCCTAATAGGTCGTAGTCGCCAAATGCATCAATGGTAGAGAGTGTTTGCTTGTACTCATTCAGTGCGAGTTGCGTGAGACCGGCGGCGGAGTGGCAGTCGGCGAGATATTTTTTGGGGACGCTCACCGACTTGTTGAGTTTTTTACATTCGGTGCGGATGGAGATTGCCTTTTGAAAAAACTCCTCCGACTTGTCGAAATCCTTGATGCCGAGCCTTGCACGTCCAAGGTTGAGGTATGCGTAGGCGAGCACCGACGAGTCGCCGAGTTTTTGTGCTATCGGCAATGCCATCTTCAATTGGTTTTCTGCCTCTGTGAATTTGTTTTGGTATATCAGCAAGTTGCCAAGGTTGATGTAGCCGTATCCGAGTTGCTCTTCCACATTGAATTTTACGGCTTTTTCGATGCCGAGTTTGTAATATTTGAGAGCCTCGTCAAAATTGTCCAAGTTTCTCTGGCACACGCCCAAAAAGGCATACGCTTTCACCTCCTGGAGTATGTTGTTGGTACGCTTGGCAAAATCGAGGCCTTTCATGCCGTATTGGATTGCGATTTCTGGATTGATGTTGCGGAGTTTCCAGCAGATGTCGTTGTTGAGTTCGGCGGCGAGCGAGTCGGGGGCATGCATAGCAACGTTGATAAGGCTGTCAATCTTCTTATCCACAACAGATTGCGCACCCACCCTTGCCGATGTTAATGTTGACATCAGTACAATCAAAGCGACCACTATCGCCTTAAATAATGTGTATGATATTACTCGTTGCATTATAACTGCAAAGTTAATTGTTTTTTCCGTTTCAACAAAATCCAAACGCAAAAATCTTGCAAATTTTTTTTATAATTATGTCAAAAAAAACGTTTTGTGCAAAAAAAATAATAATCACTTAACATTGCCCTATCCAAAAATTCTTTATTTTTGTATGGTTGAAATTTCAAGACTTTTGACGCAAATGATAACGAAATTGGAACAGTTGGTGGAGCGAGCCTCCAAGGTTGGACGCAAAAAACTCTCCGTGGCGTGTCCGTATGACGGACATACTATGGTGGCGGTGGAACGTGCAAGAAATCAGGGGCTTGTGGATGTAGTTTTTACGGGCAACTTGGAGCGTATCAAGGATGCCGCCGCAAAAGCCAACATCGATTTGTCCAATTATGAAGTTTGCGACATTCCTTTTGACGATGCCGCGTTGCAAACCGCTTGCCGCAAGGTTTCTGTGGGCGAGGCGGATATTCTGATGAAGGGTTTGATTAGTTCCGAAAAATACCTGAAAGCCGTCCTCAGCCGCAATACAGGTCTCTTGACGCTTGGCAGCACCATCAATCACGTTGCCGTGATGGAAAATCCCAATATGGACCGACTGTTGATTTTTGGTGATTCGGCGGTGATGCCTACGCCCGATTTGAAACAGAAGTTGCAGATACTCAATGCGTTGGTGTCGATGGCGAGGATTCTTGGCAACGAAAATCCCAAAGTGGCTTTTGTGGCAGCGACAGAGTTAATAAGTTCGGCGATTGTTGCAGGGCAAGATGCCGCAATTATTTCTAAAATGAGCGAGCGCGGACAATTGGATTGCATCGTGGATGGTCCGCTTGGTCTTGATGTTGCCATCAATAGGGAAGCCGCTGATATTAAGAATGTTAAAGGCTCAATCCACGGCGACGCCGATTGCCTTGTGTTCCCCGAAATTGAGGCGGGCAACGCTTTTTATAAGGCTAACACAAAACTCGCAAATTCTACCATTGCCGCCGTCCTCGCCGGTACAAAATCCCCCGTCGTAATGACCTCCCGCGCCGACAGCATCGATTCTAAGTATTATTCGATATTGCTTGCACTTGTCGCAGGAACGGTTTTTTAATTATGCATTGTAAACAGTCCTCGTTTCCAATGACCTTGCCAATGTAACTTCGTCGGTGTATTCTAAGTCGCCGCCGAAGGCTACGCCGCGTGCTATCTGACTGATTTTGTTTACCTTATCCGAGAACAACCGCGAGAGATAAAAACACGTCGTGTCGCCCTCCATATTTGCGCTCAGGGCAAATATTAGTTCGTTGACATTGCCGCCGTCTCCGATGCGGTCGGAGAGTTGTGGGATGTTGAGGTCGCCGGGGCCGATGCCGTCGATAGGGGAGATGAGCCCGCCCAAAATGTGGTAAGTGCCTTTGTAAGTGCCTGTTTGCTCGATTGCAATGATGTCGCGGATATTTTCTACTACGCATACTGTGGCGCGGTCGCGACGCGGATTTGCACAGATGCTGCACGTCTCTTCATCTGAAAGATTGCCGCAAACCTTGCAGGTCTTGATGTTTTTTTTGAGGTTGACCAACGATTCCGCCAAAGCGTTGACGGTGTTGGTGTCGCGCTTCAATAGGTCGAGGACGAGGCGGAGCGCGGTCTTGCGCCCGATGCCGGGAAGTTTGGAGAAATTATCTACTGCTGTCGTCAGAAGTTTTGAGGGAATGTATTCCATTTTTCTTAAACGTAAATTTTTCACCGCCTTGCGGCGGCGGTTTTTCAACAAAAATTTTCGAGAATTTTCGTCAATTACCATCAATTTCTTTTAAAAAAAATTGACGGTAATTTTTTTTAAATTGACGGTAATTTTTGTTTATAAAATGAAGCCGTCGTAGGCGGCGTTGATAATGTTATCGTTGCGGATTTGTAGAAGATGAACATCGAGGTTGCTATCAGGATGTGCGAGATGTCGTTGTGATTGAACCACGGCGACAACTGAAATTTAGTTGCCATCACGGGGCCTGAAAAGAGCATCACGCCGGCGCCGATGAGCAAGAGTTTTTGCTCCGCGCCAAATTGGTGTTTCTTTACCATCAGTTGCAACGGCACGAGCACGGCGTACAATGTGAACGCGATGTGTGCGGCGGCGACATTATAGTCAACATAAAAAATCATCAACGCCAATACCAAAATCGATTCTGCTGTGATGGTTGCAAGCCAACGTTTCCTTGAAATGTCGGGCGCGAGGTCGGCGGCGCGATCCACGAGCGAAAGTTCAAATAAGGACGCGGATGTTATGTTGAAAAGCCAATTGGGCATATTGTGGATGTGGTAGGCGAATTTGTCTGACCAATCGAGGAGCGCGATTTGCGGCTTGGTGAGTAGCGGCTCTACAAAAAAATATGCGAAGGCGTGGCTCATTAGCCCTGCAAATAATGTACAAAGCCCCATCGTCAGGAAAAAATGCGGATAATGCGGCATATATCCGCCGTTTGCCTTGGATGCGCGGCGGAGTTTCACGTATGCCACGAGGCACACGGCTGTTATGATGAAGTCGGTGAGGGCTGTCATCGGTTCCAAAACCGATACGCCGCCCAAAAGCCATTCTGTTCTTTCCATTTTGTAAGTATTGTTTTTTGAAAGGAAGTCGCTCTGCGAGAAATATTACAAATCGTTTAAAATCAATCAAATCTGTATTAATTTGCGTTGATTTGTAGTATTTTTGTCTGTAAGGACACTCCTTTTTCGGACGGCAAAGTTAGCGTTTTTTTGTGTGATTCACAAAAAAATCAGAGTACGATGCCAAGCACGTGTACATCGTCGGTCTGTTCGTAGTCGCCTTTCCACTCCAAGAATGTGCGTTCCAATTCTACGCGCTGTTGTTCCATTGGGAGTTTGTAGTATTGTAGCAGCAATTTTTCAAAAGTGGCGATGTAAAATCTTTTTTGCTTGTCGCCGCCAAATTGGTCTGGGTAGCCGTCTGTGGTGGCGTAGGCAATGTCACCGTGGTTTACTTTGAATTGTGTGCTTTTGAATGGAACGGTGTCGCGTCTGTCGATGCCAATGGTCATACGGTTTGGTTTGAGGCGGATGAGGTATGCGTCGCCCTCGTCGTTGGCGATAATCTTGCTGCCCGAAGCCTCGCATACAGCCTCGGTCTCCGCGTCGGGCTTGCCAAACCTTAATATATAGCCGTGCGAATATGCGCCGGCGTAGTCGATGATGCAGTTGTTGCGGTCATATACAAACATACTTGCGTCCATACTGTCGCTAAGTACGCCGTCCTTGTCTCGCTGGTGGAGCTGGTGGATGATGCCGGTGCGCACGATGTTGAGGATATTGGCGGCGGTGATGTCGTCGAGTTTGTAGAGAGTTTGGTTGAGCATCACCTGACCAAGCATACTGATGAAAGCTCCCGGCACGCCGTGGCCTGTGCAGTCGGCGACGGTGAATACAGATAGTCCGTTTTTGTAGCCGACCCAATGAAAATCGCCGCTCACGATGTTGCGTGGCATATTGATGACAAAATGGTCTCCCAAAATCTCGTCAGAGAATATCTTCATCGGTTGTATTGCGTCTTGTATGCGTCGGGCGTAAGTGATGGAAGCGTTGATTTCCTTGTTTTGGAAGTCGATTTTTTCGTATGCTTTGTGAAGCTCTGTGATGTTGGTGCTCACCCAAACTATCATTGTGATTTCTCCGTCGTCGTCCAAAATCGGCGTCACATACGATTGCACCCAGAATGGCTCGCCTTGCAGATGTTTCATCTCGGCGGTGTACGTCTGGGTCTTTTTGGTGGCAACCACTTTTTCGTAAGTTGCCCTTGTTTCGGGCGTCATCGCCTCGAATTTGAGCGCGGGATGAGTGTCGATTTCTTCTATTGGAATGTGCGTTTCGCGTGAGAAGGCATTGTTGAACCAAATCATCTTGCCTTCCTTTGTTGTGATGTAAATAGAGTTGCCAGTGTTGGCTGCAACGGCGGACAGCATTTGGAGTTCCTTGTTGCGCTCTTCGAGTATTTGGGTGACGTTGTGAAGCTCTGTGATGTTGGTGTTTACCCACACTATCATCGAAATATCGTCGTCTTCGTCAAGTATAGGCGTCACAGCCACCTGCACCCACATACTCAACCCTTCCACGTGCGTGATTTGCGTGGTATATTCTTGCTGCTGTTTGGTGCTGATCACTTTTTCGTAAGCGCGTCTTGTGTCAGGTGGCATTGCTGGGCTTTTGAGTATGGGATTGGAGCCTATTTCGTCTAATGTAATGCCCGTGTTGCGTATGAAAGCGTCGTTGACCCAAATGATGTCGCCTTCATAATTGGTGATGAAGATGGAGTTGCTGGTCATTGCCGTCACAGCGGAGAGCATTTTGAGTTCGCGGTTGCTCTTTTCGAGTTTTTGGGTGGTCTGGCGCAGTTCGGTGATGTCGCTGCAAACAAGCACCATCATTGAGATTTCGTTGTTATGGTCGAATACGGGCGTCAATGTTGTCTGCATCCATACGTCGCCTTTTTCGGGCGCAAACAATTTCATATTGAATACGAAATCGGTGGATTGCTTTGTTTCCAGCACTTTGGCGTATGCCTCCTTTGCCTGTGCCGGCATCAGCGAGCCCCTGAGCGCGGGATTGGTGTGGAGCACCTCGAATGGTATGCCCGAATATTTGGAAAACGACTCGTTGAACCACGTGAAATTGCCTGTGATGTCGGTGATGAAGATTGCGTTGACAGTGGCGGCGGCCACTGTGGAGAGAATACGCAATTCCTTGTTGCGTTCTTCGAGCATTTCGGTGGTGGCGCGTAGTTCCTGGTTTTTCTGCGAAATCTCCTCCTGCTGCACTTGGAGTTCCTGCGAACGTTCTTCCAAAGCGTCGCGCTGTTCGCGAAGCAGTTGGTTTTTCTTTTTCTTCTTGTGGAATAGGATGAAGATTACCGTCAATGATACCACCGACATTGCGCTAAATGCTGTCGCCCAGTTGATTATCCTTTGGTCACGCTCCAATTCTTGCTGCTTGATTTTTTCGGCGTTGGCGCGTTCCTGGTCAAACATATAGTCCATCTCCTCGCGGGTGGCTTGCTTGACATTTTCCATATTGGAGACTTCAAAGAATGATTCTTCGGCGGTTTTGAGATATTCGAGAGCCTTCTTGTAGTCGTTTTTTTGCTCGTACATACGCGAAAGTGTGTGCGCCGAATGTGTCATCAGCTGTCGGTCATTGATTTGATCTGCCAATTCAAACCCTTTTCCCATATAATACAATGCCGAATCCTCCATTCCCTTGACGTTGTAGTATTCGCCGAGGGTGATGTAGGAATCTGCAATTTTGTCCTTGTGACCGAGATTGGTGCGGATTCGTAGCGCGAGCATCATATTGTTGATTGCGGCTGAGTCGTCGCCTTTCCTCAAATATGCGATGCCGAGTCCGTTGTGTCCATCGCCGAGGTATTTGAGCGAGTTGCGTGCCGAATTGTCGAGACCCGCGTCGATGAAACTTTGGATGCCGTCCTTGTATAGTCGTATCGCTTCGTCGAGTTGCTTGGTGGCGAGTTTGAGGTCGGCGTCCACAATCAGCGCGGTGTTGTAGAAATTGCGGTACATCCTGTTTTCGGATTCCTTGTTGAGTTTGAAGATGGACAGCGCACCTTGCATATACCCCGCCGCTTTTTTGTAGTCGGCTTGGTTTTTATAGATGATTGCGGTGTGCAGGTACACCTCGCCCATCAGGAGTGGGTCGTCGTTGCACTCGTTTTCCACGATGTTGACTGCTTCGAGTATGTTGCGGATGCACAGCACATCGTTGTGGATGTTGTCGTATGTGTATGCAAGGAAACAATGCAGTTTTGCAATCTGTTGGTAAGCTTTTTTGGGAGTGAAGTATTTGATGGCGTACTGATAGCAAGTGATTGCTGAATCAAACATTCGCTCGTGGATAAGGCTGTGCGCTTGCAGGATAATTGCACGCATATAAATCTCGTTGTTGCCGGAGGTTTCGGCAAGGTGCTGCATTCTTTGGAGACAGCGGTTTCTGCCGCTTGGGTGGTTGATGACGTCGTACATCAGGTATATGCGGGCGAGCGAGCCTGTTGCCTTCAATAGGTCGTTCTCCTTCGCAACGGCGTTTTCAGCTTTTATCAACGTATTGATCCACAGTTGTCTGTTGCTTGGATTGGTGGTGTACAGCGGTGCGGTAATCTCCTGCTCTTTCTCGCAAAGAATGTCGCTGTATATGTACTCCACCTGCGCCAAACAATTGGTGACAATAGTAGTCGTCAATAATATGATTGATAGCAATAATTTCATAGCGTAGTTTTGTCAATTAAAAACTACATCAAATACTGTTCCTAATTCATCCAAAACTGACGTTCTTTTTCATCCATTTTTTCGATGGCGTATCTGAGTGTCGTGCGGTGCATCTCGTAGCGGTAGTCGGCGAGGAAGTCGCGGAGGATGTCCATATCGCAACATTTGCCGAGTTCGCGGAGCATCCAGCCCACCGCCTTGTGCATAAGGTCGTGCGGGTGTTTCAGATGGAATTTTGCGTATTTCAATGCGTATTCGGGCATATTGTGCCGCGATGTAGTCCACGTGAACACCATCGAAATCCGCTGCTGCCAAAGGTTGTCGCTTTCGGCAAGGCGTTGCACAACGTCCTCTTTGTCAGGTAGTTGCATAATAGTTTTGTCAACAATCCAATTGCCAATTATCTTTGGCGCGGTGAGGTCCACGAGGTCCCAATTGTTGGCGCGGCGCGAATTGCGGACATAAAAACTTGATATCGCGTCCCTCTCCGCCATCGAATTGACATCGTGTATCAATCTCGCAGACTGCAATTTCAGGTATTTTTCCACTAAAATCAAAAATCCGCACAGCCTGATTTCGTGGTATTCGGAATCAATTAGCACCTGAATATTCTCAAAATCAAGGTCTTTGTACTCCTTGACAAACGCCCTTGTCTGCGGATTTTTGAGCCCGAGAAATTTGTCGCCCTCGCCGTAGTCGCCCTCGCCGGTCTTAAAAAATTGCATCAGCACCTCGCGCTGTACGTCGTCGCCAGCGGCTATCATACTGTCAATAAGCGTTTTTACTCTGTCTGTCATATTGGATGTGTTGAGGTTTGTGAGTTGATGTTTTGGGTTATTTTTATAATAATAACTATTGCAAATGTGCAAACTTTTTCGCGAACAAAAAAATAATTGAAGTTTTTTTTCGGTTTGACGCACTATTTTTAATTCGCCCAAAAATATCTATCTTTGCGCCGGCAAAAAATTATACAAAATAGACCATACAATGATTTATAACAACATACTCGAAGCCATTGGCAATACGCCTTTGGTGCAGTTGCAACACATCGTGCCAGCCAACGCTGCGCGAATACTCGTTAAGTTTGAGGGGCTCAATGTGGGTGGCTCTATCAAAACCCGCACCGCCCTCAATATGATTATTGACGCTGAAAACCAAGGACTTATCAACAATGATACCATTATTGTAGAGCCTACAAGCGGCAACCAAGGCATCGGTCTCGCCCTGATTGGTGCTGTGCGTGGCTACAAGACTATTATCATAATGCCCGACAGCGTGAGCGAGGAACGCCGCAAACTTGTTAGGCACTATGGCGCGGAAGTGAAATTGGTGCACGATTACGGCGACATTGGACGCTGCATACGCGAGTGCGTGGAAACTGCCGAGAAAATGAAGGAGGAAAATCCCAATGTCTTTATCCCTCAGCAATTTGAAAATCCCGCCAACCCTGCCATTCATCGCATTGCCACCGCGCAAGAAATCCTCCGCGACATAGATTCGCCCATCGACGGATTTTGCTCCGGCATCGGCACGGGCGGTACGCTTTCAGGCATTGGCGAAACCCTCAAAGCCGCCAATCCGCGTATGTTTATTTGGGCTGTCGAACCCGAAAACGCTGCAATTCTCAGCGGCGGGTCTATTGGGTCGCATCTTCAAATGGGCATTGGCGACGGTCTGATTCCCAAGAACTTAAATACTCATATTTTTGACGACATTTACATTGTAACTGACGAACGCGCCATTTTTACAAGTCGCGAACTTGCATCAAAGGAAGGTTTGATGTGTGGCATTTCGAGCGGCACCAATGTCGCCGCCGCCATTGAAATGGCAAAAATCCTCGGCCCCGGAAAGACTGTTGTCACCATTCTGCCCGACACTGCCGAAAGGTATTTTAGCACGCCGCTTTTCAACGATTAATTATCTGAAAATGATTACCATCATCACCGGCGCATCACATACGGGCAAGACATTGCTCGCGCAGAAAATTTTGGAGCGTTGCGCGATGCCGTACCTCTCGATAGACCATTTGAAAATGGGACTTATCCGCAGCGGTAATACGGATTTGACAGCGCAGGACGACGACGCGCTCACTGATTTTCTGTGGCCAATTGTGCGCGAAATCATCAAGACCGCCATCGAAAACCATCAGAATCTCATCGTTGAAGGCTGTTATGTGCCTGCGGATTGGCGGAAGGATTTCAATGCATTGTATATAAGCGAAATACAATTCATTTGCCTTGCTTTTAGCGATGCGTATATTGATGCTAATTATGACAAAATAACAGCCCACGCCTCCGACATTGAATCACGTTTGGACGACAGCGATTGCACAATTGATTCTCTGAAAAAAGACAACAATGAAGTCATAAAAAAATTTGCGGCTTGCGGCGAGGAAGTTACAATAATTGATGATGATTATGAAAAAACGATTATGACTGTGATGAAAAAAATAATGAGTCAAAACTCTGAAAATCAGATAGAACGCTTGTTAGAAAAGCCTTTTTGGGTAATCGATTTTTTACCTGAACAAGTTTCTGCGGAGCATTCCAAACAATATTTCGCGGTGGAAGATTTTTGTTGTAATAGTCAATATATCAATCAATTGTACCAACGATTTGCGTATTTGATAATCAAATTGAGTTGCTATTTTGACATTGACGGCAACCCCTCGCCAAAAGAGATTGCTGATAGTATAAATAAATGTGTATCAAATGGATATGTAAACTTTCTTTTCCCCGACAATGACACGCTCATCACCCTGAACGGCGGCGATTTGTATATGACAGTTTACAATCCCAACGGGCGTTTTTTGCAGATGGTGCAGAGATTGGCGGTGGCGGAAGGGTTGTTTGTGAGAAAAAATGATTAATTTCGTAAATTACTAAAAAATATATATATTTGCGGTGTGATACTATAAGCATTATTATGACTTTTACCGAAACAGAAACAACAGAATTGAAGCAAAAACTCACCGAAACGCTTGTAAAAGAAATCGTTGCGTTTTTGAATACTGCCGGCGGCACTATCTATGTAGGTGTTGACGACAAGGGGAAAGTGTGCGGTATCAACAACCTCGACGAAAACCTCAAAAAGACTGCCGACATTTTGGAAAGCCAGATAATGCCCGACGCTCGAAATTATGTGGAACTCGGAACTAAATACATTGATTATAAGCATATTATAGAAATTAAAGTTACAAAAGGTGATAGCCTTTATTATGTAAAAAAATATGGTAGGAGCGCACAGGGCTGTTATATCCGTGTGGGTTCTACGTGCCGTTCTATGACCGAGGAACAAATTGAAATCACCTACAACAAATATTTAGACACGAAAATTAGAATCACTGAAATTGCGAGTGGAATCAAGAATCCAACGTTTCAGTATTTGAAACTTTTGCTTGTGGAAAAAGGTTTTAATATCAATGAAAAGACCTTTGCCGAAAATTTTCATTTGCTTACAAGAGACGGCGTTTATAACAAGATGGCAGAACTTTTGGCAGACCGTAACGAGGTGTCTATCAAAGTTGTACGTTTTAAGGGTAAGCGAAAGGGCGACGGTATTGCTTCTCGCAACGAATATGGCGGCAAGTGCCTTGTTGTTGCTATGAAACAGGCGTTTGACTATTGCGCCGATGTCATCAACGGAAACCGCACAAGTTTCCGCAATGGTTTGCGCGTTGACACTCCGCTTTTTGACCGAAACTCCTTCCGCGAGGTTTGGTTTAATGCTTGTCTTCACAATAATTGGGCGGACGGTACGCCGCCTGCGGTTTACATATACACCGACCGTTTGGAAGTGATTTCCACCGGAGGACTTCCCACAAATTTGACGAGGGAAGACTTTTTCCGTGGCGTTTCAAAGCCTGTAAATGAGGAACTTGCAAAACTTTTCATTCGTCTCGACCTTATGGAACAGACCGGCTATGGTATTCCGCTCGTTACGCAACATTATGGCAAAGAGGCGTTTGAGTTTTTGGATTTCTTTTTGAGGGTAACTATTCCGTTTGCATACGAAATCGACCCCGAAGAAATTGAGCCGATAAATGATGGAGAAACAAAAAATGAGCCGATAAATGAGCCGATAAATGATGGAGAAACAAAAATTGAGCCGACAAATGAGCCGATAAATGATGAAGAAACAAAAAACGAGCCGATAAATGAGCCGATAAATGATGGAGAAACAAAAAACGAGCCGATAAATGAGCCGATAATTCATTCAGCAAATGAGCCGATAAATGCTTTTACGGCAAATGAGCCGATAAATGATGGAGAAAAGAAGAATGATGGAGGAAATGAGCCGATAAATGAGCCGATACAAAAAATTCTTGTTATAGTTGCAGAATTTCCGTATTGGACAAAAGAACGCTTTGCTGAGCATATAGGTATTTCTCGCTCATCAGTAACAAGAGCATTAACAAAATTAGTTCAAATGGGTAAAATTCGTAGAGTTGGCTCTAATAAAAATGGTCATTGGGAAATTGTCAACTAACGATGGAGAAAATGATGGAGAAAAATGATGGAGAAAATGATGGAGAAAAAAAATATATCGGATAGTTTGGCGACAGTGAAAGCGTTTCTTGTGAGAAAAAATGATTAATTGTGAAAAAAGCAATCATCATCGGTCCTTCGGGCAGTGGCAAAAGCACTTTTTCTGAAATGCTTCATAATGCCACGGGGCTGCCGCTGTACCATTTGGACAATATTTGGTGGAACGCCGACAAAACGCATATTTCTCGTCCTGAGTTTGACATAAAACTCAGTGAGTTACTCAGCCGCGATAGTTGGATTATCGATGGTGATTATAGTCGCACATACGAACCGCGCATTGCCACCTGCGATACTGTTTTTTTCCTTGATTTTGACATCAATATCTGTATGGAAGGCCTTTCTCAACGCCTCGGAAAACCTCGCCCTGATATGCCGTGGATTGATTATGAATTAGATCAAGAGTTAGTTGCCCGCGTACAAAAATATGAAACAGAAAACAAGCCGGTATTGTTATCATTGTTTGAAAAATATCCGGAGAAGGAGGTGATTGTTTTCAAGACACGGAAAGATGCGGAGGAATGGATAAGAAAATGAGCCGAATTTTTTTTGCTAAATAAAAAATCATATATACCTTTGCGCCACAATTAAACAATTAAAAATATGAAACACTTCATCTTCACCATACTCCTCGCCATTGCCACCCTGTCGGTACAGGCGCAGCAATCAAACACCGCAATCCTTCGCGGGCGAGTTGTCAACTTTGGCTACTTAGCCAAAAACGGTCTTGAAATTGACTATACTAATCCGTTGCAAATAATGTCCCATAATTCTATTCCGCTACTAACCGATAGTCTTGGTCGTTTTGAGGTGGAAATACCGTTGATGAATACTACGCCGGTTCATTTATGGGACATAACGATGTTGCTTACTCCGGGTGAAACATACGATTTGGAATTATCTTTTGCGGCTATTGAGATTGACAAGATGGAAATCAAAGGTCGTAACGAGCAGTTAATCAACGAAATCATCAAGCATCCGCTGGTAGAATTTAAATGGGATTTTGATGCGGTGGAGAAGATGTCAGATGTCGCCGTGATAGAGTTTGCTGAGAAAAAGTTGCAGAGTCTGACTGCCATCAATGATTCGATAATGAAAGCCAATCCCGGTCTTTCGCAGCAATGGTACGACTATGCGCAATTAGTTAATATCAACAAAATTTCAAACCGACTTGTACAACGTAGATTTACTGATCCGATGGTGCGGCAATCGAGCGATGGCAAGTTGTGGCAGTGGCTTCACGACCGTTTTTTGAGCAATTTACCGCGTCCGCTGAGCCTCGGTCAAGATTTGGGTTACTTTATGTTGAATTACGTCAAGGAAATATTAGCCCCACGCGGTCGCAAGGGATTAAATCTTCGCGGTATTAATACGGCAATCAACATTGCGTTGGAGCAACAGGCTGACGGCACACTCAAACGCGACAATGCTTTTGCCAAAAAACTCAAAAATCTCCAAACTTTGCTCGACGAATACAAAACACTTGCTGAGAGCGGTGTCCCCGACTCGGTGTTGGCGGCTCATCCGTTTGTAACAAACGTCAATGAAACTTTTGCTGACCCATATTTGAATGGACTTTTTAAAGGCCCTGTTAGCGAGCGCGAAACCATAGAGGACATCAGCCGCCTTGGCACTCTTGACCTTCCTGACGACCTCCGCGACTATGCCCGCGCCGTGCTTTTGTACAACGAAATCGAAAAATTCCACGCGCCGTTAAGACCTGATTTGCAAAAACTTGTACCGAGTGTTGAGAACGAATTTTTCCGCCAAACAATCAATGAGCAAAATGATTATTACCGCGCCATCGCCTTGCGCAACATCAAAGGACTTATGCCCAACGAACCATTGGCAAACCTGACCGACGGCAAGGAAATTTTTGAAAAAATAATTGCGCCTTACCGTGGACGAATCTTGTATGTGGATTTTTGGGGTACTTGGTGCGGCCCTTGCAAAATCGACCTCAAAACGTGCACTCAACCCCTTCATAATGCACTTGCTGACCTGCCTGTTACATACCTTTATCTTTGCAACGGCAGCACCGTGGAGGCTTGGCGCAGCACCATTGTTGAATACAATCTCTCCGCTGAACACTGCGTCCATTACAACCTGCCCGCCGCCCAACAAAAAGCGGTGGAGGATTACTTGCAAGTGCGTCATTTCCCTACGTACATAATTTTTGACCGTGACGGCAAGCGCGTTACCACCCCTGACAACGAGCCTGACCCTGTTAATCCCAACTTGGTGAGGAAGGTGATGGAAGGGTTGTAAAGTCACCCCCTTCCAAATGCCTTAATCAACTCATAAATCCGCTCAATTTCCTCAGGGATATAGATTTGTTGCGGACAATGTTTCATACAGTTGTGGTCGGTGCAGGTGAGACAATGCTGATAGGTTTGTTTTAAATCCATACATAGTTTGTTGATTGCCCAAAATTCTTTGCCGAGATTGTAATAATTAAATTGACGAAAAGAGGTGTGAATCTCGTATCCGTGTGGACAAACGCACCGTTGACAGCGAGTGCAACCGATGGGGTCAAAGTTTTTTCGCAAACGCTGCAAAACCTCATCAAATGAAAAATGCAGCACCTTGTGTTCGTGTTCAAAGGCGATGGATTCCTGTTCAAAAGTGCCAATGCCCAAAAGTGTGCACGAGAATGGATATTCCAAAATTCCGCCGATGAGTTCCGCCGGGGTGAATGGTCCAATCAAAAGGCCCGCCGCATATACTTTGTTGAGAATCAAACCTTTGCCACGAAATGCCGATTCCTCTTTGATCCGGTCGAGCATACCACGTTCAAGGATATTGCCGCTGCCCTGCAAAACGTCAACACGCGAATCCATTGCGCCACGGTGCAACACATTATAATAATGCGACGCAATGCCGGTAAAACAGATTTTGCCTTCACGTTTGAGGTCGTAGAGGGCATCGAGAGCACCGCCTTTGCCAAACACCTCATCGGCATTGCTCTCATCCACCTGATGCACAAAATAAATGTCGGGGTTGGTGCCGAGATTGTCGATTGAGCGAATTACCTCGCGGTAGATGTCGCCGCCGCTGTAAAAACGTGCTTTGTCGGAAATGATGATTTTTTTGCGGTCGATGGTTTTGGCAAAGAGTCCGAGTTTATGCTCCGCGTCGCCGTACTCTTCGGGATTTGCGGTGTCGAAGAAATTGCAACCGTGGTCGTAAGCCATTCGCATAATGGCAATTGCGGTCTCATTGTCGGGACTAAAATACGCCGGCAGCACGGGCACCGACCCGCTCAAAATCGGAATCGTTCCAAAGCCAAGTTCCGAGACACGAAGACCTGTATTTCCAAGAATTCGGTAACGCATTGTAGTTTTTTGATTATCTTTCGAGGGTGCAAAGGTAATATTTTTTTATAAATCAAGTTCAATTACTAACTGGATTTTTCCTTTTTTTGCACGGCCATTTCATTTAATTTTTTTTTACACCGAATTTAACGAATAAAACGAAATTGTCTTACAGAAAGTTCCATTAAACAAAGTGCTGCAAGCGGCAGCAAATGAAACGAATATAAAAATTGCACTTGTGAGTTGAATCTGCGTGTTTGAAAAGAATCAATGTTTTTTGCCGTTTTCGTAGATTTTTATTAATTTTGCAGCCTGAAAAATGCATAAAACTTTGAAACAGAATATTATCGACAAATACAACGTACCTGTGCCGAGGTACACGAGTTATCCGCCTGCCAACTATTTTGCGGAGTTTGGCGAGGGGGATTATCGGGATGCGGTCGCGCTGTCTAACGGCGCAAAAGACCGGCATCTGTCGTTTTATATACATTTCCCATATTGTCCGAGGCTGTGCCATTATTGCGCTTGCAATTCGTATGCAATGCCGCAACAGGCTGACGTTCAGAAATATATCAACGCACTGCACAAGGAAATTGATATGATTTTGCCGCTTTTGGACGGCGACAGGCAGATTTCGCAAATCCATTATGGCGGCGGTACTCCCACAGCAATGCCGTTGGACGCAATTAAGGGACTTAACGACCATTTACTCAGTAAGTTTGCAACCATCGACCGCCCCGAAATCGCCATCGAATGTCATCCGGGATATTTGGATTTGGACGGTTGGCAGAAGATTGCCGACGCAGGTTTTACGAGGGTTAGCATCGGCATACAAGACTTTAATAATGAGGTACTTAAAACCGTCAACCGCAAACCGTCGTTGGAGCCGTTGGAAAAGATTTTTGCCCTGTTGCGCTCGCACAATATCGGCATCAACCTCGACTTCCTCTACGGACTTCCGCTGCAAACGCCCGAAAGTTTTTATAATACTATCAGTCAGGCAGTTGCGCTCGCTCCCGACAGGCTTGTAACATTTAGTTATGCGCACGTGCCGTGGATCAAGAAGGCGCAATTAATCCTTGAAAAAACGGGACTTCCTGAGCCAAAAATCAAGGAAAAAATGTTTGACGATGCCGCGCAACTCCTTGCAAACGAGGGATATGTGCGAGTTGGAATGGATCATTTTGTAAAACCGACCGACGAACTTTATGTGGCGTTGAAGGAGCATCAGTTGCACAGGAATTTTCAAGGTTATTGCACGCGGAGGACAACGGCGCAGGTTTACGCATTTGGTGTTACGGGCATTAGTCAGTTGCAAACGGCTTACTCGCAGAATACCAAGGACATAGCCGAATATATTTCGGAAATTGACACAAAAAAAATCCCTGTAAAAAAGGGTTACTCTCTCAATCGAGAGCAACAATTGACACGCGAAGTAATCGAAACTTTGATGTGCAATTATTACATCGATTGGCGCGAAATTGCGGAACATTTGTCGATTACAATTGACGAATTAAAATCCGCAACTACCTATAATACAGAGATTTTTGCAGATATGCAGAATGACGGTATTTTGGATTTTGACGACAATGTAATCCGAATCACCGCCGAGGGGTCGCCGTTTGTGCGCAATGTTGCCGCCGCGCTCGACCCACTGATGAAAAACACAACAAAATCATTCTCAAAACCTATTTGAAATGAAAACAGATATTTTGATAATCGGAGCGGGTCTCACAGGCCTGACAACGGCTTACACGTTGGCTTCCAAGGGGAAAAACGTCCAAATTCTTGAACGGATGGAACGTCCGGGCGGTCAGATTTTGACTTACCACGAGGACGGATTCACCTTTGAAAGCGGCCCTAACACCGGCTCGATTTCAACCCCCGAAGTCGCCGAACTTTTTGCTGAATTAGAGAAGATTTCCGACGGCAAGTGCAAGTTGGAAACCGCGCCCGACGCCGCCAAAAAACGTTTGATTTGGAAGGGCGACAAGTTTCACGCGCTGCCTTCGGGTCTTGGAAGCGCGATTTCGACGCCGCTTTTTACGCTTGGCGACAAATTTAGGATTCTTGGCGAACCGTGGCGCAAAAAAGGCGAAAATCCCGACGAAAGTGTTGGCGAATTGACGCGCCGCAGACTCGGAAAATCTTTTGTTGATTACGCCGTAGATCCTTTTCTGTCAGGTGTTTACGCTGGCGACCCAAACACATTGGTAACTCGTTATGCTCTGCCAAAACTTTATAATTTGGAGCAAAATTACGGCTCGTTTGTGCGCGGCGCGATGAAGAAGGCAAAAGAGCCAAAAACTGACCGCGACCGCCTTGCAACAAAAAAAGTTTTTTCGGCTGTTGGCGGACTCAGCAACATCACAAAGGCAATGTCGGATTATCTCGGCGACCGTATCACGTTGGGTATCAACAATTTGAAAATAACGCCATCGGGCAGCACGTGGATTGCAACGTACACCGACCGCGATGGCAACCATCAGTCTATCAGCGCGTTGAAGGTGGTTACAACTTGCGGCTCGTATGTTTTGCCGGAGATTTTGCCCTTTATCGAGCCATCAACAATACAAAAAATCAACAACCTCAAATACGCCCCAATGGTGGAAGTGAGTGTTGGCATCAAAAATACTAACGGCTTGGATTACAAGGCTTTTGGCGGACTTGTGCCGACCTGCGAGCACAAACAAATTTTGGGAATTTTGTTCCCATCGGCTTGTTTTACGGGACGTGCGCCGGAGGAAGGCGCGTTGTTTTCGTATTTTATTGGCGGCGTCAAACACGCAGAAATGCTTGAAAAATCGGATTCAGAATTGACGACAATTGTGGAGGATGTTTTTCACGAAATGCTGAAATTCCCGAAAAATGTCAACCCCGATTTGATTCGGATTTTCCGCCACAAAAACGCCATTCCGCAGTACGAAATCACTACGGGTGAGCGACTTGAAACCGTGGAACAAACCGAACACAAATATGAAGGGCTGTACATCGCGGGCAATCTCCGCGACGGTATCGGAATGGCGCACCGCATCAAACAGGCCCGCGATATTGCACAAAAATTAACGTAAATACGCCGTGCGCCGCCTACGGCGACTTGGGGTTTTAAACGAAAATTTTCGTCAATTTAATCGTCAATTATCGAAATTTTTTTTCTATTATTTGTAAAAATATACGATAATTTTTTTTAAGTAATTGATGGTAATTGACGAAAAATTGATGGTAATTGACGTTCAAAAAAAGCCGCCGCAAGGCGGTGAAAAAAATAAAAAATTGATGTTCAAGATTTTTGGAAATATAACGACTAATCGTCCGCCGGTATGGTTGATGCGGCAGGCGGGGAGGGTGTTGCCAAGGTATCGAAAATTGAGGGAAAATTATAGTTTTCGGGAACTGATGGAAACACCGCAACTCGCTGCCTATGTTACACTTATGCCTGTTGACGACCTTGACGTGGACGCTGCAATTATTTTCAGCGACATACTCACCGTGCCTACGGCTTTGGGAATGCAAATCGAGTGGACTGACCACGGACCAAAATTTCCGCAGCCATTGTGCAACGTTGAAAATCCGTCGAAATTTCTAAAAATTCAACCCGAAAAATTTGAGCACGTTTACAAGGCAATTGACATTGTTGTAAAAGGAAAAAAAGTACCGCTAATTGGATTTTGCGGCGCACCGATGACAACGTTATGCTATATGATTCAAGGTGTTAGCGGCAAACAAAATTTTCCCGACGCTAAAAAATTCTTTTACCAAAATTGCACAGAAACTCAAAAATTGTTAGAAATTATAACGGAAATTTCTATTGAATATGCGTTGAAACAAATTGAACACGGCATCGAAATTTTCCAAATTTTTGAGAGCAATGCGGGACTTGTGCCGACGGATTTTTACGAGGAATTGATGTTGCCATCCGTAAAAAAAATAGCCAATGCAGTGCGCTCCAAGGGTGTTCCTGTGATATTTTTCCCGAAAGGAATTGGTTGTGGATTACGGTTGGCGACGCCCGATTTTTGCGATTTTGTGAGCGTGGATTGGCAGACAAATATTTGGGACGCGCGAAAATTGGTGCATCCTGAGGTGGGTTTGCAAGGAAATTTTGACCCGCATTTGCTCTTTGCACCGCAAGAAATAATTGCTGCCGAAGTGAAAAAATACAGAAAATTTTTCGCCGAAAATCCAAATTGGATTGCAAATTTAGGACACGGTGTTTTGGCAGAAACGCCGATTGAAAACGTTGTTTTTTTTATCCAAAAATTAAAAGAATTACAAATAAATTAAAAGAATATTCTTTTGATTCTTTCCCATTCTTTGAATTTATGGATAAAAGATAAAAAATTCAGGATAAAAAGTAACACAATGATACAATATAAGTCTATAAATCATCAAAATACATCGCTCTCCGACCGCGAAAAATTCTTCAAGGAATTCAACCGCGACGGAGTGGGACCCTCGGTTTTTTTGCAGACTTGCAACCGGGTGGAACTTTATTATGGTGACGGCGACATTCCCGACGATGTGGCGCGTCATCTTTTCCGCGTGGTGTGCGGTTTGGAATCGGCAATTACGGGCGAAAAAGCCGTCCAAGGGCAGGTGAAAGACGCTTATTTGGCGGCGCGAAATAGTCAAAAACTGCCTACGCCGATGCACAAATTGTTTGAAAGTGCGTTGCAAATAGGCAAGCGTGTCCGCAACGAAACTGAAATTTCGCACGGTGCTGTAAGTCACTCGTTGGCGGCAATTGAGATTATCGAACAGGAAAAAATCGACCTCCAAAATGCACGAATTACCATCATCGGCGTCAACAAACTGACCGCCGACATCATCAAATTCCTGCAAAACAAGGGCGCGAAACTTGTTTTCCTCGCCAACAGAACCGAAGAAAAGGCGCGCAAAATGGCGCAACCTTTTGGCATTGAGGTTTTTACACTCGAAGACAAGGCGACTTTTATGCACGACACCGACATATTAATAAGTGCGACCTCCGCGCCTAACTCAATTATCTGTAAATCAGACATTAACCCCAATCATCGACTTCTTGCGATTGACCTCGCCTTCCCCCGCGACATTGAGCCGGATATTACTGAAATTGAGGGCGTTACACTCTACAACCTTCACGACGTGGAGCAAAAGGTGAAGGACAACATCTCAATCCGCGAAGACGAAATCAAAAAAGCCGAGGCATTGATTGAGGAGGAAATCGTTGAATTACAGGATATTATGGAGCGGCGGAAATTATATATGAAAAATTCGTAGAAAAAATTTTGTTTTGTACGCTTTTTGTATAACTTTGTGCAAAAATTAATACGGAGATATTATGGCACAAAACAATATGACAGCAAAACGCAAGATGAACCTGATACTAATCTCGTTTGGTATCGGTGCTATCATTGTGATTGTCTGCACGTTAGGTTTAATTATGCAGAACCTGCTCGGCAACAGTATCGAGCAAAATGTGAAATCCGATCTCAAAGGTTTCACCAACACGCAAAACGCCTACAATTATGCATTCTCGATGAGTAACAATCAGATGCTCAGCACTGTAGAGACTCATTTTGAGATTAACGGTGGACTCCAAATCACCGACGAAACTATGACCATAGGCTCGTCGGAAACCAAGATTTGGCGTATGGGTAATGAAATGATTAACCTCAACAACGATTTGATTATCAAGCTTGTATCGGCTGCAAAGAACAATCATTTTTCCGTATATCAAAAAACTCCGGAAGGCTACGTCACCATCGCAACGTCAATCAAGAAAAACGGCGAATACATCAACGGCTCCATCCTCAGCGACAAGAATGTTGTGGAAAAATTGGACCACAGAGAGGTGTTTTACGACCGCACATTTATAGAAAATGTTGGCTATGTAGGCACATTTAAACCGTTGATAATCAATGGAGAATTGGTTGGAGCTTGTTTCACGGGTCAGGACGAAGCCACCATCAGTCAGGAGGAAAACGCATTTTCGTCAGCCACTTTCCTTAGGCACGGTTTTACGCTGTGGACCAAGGATCCTAATTTCTGCTATGTTGTCCCCGACGACAAAAAGAAGGATTGGAGCAAGATGCCCGACGATGTTTATGCAGAAATGACCAAACACAAGGACGGCGATGTTCACAAAATTAATTTCAAGTACCTCGGCACCGAATACGAAATGATTTATTTGTACAACGAGCCAATATATTCGTACTTGCAGTTTGTATATCCCGTTTCTGACAAATATTATGGCGCACCTCAAGCGGTAATCCCTATGGCACTGGCAGTTGCACTGATTATATTGTTGCTAATTATCGCCACAAACCGCCTATTAAATAAGATAATCAAGGACGTGGGCGGTGAGCCGAAATTTGTGAAAGTTACTGTCGACAAAATTGCAAGCGGCGATATGACCGAATCCGACACGCCCGCCGCAAAGACGTCTACGGGCATTCTCCGCTCGGTATACACTATGGCTGAAAATTTGAAGGGCATTTTGCAGAAGATTTATGACGGCGCCAACCAATTGCAAGTGTCAAGTTCCGAAATCAACAGAACCACGCAAACCCTCTCGCAAAACGCTAATGTTCAGGCATCTAACGCCGACAACATTGTATCGTCGATGTCGTTGATGGGCGAGGAAATCCGTGCAAATGCCGAAATGACATCCAAGGCAAGCAAGATTACGCACAAGGTGATGGAGGACATCGATACAATCAAGGAAGCTCAGGAAAAGAGCTTCAAGGCGGTCAAAGACATTTCCGAAAAAATCGATATTATCAACGACATTGCCTTCCAAACCAACATTTTGGCACTCAACGCCGCAGTGGAGGCCGCCCGTGCAGGCGAGCATGGAAAAGGTTTTGCAGTGGTGGCTGCCGAAATCCGCAAACTCGCCGAAAAGAGCAAAAATTCCGCAAACGACATCATTGCTGGCGCAAAGACAAGCGTGAATGCCACGGCAAAATCTACCGAGCTGATTAACAATATTTTGCCTGACATCAACGAGTGCGCCTCGCTTATTGAAATGGTGGAAATGTCGGCAGACAACCAAAATATGACAATTCAATCTATCGATATGTCAATCAAGGAGTTGAATTCGTCAATCCAAGGCAACGCCGCCGCAAGCGAGGAACTCGCCGTAAGCGCACAGGAACTCAACAATCAGGCAGACGGATTCAGGAGCAGCGCAGACGTGTTCAAGTTGTAACAATAAATATTAATAATGCATAAATGTCAATGCATTATGGTTGATAATCAATAAAATGATGAAAAAAATATTAATTGTTTTATCGTTGTTTTTAGCAGCCTGCGGACAGAAATCTGACAGCACTTTGACCGGCGAAATCAAGATTTCGGGCGCGTATGCGCTGTATCCGTTGGCGACGGAGTGGGTGGAAGAATTTCAGAGCCTCCATCCGGGCGTGAAAATCCATTTGCAGGCAGGCGGCGCGGGCAAAGGCATCACCGACGCGCTCAATCAGGCGGTAGATTTGGGTATGGTATCGAGGGAATTGTTCCAAACCGAAATCAACAAAGGCGCGGTATGTTTTTCAGTTGCCAAAGATGCTGTGGTAGCGACAGTTAACGCCAAAAATCCTCTCGTCAAAGATATTTTGGCGCACGGTATTTCGGCTGAGGACGCCAAAAAAATATGGATTACGAGCGAGGCAAAAGTTTGGGGCGACATCCTCGGCAACGGCGACCAAACTCCAATCGTCGTGCTTACCCGCAGCGACGCCTGTGGAGCCGCCGAGACGTGGGCAAGTTGGCTGGGCAAAAAACAGGAAGACCTCAACGGCAACCGCGTGCACTCCGATCCGGGACTTGTGGAAGCTGTGCGCAAAGACGTCAACTCAATAGGACTCAACAACATAGGCTATGCCTACGACACCAAAACACACAAACCTGTGGACGGCATTTTGGTAGTGCCAATCGACCGCGACGGCGACGGCAAAATTTCGTCGGACGAGTATTTTTACGACAACAAGGACAACGTTGCAAAAGCCATTGAGGAAGGCAAATATCCGTCGCCGCCCGCAAGGAATTTGTACTTCGTTTCCAAGGGTTTGCCGCAAAATGAGGCGGCTGTGGAGTTTTTGAAATACGTGCTTTCCAAAGAAGGTCAAGCCAAAAACATTCCCGCCGGATACATCAAAATGCCCGACAATCAACTCCAAAAAGAATTGGAAAAATTGCAATAAAAAAATGTCCAAATCACAGAATTTTGTGGTTTGGACTTTTTAGTTTAGGATGGATGATTGCTGTTAATACGGCAAGTGCATACCGCTGATTGTCAAGCCGTTGGTCTTGGCATATTCGAGGATTCTCTTGCGCGAGGCAATTGCTTTTTCCTTGTCGCCGTCAAAATTGGGACAATACTCAGGGTACTTCAACTGCAATGCAAGGGCGTGCATCAAGTCGCCAATAATCAGCAAATTACCTTTTTGGAATGCGGTGTGTCCGGGCGTGTGTCCCACGGCGTCAATTGCCAAAACATCTTCGGGCAGTTTGTCGCCAAAATTGAACACGTGAATTTTGTCGCCGTATTTTTCAAACATCTTGACAGCCTGTTCGCCTTTGCCGAGGTCAGACTCCTTCTCCAAACGCGAAACATAAACCTCCGCATTTGTGAAAACTTTTTCGCCGTCTGCATTCAACATTCCGCCAATGTGGTCGCCGTGGAAATGCGTAATATACACATAATCAATCTGTTCGGGCGTTACGTTGATTTTGGAAAGTTCGTTGAGGAGTTGACCATTCCTCGACGGGCCCAATCCTGCGTCAAAGAGAATCGTTTTGCCGTTAGTCTTTATCAGATAGGCACTTATGGACGACGGCATACCGTCAGGCATATTGACATCCTTTTTGACATCCTCAGGAACGTTGCCAAAAAGGTCAAACGGGAATTTGTTGTCGCCCTCGTTGTCTTTGAGCCAATAGAGCGTGAAACCGTCAAAGGCTTTCTCCTTTGCGTCAAGAAACTTGTAATCAGACTGTTGCGGAGTCTCCGCATTGTTTTGTGTGGTGGAATTGTTTTGCGCATTGTTTTGCGTGCTGCCGCCACAGCCCGCGAGCGCAACCGCCGTCATTGCGGCTAAAAAGAGTTTTTTCATCATTTTATTAATTATGTTTATTAATTAGACTAATGACGGGCGCAAAAGTAAAAAGAGATTTATTGTTTTCCAAAAAATAATTATCTTTGCAGTATGAAATAATTAACGAAAATGGATACTAACAACAAGATAATCAAGATAATAGCCCGTGGGAGTCGTCTCTCGAAAATCCAAGTGGAGGAGTTTAAGAAAAAATTTCCTGAAATCCGCTTTGAGACGGAATATGTTTCGTCTTTTGGCGACAAAAACCAAGAAATTTCGCTCCTTAACGGCGAGGCTCCCGACGATATGTTTACACGCGAACTCGACCGCGCAATCATCGACCGCCGCGCCGACATCGCCGTACATTCTGCCAAGGATTTGCCGCAAAATCTCAATCCGCAAATCCGCGTTGTGGCTCTGTATGAAGCATTTGACAAGACGGATTCGCTTGTGAGCCGCGACAACATCAAACTCGCCGACCTTCCCGCCGGCAGCAAAATTGGCACGAGTTCGCCGCTCAGGAAAAAGGAACTTCTCGCCCTGCGTCCCGACCTCGAAATCGTTGGCATCCGTGGCTGCATCGAAGACCGCGTTCAACAAGTTCGCAGCGGCAAAATCGACGCGGCAATCGTGGCAACTTGCGCACTCAAACGCCTCGGAATGGGAAACGAAATTGCCGAGATTCTGCCCTTTGCCACGCATCCGATGCAAGGACGGTTGGCTGTTACAGGCAGGGCTGACAATGATTTGATAGTCAAGATGTTTAGTCGTGGTTCGATACTATGAAAACTCTTTACACAGGTGCAATTTGCCCCAATCCCGAATATCTGCACACGCCATTGATTGAGATTGTTGCGTTGGAGGATAACAGCCAATTAAAATCGGCAGTTAAACGGTTACAAGAGTTTGATTACTTACTATTTACGAGCCGATTTGCCGTAAAATATTGGGCGGAGGCAGGCGGCGGTTTCAATGTTGAAAATGTTGTTTCCATCGGAACAACAACTTCGGCGGCGTTGGGCAAATTGGGCGTCAAAAATATCAATCAACCCGAAAAAGATGATTCTTACGGCGTAATTGATTGGTTTGCGACGCGGAAAAAAGGCAAAGTTTTGATACCGCGCAGCAACATCGCACTGCCAATAATTCCCGACGGATTGAGGGCGTTAGGCTTTGACGTTGAAACAATTACAGCCTACAAAAACCAAATGCCCGCGAATCCAATAAAGGTAAATCTCGACGATGTTGACAAGATAATTTTCACGTCGCCAAGCACCGTGGATAATTTTGTGAAAATTTATGGCAAAATTCCTGACGGCAAAATTTTGGAGACGCGAGGTATTGTAACGGAAAAGAGGTTGGAAGAGAGGAAAGAGGAGTGAGGAAATACAGCGATTTCATTTTAATTTTTTAACACCGAATTAAACAAATAAAACAAAATAATTTATTAAACTAATAAATTAAAAATCAACAAGTTAATTTTTAATTTTACGAATTTAACAAATACACTTATGAAATTTTATATTCGTTAAATTCGCTGCCGCTTGCGGCACTTTGTTTAAGATAACTTTCTGTAAGACAAATTCGTTTTATTCGTTTAATTCGGTGTTAAATGAAAATGCCGTGGAGAGGAAAGATTAAAGTTGAAAGAATAAAGATTAAAGTTGAAAGATGAATTACAAAATTCGCAAAATAAACGACCACGAAATTCCGATTCTTGACGAATTTCTTTATGAGGCGATATTTTTGCCGGAGGGGGTGGAACCTCCATCGAGGGATATTATATATCAGCCTGATTTGCAGGTATATGTGAAGGATTTTGGCAAACAAAATGACGACCATTGCCTTGTCGCCGAGGTTGACGGAAAAATCGTTGGCGCGGTGTGGGTGCGCATTATGAATGATTATGGACATATTGAAGCCCAAACGCCATCGCTCGCCATTTCGCTTTACCCTCAATATCGCAACCACGGCATCGGCACACACCTTATGCAAGAAATGTTGCAATTTCTTAAAGATGAACATTATACGCAAGTTTCATTGTCGGTACAGAAGGCTAATTATGCTTACAAAATGTACAAGAAAGTTGGGTTTGAAGTGGTCAAGGAAAATGAAGAGGAATATCTGATGGTTTGCAAAATAGGATGACGTTATGTAGAGACGTAGCGCGCTACGTCTCTACCACATCATTCACCTTCCAAAATTATTTCGTGCCATATTCCTTTGTCAATCAATTCTTTGGCAAAAGCGCGGACTTGTTCGACGGTGAGTGCGCGGACAAGTTTTTCAGAGGTTATGCGGCGGTCGATGCAGCCATTGAGGTAATAATTTCTAATATAGAAAACACCTTCTTCCTCCGCTGAAACATCGTTGAATTCTGTTTCGCCAAGGAACGCAAATTTGTATTTGATGTAGTTCTCGACGTGGCTTTCCGTTATCAATTTGCCGTATGCCATTTGCGAAATTATTGATTGGATGCTGTCGAGAAGAGGACGCGCATTTTGGGGCAGACAAGATGTTTGGACGGCGATAGTCTGCGCCTTGTTGAAATTATCATTATAAAAATATTTACAAAACAAATCGTAAATTCTGCCGTCTGTCTGTCGTATGTTGTTGAACAATAGTTGATAAAGTATTGCCGTAAAAGCATCTATTACAATATGCCGCTCCTCAGAATATTGAAAATTGTCTTTCAAAACATAATTGAAAAAAATATCGGCACGCGGCTCTTCCGCCTTGTAGTGATAATACGTCGTGTCGTTGTAATCCTTGTACTTATATGCCTTGATGTCAGCGGGTTGCACGGGTTGCGGCTGCGATGGCAACGAGCCCAAATATTTCTCCAAAAGCGGTTTCAAATAACTTGGCGAATATTCGCTGTTGATGATGAAAACAGAGCCGTTGAAATTGGAATAATACCGATTGTAAAGGTCGCGCATCTCGTCAACTGTAATATTTTCAATGACTTGCGGCGAGAGCGGGGCGCAACGGTTTTCGTATGCATTATCAAGATATGATTTTGTAAACAACTCGTCCCAACGGCTCATCAGCGGTTGTTCAGTCTTGGAATCTATGATGTATCTAAGTTTGCAATTGTTGAGGCGCGTTGTGTCTATATCCTTGTTAGTCAGGCAATAATACATATATCTGAGCCACGGCTCGGGTGGTATGCCCGTGAAATCCGCATAACATTCAAATTTGTCCACATAATCTGAAACCGAAAAAGTTGTATGTATCAAGTCATTGTTAATCGACAAAAATGGAGTTTCCCTCACGTCGTTGAGAAATTCGATTTTCTTGGCATCCTCGTCGCTAAAATTGGTCAACATTCCCGGTCGGATTCCATATATTTGAAAAAAATATTTAGGACAATACTTTGTTGTTACTACCGCCTTGACGCCGTTTTCAAAGGTAAATTCCGTGGCTTTCAACTCTTTTATCTTGCGCTGCGAAACCGTCTTGCCGGGTTTGACATCTACTTTTAATTCTTTTATAAAACGTTGATAATTAGGATTTTCGGCATATTTATAGGCGGTTTTGTCATCGACAGAATTTCGCGCAGCAAGATATACGTCCAATACCTCTTTTTGGTCTGCGCCGCCGGGCAAAATAAGGGCGGCAACGGTGTTGGAATCGGCTATCATCTTGGTAAAATAATCGTGCGCCGCTCCCGCATCAATTCTGCGCAATCTGTAATTATTCAACGCATCCTCCGTTTTATTATCAATCAAAAAACTGCCATAGACAAAATTGTGTACATACGCATACTCTAAATCATCCACATTGCCGAATCCTTTTTCATTGTTGCCTTTTGAAAAATCAACACTGTCATTCAGCGACTTGGCGATGTAATGGTTGTGAAAATGATGGGCAACCTCTTTTGTAGTCCAACCGTAACGACGTATTTTTTCCAATTCCTGCGAAACGGCGGCTACTGCCTTCTGCCAATTTTCGGGTGCGAAATCTACACTGATTACAAAAGGTATGTCATCATACGTCTGATAATAATCAATATCGCCCTTCACCTCAACGTAATCAAACAACATTGTCTCTCTTTGGATGCGCTCCAAGCGGTTTTGTATGAATTGTTTGAACTGAGAAAGCATATCGTATTCAAGATAAAAAGCCACCGTATTGCGCTGACGCAGAAGGCTTTGGTGGGGCATATTGAAAAACATTACAAATGTGCCATCTGCGCTTTCATTGTCTTGAATGGTGAAAATGTCGGGGTCTGTGTGCTTGGTGCGCGTGTATGGATAGGCGGGAATTTGGTTGGTGCCGCGTGGAATGTCGCCGAAATTTTTGGCAATTTTGTCCTCAATTTCGCGAATATTAACATCGCCCAATACTACAACGGCTTGATTCTGAGGTTGATACCATTTACGGTAATAATCCTTCAAATTCTGCAAAGTCATTTGGTTGATGCTTTCGATAGTGCCGCTCACAGGTCGGTCGGCGTAACGAGTGCCACGGGTGATTTCGCCCATTTCGTTATTGGCCATTGTTAAATTTCGCATACGGTATTCTTCGAGGATAACTTTGCGCTCGCGGTCGAGCAATCCGCCCTCAAAATCACAGTTGGCGGCTATGTCGCGCAAAATCAGGAGACAAGTGTCGATGTTAGTAGCATTGCCTTTGAGATCAATTTCATCGATGTAATAATGTGTGTAGTCGTAACTTGTGGTGGCGTTGAAGATACCACCGTTTTTTTTGATGAAATCGTCAGCAGCGCAATTTGGGAAATTTTGCGTCCAACTTGTAGCATAATGCTCCACAAAATGCGCCACGCCAAGTTGGTCGTCGTCCTCCACGAGCGAGCCGGATTTTTGGATTAGTTGGAAATACGCGCTGTTTTCATAAAAATCGTCGTTCTTGTAGATATAGTAAGTCAAACCGTTAGGGAGCGTGCCTTTCACTACATCTTTGCTCAGCGGAATCTCCTGCAATGGCGGAGTCTGATATTTCGTAATCCTTGCAATTGGCTGCATCGAGCCGTAATCGCTTTCGCCATAAAGCCCCACGCGCTTCTTCTCGCGCATAACGTTGCACGCCGACAAAACCATCAGCACAACGATAAAAAATGTCAGTTTCGGTTTCATTGAATTATTATTTTTTTGGCAACAAAGATAGCAAAAAATTGTTAAACGAAACTTTTTTTTGCCACACGGGAGAATATTCATATCTTTGCAACTGATAACAAAAAATTACAGTTATGGGCATAACATTTTATGACGGCAACAAAAAGTTCGTATTTGACTTTGAACACGACGGCGCAACCGACATTATCACGTTGACAGGCAACGGGTATAAGGTGAAGGCCTTCGGGCATTGTTTTTATTATGGATACGAGTTTTCTGACGACGTGCCGGGCGGCGTGAGGACTGAATTTATTAAATATCTGAAATTTACGGGCGGTCTCAAAAATAATCCTGACCTTACAGATTTTATAAAACGAGCGGTTGATGCCCTTCACAAAAAAATAGACCTTTACAACTACGATCTTGTTATAATGCCCGAATCGTCAAGCGAGGTCAACGATTATACTATGCGGTACATTTATCGTTTTGCGCAGCCCAAATTGCAGGAAATGCAACTTGTGAAGGCTTTGCCCGTCAACATTGACTTCGACATCAAGGCATACGAAAAACAATATTTGGACACGACTCTCGAAAACGGACGTCCGCGTTATACAGAAAAACAGAAAGAAGAAGTCAAAAATAGCATTCAGGCGATGCTTGACGACATTCACAAAAAAGATTACTTCACAATAGCCAAGGACGTTAAAAAAAGCCGTTTTCGTCCATACATCACCCGTTTTCTTACTTTTAAGACAAAAGAAGACGAGGAACTTTGCGCTCAAATCCGCAAACAGAATGTTCTTATAATTGACGACGTAACTACAAGTGGGTCAACTCTTAACGAAATATTGCGTACCCTCAGATTCATCAACAAAGACAACAAGATAACGATTTTTAGCCTGATTGGACGCAAGGATTTGATGGCGGATTCTTTCGTATAAGTGCATTTTTATTTGCAACATTTCCCAAAAGCGTTTATCTTTGCATCAACAACAAAAACATTGAAACTATGCAGCAATTTAAACGTTTTAGGATTTTCCGCACGTCGCAGGATGTGCGCGACCAATACGCCGACGTTAAAATCAACGCCGACGACTTCATCTACCCGTATTTCGTGGTGGAGGGCAGCAATGTCAAAGACCCTATCAAGACTATGCCGGGGATTTTCAGGTTTTCGATTGATACGCTCGTGGAGGACGTCAAGGAAATCAACGAGTTAGGCATCAACAAGGTGTTGCTGTTTGGCGTTATTCCCGACAGCGAAAAAGACGAGCGTGGTTCCAAGGCTTACGACGAGGACGCACTTGTTTGCCGCGCCGTAAAAGCCATCAAAGCCGCTGTGCCTCAGATGATTGTGATTACAGACGTTTGCCTCTGCGAATACACAAGCCACGGACATTGCGGCTTGCTCTGCAATTACGATGTTGACAACGACTCGACTCTGCCGCTCCTCGCTCAGATGGCTCTCGTACACGCCAAGGCGGGCGCGGATTTTGTGGCTCCGTCGGCGATGATGGACGGTCAGATAGCGGCATTGGACGCCATTCTCCGCGAAAACAACCTCCGCGACCGTTGCAAAATCCTCGCTTATTCCGCAAAATATGCGTCGGCGTTCTACGGCCCGTTCCGCGACGCAGCCGACTCTGCACCGTCGTTTGGCGACAGGAAAACCTATCAAATGGACTTCCGCACCCACGACCAAGGCATCGAGGAAATTGCCGCCGACATCGAGGAAGGCGCGGATTGGACGATGGTAAAACCCGCTATGGCTTACCTCGATATGATAGCGCGTGGCGTGGAACGATTCCCGCAAATCCCGATGGTGGCTTACCACGTGAGCGGCGAATATTCGATGCTCAAAGCCGCCGCTCAACTCGGCTATCTCAACGAGCAACGCACTGTATTTGAGACCCTTATCGCCATCAAACGTGCCGGTGCAAAATATATCATTTCGTATTACGCAAAAGAATTTATGCAAAAATGGGCATAAACAACAGACCACTTTCACAGGCGGCATTCGAGCGTGCCTGCCAAGTGATTCCGGGCGGCGTCAATAGTCCCGTCCGTGCGCTCAGGAGCGTAGGAACAACGCCGATTTTCGTGGACAATGCCAATGGCGCGTATTTCACCGACATCGACGGCAACAAGTTTGTGGATTTCTGTATGTCGTGGGGCGTTTTTATCCTTGGACACAGGAACACGGAAGTGTCAACGGCTGCAATTCAGGCGGTTTTGAAAGGCAGCAGTTACGGCATCCCGACCGAGGCGGAGACCTTGCTCGCCGAGAAGGTTCGCGAGGCTTTTCCGTCGATAGAGCGTCTGAGGTTTGTCAATAGCGGCACCGAGGCTACGATGTCGGCAATCCGCGTGGCACGTGGCTACACGGGCAGGGATGTTTTGGTGAAGTTTGAGGGCAATTACCACGGACACGCCGACCATCTTTTGGTGTCGGCAGGTTCGGGCGTGGCTAATATCAGCAATGCATCTTCGGCAGGCGTTCCCGCTGATTTTGTGAAACATACGGCGGTGCTCCCTTACAACGACGTTGACGCATTGCGCAAATATTTCAATGAAAACGGCGACAAGGTTGCGGCTTTGATTTTGGAGCCTGTGGCTTGCAATATGGGCGTTGTGATGCCTACGGAGGAGTTTTTGAAGGCGACAAGGGAAGTAACCGCGCAGCACGGCGCAGTGTTGATTTTCGACGAAGTGATTACCGGCTTCCGATTGGCGTTTGGCGGTGCTCAACAGCGTTTTGGCATCACGCCCGATATGACCACGGTTGGCAAAATTGTTGGCGGCGGCTATCCGGCGGCGGCTTTTGGCGGCAAAGCCGAAATTATGAAATGTCTCGCACCCGAAGGCCCTGTATATCAAGCGGGAACGCTTAGCGGCAACCCCGTGGCAATGGCGGCAGGTCTTGCAACTCTCAACATCCTCAGCAATCCCGCAATCTACGCCGACCTCGAAAAACGCAGCGACCGTTTCATCGCCCGTCTGCAAAAAATCATCGACGGCAAGGGCATACAACTCAACCGTTGCGGCACGATGTTCACGCTGTTTTTCAACGACTTGCCCGTCCGCAATTTCCAAGACACCAAACGCAGCGACCAAGAGCGTTTTGCGCGTTACTTCCGCAATATGCTTTCACGCGGCATCTACGTCAGCCCGTCGCAGTTTGAGGGCAACTTCATCTCGGTCTGCCACACGGACGATGTGTTGGAGAAGGTATTGAGGGCGATAGAGGAGAGTATTTGAAATTTGTAATGGTTATGTCGGCAACAAGTCCGACGTAACCATTAATTATTTGTCTAACACCTTTTTATCAGCATTTGGATTGGCCTTCTTTGCCCAACGGTCGTAATAACCCTCGGTCTGAGGCCCATATATGCCGTCTTTGGTTATGTACTCGGTAAAGCCAACAATCTTGATACTGAGGTAATTCTGCAATGCAAGCACGACTTTTTGGGTGTATTCGTCGTAGATGCCGTCGGTTTCGAGCGGTTGGTTAAACTCTATCAAAAACTTCTGCGCGACCATACTGTTTCTGTTGTTTTTTTCGTCTTCAAGCAACGCATCACGGGTGGCGTTGAGATTCTGCTGCATCAACTGGCACTGATGCTGAGTCAAACCATTGTAAACAGATTCTTTTTTCTTGTTAGCGTCTTTGGGCTGATTATCTGGCGAGGTGTTGTTCTCAGTAGAAGCCTCCGCTCCAACTTTGGTGTTCTCGGTGGGAGCAGGTGTCGCAATTTCTTTGGCAGGAGTCGGCGATGCTACATCCTCTGAGGGTGAAACCGTAGTGATTTCCACGGCGGATTTTACGCCGATGTGCCGTTTCAACTGCGAAACCAACGCGGCATAATCGTTGTCCCTTACCACATACTTGGCTGTGTTGTAGTCGGCGAGATATTGGTAGAGTGCGGCAAGGTCGTTGAGGTAATAACCAAAATGCGCCGCCTCCGACTCCGAATTTGATAACGGAATGATGCCCTCGGCGAGTTGGTCAACGAGTTCCTTTTTGCGCTCATTAAAAAAATTGTAATACTCTTTATACTTGGACTTTACAGTGATGTCGGCACCTGGCATCACTATGGGGAATACCCTTTGGCTAATCTTGCCGTTTTCCCTTATTAGGTGCCACTCGTGCATGCAGTGGAGCGACCTGATATATTTTTCGCTGACAACAACAATTACCGCGCAGCCCTCGCCGATTTCTTCCTCCGCCTTGTGGATGCTCCAGCGGTAGGGACAAAGGTTTTCCTTGTCGCGTTTATAATAGATACCATTGCGCTCCATAATTTGGCAAAGGTTGTTTACATCCGCTTCAAGGTCAGGATTGGCTTCATTAGCCCATGCGTATGAAATATAAACTGGTGTGTCAGGGTTGATATACTGCATTTTGAGTGACTTTTTAATTATCTATTCACCCACAAAATTACAGTAATTTTTTTTTAACTCCAAAAAAATTTTTTAATACGACAGAAATACGTATTTTTGCGGTGTCAATAACACTTTATAAATAGAAAAATTATGAACGATACAACACAATTTGCGCTCAAATCTATATTCGACGGCATTGACCATCCGGTAATACTGATACTTATCGGACTTGCCTCTGGATACGTAGCGAGCAAACTGATGAGCCGCTCGGACAGTCGCCTTGGACTGATTGCAAACATCACCGTTGGCGTGTTGGGTAGCCTTTTGGCGGGATGGCTCTTCCCAAAAATAGGCATCACTTTCAGAGACGACATTTGGGGTATGTTTCTCCAAGGACTCATCGGCGCAATCTTAATTCTCGCAGTAATCAACAAACTCAAAAGATAACGGAACATGAAGACATTCAGCAAGATAATAGCGGCGGCAGCAGTAATGGCGTTTACTATGCCGCAGATGGCTTCGGCACAATATTTAAAGGTGTCGCCCGACAAATACGCCGTCAAGTTTACCGACAAAAACAACAACGGCTACTCCCTCGACCGCCCCGAAGAGTTTCTCACCCAAAAGGCACTCGACCGCCGCGCCAAGTTCAAAATAGGCCTCGACGACTACGACCTGCCAATCAACATGGCTTACGTTGACTCGTTGAAGTCGCTGGGATTCAAGATACAAGGCAGTTCCAAATGGCTCAACTGCGCCGTTATTCAAACAGAGGATTCCACCGCCCTCGCCAAACTCGACAGCCTTGACTTCGTTGTACACGACTACAAGTGGCTTGAAGTAAAAGAGGAACCCAAGGCATCGCTCCCGGCGGTTGTCCGCCCAAAACTAAAAGACAAAAAGAAGCCGGCAGCGTCCGTCAAGCGTGCCTACGACTATGGCGAAGGACTAAATCAGGCGGAAATGCTCGGCATCGACAAACTCCACGTCCTTGGATTTTGCGGTCAAGGCATGACGATTGCGGTGTTTGACGCGGGATTTTACAAGGCCAACCAACTCAACTGCTTTACCAAAATGTTCACGGAAGGCAGGGTGTTGGGCGTGCGCGATTTTGCCGACAACGACACCACCGTCTATGACGCCGACAACCACGGCATGAACGTATTGAGTTGTATAGCAGGCAATTGGAGCGGTCAACTCGTTGGCACTGCGCCCGAAGCAAGCGCGTATCTTTTCCGCACGGAGATAAGTTCGTCGGAAAACATTGTGGAGGAATTTTTGTGGGCATTTGCAGCGGAAGTGGCTGATAGTCTTGGTGTTGACATGATTCACAGCAGCCTTGGCTATCAGAAGTTTGACGACAAGAGCATCAGTTACACCCGCGAGCAGGGCGACGGCAACACCACCATCGCCGACATTGCAGCCGATCGCGCCGCCTCCAAGGGCATCGTGG
>JAEEGK010001094.1_pt1 | contig 67712 bp, 44 predicted proteins | sample 8958771 | NCBI WGS metagenome assembly JAEEGK01 (sample SAMN16246547, study PRJNA631951) | gut metagenome | biome: gut microbiome; feature: rumen; material: SC-attached | host: Bos | place: Iran: Karaj | collected 2018-10
TAGGAAAGACGAAGATGGAAGACATCAAGAAATGGAGGGCTGACAACCTGTTGCCTAACCCCTCCATTAAAAGAATGAATGTGCTCAAAAAAGTGAGCTAAAAAATACAAGTTAACTTAACACCCTAGGACAGTCCCTATTGTGAGATTTTTTGAAGTTTCTGCGAGAAAAGATGCACGATTCAGAAAAATTGCTTAAATTTGCAGTCGAAATCATCAGTAATAATGATCAGGACTTTAACCATCAGCCTCGTGACGCTCTGCCTTTTCTCTATCAAGGGCAGAAGTCAGGCGTTTGAGCTTAGGCAGGAGAATGACAGCCTCTACTGGCTCAGAGCGAATGACGGCAAGGCCAACGGCGTCAGCAGCAAGGCCAATGAGTGGCGGCTGGCACACCCTGTCTATCAGTTCCAGACGGGCGACATCGATGGCGACGGCAGAGAGGACGCGATGGTGGGAGTCATCAAGAAGACACGATTCTATCCCATGGGCAAGCGGCTGTTCATCTTCAAGCAGATAGACGGTACGAACCCAAAGGGCGAGGCCTGCAAGAAAGTGCGTCCGATGTGGTTGGGCTCCAAACTGGGAGGCATCCTTGAGGATTTCCGCTATGTGGCTCCGGCTGAGGGCGACAGTCTCGGCAGGATAAGAGCTCTGGAGTCGACCACCGATTCGCTCTACGTGGTCTCTGATTACAAATGGAGTGGCTTCGGCATGAAGTTCGAGCGCTTCGTTATAAAAGGGGTGGACAAGGAAACAGCGCTAAAAAATTTATAATTGATAATTGATAATTGAACTTTTGGAGCAGCGAGAGCCGAATGATGCTCGCATCAATTAGGCCGAGTCGTGACAAAAGTCAACGAAGTTAAAATTGAAGATTGAAGAAGATATTAAATATTTAAGCCAATGAAGACAAGATTTATCCTTATCGTCTGCTTAGTCGCACTCGTCGCGGCCTGCAGCCAGAAACAGAGCGCCGTCAGCGTGCCCGTGTCCCACATCAATGTCGAGAGCCTTCTTGACAGTATCGACTACGATATGGACGTGTCGGCCCTCCCCCTGAGCGACATCAGCCTGCTGCGCAATGCCCCTGCTGCCCGCAAGGGATTCCCCATCAAGGACGCCTACCTCAGAGGCATCTACGAGACCACCACGTGGTATGACTCGCTGATGTGGAAATTCGACTCGTCGACCGACTTCAATGCCATCAAGATGAGAGAAGACGAGCCTTGGCGCGACTACTACTATCGCGCTGCCATCGAGACAGAGGCCATCAAGTTCTCTGACGAGGAGAAAGCCTTCATCGACCGTATGGAGGCCCGCGAGGCCGAGCTGCTGAAGGAGAACTTCGCTGCAGGAGAAGGGTTCCGCGTAAACATGCAGAACCTATCCAACCCCACGCAGCTGAAGGAGTTCGACTCGCTGCTCTGCCAGCATCTGGCCAAGGACGGCTTCGCCATCGTGCCCGCCAACCACGAGCAGCTGTTCCATATCTATGAGCAGAACGACTACGACCAGTTCCCCAACTTCGTGACTACCGACCTCTACCTGCAGCTCTACCACCTCTATGTCGACTGTCTGCTGCGCGAACTGGAGTCCGACCGTCTGCTCGACCTGATGACCAGCTTCTCGCTCGACATGTATCAGGCCATGAACCGCCTGGAGAGCCTGTCAGAGGGCGACGAGCTCGTTGAGCGCCTGGCTCACCACAACGCCGTGTTCTTCGACGTGGCCCACATTCTCTTCACGGGCAAGGCCATAGGCAGTCCCCTGCAGGATCAGGAAGCCAACCAACTCGTCGGTCTTGCCACAGACGCTGTCAACAGTCCGTGTCCATTCTTCGAGGACTACGTCGAGATAGCGTTCCCCTTCAGCCTCTTCCGTCCTCGTGGCCACTATACACGCTCAGAGAAGCTGCAGCGCTACTTCCGCGGGATGATGTGGCTGCAGACAGCCCCCTTCGGTATGGACAACAAGGAGGAAGTACTGCAGGCCGTGATGATCGCCTCAGCCATGAAGTACGAGGCTGCCGCCATGAAGAAGTACGAGACACTCGACCTTCTCATCACCCTGCTCATGGGCAAGTCTGACAACCTCAGTCTGCCACAGGTCATCGCCGAAGTGAAGAAAGAGAACCTGCCCATGAACGAGCTGCTGCATAACGACCAGGCCATCCAGCGCATCACCCTCGCCCTCGAGAAGATCGGCAACGAGCAGACGCGCATCCGTCCGAAGTTCGAGAAGACCAGCCACAACAAGATTTGCATCATGCCCCAGCGCTACCAGCCAGACGCCGAAGTCCTGCAGGAGATGGTGGACTACGATAGCGATCCCACGCAGCGAGCCGTGCCCAAAGGCCTCGACTTCTTCGCCGCTATGGGTGTCTCTGCCGCCGAACAGATCCTGATGGAGGAGAAGACCGAATGGGGAGGTTTCGACGCAGCCATGAAGCAGATGAAGAAGCGCATGGGAGAAATCGACTGGAGCGAGACCACCTGCACCCAATGGATGCAGACGCTGAAGGTGCTCACCGACAAGGAAGGGAAGGAGAATATGCCCTACTTCATGGTGACACCCGAGTGGGACAAGAAAGACCTGAATGCCGTGCTCGCCTCGTGGGCAGAACTGAAGCACGACGCTATCCTCTACGCCAAGCAGCCTATGGGCGCCGAGTGTGGTGGTGGTGAAGAAATACCCGAGCCCGTCGTGAAGGGCTATGTGGAGCCCAACACAGGCTTCTGGAAGAAAGCCATTGAACTGCTCGACAACACGGCCAAGGTGCTGAAGGCTCAGGGTATGCTCACCGAAAAGGTGTCGAGCGTCACCGAGCGTATGCGCGAGGAAGTTCAGTTCCTGCTGGCAATCAGCGAGAAGGAGTTGGCTGGCAAGGAGCCTACCGACGAGGAGTACGACCAGCTAAAGGTGATCGGCGCCACGTTCGAGAACATCTCCCTCGACCTTGTCCGCGGCGAGGAGCAATATCTGATGGGATGGGCAGACGTGCAGGGAGCCGACCGCAAGGTAGCCCTCGTGGCCGATGTCTACACCGCCAATGCCGACAACAATCCGAACAAGTCTATCCTTTTTGAGGGTGTCGGCAATGCCGATGAGATTTACGTCGTGGTTGAGGTTGGCGGTTATCTGATGCTGACCCGCGGTGCCGTGCTCAGCTATCGTGAGTTCATCCAGCCCATCGACGAGCCGCGCCTCACCGACGAGGAATGGCAGCAGCAACTGGAGAAGAATGCGCGCAAGGGTGTGCCCGAGTGGATGAAGCCGCTGTTCGTGCCGCTGAACAAATTGCCTGAGGCGAATGAGGAGTTCTTCTATAGCTCTGGCTGTTAGTCTGGCTCTGCTGGTTCGAGGAGTGAGGAGTGAGGACACACTCCACGAAGAAACCATCGTCGTTCTCACAGGCGACATCCTTCTCGACCGCGGGGTTCGTAAAGTGATAGACCAACACGGAGTCGGCCATCTGTTCTCGGATGGGGTCGATTCCGTGTTCAAGTCTGCACAAGTCGTTGTGGGCAATCTCGAATGTCCTGCCACCAAGATAAAGTCGCCCGTCTTCAAGCGTTTTATCTTCAGGGGAGAACCCGAGTGGCTCGACACCCTCCGCCAGCACGGCATCACTCACCTGAACCTCGCCAACAACCACTCCATCGACCAAGGACGCGAGGGACTCATCGACACCAGGAGCAACATACTTGCCGCAGGAATGGTTCCTATCGGTGCCGGCGAGAACATGCAGGAGGCCGCCCAACCCGTACTTCTGGCCGAGCACCCCCGCAAAGTGTGGCTCGTGCCCTCCTTGCGCCTCGCGCTGGAGAACTATGCCTACCTGACGGACAAGCCCTGCGTCAGCCAAGAGCCGATGGACTCGCTGCTCTCGCACGTCTATCGTCTCAGGCAGCAAGATTCCACAGCCGTCATCATCGTGAGCCTACACTGGGGACAGGAACACAAACAGGAGCCCGTACCCCGTCAGCGTCATGATGCCCACATGCTTATCCTCGCTGGAGCCGACGTGCTCGTGTGTCACCACACCCATACCCTCCAGACCGTCGAGCATTATGGCGGGCATGCCATCTACTATAGCATTGGCAACTTCATCTTCGACCAGCCGAAACCCTTGAACAGCGAGGCCTGCATGGTGCGCCTGAGAGTGAGTCGCGACAGCCTTGAAGTGGAGACCATCCCAGTGGAAATACGTCATTGCGTACCCTATGTAAAGGTAAAAATAATGTAAACTTCTGTTTTTTCTCGAAAAAAGGTTGTACTTTTGCACCGTCTTTGGCTGAACGCATGAAGAAAATACTCAAGTGGATAGGGATTGCGGTGCTGACACCCATTCTGCTTTTCATCATACTCGCCGCGCTGCTCTACTTGCCGCCAGTACAGAACTGGGCGGTACAGAAAGTGACGGCCATCGCTTCGGACAAGACAGGCATGGAGATCTCCGTAGGTCATGTGAACCTGGAGTGGCCCTTCGACTTGGGAATAGACGATTTCCGCATATTACATGATAACGACTCGCTACCTGGCGTAAGAGACACTATCGCCGACATCCGCAAGCTGGTGGCCGACATCCGGCTGTGGCCGCTATTGGAGAAGCGTGTGGTGATCGACGAACTCTCGCTGCATCAGGCGAAAATCAACACCAACGGCTTTATCAGCGACCTCCGTGTAAAAGGTGAATTCGAGCAGTTATGGCTGGCATCAGATGGTATCAACCTCAATCAGGAGACCGTCGAAGTGAACGGAGCCCGCCTCTCTGGCGCCCAACTCGACATTGCTCTCAGCGATACAGCAGCCGTCGACACCACGGAATCAGACATCAGATGGAAGATCAAGGTCGATTCCCTGAGCATCTACGACACCGCCGTCAACCTGCACCTGCCAGGCGACACGCTCGATGTTGGAATCAAGATGGGAAGTGCCGTAGCCAGAGAGGCCAACATTGACCTTGGGCGCGAGACCTATCAGATAGGGAAATTGGAATGGACTGCAGGCGGACTGACCTATGACGACAGATGGATGCCAAGGGCCGAAGGGCTCGACCTGAACCACCTCGCCCTGAGTGATATCAGTCTCGCCATCGACTCCATCAGCTATACCCCTAAGGGCACATCCCTCATGGTTCGCCACACGGCCATGAAGGAGAAGTGCGGTCTGGAGATTTTAGAGTTGAAGGGACTCGTCAGACTCGACTCTGCCTTCAACAATATCCAACTACCAGGAATGACCCTTCGCACACCCGACTCTGACATCCACGCAGAGGCCGACCTCGACTTTAACATTGCCGACGCTCTGAAGCCAGGCCGTATGCGACTTCGGCTCTTTGCACAAATCGGCAAACAAGACCTGATGCACTTCATGGGTGGTCTGCCACAGTCGTTCATCCGCCATTATCCCAACCACCCTATCAGCATCAAGGGTTCGGTCAATGGCAACATGAGGAAGATGGACTTCACGGGTCTCGACATCTCGCTGCCCACCGCCCTGCACCTTCATGCCAACGGAACGGCAGAACATCTGACGGACATGAGCCGAATGAAGGCCGACATCAGTTTTCGTGGCCAGACACAGGATCTGAACTTCCTGACAGCACTCATCGACGATCGTCAGAAAGGTGAGTTCCGCATACCGTCAGGCATCACCCTCGACGGCAGATTGAAAGCCGACGGCACGAGATACGATGCCGACCTCAATGCCCGTGAAGGCGAAGGGATCGTAAAAGCAAAGATCGGTGCTGTCGTACCCCAAGATGCCAAAGGCAACCTCAACACAGAGGCAATGACTTATGATGCAGACATCAGCATCGACAACCTGAACCTTCATCACTTCCTGCTCAAAGACTCCCTCTACACCCTCTCGGCAGACATCCATGCCAACGGCTACGGCACCGATATTCTCAATAGCCGCTGTCAGATGAAGGCCGACGCCACCGTCAACAGACTCAAATACGGACAATGGAACCTCGACGGTATGAAGGCCACCGCAGACCTGAAGAACGGGCGGGGCATCGTCAGCCTCAACGGAGACAACCAACTCTTTAACGGTACGGTGACCGTTGATGCGTTGCTCTCCACCAAGAAGTTAGACGGCACCGTCAGCGCAGATATCGCCAAGATAGACCTGCAACAGCTGAGACTCGTTGACGAGCCGCTGGTGGTAGGTGTATGCGGACATGTCGACATCACCTCCGACATGAAACAGAGCCATTATGTGAGCGGCTTACTCGGCGAACTGTTTATACAAGACGAGAAAAGCGTCTTCAGACCCGCCGACATTGGCATACTGCTGAATACCAGACCAGACACCACCTATCTCAGGGCACAGAGCGGCGACTTCATCGTGAAACTCGATGCCAGCGGCGGCTACGAGAAACTGTTTCGACAATTCAACACCCTCACAGACTCAATCATAGCCCAGTTCGACCAGAAGGTGATTGACCAGCAGGCCATCAAACGACTGCTGCCCACCATGAAGATGCACGTGGAGAGCCGCCGCGACAATCCCATCGCCAACCTTCTCAGAACCAGCGACGTGGACTTCAAGGAACTGTTCGTCGATCTGACCACCTCGCCAGAGACAGGCATCAACGGCCAGAGCCATCTCTACTCTCTGAACTACGACAGTACCCGCATCGACACCATCCGACTGAACCTCACACAGAAAGGCGACCGTCTGACCTACCAGGGACAAATCCGCAACAACCGTCGTAATCCCCAGTTTGTGTTCAATGCCCTTGTCGACGGCCATGTCCACCAACACGGAGCATTGGCCGGCCTTCGTTACTTTGACGCCAACAACCGTATGGGTGTGCGCATCGGAGCGACGGCAGAGATGGAAGAAGGCGGCATACGCTTCAAGCTGATGCCAGACCGTCCGACACTAGGCTACAAAGAGTTCAACCTGAACAAAGACAACTACATCTTCCTTGGCGAAAAGAACAAGATACAGGCCAAGGTCGACCTCATTGCCGACGACGGTGCGGGCATGAAGATCTACTCTGAGAATCAAGACTCCACGATGCTGCAGGACCTGACGGTATCGCTGAACCGCATAGACCTCGATGAGCTGTCGTCGGTGATACCCTATATGCCACATCTCACTGGTAAACTCAACGGCGACTACCACATCTTGATGGATCAGGAGGAACACATCTCCGTGGCCTCCGACATGGCCGTGATGGGCATGACCTTTGAAGGAGCGTCCATCGGCGACCTCAGTACGGAGATGGTATACCTGCAGAAAGATGGTGACACCCATGCCATCGAAGCCCGTCTGATGCTCAACGACGAGGAGTTCGGTTTGTTGAAAGGCTCCTACTATCGCGAGGGACTGATCGACGCCACCTTCGACATGACACGTATGCCCCTGTCACTCGTCAACGGCTTTGTGCCTGACCAGATTGTAGGACTCGATGGCTACGCTGAAGGCAGTATGAGCATACGTGGTACCACGACACATCCCGATGTCAACGGAGAGATTTATGTCGACGATGCCCATCTCATCAGTATCCCCTACGGCATCCGTATGCGCTTCGACAACGACCCCGTGCGCATCGTCGGCAGCAAGCTGCTGCTGGAGAACTTCGGACTCTACGCCTACAACAACGAGCCTCTGAACATGATGGGCAGCATCGATTTCTCGAACACCGACAAGATCATGGCTGACCTACGGGTAAGGGCCCAGGACTTATTGCTCATCAACGCCAAGCAAGATACGAAGTCCATCGCCTGGGGCAAAGCCTTTGTCAACTTCTTTGCCCACATGCAAGGACCGTTGGACGCTATGCATGTTCGAGGCAGACTCGAGGTACTTGGTTCTACAGACATGACCTATCTGTTGCTCGACTCCCCACTCTCCACCGACAACCGTCTGGACGAGCTGGTGAAGTTCACCGACTTCAGCGACTCCACACAGACCGTCATCACACGACCCATACCCACAGGACTGACCGTCGACCTGAACATCAACGTGTCACAAGGCGCACACTTCGTCTGTAACCTCAACCCTGAACAGACCAACTACTTAGACCTGACAGGTGGTGGCAAACTGCATCTGAATTACGGCTCCGAGGGTCTCAAACTGGATGGCGACTATACCCTCTCCAACGGCGAAATGAAATACTCACTGCCCATCATCCCGTTGAAGACCTTCACTATCCAGGACGGCAGTTCCGTCGCGTTCTCTGGCGACCCCATGAATCCCAAGCTGAACATCACCGCCACCGAGCGCACCAAGGCCAGCGTATCAGACGAGAGTGGCGTGAGCCGGAGTGTGGTCTTCGATTGTGGAGTGGAGATTAGCAAGACACTCAATGATATGGGTTTGAAGTTCATCATCAGCGCTCCTGAGGATAACACTATCAACGGTGAGCTCAACAGCATGTCGGAAGAGGAACGCGGAAAGATTGCCGTCACGATGCTCACCACAGGCATGTACCTGGCCGACGGCAACACCAACGGCTTCTCGATGAACGCAGCCCTTAGCTCCTTCCTGCAAAGTGAGATTAACAACATCACAGGCTCAGCCCTGAAAACGCTCGACGTCAGCATCGGCATCGACAACACCACCGATGCCAGCGGCACAATGCACACAGACTACTCCTTTAAGTTTGCCAAGCGATTCCTCAACAACCGTCTGAAGATTGAGATTGGCGGACTGGTGTCGTCAGGCAACAACACCGCCATGGGACAGAAGCAGTCGTTCTTCGACAACGTTTCGATGGAATACCGTCTGAACCAGAACGCCACGCAGAACCTGAAGATGTTCTATAAGCAGAACGTCTACGACTGGCTCGAGGGCTACAACAGCGAATACGGTGTGGGCTTCGTCTGGCGACGTAAGCTCGACAACTTCTTGGACATCTTCCGCTTCTGGCGCAAAGAGCAGCAGCCCACACCCTTCAGACCCAGGACTCCAACGGCAGCGCCTCGCGACAGTGTTGAAGTGAAAAATGAAAAGGTGAATCAGTGAAAGTGAATAAAAATATGAGAACATTAATGTCTAATAGAATTTGGCAGAAGGTGAAGGCGCTGGCCTTTTCACCCATTCACCTTTTCACCCTTTCACTTTTCCTCGTTTCTTGTTCGATGACGAAGAACATCCCCGAAGACGACCAGCTGTTCACCGGTCTGACGAAGATCGCCTATGTGGATGAGCCGAAGGACAATCCCTACGAAGACCATCTTACCGCCACGAAAGAAGAGCTGGAGGCAGCCCTGGCCACCACACCCAACGGATCGCTCTTCGGCAGCAGTTACTATCACAGTCCCTGGTCATGGCGACTCTGGGTCTACAACACCTACGCCCACAAAGACACGAAATTCGCCCGCTGGATGACCAAGTCCTTCGGTCGTGCACCAGTGCTGATGAGTCAGGTGAACCCCGCCCTCCGTGCCTCCGTGGCAAGCTCGGTACTCAAGAACAACGGTTATTTCCGTAGTGACGTGTCCTACGAGACCATTACCAAGAAGAATCCCAAGAAATGCAAGATAGGCTACACTATCCGTCTCGACACACTCTTCACCCTCGACAGCGTGGCATACATCAACTTCCCGGAGAAGCTCCAGGCTCTGATCGATTCCACCCATGAAGAGTCACTCATCAAACACGGAGAGCCATTCTGCGTGTCATCCCTCGACGGAGAACGCACCCGTGTCACTAATCTGTTCCGCAACAACGGCTACTATTACTACAACAGCAACTACGCCTCCTACCTCGCCGACACTATCAACGTGGCAGGAAAGTCACAACTGCGTTTCCAAATGGCCGACGGACTGCCGTCGGAGGCCCTCAGGAAATGGTATATCGGCAACATTGCCATACAATTCCGTAAAAGGATGCGAGAACAACTCGCCGACAGTGTACAGCGTCGTCACCTGACCATCCGCTTCAACGGCAAGAAGCCTCCCATCCGTCCGAACACCATATTGAAAGACCTCCGCTTGCGTCCTCGTCAGGAATTCAGCTACGACAACTATATAGAATCAGCCAACAAGATCAACGCAACAGGAGTCTTCTCTTCTACTGAATTCCTGTTCACCCCCCGTCAGGATACTGACACGCTTGACCTCCTGCTGAACTGCGTGTTTGAGAAGCCCTACGACTTCTATATTGAGGCCAACGCCATTGGACGAACTAGTGGTCGCTATGGTCCTGAGATGAAGATCGGTTTCACGCGCCGGAACCTTTTTCATGGCGGTGAGAAGCTCGACATCAACCTCCACGGCTCCTACGAGTGGCAGCACGGCGGAGGTGAGAACTCTGCCACCTACCAATATGGTGCCGATGCTTCCATCGAGTTCCCACGTATCATTGCGCCCTTCTACAACAGCGACCGTGTGCGTCGCGACAAGAACGGCCGTCGCATACGCCGTCGCAGGCCATACGCCGCACCTACCACCCTGGCGAAGTTGTCGTTCGACATCGTACAGCGTCCAGACTACTACCGTATGCATGTGGCCAGCGGCGAGTGGACCTACCGTTGGCAGCCCACAGCCAGCAGCCGCCATGAATTCTCGCCCCTGACGGTGAAATACCAATTCAAGAATACCACCACTGAGAAATACGACTCCGTGATAAAAAACAACTTGTATATCAGTGCGTCGATGATGGACTACCTCATCCCCAAGATGCGCTACACATACACCTACACCAGCCCTGCCACCCTGCGCAACCCCATTCGCTGGGAGACGACCTTAGAGGAGAGCGGAGCCGTCACGTCGCTCATCGACCTCGTCCGTGGTAACACATTCAGCGAGAAGTATAAGACTTTCTTCAAAGCCCCCTATACGCAGTTCCTTAAGGTGGAGACCGACCTTACGAAGACCTGGTCGTTAGGTCTTGTATCGAAACTTGTGGGCCACCTCAATACCGGTATCATCTATAATTACGGCAACTGCGACGATGCCCCGTTCACAGAACTATTCTATGTAGGCGGTGCCAACAGCATCAGGGCCTTCCTCATGCGCGACATCGGTCCTGGCCGACTGCTGGACTTCGGAGGCAACCGACAGGCCTCATACGTTTTGCGCAACGGTGACTTCAAGCTGGTGGCAAATTTAGAATATCGTACCCCATTGTTCGGAAACCTCGAAGGCGCACTCTTCCTCGATGCAGGTAACGTGTGGCGCCTGGGATTTTCCAATCTCATCGACAGATCTGATTACGACTCTGAAGATGAGTATGAAACAGCCCTGGCAGCCTATAAACAGATGGACTTCAAAGCCTCTGAGTTCTTCAACGACATTGCCCTCGGCACTGGTATCGGACTGCGCTACAACTTAGGATTCCTCGTGGTGCGCTTCGACTGGGGTCTGGCCCTCCACTCCCCATACGACACAGGAAAGTCTGGTTACTTCAACATCCGTCGCTTCAAGGATTCCCACACCCTCCATTTTGCCATCGGCTATCCGTTCTAGACATAATATCTACTTAGACATAGCATGTTTTTAATTGTTATTATGCTACTATGTCTTTAAAATTACTCTGTCTCTAATTGTTATTATGTCTAAAAAAGTTCTTCTGTCTAAGAAAAAAGTTGTACCTTTGCACGCAAATTCAAATATAACTCAAAATAACGACATTATGAAACCAACGCTTTTTCTGCTTGCAGCAGGTATGGGTAGCCGTTATGGCGGCCTGAAGCAGCTCGACGGTCTGGGGCCTAACGGCGAGACCATCATGGACTATAGTATCTACGATGCCATCCAGGCCGGATTCGGCAAGATTGTATGGGTCATCCGCAAAGATTTCGAGGAACAGTTCCGTACACAGATCCTCGCCAAGTACGAGGGTCACATACCCTGCGAACTCTGTTTCCAGGGCCTTGACGCCCTACCCGAGGGCTTCACCGTACCAGAAGGCCGTCAGAAGCCTTGGGGTACAAACCACGCTGTACTCATGGGTAAGGATGTCATCAAGGAACCATTCTGTGTCATCAACTGTGACGACTTCTACAACCGCGATGCCTTTATGGTCATTGGGAAATTCCTGGCTAATCTGCCTGAAGGAGCCAAGAACCAGTATGCGATGGTGGGTTTCCGCGTAGGCAACACACTCTCGGAGAACGGCACTGTAGCTCGTGGTATCTGCTCAAAGAACGATCAAGGACATCTCACGACCGTTGTAGAGCGCACCGAGATTGTCCGCTGTGCTGCAGACGGCTCAAATGCTGGTGCTGTCACAGAGCCTATCCGTTATAAGGACGAAGAGGGCAAGTGGGTGATCGTTGACGACAACACACCCGTGTCCATGAATATGTGGGGATTCACACCCGACTACTTCGACTATTCTGAAGAAGAGTTCAAGGTATTCCTCAGTGACCCGAAGAACATGGAGAACCTGAAGGCTGAGTTCTTTATTCCCCTGATGGTAAATAAGTTGATTACCAATGGCACTGCTACAGTCGAGGTTCTCGATACCACCAGCAAGTGGTTTGGTGTGACCTATGCTGCCGACCGTGAGTCGACCGTTGCCCGCATCCAGAAACTCGTTGATGAGGGAATATATCCAAACAAACTCTTCTAAATGAATATCGACATTCTCAATGATAGTCAGCTGGCCCAGTTGGACCAGCTGATTTCTGATGCACAGAACATCATTGTTACCTGTCACAAGAGTCCCGACGGCGATGCTATCGGCTCCTGCCTTGGTTGGGCGGAGTACCTGCGGTCGCGCGGCAAAGAGCCTACAGTCATCGTACCCGACCAGTTTCCCGACTTTCTGTTGTGGATGCCTAACACGGAGAAGATAGTCCGCTACGACAAACACCGCGAGAAATGCGACATGCTCTTCAAGATAGCCGACCTTGTGTTCTGTCTCGACTTCAATACGCCAAGTCGTGTCAATGAGATGGAGCAGGCCCTCGTTGGTTCCCCGGCTCCGAAAGTACTCATCGACCACCACCTTGACCCCGATGTGCCTGCCGTGCTCACCGTCTCCCACCCCGAGGCCTGCAGCACCAGCGAACTTATCTTCCGCATCGTGTGGCAACTGGACGGTTTCAAGGATCTTTCCCGACAATTCGCCATCCCAGTCTATTGTGGCATGATGACAGACACGGGAGGATTCTTATACAACAGTAGTCGTCCTGAGATTTACTTCATCATAGGCGAATTGCTCACGAAACACATCGATAAGGACCGTATCTACCGAAACGTCTACCACAACTATTCCGAGGATCGCATCCGCCTGATGGGCTACGTGATGTACGAGAAACTCGTCTATCTGTCCGACTTTCACACAGCCTTCTACACCCTCACGAAAGAGGAACAAAAACGTTTTCACTTCGTTAAGGGAGATGCCGAGGGACTGGTTAATATTCCCCAGCAAATCAAGGGGCTCCGTCTCTCCATCTCGCTGCGAGAGGACTCTGAGAAACCGAATCTGGTTTGGGTATCTCTGCGTTCGGTCGACAACTTCCCCTGTAACAAGATGGCAGCCGAGTTTTTCAACGGCGGTGGTCATCTCAATGCCTCTGGCGGTCATCTCGACATGACCATTGACGAGGCAGTCAAGGTAGTGAGTCAGGCCGTAACAGCATACTCTGACCTACTAAAATAGTTAAAAAACAACAAGGTATGAAAAATTGTTCAATGTTCAATGTTCAATATTCATGGTTTTTCGTACCTTTGCAGACGATATGAAGAAAATAGTTTTGATCATCATAGCAGCCGTTGCGCTCTTGGCCAGCTGCAATGACTATGAGACATACGGCGACAAGAAAGAGAAGGAGCGTAATGCTATCTCGAAGTTTATTGCCGACTCTGCCTTCACCATCATCTCTGAAGAGCAGTTTGTGAAGAATGGCAACAAGACTGACCTTTCGCGCCGTGAGTTTGTTAAGCTCGACAAGAGCGGTGTCTATATGCAGATTGTCCGTGAGGGTTGTGGCGACATGATTAAAGACGGTGAGAGTCTCACCATTGATTGTCGTTTCACAGAATTCGACATTCTCAACGACACCTCGACGATTTACAACACCACCGTAGCTTATGCTTCCATGCCTGATCGTATGGCTGTCACCCGCACCTCAGGCACATACACCGCCAGTTTTATCAGCGGGCTCATGACGAATGTCTATAGCACCTCCGTGCCCGCAGGTTGGCTCGTACCATTTTCGTACATAAAGGTAGGACGCCCGCAATCGATGACTGAGGAGTGTGCAAAAGTACGTCTCATCGTACCGCACACGCAGGGACATGCCTATGCATCTTCCAATGTATGTCCCTATTTTTATACCATCACTTTCCAGCGCGAATTATAAATTAACCACAATATGACACTTATTAAATCCATTTCAGGTATCCGCGGTACAATTGGCGGACATACTGGAGACACCCTCAATCCTTTAGACATTGTCAAGTTCACCACGGCTTATGCCACTTTCATCTCAAAAAGGTCTGGAACATCCGGAAAGATCGTGGTTGGCCGCGACGGCCGCATCTCTGGCCTGATGGTGCGCAACGTGGTCGTTGGAACGCTCATGGGCATGGGTTATGACGTTCTTGACATCGGTTATGCCACCACACCAACCACAGAACTGGCCGTACGCATGGCCGAGGCTGATGGCGGCATCATTATCACAGCTTCGCATAACCCACGCCAGTGGAATGCCTTGAAGCTGCTCAACAGTGAAGGGGAGTTCCTGACTGCCGCTGACGGCGCAGAGGTGCTCCGCATCGCAGAAGCTGAAGATTTCGATTATGCCGAGGTAGACCGTCTGGGCAGTTGTACCCTCGATGACACGTTTAACCGTCGCCATATCGATGCAGTGTTGGCATTGAAACTTGTAGATGTCGATGCAATCCGCAAACGTCATTTCCGTGTCTGTGTCGACACCATCAACAGCGTGGGTGGCATCATTCTGCCAGAGTTGTTTCAGACCCTCGGCGTAGACTACGAAATACTGAACGGTGAGTGTACAGGCGATTTCGCCCACAACCCCGAGCCGCTGGAGAAAAACCTGCATGGCATCATGGATCGTATGAAAAACGGGAACTTCGACCTTGGCATCGTTGTAGACCCTGATGTGGACCGGCTGGCCTTCATCAGCGAGGATGGCACGATGTTCGGTGAGGAATATACGCTGGTCAGCGTTGCTGACTACGTGCTGAGCCACACCGTTGGAAATACGGTCAGCAATCTTAGCAGTACACGTGCTTTACGCGATGTAACAGAGAAACACGGCGGCCAATACACAGCCGCTGCCGTCGGCGAGGTCAACGTCACCACAAAGATGAAAGAAGTGGGTGCCGTTATTGGCGGTGAAGGCAATGGTGGAGTCATCTATCCCGAGAGCCACTACGGTCGTGACGCCCTTGTGGGCATCGCCCTCTTCCTCTCCAGTCTCGCCCAGAAGGGCTGCACCGTCAGCGAACTGCGCCGTACCTTCCCAGACTACCAGATTGCGAAGAACCGCATAGATCTCACTCCTGAGACCGATGTAGATGCCATCCTGGTGCGTGTCAAGGAACTTTTCGCCAAGGACAACTCCGCCACTGTCAACGACATCGACGGTGTGAAGATCGACTTCCCTGACCGTTGGGTACATCTGCGCAAATCGAACACAGAACCCATCATCCGCGTCTATAGCGAAGCCAAGACCATCGAGCAGGCTGACGACCTTGGTAAGCAGCTCATGCAGGTAGTTTACGACATGCAATAACGGCCCCATATCATGAACATCAGATACTTCATCATCTTCGCACTATTAGTCTTTGGCACGAAGGTTGGCGCACAAGACAAGCTCTACAGCGACGAGTTTCCCATCAGCGACGTAACGTTGTTAGACGGACCTCTAAAGAAGGCTCGCGACTTGAACATCAAGACGCTGTTGCAATATGACTGCGACCGTCTGTTGGCACCTTACCGTAAAGAGGCAGGACTCACGCCGAAGGCCAAGACCTACCCCAACTGGGACGGACTGGACGGCCATGTAGGTGGTCACTACCTGACGGCCATGGCCATGAACGCTGCCACAGGCAACGATGACTGTCGGCAGCGGATGGAGTATATGATCAGTGAGTTGCAGCTCTGCGCAGATGCCAATGCCCAAAACCATGCTGAATGGGGAAAAGGTTACGTTGGCGGAATGCCTAACAGCGAACGCATCTGGAGCACCTTCAAAAAGGGTGACTTCAGTGTTTATTTCAGTTCGTGGGCACCGTTCTACAATCTGCATAAAATGTATGCGGGATTGCGCGATGCGTGGGTTTATTGTGGCAATGAGCAAGCAAAGACGCTCTTCCTCGGCTTCTGCGACTGGGCCATCGACCTGACGGCAGGCCTCAACAACGAGCAGATGGAGAATATGTTAGGCAACGAGCATGGTGGCATGAACGAAGTGCTGGCCGATGCTTACGCCATGACTCAAGAGCCCAAATACCTACAGGTTGCCATGCGGTTCTCTCACCGTAAACTACTCACTCCGATGTCACAGCGGCAAGATTGTCTTGACAACATGCATGCTAACACACAGGTGCCGAAGGTTGTGGGTTTCGAGCGCATCAGCGAACTCGCAAACCTTTCTCACTACCATGAAGCAGCAAACTTCTTTTGGGATATCGTGACAGGAGAACGGTCACTCGCTTTTGGCGGAAACTCACGTCGTGAGCACTTCCCCAGCAAGGAAGCCTGTATGGACTTCATCAACGACATCGACGGTCCGGAGACTTGTAACACCAACAACATGCTCAAGCTCACCGAGGATATGCATCGACGTAATCCCGAGGCTCGTTATGCCGACTACTACGAGTTGGCTACGTTCAACCACATCCTTTCCTCACAACATCCAGAGCACGGTGGATACGTCTATTTCACCCCTGCACGTCCACGCCACTACCGCAACTACTCAGCCCCCAACGAGGCTATGTGGTGCTGTGTGGGCACAGGTATGGAAAATCATAGTAAATACGGACAATTCATCTATACCCACGTGGGAAATGCCCTCTACGTGAACCTCTTTGTAGCTTCTGAACTGAACTGGCGTGAGAAAGGTCTCACCCTGCATCAAGAAACCGAATTCCCTTATGCAGAAACGAGTCGCATCACCATTACCAATGGAAAAGGCCAATTCCCGATTCTTGTGCGCTATCCAGGGTGGGTGAAGCCAGGATCCTTCTCTGTGAAGGTGAATGGACAGGACGTCGAAATCATCACGGGACCATCCAGCTACGTCACCATCGAACGCAAGTGGAAAAAGGGCGACGTCATTGACATCACCTTCCCGATGTACAACAGCGTGAAGTATCTGCCCAACGTACCACAGTACATCGCCCTTATGCATGGTCCCATTCTGCTCGGTATGAAGACGGGTACCGAAGATCTGGCGCACCTCGTGGCCGACGACAGCCGCTTCGGACAATATGCCAGCGGCAAGAAACTGCCTATCAACGAGGCCCCCATCCTCATTAACGACAACATCGATGCGATTGCAGAACAGCTGACGACAATCGATTCACGACCATTACACTTTATGCTGGAGACGAAAGTCGTTAATGGTGATACCAACAAGGCTTATGAACTTCAACCATTCTTCGAAATCCACGACAGCCGTTATATGATCTACTGGCTTGCCCTTTCGGAACAAAGCTACAAAGGTTATCTTGACGGTCTTGCCAAGGCAGAGCAAGAGCGACAAGCCTTGGAGGCGCGCACCGTTGACAAAGTGCAACCCGGTGAGCAGCAGCCTGAGACAGACCATCAGATGGAAACGGATCAGTCGCAGGTGGGAAACTCCAACGATGTATTCTATCGTGATGCCAGAGACGGACATTACTTCAGCTATCTGATGCAGACCGGAGGACAGACTGACCTCAGCCTGCGGCTCAAGTATTGGGGTGTGGGTGAGTGGAAAACTCATGAGTTTGACATCCTCATCGACGACGTACTGGTGAAGGAGATCAACAATACTGGCAAGTACCGCATTTCTGAGTTCAAGTACGAGACCTATCCTGTGCCTGCCGACCTGTTGAAAGGCAAGCAGCAGGTACGTGTGAAGTTCGTTGCCAAACCCCGAAGACAAATCGGAGAGATTTACGAAGTAAGACTTGTAAAGAACTAAGCAGCCTCTGAACTGCTTGATTTCCCCATGCACCTATGATGAAGAAAAGAGTTGTTTTAGAGTTGTTTTGCATGGCACTGCTATTATTATGTTCATGCCATCAAAAAGGCCAGGCAGTGTCTGGCGATACGACAAGTGCTGACAGTCTTCTGTGTCCAAGATATGCTACTGGCTATCAGGTAAAGAGCCAGAATGGCATGCGACTGGTGGACGTTGGGAAAGACTATCACTTTGCGTTAGTAACGTCAGATGAGCAGCATGTTCCTGATGGCTACACGAAGGTGCGCGTACCTATTAAAAACACCATCTGCATGACTTCGCTGCAACTGTCGAACTTCACGATCCTCGATGCCCATGACGTAGTGAAGGGATTGACGGGAACGAAGAACCTATTCAATGAGGATATCCTTCGACGAGTGAAGGACGGCCGCATCGTGAAGATCGGTATGGAGGGAAACTTCGATACGGAGATGGTGCTGGCAGCCAATCCGCAGGTGATCTTCATCTCGCCCTCGAAGCGTGGCGGCTATGATGCCATCAAGGAGACTGGCATTACATTGGTGCCCCATCTAGGCTATCAGGAACTTGATCCACTGGGTCAGGCTGAATGGATCAAGTTCGTGGGAATGTTCATAAGTAAGGAGCAAGAGGCCAATGAGGTATTTGCCGGCATCGAGAGTCGCTATAACACCCTTAAGGAGAAAGCTGCTACTGCGACTACACGTCCCACAGTGCTGAGCGGCGAGATGCACTATGGTAACTGGCATGCTGTGGGCGGCAAGAACTATCTGGCTCAGATATTCCGCGATGCTGGAGCAGACTACGTGATTAACGATGAGGAGACGAGTGGCGAGAATCTGGAGTTTGAGAAGATGTACTCGCTGGCCGCCAATGCCGACTACTGGCGCATCCTGAACAGTTTTCCAGGCGAGTTCTCGTATGAGGCGCTGAAGGCCTCGGAGCCTCGCAACGAACTGTTCAAGGCGTTCAAGGAGCGGAAGGTGATCTACTGCAACATGAAGCAGACGCCTTATTACGAGATCTCTCCCGTACAGCCCGATGTGTTGTTAAAGGACTTTGTAGCCATTTTCCACCCAGAACTCATTGAACCTGACTACGAACCCAAATACTACAAACTGTTGAAGTAAAGTGAAAGTCTCTAAGTTCATCATATTACTGGCAGCCATCGTTGTGCTTTTGGTAGCCAACTTGCTCATTGGTTCCGTTAGGATTCCTATGGCAGAGGTCTGTCGCATTCTGATGGGCGAAGATAGGAACGAAATCTGGACAAACATCATCTTCAGCAGTCGACTGCCACAGGCCTTGACGGCTATTATGGCTGGTGCAGGTTTGGCAGTCAGCGGATTGCAGATGCAGACGGTATTCCGCAATCCTCTGGCAGGCCCTTCGGTATTGGGTATCTCGAATGGTTCTGCCCTTGGCGTGGCCTTCGTGGTGCTGCTGTCTGGAAGATTAGGCGGTGTGGCTTTGAGTCGATTGGGATATCTTGGTGATGCGGCGATGAGTGTGGCGGCTATCGTTGGTGCTTTGGCGGTGATGATGCTGATTGTGTGGATCTCGCAGAAGGTGAAGGGTAACGTCACCTTATTAATAATTGGTGTGATGATCGGCTATCTGGCCAATGCCATCATCGGCGTGCTGAAGTTCCTGTCGCCAGAGGAGGATGTAAAGGCTTTCGTGGTATGGGGACTGGGATCGTTCTCTCGTGTCTCTGGCGATGAGATGGTGCTGTTCATCGTACTGATGTGCATCCTGCTGCCAATGGCCTATTTATTGGTGAAGCCGATGAACCTTCTTTTGTTAGGCGACCGTTATGCAGCCAACCTCGGCTTGAACATCCGTCACAGTCGTATGCTGGTCATCGTCTCCAGCGGTGTTCTTGTGGCCATCGTCACAGCCTATTGCGGTCCTATTATGTTCATTGGTTTGGCGGTTCCCCATCTGGCGCGTGCCATCTTCCGCACTTCCGATCATCGCATCCTGATGCCTGCCACAACCCTGTGTGGTGCAGCTTTAGCGCTGCTTTGCAATCTCATCGCCCGTATGCCTGGCTTTGAGGGCGCCCTACCTGTCAACAGCGTCACAGCCCTCGTGGGAGCTCCCGTCATTGCAATGGTTCTCTTCCGAAGGAGGAAAGATGAAGTAGGAGAATAATTACAAAATATTCATGACATCCCGCAGGCTGTCCATAACGAAGGTGACGGTATTCGGGATGTCTGTTTTTTCGATGTTCCAACGATTGACGAGCATCGCATCGAGGCCTGCGTTGAGGGCTCCAAGGACATCCGTCTGAAGGTTGTCGCCAATCATCAGGGTCGTTTCTTTGTTGGCGCCTGAGACTTTGAGGGCATAGTCAAAGTAGAGGGGCGAGGGCTTGTTGACACCAGCATCTTCGCTGAGGATGATGGTGTCGAAATAATCACGGAGTCTACAGGCGGCCAGTTTCTTATATTGCACCTCGTGGAAGCCGTTGCTCGTCATGTGCATCCGATAGCCTTTCTGTTTCAGATAGTCCATCAACTCGTGAGCGCCATCCACCACCCCAGGCTTAGAAGAACAGAAGTCGAGGAACCTGTCGCTCATCTCCAAACACAATTCTCTCGTAACTTCAAGTCCCTTGCCCACACTCAGAGGCCGACGGAAACGCTCCACAATAAGGAACGGACGGTCAACCTCTCCCTTCGAATAGCGTGACCACAGGTCGATATTCGCAGACCAATAGGCATCGTAGAACGTCTGGGGATTGTCGAAATAACGATCAAGATGAAATGCTTCATAGGTCTCCTGCAAGGCAATGACCGCATTGCCGTAAGTATCATAGAGGGTATCGTCGAAATCAATAAATAAGTCTTTGTAGCGCATATCAATTCGTATAATTCGTTTAATTCGTTGTCGAGAAAATCTTTCCGTTGTCGTCAATAAGCAGAATAGTGAGAGAGCCATCAGGGAGTAGAGGATTGCAATAGTCTGTACAATGGCGGATAACGGTATGGGCAAAGTCATCAAGTTGCGTTGAAGGTATGCGCTCCCATAGTTCTCTGGCCAGTGTGATGTCGCTGATATCTATTGTAATGCCTGATTCCTGGAGCATCTGCTGAATAAAGTCGAGATCCATCGTGGTCTTACGGCTGTGGGTGTCGAGATGGCCCGCAGCGAGTTTGACGGCCTTGCCCAGCATCACACCCAAGGTAACGTTCTCAAGATGAAGTTCGTGAGCCATCTTCAACGTCTCGCCGATATAGTTGCCGTATTCCACAAACGCCTGTCTGGGCAGGTCTGGATAGAGAGCTTTCACAAAACGTTCACTCTTGCCGCCACTATTAATTACCACACGGTCCGAACCAGAGGCCTTTGCTACAGTCATACATTTACGGATACTATCGATGAATGCCTCCTCAGAAAATGGCTTCACGATGCCAGAGACACCTATGATCGATATACCGCCTTCGATACCCAGACGAGGATTGAAAGTACGACGGGCAATCTCTGCACCTTGAGGGACACTGATGGTCACAGTCAAAGGTACACCAAATGATTCCAGATTCTTTCTAATCATCTCACGAGGCGCCTTGTTGATGGCAGCCTCTCCTGGGGGATAGTCGAAACCTGGAAGTGTAAAGCGGCCTACGCCCTCGCCTCCCATGACCTCAAAGCTGTCAGACGGTTTGACACTCGCCCTCACCTCGATGCCATTCGTCACATCAGGATCATCGCCAGCCTCCTTGATGCAATAGGCATACCCTTTGCCATAGCCAACAGGAACATAGATCGTCTCACCATCAGGCAGTACGACTGGAACCTCGTTAAGCTGCTCATCATATAGTAACTGTCTTGTGGCAGCTATCGACGCTGCTGTAGCACAAGTACCTGTTGTCAGTCCACTATGCATGGGGAAGAATTCTGGCAACAGTTTTTCCACAGCTCGCCGCAGTCCGTAAGGACCATTGACCATCAAGCAATCACCATTGAACATGGGCCACTGAGGCCGTTTGAGCACAATGATACGCATGCCTTTCTCTTTGGCCTCAGCTACTTTTTCAACAAAGCCACCAGAGACACCACTCTCCTTCATGAGCACAGCATCAGCACTGGCAGTCTGAGGATAAAAGCACAACTGCTCGTCTGTTGCCCCCTGTTCGTGAGCCAGCAGGATACTACTCTCGCGATTCAGGATCCGATAGATGACCTTTATACCCTGCATTTCCAAAAACTTGAGCTTACTGATGCTCTGTACACCTGTCGTTGCCAATAATGTGGTATGAGGAGAAATGTATGAGGTAAGCTCGTTGTAGTCATCAATCCACACTATGTCACTCTCGCGAGGCGGATAAATACGTTCGTAGCGCACAACAGGTATCTGCAACGATTCTGCCACTTTGGCTATCGTCGCATGCAGCTGTGAGGCAAACGGATGGGCAGCATCAACCATCAAGCGGATGGAGTGTTCCAGACAGAACGCATACATCGCCTCCTCGTCCATCGCACCATCAATGCGTTGTCCATTATGCAGTGTCAGTTCTTGTTCGCTAGTCTTCGTGCTATAGAAATAGACTGACCCTGCCTCTTCTAACACCTCTGCAGCTCTGCGCCCTTCTGTTGTTCCTCCAAATACCAGTATCATTGCAACGGTCATTATAATTAAGATCCAAGGTGACTCCTGAGTTCAGCCAACAGATCATCATGCTTCATAGTGAGATAGTTGGTAAGGATACCATCGATATAGTTCTTGAAGAAACGTCCTCTGTTCTGATTGTCATCTTTGTAGACGGGATAGATGAACTGACGGCCTTTAGTTATGTATCCTTCTTTAAACTCGGCGATCTCGTTCCATCCTAATGTTGTGTAGCCGCCGTATGGTGTAAAGATCTTCAGTTCGACATCTGTGACAATGACGGCTGGGCGGTGGCACAGGCATAGGTCATAATATCTCATGAAATAGAAATATAGGGCATTCAATGGCATAGGAAGCGTGATGATAGCCAGCGTTACCAATAAATACCACAACCAATCTTCAGCTTGTATTGTAGTGTGAAAGAACGATGGACTAATTGCAATCGCTATAACAACTATACTCAGAGTGATTGCCGAGAGATAAACTGCGGCATCGAGCAATGCATTTAACGGATGTTTGTTTTCGTAGATGTAAATCATTACCGTAGAATTGTTCTGTTGGTCTTTAATATTTTTGATATACCTCCTTTTTTGTGCAAAAGTAAGCATTTTCCTGCTTAACAACAAAGATAATTCAAAAAAAATTGTACCTTTGCTTAGGAAATCGGAGGGTTCGATTGTATTAAGAGAAAAGACTGTAAGAAACAGATGATTGACAAGCGAGAATTCGAAACGGTTTTCAGACGTCATTACAACGGAATGTTCCGACTGGCCATGCGCATGCTGGGTGATGACGCAGAAAGCAAGGATGTGGTGAGCGATGTGTTTGCCCATCTGCTTCACAGCAGCACTGACCTCAGAGCAGAAACACTTCAGGCCTTCCTGTTAACGAACGTCCGCAATCGCTGCATCAATCTGCTGGTGCACAGGCAGAAAGAGCAACAGATGCAGAAGGCCGTAGTAGTGGAGATGATCACGCCTGAACAGACTGCAGAACAAGAACAGCTGCAGATGCTTCACCACTACATCGACTCCCAGCTGCCTAAACTCTCACAACAGATACTCCGTTTGCGCTACCAGCAAGGACTGAAATATCGTGAGATAGCCGATGTGCTACAGGTCAGCGAGGTCACCGTTCATAACCATCTGTCGCAGTCGCTTAAACAATTAAAGGACCATTTTAAATCATTAGGTTATGGAATCAAATGACAAATTGGAACAGCTACTCAGGCAGATGTATGCCAAGGAATCCCTCCACGAAGAGGACATAGACACAAAGGATATCATCGACGAGGAGTGGACGAAGTTCGAGGCAGAACACTTTGGGGATGAGAGGTCAGAGGTGAGAGGTCAGAGATTACCTTTCCACAAGATTGCAGCGATGTTTGTTGGCTTGCTGATGCTCTCTGGTATCGCCTATGCCGCTTTCCACATCGCGCAGAGCAACTCGCAAAAGCCACAGGAAGAGCAGACCGTAGCGAACTCTCAACTTTCAACCGTCAACTCTCAACTTGCAGAGCAGGACAGTACGTTACACAAGCCCATCGTCTACGAAAATGTCGAACTGACAACCATCCTGGATGACATTGCAACTTTCTACCAGATGGAACCCGTCTATAAGAATGAGGCCACGAAACACATTCGACTCTACTTTACATGGGACAAGAAGCGAACCGTAGACGACATCATCGATACGTTCAACAAGTTCGAACGCATCAGCATAACTCGATACGACAAGATATTGATAGTAGAATAACCCCAAGCCACAACCATTATGAAACAATATATATTCACAGCCTTGTTCTGTGCACTGACATTGTGTGCCCAGGCACAGCGGATAACCAGACAATATCAGAACGAGTCTTTATCCAAGGTGCTCGAAGACCTGAATACCGCCACCAACGACAAGACCATCTACTTTATCTACGATGAACTGGAGGACTTCACCGTGACCAGCCAATTCAAAAACCTGCCTATCGACGAGGCCGTTCGTGAAGTCATCGGCTTCTATCCGATGAAAGTAACCTATGACCACGATAATATCTTCATAGAGTGTACACAGAAAGAGGACACAAAGGTTATCGGACGTATCGTGGACGAAAGCGGGAAACCCATAGAATTTGCCAATATCTCATTACACAATGATGGTTTTGTCAATGGTGGCGTAAGCAATGAGAATGGCGACTTCGTGATTCCATGCAAGGCCCAGCGCATCACGTTAAAGGTGTCGTATATCGGCTATAAGACCATTACCAGAGACATCGGTGTGGGCAACATCGGTACCATCACCCTCCAGCCTGAGACCTATATGGTGAAAGGCGTTGAGATCAAGGGTGAGATTCCGCAATATAAGCCGACTACGGGTGGTATGACCGTCGATGTGCAACACTCGCTGCTCCACGACATTGGCAATGCCGACGACCTGCTGTCGATGATTCCCATGGTTCAGGGCCGTGACGGAAAGTTCGAGGTACTGGCCAAAGGCGAACCAGAGATTTATATCAATAATAAGAAGGTACGCGATAAGAGCGAACTGAAACAACTGAAGTCTGTCGACATCAAGAGCGTCGATGTGATCACGGCTCCTGGAGCGAAATACAATGCCGAAGTGAATGCCGTCATCCGCATCAAGACGCTGAAGCCACAGGGCGACGGATTCAGTCTGATGGCGACCAGTGATACGCGGAAGAACAACAAGTGGAACAACTATAGCGATCTGACTTTGAAATATCGCACAGGCGGACTGGAGGCCTTTGCCAACGTGGCTCTCGACAACGGCCATTACAGCAACGACCAAGACATCGACCAGGAACTGCACATCAGCAAGGATCTGTTTAATGTCCATGCGGAACTACCGGTTAGGAGTACCTGGACACAGTTGCAGTACAAAGCCGGTCTGAGTTACGACTTCAATGCCGACCACTCCATCGGACTGAGTTTCTCGTCGCAGAAGAACCTCTATAACCGTTTCTCGTCGGATATGACGCAGCAGTATCTGAAAAACGGGACATTCGACGGCAACGTTCGTCTGTTAACGGATATCCGCGAAGAAGACAAACCCGTCTGGGAAATGAACACCTATTATGTAGGCAAGGTTGGGAAGTTGGGCATCGACCTGAACGCCACCGTGCTGCGACGCGAATCGGAGGATAATAACAACCAACAGGAACTGAGCGAAGAACTCGGCAACCGCACCATCACCACCCTGACGAAAGATAAGAACACGATGGTTGCCGGTAAACTGGTGCTGGATTATCCCGTCTGGAAGGGTGTGCTGAGCGGTGGGTCGGAGGTGACGAGCACAGAGAGCCAAGGTCACAACCTGAACCAGGAGAACATCATTCCAGAGTCCGACACTGAGATGAAGGAAAAGAACATTGCCGGCTTTGCCGAATACGAAGTGCAATTGGGCCATTGGCACCTGAATGCAGGTCTGCGCTTTGAGCACGTGTCAGCCGATTACACCTCGTTTGGCATCAGGCAGGAGGAGCCCAGCCGCACCTACAACGACTGGTTCCCCAACCTCTCAGCCGCCTGGCAGAAGGGCAAATGGGGCGCTCAATTGAGTTACAGCAAGCGCATCACCCGTCCGCCATACAATATGTTGACTTCGATGGTCGTGTACGACAGCCGTATATTATACGAAGGCGGCAACCCGCTGCTGCGCCCCTCGGTACGTCACAGCATCGACTTCAACCTCACCTATTCGTGGCTGACCTTCGTGACAGGCTATACCCGTGAGAACGACTTCTTTACCCACGTTGGCAATATCTATGACGAGGAGAACGAGATTGCCATCTTCCAGCCTGACAACTTCGACCATCAGGATCGTGTCTATGCCACCCTCGTTGCCTCACCCAAACTGGGCTTTTGGCAACCACAAGCCACGCTGCACTACTATCAGCAGATGTTCGATGCCGAGAAATACGGTGCGCCGAAGAAACTGAACAAACCCGAATTCAGTTTCAACCTGAACAGTTGGTTCGTCATCAATCCGACGGCGAAGGCACTATTACAAGTCAACTATACCGGTAGCAACCATTGGGGATTCATGTACAGAGGCTGCAACTTCATGGTAAACGCCCGATTGCAGAAGTCATTCCTTAATGAGCGGTTATCAGCCACCCTGTATGCCAACGACATCTTCCGCACAGCCAAGACAAAAGTCACCACCTACTACGCCATCGGCCAGACGGCTCAGGATTACTATACCTATACGCAATGTGTGGGCCTCACCCTCAGTTACAACTTCAACGCCAGCAATTCGAAGTATCGCGGAACGGGTGCCGGTAACGACGAGAAGAGCCGACTGTAGTCCCTACTATATTTTTGGCATAGCATTAAAAACATCTTCAAGCCTCGCCTTGGCGGAAAAGATGGGTGAAGTACTTGCTGTAAAGCTCTGAGAGCCCTTGACGATTGTCGATGGCCTCGCCCACTACGAGCATCGTGGTCAACGTGAGCTTATTGTCGTGGACAATCTTGGCGAGGTCTTTCAACTTGCCACGATAGATCTTCTGGTCTGGCCATGTGAGATGATAGCAGGCGGCAACGGGAGTGTCCTCTGGATATTCCTGAAGGAGTTCGCGCTGCACATCGTCAACGATGGATGCAGACAGGAAGATACACATGGTGCTCTGACTTCGAGCCAACAGATGTAACTGTTCTTTCTCTGGCATCGGCGTACGGCCTTCACCACGAGTGAGAATGATAGTCTGGCAACGCTCAGGAATCGTGAACTGGCTCTGCAATTCTGCGGCAGCAGCGAGGAATGAGGAAATGCCTGGAGTGATGTGATAGTCCATACCATTAGCATCGAAGAAAGCCATCTGCTCTTGAATGGCACCAAAGATACAAGGATCGCCCGTATGTAGACGAACGATGAAGTGTCCCTTGTCGTAGTACTCTTTCATCAACGCACATTGTTCCTCAAGATTCATATCGGCAGAAGAACGCACGACGGCTCCAGGTTTGTGGCAGTCCGTCAAGGCCTTGGGCACCAAAGAGCCTGCATATAAGATAAGGTCAGCTTTCTCCAACATCTTACGACCACGCACAGACACCAAGTCAGGATCTCCTGGTCCAGCGCCCACGATCTCAATATGTCCGTGTTTCTGGCGCAGATGATTGTAGTCGATGGCTAAAGCTGCTGTCCAGTTTTTGCCTTTCACTTTGGGAATGATGAGTCTGCCGTGATTGGAGCCGAGGATGGCAGCCGCCTCACAGACACTAGGTGTTCCCACGTGCTTCTCAACGGTTGCACTCGGATTTGGCACATCAACTTCCGAGAGTTCTTCGGCTGTAAAGAACACCACCTCCTCATCATACTCATCTTCGAGCATCGCACAGAACTCCTCATCCTCTTTCACATCAATCGTACAGTACTTATGAGAACAGGGAAGGATGCCTCTATTGGCAAAGGCCTCATCTATCTCGTCGTAGATCGCCTCGTAATCCTCAGGATGGTGCGCCAGTCCGAAGCCCACGGTTCCCACCATCGGCACGAAATGAAGTTCGAGCATACCATCAGGCGCATGACGACTAAAGGGTGTCACCATGATGAGCAGGCTGTATTTATTGGGATCTGCCTCGCTGATATCATCGATGATGGTCACATAATCAGGCTTCGTAGCTTCCAAATAGTCTGTTCCCTCGTCGCGAGCCTCCAAAAGCAGGGCCGTAGGCTTACGATTCACGAAAGCGAAGATACAATCCTGCATATCGTCGATATCGCTTGCTACAGGCCAGTCAAACCTCGCCTCAAGCATATCCAGTTGCCATAGACCTGCATTGTCGCTTTGGGTAGTAATCACCTCACGGGCACCAATCATCGCTGCAATATCTCTCGTCAGGTCGTTGGCTCCCCCCACATGCCCGCTAAGCACAGAGATGGCATTCAGTCCCAAGCTGTCGACACACACCACAGCAGGGTCTTCGTGCTTATCCTTGATATACGGCGCTATCGTCCTCACACAGATACCCATCGCCCCAACGAACACAAACGCATCGAAATCCTTCCAGCGCTTGCCTACATTTGTGCGGCTGATAATCTCTGCTTCGTTCTTCTGGGCAAACACCTGACTCAATATCAGTCTGGCAATATTCTTGCCCTCCTCACTGATTTGTATTATTGCTATCTTCATTCTTTATATTGTTAGTCTTCCTGCTCCTTCATACCACAGCCACCATGGAATTCATCCACCAGATTGATGGAATAGGCCTCTTCGCGAGACACTTCCGTCTTAGACCAGTCTATCTCTCCCTCATGCCCCGCATAGTCGCTGATGCGCACAGAACAGAGATAGCCTTCGTCGTTACGGGTGTAGGCACTACAGCCAGACATGGCGATGCGGTTGCGTTCCTGTTGTCCCTGCTTTGAGACAATATGACACCATTCAATCACGCAGGTCTTGCCATCATCGATAATGGTCTCATACCGCATACCCACACAAGCGGGAATATAGGTGGCCAGACCATAGCCGAACTTGTGGGCATTCTGCGACATCTCTTCCTTAGAGAGGATGGGGGTGCCCCAAGAATCGTATCCACCGACGATACATTCATCAGCAAAGACTGCGTGGATCTTGTCCGGATTGCAGTAAGGCGCATGGTGAAGGGCTTCGTAATAGGCACGCATGGCACCTGTCAGCAAGCCAGGGTCGCCCATCTCGTAATGTGCCGGCTTGAAAATGGGCTTCCGGTAAGGTGTCAGGCCAGGAACAAAGGAATAGTGTGTGTACATCCTGACTTCTTCCAACAGCGTAGGTGTACGAAGATCCGTAATGACAAAGAAAGGAACTTCCTCGATGGCTCCATCCACCACGAACTTGAACACGCCTTCCAAGGCAATCCGTCCACCACCGATGGTCTGGAATACTGGAGTAAAGGTAGCTGAGGTTGCTTTAAACTTGGTCAGGAACCCCTTGGCAAAGGAGCGTATGCCATCAAGGCCTTCAAATCGGCCATAAGGAGCATCGACAGCAGGCCGTTCGTCCCAGAACAGTTTTTTCTCACGGAACAGAGCGGCCACCTCATCGGCCTTTCCTGCACAAAGGGCATTGACAAACGCCATATCGGGAGTGTCCGTCCGGATATTTTGGGGCATATCCTTATAGAGTCGCTCCAGGTTACACGACTTGCGAACAGGAAAGTCCGCTTCTTTCGCTGATGATCCGCATGCCTCGATCAGAATCAGGGCTATGCCAGTAAGCAGTAGGATTTTAATCTTATTCATATTTCTTCTTCCGTCATATATCGTTTTGCAAAGTTACTTGTTTTACCTCGTCAATTTCTTTTATCAGTTGTTCCGTGGTTGGTAAGTACAACTGATATTTGCTTGCCAAGATTGTGGAGTTGTTTTCAGGCAATGCCATTTTAACCACCGTATCGTTCTTGTCGGAACAAAGCAGAATGCCGATGGTCGGGTTCTCATCTTCCTGTTTTTCGCAACGGTCATAGTAATTCACGTACATCTGTAATTGTCCCAAGTCCTGATGTGTCAGTTTGCCAGTCTTCAGTTCTACCACGACGAAGCAGCGAAGCAAACGGTTATAGAATACCAAGTCTGCAAAGAACTCGTCATCTTCAAGAAGTATGCGTTTCTGTCTGGCTACGAATGAGAAGCCTTTTCCCATTTCAAGTAAGAATTCTGCGATATGAGAAATAATGGCACTCTCCAAATCTTTTTCGTAGTATGCCGCCTTTCGTTCCAATCCCAGGAACTCCAACACCATCGGATCTTTGATTACTTCTGTGGGGGATTCAGGAATTCTCTGATTGCGGGCAACAGCCAGGACTTTTTCTTTTTCATTGCTGAGCAAAAGCCGTTCGTACAGCATAGAATTGATTTGTCGCTCCGTCTCTCTGGCAGTCCACCCACTATTTACGGATTCCAGTTCATAATATTCCCGTTTGTCTGGATCTTCAATCTGAATCAACATACGATATTGACTCCAATTCAATTGCGACCGCACTGTGGACGCAATTGGATATACCCTATAAAATTGTCTTGCTCTTTCCAGTTGCCTGACACCAAATCCACTACCATATTCAGGTTCCAACTCCTTTGCAAGATTCTTGATTAGGTACGTTCCATAGTCGGCTCGTTCTTTACCATGCTGCTCTTCTTCTACGATACGCCTACCGATATTCCAATACATCTGCACACGGCTGAAGTCTACACTGCGAACTGCTGCCGAGCGTGCCTGATTGATAATCGTCCGAATCTCACCCACAAAGGTATCCTGATTCATTAACGCATTATTTTTTCCTATTTCGTTTGCCATATTCATATTTCGTTTGCAAAGTTACATCTTTTTCTTCTACTTAACTGTTTTTGCTGTCAAGAAACATCTTTATCTTGTCTCGTTCATGTCCCTTATTTGTTCCATCTCACAAGGGTCTGCGACACTTTGTGAGCACGACTTCAATCTGTTTCATATTTCTTCCTCAGCAGCTTTCAAGTAATTTTCACATTCTTCTTCAATCTTCGGATAGGGAACTACTTTTGCCCTATGGTCTTGCAACCAGATATGATTCAACGTAAAAGCCAGCGATTCCAAAGTCTCTTCACGTTTCGATGGTTTTAACTCGCATTCCCATATTGTGATACAATGCCAGCCCATTTCTGCCAGTTTGTGCTGTTCCACCCTGTCTCGCTCCTTGTTCCTGCGTATCTTCGCCACCCAGAAGTCGCGGTTAGTCTTTGGTATCTTGCAGCACTCAGAGTTTTCGAGTATCTGCATATCTACTAAATGGCCATGCCAGAAGCAACCGTTCACAAAGATGCAAGTCCTGTATTTCCTCAGTACCAAGTCTGGATGCCCAGGCAAACGTTTGTGATTTAATCGATACCTGAAACCACGTTTCCACAACCCCTTACGCACAATCATCTCAGGCTTCGTATCCTTCCCTCGGATCGCCGCCATCGTTTTGTGCCGCTGTTGCGGAGTGAGCTTGTCCATATTATTTCAATGCATCTATAAGTTCGTCCATTGAGCAATAAACCTTATTGAACAACTTGTACATCAGTTCTGGCTCTTGTTTCACTGGGATATAGGCAATCGTCAGTTTCCCACGCCCAGCAAACCATCCTGCTTCAGTATGAGCGCTACGCCCGCAAGGCAACACCAGCACACACGCATCGCAAGCCTCCATCGCTTCGATATCGTTGTGGAACTGCCGCTCAGCCTTGGGATGTTGCAGCATATCACGATACTTCTGCGGCGACCATTCCATATAGTTTTCGCTCACGCAACTCCACTTAAATCCTGGGTCACCCGATGGCGGATTGCGGAAGTCATAAACATCATGCCCCGCTGCCCTCAACTTAGCGACAACATCTGGATAATAAACGTTACGCCAGCTGCTGGCTACGTATATCTTTCGTTTCATAACTGAGGGCAAAGATACTAAAAAATTCCACTCATGATGACACGAATGGAATATTATTAAGAGAATTTAGGAAATCAGGTCTTTTATTTATTTCTAAAAATTCTTCCCAGCAACGTGTCTTTATACCAATACCTCGTCAACGACAGCATTTCATATTCAGGCAGGCTCTCCAGATATTCCAATTCAAACACCAAACGTGGCTCTTCATCGTTAGACTCAGGACGAATCTCAGCCTTGTTGCCAATACGAGCCACACGAATCAGATATAGGTCACGCACTCCCTTCTCCTTAATATAAGGCATGAAGTAATAGAGCTTATTGATGGCTACCGTCGATGGGAATGTCTTGGTATTACCTGTATAATATATCTTTGTAGGTTCTTCCTTCAAGAAGTAATCCTCATTATCTTTCTTCACCAGACCAATCAGTAGATGCTTTGCAGGGTCAAGTGTATATTGCTTCTTCGGACGATTGACTACCAAGGGCTTTTCTTCGTCTGCAAATAGGCCTAAATCAAGCATCGGTTTGGCATCGCGGTTTGTGAAGATGGGGCGTGATGATTCGGGTGCCTCGTCGTAAATGAACTGATAGAGACACTTACCAATCTGCTCCACAATACCACACACCAAAGCATTACCCATCAGGAATGCACGTCTGCCATCAGATACTTCTATATGCAACGTATGATTGTCAGGGAACATATTCATACGTTCCAACTCAATAGGCAGCAGGCGACGATAGCGGCCTGACTTCGTTTTTACCACGTGTTTGAAACGTGACGGCGCAGTGCCACCTTCCCCAGTTATAATAGTTCGTGAAGGCTGGTCAAGAGAGTCTGGGAAAGCCATACCACCCTCAGAAAACATATACTTGTAGCCCTCCTTGGAAACTCGCTCAATCTTCTTAGCACCCTTTTCATATTCCCATTTAGGAAGTTCTTCATCAGAAATAAAGAATTCTTCTGGCACGAAATCTTCATCAACAAGATTGCCTCCTAATGTCTGGCGTGGTCCATCATAGACAGCTTCTGCATCAACAGAATACACATGACGGTCCATCATCATGCCTGCATTACCAAAAGGACTATCTTTCTTGCCTTTGTTAAATCCGTCAGAAACCTCCTTGATGGAACCTTCTATGTCAAACTCAGACACTGTTCCTGTCTTTGGCCTGAACTCAAAAGCCTTTGCCATAACTCCATCGAACTCTACCCAGTCTGCCATTTGCTCTACCTTATGAGCCACCACGGAATTCTTCTGGTAACCCACGATGTAAGTTCTGCGCCTACGCTGTGGCATACCATAATCGGCAGCATTGATGATACGCCACTCTACGACATATCCTAGATCTGCCAACGATGCAAGGATTATAGCAAAGTCGCGACCTCGCTGAGTAGCTGGAGAATTAAGTAGACGATCAACATTCTCAAAGAAAATATACTGAGGGCGTTTGTCGCCTTTCTCCTGAAGGATGCGATAAATCTGCCACCACAGTACACCTTTCTTGCCCTCGATGCCACCTGAACGGCTTAACGTTGCAGCTACAGAATAGTCCTGGCAAGGGAAGCCTCCAACCAACAAATCATGATCAGGTATGTCTGTTGTCAATACTGTATTGATGTCCTTATTGCAATGGCCTTTTCTGCCAAAGCGAGCCTGATATACTAACGAAGCGTCCTGATGCTGGGTCGATGGTTCCCATTGGTTATTCCAGATGGTCTCGTATGCATCCGACGCACCTTCAAGTCCGATGCGGAAACCACCCACACCGGCAAATAGTTCTACTACACGAATTTTATTGTTTTTCTTCATTGTTTTATAAGTTCTTGTACGAATTTACTATCCAGCCAAATGCATTGTGGAATCATTCTTAAGCCGTTTATTTCGAGTGTTTTGTATTTGTCTTCCGATGTTTGAGCACCACCTCTGACAAATACATTGTGAGTTGCCTTCTTTGGGAAATTCGGTGCTTCACGATAACTACCAGATTTATTCACGATGTAGTTACCGTCGCTATCTCTGTCTCTTACGATCATTAGTTTCTTATTCGTAATAAGGTCTCTTACATCATCCCAAGTTCGCTTGACATTCTCAGTTATAAAATCCTCAGAGAAATAAATGCGTTTGAAACCTTCGAAGATAACATCCTTTCCATCGTGGCGATAGATGATAAAGATGAAATGATGACCAGTAAAGTAGTCGTAGATTGCTGATTCCTCGAACTCTGTTTCACGAGTCCATTCAACCAGATCAGGCTGGAACAGTTTCATATCCTCTTTTCCCTTGCCATTAGCCTTCAAGGGAACGCTCTTTGCAATAATGCCAATCTTGGCAAAATCTTCTATATCATTCATCTTGGAAACATGTCCTCCGAACATCTTTACGACAGCACTCTCTGCAAAGTTCTTTGCGTCCAGATTGATGTTGACTCCCAATTCAAAGGCAATTTGTGCGAACGTCTTCCCCCTGTATCTCTGGGTCATCAACAGACATTTCCTATCGATATCAGCATACTTGTTGATGGTATCGCCCAGTTTCTCAAAATGCTTGTTTGAGAAACACTGGTCAGCAATAACAGTCGCATATGATCTCTTAAGTCGGAAACGAGGATTATTGGGAAATTTTGGCGCCGTGTCAATTAGCATCAACTGACCTCTCAATTCATGTGATAAGCGTGGATATTGCTTGTCTCTTTCTTTTTGTGTTCTATAGTCTCGATGAATGACTATCAGAAAATCACGAACTAACAACCAATCCTGTTTTAACAACAGTTTGTCACCATCACTAAACTCATAGAACTGGAAGCCAAGGATAGGGAAGTCTTTATACCCTTCAAGTTTTACTGTCACGGGGGATTTGTACCAATAGTACACCCAAAGCATATGGGCCAGTTTGTGCCAGAAGTTAGAGGTTTCAAACTCTTCGTTCACAATGACAGGAATTGAAACGGCAGTAATACTAACAGGCTCTTTGCATTCGTATACGTATTGTGAATCCTTCTTCTTAGGTTCCACCATTCCTGTTGTTTTAATCTCTGTCTTTACCCCATCAACCAAGATGTCCGGCTCTTGTCGGCTATCTTTCTGACACCCAAGAATAGAAACTTCCACAATGTCACCAGCAATACCCTTTACCTTGTCGCGCCCTTCGTGGTGAACAAACAACTCTGCACTGTCTACTTGCATTAAGGTCTTACCAACAGCAGCGGTAAGCAAGCTATTAACTTGCTCCTTGGTAAACACTCTGCTTTGAGAAATCCCTGTATCCATTTGTTGTCTGAATTATATTGTTTGAGGACACAAAAAAGCCCTCTTTCCTGTTTCTGAAAAGAGGGCGTGGAAGAGATGTGTTTAACCAAGGCCTTGCACAGCCCACATCAGACAACAATCCAACAGTCCACGCCCGTATGAGCGCAAACATCCAATTGCTTGTCCGACTGATGTGTCTGTGAAGTGCAAGTTCTGGTTAATCAGTCAATCAAGGATGTCAAAGACGCTATATTTCCTTCGTCGTTATTTCATTCGTTTATAACTGTCCGCAAAACACCCAAAGCGAACGGGTTCAATATTATGTGATAGCTACAAACGAAAAAACGTGGGTGCTTACATCTGCCTGTTCTACTTCGTGGCCTACCACAGCCAAACTGGAAAACAAGCAGAGAAACATCCACGCTGGAGTATATAGATACACCGTAAAGTGTGCATTGAGGATATTCGATCCTCGCAGCACACTACGGAGTCTGATATACACACCCCGTGGCAGTCACCCCTGCGATGTTCTTGTCCAGTATTCGATTGTGGTAGTTTCGAAGTACAAAAACAAAGCGTCAGTAACGCCTTTCAATATGTAGTGCCCCACCCAGCGGCTCCTCCCTACGATTAGGGCCTCAAAACCATAATGGGCAGATAGCGTTGCAAAAGTACGAAATATTTTTGAAACAAAGGAGGTTTTTGGAGAAAAAGATAAAATATATCGAAATTTGTTTGGAAGACAAGTTGAATATTCGACGATGCGACAATTCGACAAAAGGTAAATTGTCTTGTGTGTCCAAGAACGCCGCTACGCTGCTACACTGTCCCGTTTGGTATATTATGAAAGTTATTCTGTTTGGAGGCATGGATGACTTCGAATACAGAGGGGCGTCTCTTTTTGTGTTATATATATCTATTATATTATATATATTATAATATATATAATATAATAGATATTAGATATTGCTTTTCTTCAAACTTCGTTTTTTCGAAATGGGACAGTGTAGCAGTGTAGCGGCGTGGATGTTTCAATGCAAATTGTCGAATTGTCGAATTGTCGAATCCCACTCCAGTAATTATACGAATATTATTTACAAAACAATTTCTCATATCAAGGACTGAAAGAAGGCAGAAAGGAAACAGGGACTTTCATGGCAGGAAAGTCGTCTCACAAGGGGTCTGACACTTTATGAGCAATATTCCCAGCCTTCTTTCATATCACGTTCTCTCATTAATACTTGATTCTGAAATAGTCAAGTACGGCTTTATAGTTGTCCTGTGCGGAGAGACAGGTGTCTGTAAGATAGCCATCGATATGCCCCCACTCACGCAGGCCACGATAATAGAACATCTTCAATTCGTCGGTGATGATGAAGGGAACGACACCACTACGCAGGCACTCTTTAAACATGACGAGACGACCTACACGCCCATTACCGTCTTGGAACGGGTGTATCTTCTCAAAACGGACATGATAATCGAGGATATCTTCTAACGTGTGCTGCTGCTTAGCATTGTAGCTTTCTATCAGTCGTTGCATACTCTCATGCACACGTTCTGGCTCACACGTTTCCTCACCACCTACTTCGTTTGGCAGTCGTTTGTAGTCGCCTACGGCAAACCAGTCCTTGCGGCTGTCGGATGTGCCTGATTTCAGGATGCCATGCAATGTTTTCACCAGTTCTTCCGAAAGAGGTTCTTCTGCCTTGTCGATAATCAGGTCGATGCAACGGAAATGGTTCACCGTTTCAATAATATCATTCACGTTCACAGTCTCGTCTGTATTCACACCAATGGTATTCGTCTCAAAGATATAACGCGTCTGGTCGTGCGTCAGACGGCTACCCTCGATATGGTTCGAGTTATAAGTTAGGTCTATCTGCGTTTTATGATAGATACCGCCTTTCATCTTCATCTCTTTCTGCTCACGAAGGATTGTAAGCAGCGGTGTTATATGTTCTTCCATACTTTGTTAAGTTTATTTCACCATCTCCATTATTTCTTTGATGAGAGTCTGATTCTCACTATTGAGGGCAAAGATACGAGAAATATTTCATATTTCCAAAATTTTCTGTGTTTCTTTTTATCATCAAGTACAAAATGTGTATCTTGTGTGTCCAAGAACGCCGCTACACTGCTACACTATCCCATTTGGTACATTATGACCGATGACAGTGATTATACGAATATTATTTACAAAATAACCTCTCATGTCAAAGACTGAAAGAAGACAGAAAGGAAACAGGGACTTTCATGGCAGGAAAGTCGGGGTTTCATGACAGGAAAGTAGGAGTTTCATAGCAGGAAACCCAGAGGGCCTAAAAAGGAAGGAAAAAGGCAGTCCAAGGCCGCCATAAGTGTTGGTAAATAATATTTACTTCTACTAGACGGTTCGTGGCCGAATGTAGGAAAAATCATTTGTAGGTCTTTAGGATTTCGATGGGATTATAGTCGTTCAGTTGGATGCGGAGGGGAGGGGCTTGGCGTAAATTGAGTTCTTGGCAGGCCTCGTCCCAAAGTTGGCGGCTGCTCTTGCGGGCTGTCATCTGGGATACAACGGGAGAGGTGACGCTGTTGAAGACGATGACACCATCGTCAGACAAGACGGATAATACTTTCGCTATCATTTCCTTTAGCTGGCCACCATGACCTCCAATGAAGACGGCATCTGGACGTGAGAGTGCAGAGATATCCGTTTCGAGGAAGTCACCGATATGGATGTCGATGCCTGGGGCTCCAAAGCGACGGGCATTTTCGTTAATGATAGCCTCGCACTCTGGACGGATCTCGAATGCACAGATCTGAAGATGCGGAAACTGCAGACGAGCCTCGATAGAAACACTGCCCGTACAGAAGCCAACGTCCCAGAAAACGTGTCTCTTGGGCAGATCGAGGGCTTGAAGCGTCAGCAGACGGATGGGCATCTTGGTGATCATCTTCTCACGACCGTCAAGAAGAGTGAAGTCGGAATCGGGTATTCCGAAGGATCTATTTTGTCTAAGGAATATAGGAATAGAGGAATTTTCTTTTCTTGCTCTGCAAGTTATTCCTTGATTCCCAGATTCCTTAGAATATAAAAGAATTACACAGTTGGGCATCTCAAACACCCGTTCTGCCGCTTGTTCGAGGGAAAGCGAGACAACTCGCTCCTTTTCGGGATTACCCAGATGCTCACCAACGGACATATTATAATAGGTGTAGCCATAGTCGAGCATCCGCTGGGCGATGGCAGCAGGGGTATGTTCGCGATCCGTCAGTACACCTATCTTCCCTACCCTCTCGATGAGAGCCCTGTCGAACTCTGGCCAAGGACGGCCTGTGAGCGAGACAATCCGCATGTCGTGATAAGGCATCACCAGCCGATGAGCCAACATCTGAAGCGAGTTAAAGGATGGATAGAGCACAATCTCAGCCTCTGGTATCCTGCGCTTGATGGTATTGGCAAAGCCGAAGAACAGCGGGTCGCCGCTGGCAAATATTATACAATTGACAGTTGACAATTTCTTGTATTCCTCGAAGACGGCATCGAGGGGAACGGTGATGTCGATCCATTGGGCATCGGCAGGCAACAACGGCGCCACAATCTCATGGTGCCGCTTGCCACCAGAGAACACGTTCCCCTTCTTGATGATCCCCAACACCTCAGGCGAGAACCAAGGCTCTGGATTGTCTGTTATCCCAATGACAATAAACTGCATAAAATATGTTCTTTTGTTCTTCTGTCTAAAAAATCTGTCCTTCTGTCTAAAGATCGCGACCTGGTTTAAGTTGCTCTGCATCGTCGAAGGTGAGAATGGCATTGCAAAGAGTCGCAGCCAGGTTTGAGCCTCCCTTCCTGCCCTCAACGATAATCTTCGGAATGTCCTTGAAGGGTTTCACCATGTGCTTCGATTCCCTGACATGCACAAAGCCTACGGGAGCGGCGATGATGCCCGCAGGATGGGCCTTGCCCTTACGGATCAGGTCGCAGAGTTCCATCAGGGCTGTTGGGGCGTTGCCAAAAGCAAAGAGGGCATCAGGATGTTCCTCGACAGCCAGACGGATGCCAGCCTGAGTACGAGTGATGTTCTGAGAGTTGAGAGTTGAGAGTTGAGAGTTGAGAGTTTGCTGCGCCGTCATTTCTGCCACACGAGGGTCGGAAAGATAGCACTTGGTCTCGATGCCCAAGCGCTGTAAGGCTCCCTTTCGGATGCCGCTGGTCACCATTGTCACATCTGTCACAATGGTTTTCAGCGAGCCGTCCTTTACCTTATTATATAATGTCTCCACAGCCTTCGGATCAGTATAGAGGATGTTCTCCATATCGAAGTCGGCAGTGGTGTGGATGGCATGAAGCAGCGCCCATTTGTGGTCTAAGGGATAATCTTTCTTATGAAGTTCCCCCGCGATGGTACGGAACGACTCAATCATGATAGACCTCCCCAACCCCTCCGAAGGAGGGACTTCTTGTTGATAGTATCCACGCGGCGTAATAATCTTGTTATCTGAGATATACGACTGCGAATTGCCGATGATAATGACCGTAAACATATCGATCTCCTCTGGGTCGAACTCACCCAGGGTCGTCACCTTCACTTCCTGTTCCTCACGTCCTGCCTGACGGACATAGCCCACAGGCGTCTCCGCAGAACGATATTTCAAGAAGAGTTCTTGCAATCGGTAGAGTTGCCAATAACGCCCATGAGACTTCGGGTTATAGACAGCCGTCACGAAATCGCCCACAGCAGCAGCCTTGATGCGCCGCTCGATGACTTCCCAGGGCGTCATCAGGTCAGAGAGCGATATCAGACAAGTATCGTGACCAATAGGCGCACCCAACAACGAGGCTGCCTTCTGGAAGGCCGAAATACCAGGCAAGGTGCTGACTTCAATCTCCGACGACCTTTCCCGCTTCATCTCATAGATCAGCGGAGCCATACCGTACAGACCTGCATCACCAGAAGAGATGACTACCACAGTCTTCCCCTGCTCTGCCAACAGGAACGCCTGCTCAGCCCGCTCACGTTCCTTCTTCATACCTGTGTCGATGCACTCGCACCCTTCCTTCACTTCTGCCTCGATGAATTGGAAGTAGTACTTATACCCTACAACGACATCCGCCTCGCGTACCGCTTCCAGCACGGCGGGAGTGATGTCTTCTTGACTGCCAGGACCTATGCCTGCTATGATAATCTTTCCCATATCTGCTGCAAAGATACACTTTTTTTGAGAAATGATTGTATATTTATAAAATAATGTGTAACTTTGCATCCGAATTGGTGATGCATGGGTGTTTCATCCGTGCAAGAAAAGGGAATCAGGTGAAAGTCCTGAGCAGTACCCGCTACTGTCATCCTCATTATGGTAAGTCCAAACCAAGCCACTGACGGAAAAGTTGGGAAGGCGGACTTATCGGGGAGAGCCAGGAAACCTGCCAATAGCGAGCGCAGAGCCAAGTTAGCTTGAGCTATGCCGAGCGTGGCAAGGTAAGACCAAGGTCAAACCTGCCATTCAGACATGAAGAAGCGAAAGCCTCGGGAGTTGGGCTGAGCGGAAGAGATGCTTAAACATAACGGATGAAAAGACTGCTTTGGCTGTCGCTCTGTCTGCTGATGATGATACCTGTGTATGGGCAGGATGTCAAAAAGCGGAAGAGTCAGATGAAGGATTCTGTGATGCTGGAGAATGTAACCGTCACTGGCAAATCGAAAACCCAGCGTTTGCGTGAGGGAGCCCTCACGGTGAACGCTATCGACGTGCGTTCCATCGCCAGCAGCATCAGTTCACTGAACGGACTGGTAGACCGTACGGCGGGGGTGAAGCTGAGAGAAGAAGGCGGCGTGGGCTCAGACTTCGACCTGTCGATCAACGGCATGTCGGGCAATTCCGTACGCTACTTCATCGACGGCGTTCCCCTCGATACGAAAGGCTCAGGGGTGAATCTGGCGAATCTGCCCGTCAATCTCATTGATCATATCGAAATCTATAAGGGTGTAGTGCCTACTTGGCTAAGCAGCGATGCTTTGGGCGGAGCAGTTAACATCGTTACCAACCGCAAGAAGGTGAACTATCTCGACGCGAGCTACGGTTTCGGTTCCTACCATACTCACAGGGGTGACCTGAACGCCCAGTATGTACTGAAGAACGGCCTGACCATCCGACCTACGCTGGGCATCAGCTATTCAAAGAACGACTACATGATGCGGGGCGTGGAGGTCTGGAATGAGGAGAGCCGTGAATATATCGCCGTCGACCGCCGACGGTTCCACGACGACTATCTGTCGGCCATCGGCCAACTGGAGGTGGGGTTCACCGACAAGTGGTGGGCTGACGAGTTCTTCGTGTGTGCCTCGTTTAACAAGGTGGAAAAGGAGGTGCAGACGGGTCAGATCCAGACGAAGGTGGTGGGCGAGGCAGAACGTCGCTCTAAGTCTTGGAGCATCAGCGCGAACTACCAGAAGCGCGACTTTCTGCTGAAGAACCTCACGGCGACGCTGTCGCTGTCGCATACCTGGGACCACTCGCAGACCATCGACACCGTCTACCGCAAATACGACTGGAACGGCGACTATATCAAGAGTTCACGCAACGAGATCACAGGCAGGGCCCGTACCCTGCGCCATTACAAACGTCCGCTCACCATTGGACGGGCAGACCTGAGATACCGCTTCAGCGATGCGCACCAGCTGAACCTGAGCTACGGGCTGAACCGTACTGGCAACGACCGTTGGGACGAGGTGGATAAGAGCTTCGAGCCCGCCAACGACATCCTGGCAAAGCATATCATCGGACTCTCCTATAACCAGATTCTTTGGGGAGGAATACTCAACAACACCTTCTTCCTGAAGGACTACGTGAACCATCTGAACATCAACCAGACGGACATTCCCACGGTGACAGGTTCCAGAGAGGTGCAAGGCTCATCGACATCGAATGACCTTGGCGGGGGCGTCGGCATCAAGCTGCAACCTATGGAACCATTGGCGTTGAAGGCCAGCTATGAACATAGTGTCCGACTGCCACTGGCCCGTGAACTATTGGGCAACGGCACAACCATCTATGCCAACGTGGCCCTGGAGCCGGAAAAAAGCGAGAACTGGAACGTGGGACTCTTTGGCACGCTGAGAATGGGAGACCACACGCTGTCGTATGAGGCGAACGGTTTCTTGCGGCGTGTAGACAACTACATCCAGCCACAGGTGTCGGAGAAAGAGGGTATGATGCAATACGTGAACGTGCCTGCCGTCCATATCAAGGGCCTTGAGGGTGAGCTGCGCTACGACTGGCAGCAGCGCCTGCAGGTTGTCGGCAACGTGACATGGCAGGATGCCCGCGACCGTCAGGAGTTCAAGAGCGACGGCAAGCCTTCGGTCACCTTCAACAACCATGTGCCAAACCGTCCTTGGTTCTATGCTTCAGCTGAAGCCCGCTACGATTTGGGAAGTCTGGTCGCTCACCTTTTACCACTCACCTCCCACTTCTATCTGGGCATCGACTATCAGTGGGTGCACTGGTTCTACCTCTCGTGGGAAGGCTACGGAGCTCTTGAGACCAAGGCCCGTATACCGGAGAAGAACATCGTGGGGGCCAACGTTACCTATTCCTGGCAACAGGAGCGTTACAGTTTGTCGCTGACCTGCGATAACCTGTTCGATGAGACTGTCTACGACAACTACAAGCTCCAGAAGCCTGGGCGCTCGCTGTTTGCTAAGTTCAGGATTAATTTACATTAAGACAGAGTAACATTTAAAAGACAGAATAACATATTAACATATTATTTAGACATAAGAACATAAGAACATATATTATTGGATAAATTAACATTTTAACATGTAAGAAAGATGAAAAAACTGAAATTCTATTTCATGCTGCTGGTGATGCTGATGGCCACCAGTGCAAAGGCAGAGAATGTGAAGTATCTGGTGCTCAACAGCGGAGGCGAGGAAACCGTCATTGCCTTGGCAGACGAACCAGTAATGACCATCAATGAAGGCATCTTGAAAGTGACGGTTGCAGGTGAGGAGAAACTCTCGGCAGACCTGTCGCAGGGGCTGTCGTACAAATTCGCAGAAGCAGATCCCACTGCCATTCAGGAAGTCTTGAACGAGGAGTCGTCGCGTCTGGAGCAGGGCCACGTCTACTTTGCCCATGCCAGAGAAGGCGAGATGGTCAGGGTATTCACGCTTGACGGCAAACTGGTTGCCACAAAGCGCATCAGCGGAGAGGGTACAGCCGACATCGACCTGACCACTCTGGGCAAAGGTCTCTACATCGTGAAATCAGCGAAGACAAGTATTAAAGTCATGAATAAATAAGTATAGTTATCGTTTAAAGTTTATAGTTTATGAAAAAGTTTCTACTTACATTAGTTGCAGCAACACTGTGTCTTGGCATCAGCGCCCAGAAGCAGTATGTCATGAAGATTACAAAGGCTGACGGCAGCACAGTCGAGATCAATGCCGACGACGTGAAGGACGTGACCTTTGTCCAGGAGGGTACAGATCCTACCGTGTTAGGTCCCCATCACTTCGACCTGACGGTCACCGTAGGTAAGCAGGGCGGTATGGGTCGTGACGTGACAACCATCATGCAGAGTCGCGACAGGCTCGACCAAGGTGATGTAGTGGACTTCAAGGACGCTGGAGCCGAGATCAACGCCGACTACTCGATGGAGGCCATCGTCCGCGGCAAGTATTACTATCAGGTGCCCGTTTCAGCCGACCGTTTCGTGAAGCTGCAGTTCAAGGACAATAAGATGGAGGTCGTCCAGGCACAACCGTTCAAGGAGAACACCTACAACTGCCGTCAGTACACCCATGCATGGATCAACGACCACACCCTGGTCATCATGGCCGCCAATGGCGACAAGAACGCCATCGTCTGGACCAAGATCAACACCCTCGACATGAGCATCGTCAGCGAGGGCACCCTCAGCACGCGTCTGGCCGACGGATGGGACTCGTTCACCACCAGCGGTATCGCAGCCTATCGTGAGAGCGACGGCAAACTGTTCTACTTCTACTACAACAAGAAAGGCTCCGGGCGCACAGCCACTAAGGAAGACGCCTTCCACGTAGCCGTCATCAATGCCGAGACGATGGAAGTGGAGCACGACAACCTCTGTCCCTTTGCAGCCGAGATAGCAGGCTCAGCCTATGGCGAACTGCTTCAGCAGACCACCTTCTTCGATGAGGCAGGCAATCTCTATCTGGCAGCGTTCAGCGACACCTCTATTGGTGAGGAAGGCAAGCTGCTGCGCATTAAGAAAGGCGAGTTCAACATCGATGCCGACTACAACGGATTCCCCAACAGCGACGGCAAGCTGCTCACCGTCCAGTACCTGGGCAATGGCAAGCTGTTCTGCTACTCGCGTCACGACGACAAAGACCTTGGCACTGCCATCGACAGTTATGCCCATTATTACAGTGTTGTCGATATGCAATCCCTCACCCGCACCCGCATGAGCTTCGGCGGCACAGAGATTCCCTATAGCAGCGGCCGCTTCTCACAGCGCTCTGCTTTCGATCCCAACGACAATAAGGTATACTTCGGTGTGAACACCGAGACCGCCCAGCCCCAGATCTATGTCTACGACGTGAAGACGGGCGAAGTGTCCGAGGGCATCAAGGTCTCTGAGGGTTACTATTTCGAGCAGATCCGCATCCTGGAAGACTAATCAAGCAGTCACAAGCGTGTGATGAAATACGTGTATTATTATATAAGTTTGTTAATGGTGCTCCTGTGCTCAGCCCTCTGCCGGGCGCAGGACACCTCTTTATTGATGGTTCACTTCGGCACCACCTATGATGATACCCGGCGAAACACCATCGATGCCATCAACGAAAAAGCTCGTATGGCATTCCCCACCATGACAGTGCGCGAGGCCTACACCTCTCGTATTGTAATCAGCCGTCTGGCCAAGCGGGGCATCAGAAAAGACACCCCCACCGAGGCATTGCTCAAACTGCGTAGTGAGGGTGTCAGAACGGTGAAGGTCCAGCCTTCGTATGTCATTGACGGCATTGAGATGGACCGCCTGCGGAAAGAGATAGAGCAAGTGCGCCCCTTCTTCGACAGTATCTGGGTGAGCACCCCGTTGCTCTATAGTGTGGAGGATGCTGGGAAAGTCTGCGAGATCATGGTGAATCGTCACCCTGCCGACAACAAGCAGCGGGAGCATGTGCTCTTCATCGGTCATGGGACGAAGGGACCAGCTACAGCACTCTATAGCCAACTCGACTATATGCTGCGAGCCAACGGACATGCCAACTACCATGTGGCCACTATCGAAGGCTATCCTACACAAGCGACAGCCTTGGCTCAGATCAAGGCGATGAAAGGACGGAAAGTGACACTCGTGCCTCTGCTATTCGTGGCTGGCGACCATGCCAACAACGATATCTCCGTAGAATGGAAAGAAGCGCTGGAAAAGGAAGGTCTCTCCGTCGACGTGAAACTTGAGGGTCTGGGCGAAGTGCCGGAGATACAGGATTTGTACGTTGGAAAAGTAAAAAAGTAAAAAGGTAAAAAAGTAAAAGTCGATGAAGAGGAAGCTGTTTGGATGGTCAAAGCGTCGTAAGGGAATTATTTTATTTCTTTCTGGCGTTATTCTTTTTACCTTTTTACTTTATTACCTTTATACCTTTTATATGGCTCCCACACGGATTATCGTCGTGAATGCCCTGAAGACCCAGCAGGCAGACATCGTGCTGAGCAACGACCATCCGCAGATCAAGGTGGATTGTGTAGAGGCTGAGGAGATGGGCAGTCTCGAAGACTATGATGCCGTCGTGATCTATGCCCGTCGGCTGTTCCTGACCCCAGAGCAGGAGGCAGAGGTGAAGCGGGTGGCAGAGAAAGGCATCCCCATCTATACCAAGACGCTGCGCAGCAATGACTTCGTAGAGAACCATAACCTCAGCGAACAGGAGATAGCCACTCTACAAGCATACTTCGACAACGAGAACCGTCAAAACTTCCGTAATGGTCTCAGATTCCTACGATATATCGCCACGCCGCAACGCTGGGGTGAACAGACGTACGAGAAACCGATTGAGGTGCTGAAGGACATGTTCTACCATCGTGAGTACGGCCGTTATTTCAAGACTCACGATGAACTGACACAATACCTGAAAGCACATCATCTTTATCATGAAGGTGCCCAGACGATTGCATTGATTTCCGGTATTACCTTCCCCATGGAGGGTAACCGTGAGCATGTGGACACGCTCATCTCCATGCTCACCAAACGCGGGTTCAACGTCTATCCCATGACCAGCACAGGCAAGAAACGTGAGAAGATGCTTCACCAGCTCAAACCAGACGCTGTTGTCTATATGGCGATGGGGCGCCTGGGTAACGACACACTTATCCAGTGGATGCAGGAGAGGAACATCGCCCTGTTCTGTCCATTCCCTATGGCAATGACCCATGAGGAATGGCTCAATAAAGATATCCCCATGAGCAGCGGCTCCAAGAATGCCCGCATCGTCATCCCAGAGATCGACGGCGGTACGGCACCTTTTGCCATCGCCACCCAGAACCCCAACAAGCAAGGCTATCACATCAATACCGCTGAAACAGAACGGTGCGAGATGCTGGTGGAACATATCAGTCGCCGCATGTCGCTCCGCCGGAAGAAGAATAGCGAGAAACGTATAGCCATCGGCTACTTCAAACGTCCTGGCAAAGATGCATTGCTGGCCAGTGGTATGGAGGTGATACCCTCGATGTACAATCTCCTGAAACGACTGCAGCATGAGGGATACAATGTGAGTGGCTTACCCAATTCACTCGAAGCCTTTGCGAAAGACATCAAGACTGAAGGCCTTGTGCTGGGCTCGTATGCCAAAGGTGCACAAGAAGAATACATGAAGAAAGGCCATCCGTTATGGCTGAGCAGTCAACAGTATGAACAATGGGCAAAAGAGGTGCTGCCTATAGAGAAATATCAGGAGGTGGTGAGCCGATACGGCGAGGCCCCAGGAGAACTATTGGCCAAGGGCGACAGTATCGCCATCGCCTGTGTTCGCTATGGAAACGTACTGCTCTTCCCCCAACCTCGCCCCGCCTTGGGCGACGACGATTTTCGTTTGGTGCATGGTGTAGAGGTGGCTCCTCCCCATAGCTATCTCGCACCTTATTTATATATACAGAAAGGATTTCAGGCCGATGCCCTGATCCATTTCGGCACACATGGCAATCTGGAGTTCACACCAGGACGCGATGCCGGGATGCGTCCCCACGACTGGAGCCAGCAGCTCATCGGTCCTACTCCCCATTTCTATTACTATACCACCAGCAACATCGGCGAGGCGATCATTGCCAAACGTCGTTCGAATGCCGTGCTGCTGACCTACCTCACCCCACCCTACGCAGAGAGTGGGATGCACCAGAAGTATAATGCCCTGCACAACGATCTCCACAAGGCATTAACGGGAGCAGCGATGCCGGCCTTGAAGCAGCGCATCATGAAAGAAGGCCTTCATCGTGTCTTAGGAATAGACAGCACCCTCACCAAGGCTCTCACCCATGAAGAGCTGGAACGTATCGACAGTCATTTGGAGGAGCTGATGAACGAGAAGATGCAGGGAGCCTACTACACTTTAGGACAGCCCTACACAGAAGAACAGTTGAATCAGACGGCCCGTGCCATGAACAACGATGCCTCGCAGTGGCCTCGCATCAAGCAACTGCTGACGGCCTCCACCCAGGCAGAAATGGATAATATGGTCTGTGCGCTGAATGGCGGAACGATAGCCCCAGCCCCAGGCGGAGACCCAATCCTCAATGACAACGTGCTGCCAACGGGCAGGAATATGTTCAGCATCAATCCTGACAACACCCCTGACCCCCAGGCTTGGGAAGACGGCAAGCGACTGGCGGAACAGACTATCGCCAGATACAGGAAGGAGCACGGCGAGTATCCCCGTAAGGTGAGCTACACCTTCTGGGCAGGAGAATTCATCGCCACAGGCGGTGCCACCATAGCCCAGGCACTATGGATGCTGGGTGTAGAACCGGAACGCGACAGTCAGGGCCGTATCGGCGCCCTTCGGCTGGTGCCTGCCAAGGATTTGGGGCGTCCCCGTATCAATGTATTGGTACAGATCAGTAGCCAGCTGCGCGACATTGCCGATTCACGCCTGAAGCTGATTACAGAGGCAATTCAAATGGCCTCAGCAGCAGAGAAAGAAGATTCGAACTTTGTTCGAGAAGGGACACTGGCTCAGGAAAAAGAACTCATAGAGAAAGGCCTCACCCCGCAACGAGCCCGTGAGCTTTCCACACTCCGCGTGTTCGGCCCTGTGAACAACGGCTATAGCACAGGCATGATGGACTATATCGAGCGGAGTGGTTCTTGGAGCGACAAGAGTGAGCTCGTGGACGGTTATCTGAACAACATGTGTGCCGCCTATGGAGACGAGACCCATTGGGGAATGGCCCAGCGGGAACTCTTTGCGGCAGCCCTTCAGGAGACGGATGTCACCGTTCAGCCCCGCCAGAGCAACACCTGGGGTCCCATATCCTTGGATCATGTCTATGAATTTACGGGTGGGCTCTCGATGGCCGTCAAGGCACTCACAGGCAAAGAACCCGATGCGCTCATGGCCGACTATCGCAACTGCCGGAACCGTAGGATTCAGGGCGTGAAGGAGGCCATTGATGTGGAAGTGCGCACCACCCTGCTCAATCCCAACTTCGTCCGTGAGCGGATGAAGGGCGATGAAGGCACGGCCCAGATGTTTGGTGAGACGTTCCGCAACATCTTTGGCTGGAGCGTCACCCGACAGTCAGCCCTCGACCCTCAGCTCTATGATGAACTGTATCAGATGTATGTTGCCGATGTACAACAATTAGGGATCCACGAATACTTCCAGCAGAAGAATCCCGCCGCCTATCAGGCCATGACGGCCACGATGCTTGAGAGTGCACGGAAGGGCTATTGGAAACCTTCCGACACCCAGCTACGACAGACGGCCCAGCTTCATGCTGACATCACGAAGGAGAGTGGTGCCGCCTGTACGGACTTTGTCTGCAATAATGCATCGTTGCAAAAGTTCATTGAAGGAAATCTGTCAGCTGATGTCCGTCAGAATTATAGCCATCAGATGACGCTGGTGAAGAGCGGGCAATCCAATGGCAAGGCTACGGTATTGGAAAAGACGGGAGCAAGGGGCGTGGAATCTGGCGACAAAAGTCAAGGGTGGTCACCTATTCTTCTGGCGGCCATCATCCTGGTATTGCTAGCCGTCATGATCATCTATCTCCGCATGAGGAATGGAAATCGTCGTTGACACTCTCATCCTGTTGGTCATACTGCAGACGGCACTACGACTCAGCCAATGGTCCGATAAGCGACTGTGGCTGGCATACTGCATCGCCATAGGTGCTGCGGTATGGCTGGCTACCGACTATGCGGCAGGACTGTCGAAGCCACAGGCAGAAGGCTGGCTGCACGACACGGAGATGCTGCAGAACCTGGCCGTGGTCTGTATCCTCGATGCCCTGCTATGCCACTTCAGATTTTATCCAGGACTGCTCATCCTACCTGCGGCGTTCTATGTGCTCTGTCAGATGCTCTTCACGATGACAGGTGTCGGATTCCAGACTACAGGACTATTGGTGGCTGTCACACTGGCAGCAGCACTCCTGATACTTTCAAAAGGGATGACGTGGCTTCTGCCTCAAAAGTCAGACCGCAACATCCTTCATACCATCATCACCATCCTGATCTGCCTGACATGCCTTGTGGCTACCCAACAGACTGTGATGGTCTATCCTGCAACCCATCAAAATATCATTATGGAATATATCTCAAAAGCTCTCTTCGGGATAGCAAACATCCTGCTCATCCCAGATGTAATCATGCTGATCCTGTTTTTCATCAGGTCGCTTATCCTGCTGGCAACCACCTCTATGCAGTATGCCAACCGCCGGAGGGACGGCCACGGAAGCCTCTACGCCAAGTATCGCGACCTGCTGTATGGCCAGGAGCCCAGCGAGGCCTATGCCGACTATCTGGCTGCACAGATGGAGGCCGAGGCCGCCAAGGATGTGAACCTCTCGCGACTGCTCACCAAACTGGGGCCCGTGCTCGGACTCATCGGCACGCTCATCAGCATGTCGCCGGCATTGGTCGGACTGTCGACGGGTGACATATCCGGCATGGCCTACAACATGCAGGTGGTCTTCTCGGCTACAGTCGTCGGACTGGTCATCAGCGTCATCGGACTCTTCACCCAACAGCTGAAGTCGCGCTGGCATCAGCAGGACATCAGCCGACTGGAGTATGTATCAAGCCTATATATCGAGAAGCATGAGAAGGAAGCATAGGAACAGACTGCTGACAGAGGACGACGGCGATCCGCTGAGCGTGGTGGTGAACTTGTTCGACGTGGCGATGGTCTTTGCCGTATCGCTGATGGTGGCAATGGTCATGCACATGAACATGGCCGAGATGTTTGGCAAGGAGGATTTCACCATCGTGAAGAATCCCGGCCAGGAGAACATGGAGATTATCCAGAAGAAGGGGCGCGAGATAGAGACCTACAAGGCCAGCGGCCAGACACAAGCCGGCAGCCCAAAAGGCCGCCGACTGGGTACAGCCTACCAGCTGGAAGACGGCAGCATCATCTATGTGCCCGACACCGCCCCCTTCCTACAGTCCTCCCCCTAAAGCTTTATACAATTGTATGGTGGAATCCATGAATCCATAGCGGTGGCTGAGCAGGGCGAGGCGCGCTTCGAGCAACGACTGGCGGGTCAGGAGTACTTGCAGATAATTGACCTCGCTGTCGTAGCGCATCCGTTTCTCCGTTGCATCCAGCACATCCGTGAGTTTGTCTACTTGCTGTGAGTTGAGCATGATGGCTCGTTGGGCATATTGGCGGCTGGCGAGCACATCGTTCACCTCTTGTCCTGCTTCGAGAATGGCCTGGTGGAAGGCAATCTTGGCCTCTTCTTGTTCGGCTTGGGCCTTCTTGACCTCAGCCCTCAGTCTGCCATTGGCAAATAGGGGCTGTGTCAGCGAACCCAGAGCCCTTGCGATCAGACCCGCCGGAGAAACCACTTCGGCGGCATCATTGGTCCAGCCTGCGATGCCTGAGAGATTCAGCGAGGGGTAAAGGGCCGCCTTTGCCTCGTTGGTGAGATAGAAGGCTCGCTTGAGGGCTGCCTCTGCCCGACGGATATCAGGGCGCATGGCGAGTGCCTGAATATTCACTTGAGGTATCAGAGGCATCTGTTCGCAGGATGTAAGGAAGTCGCCTCTTTCGATATGACCGCTATAACGCCCTAACAAGGCACAGAGCGCATTTTCCGCCTCTATCATCTGCAACTGCAGAGCCTCGAGGGTTGCCTCTGCTTCAAGTTTGCTGGCCTCAGCCATATTCACCTCGTCGCTGGTAGCCTCGCCCACAGCCATCAGCGCTTTCTGGGCTCTTACGCTCTCATCCCAGCTGTTGATGATGTCTCGGGTATCGCTGATCTGGGCATCGTACATCTCGAGTTGGTAATAACCGGTGGCTATGGTGGCAATCAGTTCCACCTGCACAGCCTGTACATAGGCTGTCTTCTCCTCAACGTCAGCTGCTGCGGCTTTCTTGGCATTCTGCAGTTTCCCGAAGATATCGACCTCCCAACTGGCTTCTGCACTGAAGCCGAATTTGCTTTCCGTCTGTGGATCGTTTCCCGTATTCTTGAAACGGGCTGTCTCACCTTTGGCCCCGAGTTCGAGTGAGGGGAAAAGTTCACCCTTAGCATTGCGCAAGGAGGCTTTGGCGGCGTCTACATGGAGCTTGGCGATGTTCAGGTCGCTATTGTGCGCCAACCCTTCTTCGATGAGAGCCACCAGACGGGGCTCTGTGAACATCTCGCGCCAACCCTCATTCGTGTGGAGTGTGGAGGGAGGAGTGTGGAGGGAGGAGTGTGGAGGGAGGAGTGTGGAGGGAGGAGCAAGGTCGGAACGGACAATACTGTCGTCAATGAAGGAGCCCTTGCGCTGATAATTAGAATAAGTACCGCAGCCAGTGAAGACGAACAAGGAGATGATGAGAGGTATAACACTCTTATGCACCAGCTTGGGCATATATTTCTCCTCCAGATGCTGGAAGATGATAAAGAATACGGGTACGAAGAAGAGCAGTGCAAGCGTGCCAATCGTCATGCCAGCGATGACACAGACACCCAACGATATGTTGCTGACGGCTCCTGCACCTGTGGCAAAGACCAGGGGCAGCAGACCGATGATGAGCGTCATGGCCGTCATCAGGATAGGGCGCAGACGGACTTGGGCTGCCTCAAGGGCTGCATCGCGGATGCCCATGCCCTCACGGCGACGGGCACTGGCATATTCCGTCAGCAGAATAGCCGTCTTGGCCAGCAGACCTATCAGCATGATGACACCCACCTGCATATAGACATTATTCTCCAATCCTATCAAATAAACGACTGCGAAACTGCCTGCAATACCAAAAGGAACACTCAGCAATACAGCCAACGGGATAAGCATGCTCTCATAAAGTGAGCAAAGCACAAGATAGACAAAGACCATCACGAGCAGGAATATCCAGGTCATGTTGGCGGTGGAAGAAATCTCTTCACGGGTCGTTCCCGTGAAATCGTAACCATAGCCCTGTGGCAATGATTGGCTGGCCACCTCAGCAATGGCTTGGATGACATCGCCTGTACTATAGTCTTCTTCAGGGGATATCTCGATATTGATACTTGAGAACAGGTTGAAGCGCCCCAGCGACTCTACACCATAGTTCTTCTTGAATGTGGTCAGTTCGGTGATGGGAATATAGGCGCCACGATCGGTATGGATCAGGATATTGTTGAGGTCGTCTCTGTCAGCGCGCAACTCCGGATCGGCCTGCAGAATGACGTGATACAGTTTTCCGAAGGCATTGAATTGCGAGGCATAATCGCCACCAATATAACCATTGAGAATCTTGAGCACAGCTGAAGGCTCTATACCGTAGCGCTTGCAAATGGCGGCATTGACAGATACGGTAAATTGAGGGAAGTTCACTTCGTAAGAACTATACACCTCACCAACCTCTTCACGCTCGCCCAAAGCTTTAGCAAAACGGTCGGTCACCTCTTTCAACTTATCTATCGAGCCGCCTTCATAATCCTGCACATACAACTCGATACCATCGCTAAAGCCATAACCCGTCACTGTAGGCAGCGCGTAAGCAAACATGGATCCTGTCTTGATGGCGCTGACACGCTCCTCTATCTTCTCGAGCACGTTGTCGATACGGTGTTCACTGCCGCTTCGCTCATCCCAAGGTTTAAGTTTCATGATGATCATGCCCATATTGGCACCATCGCCACTGAGGATGTTCCAACCCACAATGGAAGCACTCGTTTCCACCTCTTCAATGTCTTTCACTACTTCTGCCACCTTATGAACAGTCTTTTTCGTCTGTTCCAAAGTAGAACCTGGGGGCGTCGTGATGTCAACCATCGTAATACCTGTGTCCTCGTCAGGTACCAGGCTCGTTGAAGTAACCTTCTGAAGCCAGACCAACAAGACAATGGGTACCACAACCAATATAACAGCCAGCCATTTGTGGCGAATAAACGTTGACAATCCTTTCTGATATTTCTCCGTCAGCACTGATACCGACGCATTGAAAGCATTTCCGAATCGGTGTCCGAATGCTTGAACCCCGCGAGAGGGGGCAGCGTAAGCAGGGGTCGAGCCCCATTCTTCTCTAAGAAGCAATGCGCAGAGGGCTGGTGAAAGAGTAAGTGCGTTCAGCGTAGAGAAGACAACAGCAGCAGCCATTGTCAGTCCGAATTCCTTATAATAAGTGCCACTCAGGCCGCCTGAAAATGAAGCCGGAATAAACACACACATAAAGACCACCGTAGTCGTAACAACAGCCGTACCGATATTGCCCATCGCATTGAGGGTGGCCTGATAAGGGCTCCGCACCCCTTTCTCGAATTCGCTTTGTACAGCCTCCACCACCACAATCGCATCATCGACCACAGTACCGATAACCAGCACCAAGGCGAACAACGTGATGAGGTTGAGCGAGAAGCCAACCATATACATAAAGGCAAACGTGGCGAAAAGCGAGACGATGATGGCAAAGGCCGGTATCAGTGTGGCACGACTATTCTGCAGGAACAGCAGGACTACCAACACAACCAACAGAATGGCCTCGACAAGGGTTTTATAGACTTCCGCCATAGAGGCATTGAGGAAATCATTGCTGTCGAGTAGCACTTTGAACTCCACTCCCGGTGGTAATTGAGGACGGACCTGTTCCATGAGCTCGTCAATCTCCAGGTTCACCTGTCGCGCATTGGAACCCGCTTTCTGCGTGATAAAGGCCACCGTACCATTGTGACCGTTAATCCAACTGTCAGTTGCATAACTCTCAGACCCCAGCTCGCAACGTGCTACGTCGCACAGGCGGAGCTCTTCACCATCGGACAATGACTTAATGACGATGTTCCCAAATTCCTCTTCGTTGAGCAGTCGCCCGCGATATACCAACGTGTATTGAAAGGTATGCTTGGAATTTTCGCCCAATGTACCGATGGCAGCCTCGACGTTTTGTGCTTCCAGGACTTCCTCAATGTCTTGAGGTAGCAAGTCGTAATGCGCCATGCGCTTCGGATCGAGCCAGATACGCATGGCAAAGGTATTGCCAAGCACATTCACTTTACCAACGCCCTTGATGCGTTCCAAACGAGGTTTGATGTTAATATCGAAATAGTTGGAGATGAAGTCACTCTCGAAGCGGTTGTCAGGACATTCCAAGGCAATGACTTTCAGGAAGGTCTGCTGGGATGTCTCCACATGGACACCCGTCTGGAGCACCTCCTGAGGTAGGATACCCTCCACCTCGGCCACCTTGTTTTTGACCATCACCACAGCCATGTCCGGATCAATGCCATTCTTGAATACTACTTGGATGAAGGCAGATCCACTACTCGTCGATGAGGAACTGATATAGTCGATGCCGTTGGCGCCATTGATAGCCTGCTCGATAGGTACGATCACACTTTTCTGGACAGCCTCAGCACTGGCTCCTGGATAATCAGCACTCACCTCCACGATAGGCGGTGCCATGTCAGGGAACTGCTCTACAGGCAGATGGACATAGCCGACGATGCCCACCAGCGCCATCATCACCGCAAGGGCAATCGACAATATCGGACGGTCTATGAAGAATTTGCTTTTCATTTTTCTCTTTTCTCTTTCCTCTTTCCACTTTCCTCTTTCCTCTTTCCACTTTCCTCTTTCCACTTTCCTCTACTTTACCTTTACCCTCATTCCATCTTTCACCATCCCGGCTCCTTCAGCAATGATGACATCACCAGGTTTCAAGCCCTCAGTCACGACATAGTCCTTTCCATCATCATAACGAAGGACCTTGATTTCACAAGCCTTGGTAACCCCATCAACCACTTTATACACAAACTGTTTATTCAGAATGTCGTATGTAGCCTCTTGTGGGATGACGATGGTATTCTTAAGTTCGTAGGGCAAGATAATAGTACCATTGCTGCCGTTACGGAATAAGTCTTCTGAATTCTCAAACGAAGCTCTGATGACAAAAGAGCCTGTTGCCTCATCCACATTACCACTAATGGCTGTGATGCGTCCCTTTTGACTGAGTTCCTTTCCCCAATAAGTAACGAGTGACACCTCTGGCAGGACTGAAAGCAGGTCACTCACACGGCAATTATATATGTCCGCCAAATTGTGAATCGTCTTTTCCGACATAGAGAAATAGGCGAAAAGGCGCCGAGGGTCAGTGACGTTAGTCAACTCTGTCTCCATCGAGGGATCTACCAGTTCACCCAAGCGGTATTCAATCATGCTGAGCACACCATCTGAAGGACTGGTGATGACCGTATATGACAGTTCACTGCGGGCTGTCTCCAAGTCAGCTTGTGCCTCAGCCAGAGCACCCTCGGCCTCAGCCTTGGCATTGCGGGCCTTATTCAAATCGAATTCGCCCACGACATGCTGTCTGTACAGCTCTTCCTTACCCTCTAAATTTTGACGGGCAGTAGCCAGTTGTGCCTTTGCACTGACCACCTTTGCCTCTGCATTTCTCACAGCCGCCTGATAGGGTGCCTGGTCGATGATAAACAGTGGCTGCCCTTTCTTCACATGAGCACCTTCTTTGACGCAGATCTTAGTGATTTTACCACTGACCTGAGGGCGGATGGCCGCAGGATTTTCCGTCTCAATTTTGGCTGTTAACTCACGAGTAACAGTGTAATCTTGCAACTTAATCGTCAAAGTGCGGTATTCTTCGTCTTGCTCTTCATCATCCTCGTCGTCCATCAGGCTGTAGAATAATCCAACTGCCAGCAACAGCCCAACTAACAGACAAATGGGAATCCATAATCTTTTGCTCATCTTCTTATCATCATTTATTGACTGCAAAGATATAAAAAACATCGTTATCAACAAATAAAACTTCTGTTTTTATTTGATATAACCATATTTTTATTTACCTTTGCGGCAAGAAATCTGCTATAATAATGAAAATTAAAGGTAATTTTTGGCTAGTGATGCTATTGGTATTCATGGGCATTTTCTTTGTGCGTAATCTGATGCTGCCTATGGCGTCGGACGACATTCCCTATGCCTTTGTATGGGATGGGGAAAACAGAGGCAACCTGCTTGACAGTGTGGGCCCACGTGAACGAATCACATCATTTGGCGATATCGTCCGCTCCCAATATTCTCACTACATGACGTGGGGAGGGCGCATTATCGGCATCGGACTGACACAGCTCTTTGCCTGGGAGGGTAAAGGGCTCTTCAACGTGCTCAACACACTGGTGTTCACGGCACTGGCCCTGCTCCTGTTCCGTGTTGGTACAGGCAAGAAACTCAGCGAGATGAATGGCGTCTATATGTTTTGGCTCCTTTTTGCCCTATGGTTTCTGATACCCGACCCCTTCCTCACAGTGCTCTGGATGTGTGGCAGTTGTGTGTTCCTATGGACAGCTGTCATCGGCCTGCTCTTCCTACTGCCATACGCCAAGGCTTACTGGACTGAAGAAGACCCGCTACCCAACAAATGGAGTCTGCCGCTGATGGCTTTTGCTGGCCTTTGTGCCGGCTGGTCTGTGGAGACGAGTGCAGCCGTGCTTGATTTTGTGGTATTCTTTGCCCTTATCTGGTTTTGGCGGCAGAAGCAACTCAAGACGTGGATGGTGGTGGGCTTTGTCTTCCTCTGCATCGGCTCTGCCATGCTAGTGTTTGCTCCTGGCGAGACCGTCCGTCTGGAACTGCAGCGCCTGTATGAGTACAATCCAGCACTGCCAGAGGACATGTACTGGACACCGTTGATGTACTATATCAACTATATAGAGTGTTTCTACCCCGTTGTCAGCAAACAGATTCCGTTGCTACTGCTGATAGGCTATTACGTCTGGCACTTGCCTAAAGGACAACGATGGAACAAGACCACTCAGTTTCAGGCACTCATGTTTGCCGGTTCCATGGTGGTGATGATCATCCTGATATTTGTACCAGTGGCTCCTGCCCGTGCCGGTTTCTTCCCAACCTGTGCCGTTATCCTTGCCTCACTCTCTGCCCTTCGCGAACTGTTGAAGGAAAAGGATACTATCTGGCAGCGTCACCGTCGTCTGATACAGGGTTTCGTAGCCGTCAGCCTGGTGCTGTGGGTAGTGACAACCTCTATCTGTTTTTATATCGAATGGGATGTGCGCCAGCAGTGGATGAGCCGTATCGACTATATCAATGCCCATCAGGATCAGGATGTGGTGGTGGTGCATCAGATCGACGTGCCACCGATAGCCGATGAGCTACCCGACTGGTGGCTGTACAACTGTGTATCATGGAATACCGACGTACTGGCCTGGGGTTCTGACTTGGAACCACGCCCAGAGGGCAGTCATAACCTGATGTATGCGCAGTATTACGGATGGAAAAAAGTGATCACCGATGGTGAGGATCGGCGTAAAATAGAATAAGAACAAGGTGCTCAGTTGGGCACCTTATTCTTTCATTCTGATATCCTTCAGTTTCTTACTTTGGTCACCTATCAGCTGTAACGTGTATTCCCCTGAAAGACGGGCCATCGTGTCAAGCTGTTCCTGTGTATAGAGGGCTTCGCTGCCCTCAACATTGAAGGTCAGTCCCTCTTCACGTATCTGCACCACCAGGAAAAGATGCGCCTCGCTCTCTGGCATCTCAATATGAGCACAGGGGTAGTCGATGCCGTGAATGTCAACATACTCATAGATACCGGTGCCACTGACGTTCATCTCTGTGCCTACCTGCTCTTCGGGAGGAACCTGAAGGTCTCTCATCTGATGGAGCCAAGGGTAGATGAGGGTGCGCATCGTGCCGAAGAGAGTGGTGCGCGTCTGACTTATCAGTTCTGCCACGCTCTGCTCGGGATTCACGTCGATGCGCAACGACAGGCTCTTCAGGAAACAGCCCATCACGTTGCCTCGCAGGCGTTTGTCTAAACGTCCGTGATTGGTCGTCATGAAGACAACATCCGTTGTTCCTGCCATCTGTCCTAAAGCCATAGCATAGGCAGCCACGCAGATGGTAGTCATCATCGTATGCTGTTGCTCTTCTGACATGGCACCGGCATTCAGGCGGATGTGCTTCATACGGTCATAGTCCAGCAGATAGCAGGCATAGAGCGTCTGCCCCCAAGGGTTATCCGTCTGACGACAGATGTCCGTGTATTTGTGTCCTTTGAACTTCTCACACACCACTTGTTTGGCCCGCTGATAGGCTTCGCTCCCGTAAGACTCAATCTCCTCCCTGTTCCATACGGCTGCAATGTCATCCTGATCCTCTATGGGGATGCCGTTAAGGATATTACTGATGCCAGAAACAAACAGTTTCATAGAGATGCCGTCGAAGAAAATGTGACAGTAGGAGTTGCACATTATCGTTTGCTGCTCAGTCTCGATGACGTTCACTCTGACACCAGGCTCCTCCAGCAGCTTGAAGGGACGTGCAAACTCACTTTGGAGCGCCTCCCATTCTTTGTGTGTCATCTTATAGAGATGAACATTATTGGGCATATCCTTGCTTTCACTAATCATAAACTGCCCGTCCTCTTGTCTGACCAGATGGACATGGGCATAGTGATTGGTATCCAAGAATTTCTGACAGGCAGCAGCCATATCGTCAGCACTCAGACGTTTGGCTGGAACTTCAAAAAAAACCGTCACCTGAAATCCATTCTCCATCGTCTCCATGTTGCTCTCACGCAGCATGTCTTCTTGGGTTGAATTTAAAGGATATATATTCATCTATAGTTGTTTTTTCATGCAAAAATACTAAATACGGCTAAATAATAAGAAAATATAGGCTCTATTTTGCCTTTTTTAGTATTTTTGCTTACCTTTGCATACAGTTGATAAATAATAAACGTTTATGATGCGATTCTTACATATCCTAACAGAATGTTGGATACGAACACCCTGGCAGGTGGTATTGCTATTGTTTGCTGTACCATTTCTCATCCGCAACCTACTGTTGCCGATGGTGGGTGATGATTTTTCTTACGCTTTCATCTGGAACGGTGACGATCTTGGCAATTTGATGGATGACATCGGTCCACGCGAGCGCATACATTCCTTTTATGATATTCTTGTCTCGCAGTGGTCGCATTATTTCACCTGGGGTGGTCGCACACCTTCCATGATTATTATCCAATTGTTTGCATGGCTCGGAAAAATATGGTTCGACCTTGCCAACACCATCGTATTCACGCTGTTGATGCTGATCCTCTATTGGCTCTCTGTAGGCAATACTGTTTCTCCAGCCCGACATAAAGGTGTGTTCTTTTGGGTAATGGCCGGCATACTCTTCGGCGTTATCGATTATGTCAGCACCATGCTGTGGATGACTGGGGCGTGTGTCTATCTGTGGTCAGGATTCTGGGAGTGTCTGTTCCTGCTGCCATTTGTCACTCGGAAACATCCACCAATGCTCCTGATGGCGCCATTGGGTTTGCTGGCGGGATGGTCAGAGGAGGCGGGCAGTCTGGTTACCGTGATGCTGACAGCATGGCTGATGTTTGTCTTCTGGCGACAGAAACAGCTTGAGAAGTGGATGGTAGTAGGTTCTTGCTTCCTGCTGATTGGTTGCGGCTTGCTGATGTTATGCCCTGGCTCTTTACATCGTGAGAGCATCATGCTTGAATATGCACCGGAATATGTCTTGCCTGCTGAGGACTTGTTCTCAGCAAGGATGTTCTGGGATAATTTTACAGGCGGATTCCTGCCCATCCTTATTTGGGAGAGTTTTTTGTTGATTCCTGTTATTCTTTATTGTGTTTCGAGGAGTGTGGAGTGTGGAGTGTGGAGTGAGAATAGTTCTGCCGCAGAATCTTTCCATGATAGTAATCTCACTCCACACTCCACACTCCACACTCCTCGAATAAAACTCTTCACCGCTGGAGGCCTGCTGGTGCTCTGCGTCATGATGTTTGCTCCAGAATTTGAACTTCGTACGGGATTCCATTCCACCTTGTTCCTGACCATAGGTTCTGCTGCCGCCTTGAAGGAGATTGCCCCATGGCTCAAACAGGCTCTCGTAGCCACCCCATGGCGTAGAGCCATCACACTGGCCACAGCCAGTATCTTAGTGGCGTACAGCCTCTTCGTGCTGGCAGGCAGCCTGGTGGTCGAGTCGTCTTTCCGTCGGCAATTCGACGAGCGTCTGTCCTACGTCAGGCAGCATCAGGATGCAGACTCGCTGGTGGTGCCATACTACAAGATCCCCTACAATCTTGACCGCTATCTCGGTCCTCGCTCAATCACCGATTTTCATATTATCTACGCTGGCGATCTGGAGTCGAAGACCACAGATAATCGTTCTCTTATGTATGCCCGCTATTACGGGTTTCCCCCCATCCGTATTGACCGCGAAATAGACTGGAATAAACGAAATGAAGACTGATCGCAACTCATATCTCATCTCGAAGGCTCTGAAAAGCTTTGTTCTGGCCTCCATCCTGACAGCTGCTGCCGGACAGCTGGCCAGTACCTTCGATGCCATCGTCCTGGCACAATTCGTAGGCGAGGAATGCGTTTCCGCTCTCAGTCTGGTGATGCCAGTCACCACGTTTATCAGTTGTCTGGGGCTTTTGATGGCCTTTGGAGCGAATGCCCTGGCAGCCCGCGAGATCGGAAGTCACAACCTCGAAGGGGCTTCAAAGTTCTTTTCCACTGCCATCTGGTCCATCCTCACTATCGGTATTGCCTTCTCCTTGCTGATGTATGCAGGCATACCTGTCATCATGGATATTATCACCGACGAGGAGGCGCTTCGCGACCTGCCTGCCGAATATCTGAGTGTGTATGTGCCGGGGGCCTGGCTCGAGATGCTGTCCTACGCCCTTTGCCTTTTTGTGGCTACCGACGGTCATCCGCGCAAGGTGATGATGGCGGTCTTTGCAGGTGTACTGGTCAATGCCGTCGTCGATGTGCTGGCAGTCGGATTTCTGGACTGGGGCATGAAGGGCGCTGCAGGGGGCTCGTTGGCTCAGTATGCCGTCAATATCCTATTACTGACGCTCTATCTTCGCCAGCCTGCCTGCTCCTATAGCCTGAAGTGGCCGGGGCGAAAGGGCTTTCGCTGTTTTGTGGAGAACCTCAAGGAGGGAGCGGGCGTATCCATCAGCAATATCCTGATGGCTGTCAGCGTGCTCCTTATCAGTAATATCGTCTACAATGCACTCGGCGAGCCCGGACTCTTCTGCTGGTCTGTCTGCCTACAGATGCTTTTGGTGTCAGCGGTCTTTATCAATGGCGTGATGGAGTCACTCTTTGCCATTGGCGGTGTGATGCTTGGCGAGCACGACCTGAGAGGCTTCGACCTGCTGTCGCGAAGGGCCCTGATCACTGTCAGCCTTCTGGTATTAGTAATCGTTGTCCTGATGTACATCCCCGGAGCTGTTGGCCTGTTGTTTGGAGTCGAAGACCCACAGGAACTCGCAGCTCTCGACCACGTGTTGCGTATTTACTCCCTGGTCATGCTCCCCTTTGCCTTAACACTGGTGCTAGTGGCTGTCTATCAGGTGCTCGAAATGATAGTGCCCAGCGTCATCTGTGCGATAGGTCAGTTGGCGACATCTATTTTCGGTATATGGCTTTTTGCCACTTACGCCCCGTCGCTTTTATGGTGGGGATTCCCTCTGACCAGCTTCCTTTTCCTTCTGGGGCAATTATTTGTCTCTTTTATTTACAGTCGCCGTCAAGGCTGTCGTGTCTCTGCCCTCACCCTGATTCCGTATAGTGAGGGGGGGCGTACGTTCGACAGTTCTGTGCGCTACCAGTCTGATGAGGTCTATACCATACTGCGAAATATTGACGCTTTCCTTCAGGAATCAAAAATGAGTGAACGTGACCAATTCCATCTGAACCTCTGTTGCGAGGAACTCATGACCAACATTGCCCAGCACTCTCAAGGGCATGTCGTCGATCATTCATTCGATGTCCACATCTATTCCGACGACAAAGGCACCTGTGTGGCACTGAAGGACGGCGGCAAGCCTTTCAATCCGCTTTTCGTCGGTAAGAGGCCAACTCCCGACCTCAGCAGCAAGGAAGGCGGCGAGGGGCTGGGCCTGTGCCTCATCAACAATCTCGTGGAGAACATCTCCTATAAATATATGTATGGCTTGAATATTGTCTTAATCAAGATATAATCCTATGATCAGATTAGCAACCGTTTCACCGTGTTATAATGAAGAGGACGTGCTTCGCCACAGCGTGGAGCAGCTGACAGCCCTCTTCGAACGAATGATAGCCGAAGGGCTTGTCAGTAAAGACTCCATGATGGTATTCGTCAACGACGGCAGCCGTGACCGTACATGGGAGATAATCCGCGAGCTCCACTTAGAGAACAAGTTTGTGAGGGGCATCAACATGTCGCGCAATGTGGGGCATCAGAATGCCATCATGGCAGGCATGATGACAGCCCGTGAGTGGGCCGATGCCGTGATAACCCTCGATGCCGACCTGCAGGACGATATCGAGTGTATCCCTCAGATGGTGAGGGACTTTGAGGCCGGAAACGATATCGTCTACGGTGTCAAGGTGTCGCGCAAGGCCGACTCCTTCATGAAGAGGATGACCGCCCAGGGGTTCTACAAGTTCCAGTCGTCGATGGGCGTCGAGAGTGTCTACAACCATGCCGACTTCCGTCTGATGAGCCGGCGGGCCCTCGATATGCTGTCCACCTACAAAGAGCATAATCTCTACCTCCGCGGACTGATTCCGCTGATCGGGCTTCGCCACACCACTGTCGACGACCGGATTGGCGAGCGTTTTGCCGGCAAGTCGAAATACACCTTCAGCAAGATGATGCATCTGGCCATGAACGGCATCACGGCCTTCTCCGTACGACCGCTGTTTGCCATCTACAACATAGGCATGCTCTTTCTTATCATCGGCTTCCTGATAGGCATCTACGTCATTTGGTCGCTCATCGTAGGCCATGTCGTTCAAGGTTGGGCTTCTCTGATGCTCTCCGTCTGGATCGTCGGTGGCTTCATCCTGATATCGCTAGGCATAGTGGGCACATACATTGCCCAGATCTATACCGAGGTGAAGCGACGCCCGCTATACCACATACAAGAGATACTCTCCTGACAATCCCTGCAGTCAGATGAAGACAGCTTTTCTCATAGCAGCGCCAACCAGTGGCTCGGGCAAGACTACCGTTGCCCGGGGACTGATGGCTTTGGCGGCGGCAAAGGGTATGAAGGTGCAGCCCTTCAAATGCGGGCCCGACTATATCGACACGAAATTCCACGAGGCGGTCTGCGGGCGCCCCAGCATCAACCTCGACACGTTCATGGCCTCGAAGGAGCACGTAAGGGAGTTGTTTGCCTATTATGGCACAGAGGCCGACATCTGCATCGTGGAGGGGATGATGGGACTCTTCGACGGCTACGACCGCGACCTGGGCTCTTCGGCTGAGATAGCTGCCATACTTGGGGTTCCCGTAGTGCTGGTGGTGGATGCGAAGTCGGCGGCCTACTCGATGGCTCCGCTGTTGCAGGGCTTCGTCAACTTCCGCAAGGATGTGCATATCGCTGGCGTGATATTTAACAAGGTGGGATCGGAGAGGCACTACAAGATGCTCCAACAGGTGTGCGAAGACCTACACATTGAGTGCTTCGGATATCTGCCCAAGCAGGCTTCTCTGGAACAAGGCTCACGCTATCTGGGGCTTGATTTCTCTGAAAAGACAGAGAACAGGGAGCTGACAGACGTGATAGAGCAACATGTCTGCTGGGAAGGGCTGACTAAACTCAATGTTCCCACGCTGGGAACATCGCGTTCCCATACTGGGAACATCACGTTCCCACGCTGGGAACAAACAGTCGTCATAGCCCGGAATGCCGAGGCATTCTCCTTTGTCTATCAGGAAACCCTCGACTGTTTCGATGTAGTAAGAAGTTTCGACCCTGAGACTGAGGTGCCAGAGCTGGCGGATGCCGATGTGCTCTATCTGCCAGGAGGCTATCCAGAGAAGCATCTGGAGGCTCTGGTGAGCAACGAGGCGTGCAGAAAAGCCATCAGGGAGTATGCAGAGAGAGGCGGACGAGTGGTAGCCGAATGTGGTGGGATGATGTACCTCTGCGAGCGCATCGTCACAGATGATGGCGATTATCCCATGTGTGGCGTGCTTCCCTACTCTATCACAGCCCGCAAGGCAGATCGTAAGCTCTCATTAGGTTATCGGCGTTTCGAGCTTGACGGCAGGGAATATCGTGGGCATGAGTTCCATTATACACAGTTCAAGGATAGGACGCCTCAGTCTGTCACCCAAGTCTATAACGCCAAGGGCGAGCCTGTCGACACACCTGTGTTCAGGTTCAAGAACGTCTTAGCCAGTTATACACACTTGTACAACATATAAATTGTTAATTGTAAATTGTCAGATTGTAAATTACTTCATCCCATCATGTTCGCAGGAACGGGCAGCGACGTTGGCAAAAGCATCGTGGCTGCAGCCTTCTGCCGTATATTCAGGCAGGACGGCTACCATCCCGCCCCCTTTAAGGCCCAAAACATGGCCCTCAACTCCTACGCCACACCCGATGGTTTGGAGATAGGTCGCGCCCAGGCTGTCCAGGCCGAGGCCGCAGGCATCCCCTGCCATACGGACATGAACCCCCTGCTGTTGAAACCCCAAAGCGACCATACTTCACAAGTCGTTCTCAATGGCCGTCCTCTCGGCAATAAAGATGCCTACGACTACTGGCGACCCCTCCCGAAGGGGAGGAGGGCCTGCCGGAGTTTGGAGCCCGTAGGCCCTCCTCCCCTTCGGGGAGGTCGGGAGGGGTTCGACTTCCGTGCCGAAGTCTGCTCCGCCTTCGACCGTCTGGCTGCTCGCTATAACCCCATCGTGATGGAGGGAGCAGGCAGCATCGCAGAGATCAATCTGAAAGACCGCGACTTGGTGAATATGTCGATGGCTCAACACGCTAAGGCTGATGTCATACTGGTGGGCGACATCGACCGCGGGGGTGTGTTTGCCTCCGTCTATGGCAGCATCGCCCTGCAATCCCCAGAAGACCGCAAACTCATCAAGGGCATCATCATCAATAAGTTCCGTGGGGACATGCGGCTCTTCGACGAAGGCCGACGGATGCTGGAAGACATCTGTGGCGTACCAGTCCTGGGGGTGATACCTTATTATAAAGATATCTATATCGATGAGGAGGATAGTGTGGCATTGGAACAGAAACGCCGTCAACTGGCTGAGGGCAAGGTGAATGTGGCTGTAGTGCTGTTGCGACATATCAGCAACTATACTGATTTTGATACGTTGGAGCGTGACCCTCGCGTCAATCTCTTCTATACCAATAACACCTCTGACATCCAACAAGCTGATATCATCATTCTGCCAGGAACAAAAGCCACGCTCGACGATCTGATGGAACTGCGTCGTAATGGTTGTGCGCAAGCCATCCTGCGTGCTCATCGCAAAGGAAAGATGGTGGTAGGCATCTGTGGCGGTTATCAGATGATGGGTCAGACTGTTGAAGATCCTGATGGTATCGAAGGCAGTATCATGAGTTTGCCTGGTCTCGGTCTGCTGCCGATTCATACCACGATGACACCTGAGAAGACTACCCGTCAGGTGACGTTTATGTTCGAAGGCCAAGCGTGTCAAGGCTATGAGATTCATCAGGGCATCAGCGATACTGCCGAGGCTATCCTGCAGACTGACCACTGCATCGGCACTTATATTCACGGTTTTCTCGATAATACCCCTGTGATTGAGCATTTGCTCAAGGATAAGGCCGTTTCTATCCATTCTGAACAAAGTCTTGCTGACTTTAAGGACGAACAGTATAATAAGTTGGCTGACCACGTAAGAAAACATGTGGATATCGATAAGATTTACAAGATTCTGACCAATGACTAATCCCTTTTCCCTACTCATCGGCTGGCTGCTCGACCTCATCTTTGGCGACCCTCAGAAGTTGCCACATCCTGTCGTATGGTTTGGCAAGATGATTGCCACTTGTGAGCATCAGTACAACAAAGGGACGCATCGCAAACTGAAGGGTGCGTTAATTGCCATCGGGTTGATTCTATTCGTCTTCGCTCTCGTCTGGATGCTAAGAAAAATACTAGGAATCTTCGCCCTTTTCATCTTCGACGGCACTCGTGAGCAGGTCTATCAGATACCCTTGCTACTCTATATCTTCGATGCCCTCGCTATCTTCTTCTGTCTGGCAGGAACGACACTCATCCGCGAGGTGCGAGAAGTCTTTCTGGCTCTCGACCGTTCATTAGATGAAGGCCGTAGACAGGTGGCCCGTATCGTGGGGCGCGACACGTCTGAGCTCTCAGCCCAAGAAGTACGTACTGCAGCCCTCGAGACCTTAGCAGAGAACCTGAGCGACGGTGTGATTGCTCCCCTCTTCTGGCTTGCCATCCTTGGCACACCCGGTATGCTGGCCTATAAGATGGTGAACACCCTCGATTCGATGATCGGCTACAAGACAGAACGCTACAAGGACTTCGGCTGTTGGGCTGCCCACATCGACGACATCGCCAACTATATCCCAGCCCGTCTGACGGCATTCCTGATGGTCCTGACTACAGGACGATTGGGGCTTTTGCGCTTTGTCTGGAAAAACGGCCGCAACCACGCCTCGCCCAACAGCGGCTATCCTGAAGCCGCCCTTGCTGCCATCCTCGATTGTCGCTTTGGCGGTCCCCACTACTACTTCGGCCAACTCTTCGACAAACCCTACATCGGCACAAACGACCGCCTCCTCACCACCGAAGACATGAAAACAGCCGTCCGCATCAACCGAACGGCAGAGGTCTTGATGGTGCTACTGACTGTTTCCGTTAGCCT